>Ga0247841_10007495_pt1 | contig 16202 bp, 12 predicted proteins | sample LaCruzMarch2015__2_FD_192410 | JGI IMG/M metagenome (GOLD analysis project Ga0247841, IMG submission 192410) | Freshwater microbial communities from meromictic Lake La Cruz, Castile-La Mancha, Spain - LaCruzMarch2015_18m | ecosystem: Environmental > Aquatic > Freshwater > Lake | place: Spain... | reverse complement strand
TCATGGTTCCAGGTTTTTAACTGTTATTATTCTTTGTTTTTTTGTTTTATAGGCAATCTCAACTATGATAATGTGAGATGATTTCTTTATGTGTTCAAGAAGCGGATATATTCTTCTTCCCCATTCTATACATATCATCGTTTGTTTATTAAAATAGTCTTCAATACCAAGGTATGTAAACTCACTATTCTCTTCAATATTGTACAAATCTATATGGAGAAACATTTTTACAAGATCCGTTTTAACTGGATACTCATAATAAACAACATAAGTTGGGGAAACAACATTTTCTACTCCTAAAAAATGCCCGAGCCCCTGTGCAAATACAGTCTTCCCCGCTCCCATCTCGCCTTCCACAATAAACACCACTGATTTTTGTTTGCAAATAGATGCATATTTTTCTGCTACATACATTGCAATCTTCTTCGTTTCCTGCGCGCTGTTTGACGTAAAACTGTGTTCTGTTATGGGAAGAATGTCTCCTTTGCGGAGAAGGTGCAGCGAGTTTCCTGCGAGATTGATTATTGTGGATGGTTTATTACGTGGTAGTTTTCCTTTATCAACAACAAAATCAATTAATTTTTTTTTCTCTGCTGATAGCTCGTTCATAAATCCGAGTAAGTCATAATGAGGAGGACGACCAGAAATATTGGCTGAAGTTGCGGTGAGTGGCTTTCCGTATGCACGAACAAGATCTGTAATCCATTTATGGGCAGGAAAACGAATACCGAGAGTTTTACGCTCTGATTCAAGAAGTGGGCACACTGTATGTTTTGAGGGTAAAATAACGGTGAAGGGGCCAGGAAGCAAAGATTGAAGCATCAATTTGTGACTCCCCACCTTAACCAAAGAATCTATCATTTCAAATCCGTCTGTAAAAACGGAAATGGGTTTGCCACAAGGTCTATTTTTTACTGCAATCAGCTTTTCTACAGCTGTTTCATTTGTTGCATCGCATACCAATCCATATACTGTATCAGAAGGTGCGATTAGGAGTCCTCCACCTTTAAGTATATTGATGCAACGCTGTAAATCACTAGTACATACCATTCTCTATTTTATTATATTTTAGTCAGAATATCATTAGATGTAGTTTACTAATAAACGCTTGGATTTTATTTGAGTTTTGTGTTAAATTTAATTATAGTCCATATACAATTTCATAATAAGATGAAGTTCTCAACTATTATTAACGAAAAAATGAATACATTAAGGAGATGTGGTATTTTTATTGCTTTTGCCTTATTTCTATTTCCTTTACTGTTCACTGTTAAAGCATCTGGGCTTTCATCTGCGTCTGCAGTCCTCTCAAATCCTCGTCTTTCGTTTCACGCGCTTGTAAATACGACTATTCCCATTGGGGGGAGTGTTGCTATCGTAAAGGCTTCGGGAAGCGGGGGAGATTATGACACACGAAATCTGTTTCCGGGTGACAGTGTGGTAATATCAGCAAACTCTGCCGTTTCAGTTGCATCAGTTTCTTCTGACTTAGTAACATTTACATTAAAAACTTCTCTGTTATCAGCAGGCAATGCCGATACAAATATGACCGTTGCTCAAGCAGGAACATTGACGGTAACTTTTTATACTGCCTCTCCTATCCCCGCGGGAGGAAGTATTAAGATATCAATCCCAGCTCCGGTTTCAGGGGGAAGTGACGGTTTGCCCATTTCTGCTACAAATGTAGATGTGAGCGGGTTTGACACAAATAGTATGACAGGCTCACATGTTACTTGTCCGGGCGGATTTAACACTGCTGCTGTTACTTCGGGCACTGGAGGAGCAACTCATACAGTCACCTGTAATAACACAGGCGGTGCTGTACCTGCAGGTGCAGATATAACTTTTGTAGTAGGAAACGGTGCGGTTGGACTGGTAAATCCCCCGCCCACACAAGGAAGAGCGGCCGGCCAAAGAGGCATTGCTGATATTTACAATATCATTGCAAGTACGCATTCTGGAACAGCTGGAGGGGGCTCCCTTATTGAAGATGTACAAATGAAAGTTGCTCCCGATGAAGGAGTACTTGTGTCGGCAACGATAGGTGAAACATTGAGCTTTTCAGTTGCAGCGGTGGTGTCTGCAAATATTAATTCCACTTGTGGATTTACACCTGTTGGAAATCTTGTTAATTCCACTGCAACAAGCATACCCTTTGGAAGCTCAATATTATCAAATACATTTTATAACGCAGCACAGCAGCTAACAGTTTTTACCAATGCGCCGGGAGGATACAGTGTAAAAGTAGAAGAAAATGACCAAATGGGAAAGGACGGAAAAGTATGCACAACAGCACTTGCTGGAGAAGCAAACGACTGTATAAAAGACACTACGTGCGATGCAGGATCCTGTACACAAGCAACTAAAGGAGAATGGTCAACAAGTACGAATAATGGCTTGGGATATTCTCTTAGCAACATATCTCCCTCAACAGATGCTGCATTCGAATATGATGATGCGGGATTATTTTCTGCTAAACAGTTTCCAGATCAGGAGGTACCAGAAACAAAAGAAGTAGTCATGAACAATACGGGGATTGTTAATGGAAATTCCGCTTGTATTATTTATCGGCTTACTGTACCTGGAACCCAGCCAGCCGGATATTATTTTAACAAAATTAAATATACTGCAAGTGCAACATTTTAATGGTATGAAAAAAAGTATAATTTTGTTGTTATTGATAGCGGCTGTATTTGGATTGACCCATATTGCACAAGCACAATCTTCAGTCCTTTTTACCGTGAGTCCTGCCCGTCAACAAATCACCACAAATCCCGGGGAGGAATTTTCCGTTTCAGTCACATTTTATAATCAAGGAAAAAACCCAGTAACAGGTTTCATAAAAACATCTGATTTTATTGTTAAAGATGAAAAGGGAACACCAAACTTAGTTGAAAGCGTAAACCAAACATCTTCCAAATATTCTGCATCTATGTGGATTGGTCTTCCTTTTGAACGGATAAGTATAGGTGCAAATGACAAAATTGTCGTACTCGCAACTCTGAAAGTTCCCAATGATGCCAAGCCTGGTGGTCGTTATGCAGCTATTTACTTTGAGCCTGCGTCAAGCCCACAGCCAGAGGGCAAAGCCGGAGCAAGTATAACTCCTCGAATTGTTTCGCTTTTGTATATTCGTGTTTCCGGCCCCATCTCGGAGTATGCCTTTATCTCGAATATGTTTGCGCAATCCTTTTACGAGTACGGACCCATAGAGGTTACAGCAAAAATTATGAATAAAGGAGATTATCACATTCGTCCCCGGGGAGACTTTATGCTCTACAACACTTTTGGAGTGAAAACTGACCAGACGAAGCTTAAGGAAGCAAATATTTTTCCTGAATCGCAGTATGCATTTATAACGACCATCGGAGAAAAATGGATGATGGGGAGATATAAGATTGCTCTAAACGCACAATATGGAGGCAAAGAACAGTCTATGAATCAAACTATATCCGTTTGGGTACTTCCTTGGAGAGTCATGATAATCGCCATCTTAAGTATTATTATTCTCATTACCTTAGGGAGATATTATTACACCAACTTCATTAAAAAGGGGGTTGTGCTTGAAAATGAACTTCTAAAAGAAAAGGAAGAGATAAAAAAACTCAAAAAACGACTTGGCGATAGTTGATAATTATTTATTACCACTCCTTTTTTCTACAATCATTGTGTATTAATGTCCCACAAAAATATTAGTTTGGCTGTTGATATAAAGTCTGTTACAATAGGCACATGATAAACAAAAAAACATCAAAAAAAGTAGCTCAATTCAAGCTAGAATTTAATATGAGGAATCTTTTTATCATTGGATTCATTCTTCTCTTTGGATACATTGCTATCCGCTCGATTGGGAATGAATTAAAACAAACCGTGCCCGAAAAGTCTATAAGCGTAGTGGTGGAAGATATACGGTTTCAAAAAATTAAAAAAGTGGATATTATCGATAATAAGATTCTTGCCTATTATAAAGACGGTTCCTTCGCAACGACATTTAAAGAACCAAACGACAGCTTCATGAAAATCTTGAGAGATTCGAATGTAAACACTTCCAAAACGCAAATCGTCATTAAAGACACGCAGGGATCTTCCGGAATTATGAATTTGCTCAGTAATCTCATCCCCACCATTCTTATGGTGGCTTTTTTTATTTTCCTTTTCCGTCAGGCAAAAGGAGCACAAGAAAATGTGTTTTCTTTCGGACAGTCGAAAGCAAAAAAATTCAATAAAGATCTCCCAAAAACAACATTCAAGGATGTGGCTGGAGTTGATGAAGCAAAAAAAGAGTTGGAAGAGATTGTTGATTTTCTTAAAAAACCTGAAAAGTATAGAAAGTTAGGAGCTAGAACGCCAAAAGGCGTGTTACTAGTTGGACCAGCGGGCTGTGGAAAAACACTTCTTGCTCGGGCTGTAGCGGGAGAGGCGAACGTCCCCTTCTTTTCGATTGCAGGTAGTGAGTTTATGGAGATGCTAGTCGGCATAGGTGCAGCCCGTGTTCGCGATTTATTTGTCACGGCAAAAAAAAGTGCTCCTTCCATTATTTTCATTGATGAAGTTGATGCGATTGGAAGGTCTCGATCGGTTGGCATGATGCCAGCTCACGATGAACGAGAACAAACCCTGAATCAAATTTTAGTAGAAATGGATGGGTTTAACCCTAACGAACAGGTAATCGTTATGGCGGCAACAAATCGGGGAGATCTTCTTGATAGTGCACTCCTTCGACCAGGCCGATTTGACAGACGTATCGTAGTTGATTATCCAGATGTAACGGGACGTAAGGAAATACTTCAGATTCACGCAAAAGGAAAACCATTTTCTAAAGATGTCAATTGGGATAAGGTGGCAAAACGAACTGTTGGATTTTCAGGCGCAGACCTTGAAAATATGCTCAATGAAGCCGCAATCACCGCTGCCCGAAATTCACAAACAGATATTTCCTTTGATGCTATTGAAGATGCTGCAATGAAAGTGAAGATGGGTCCTACAAAAAAACGAATGCAAACTGAAGGAGATAAAAATCTCACCGCATATCACGAAGCGGGGCATGCCATTCTTACTCATTTCCAAACTGAAACAGATCCAGTACACCGAATTTCAATTGTTTCACGAGGAATGGCTCTGGGTTATACGCTTATTCCACCTCAAAAAGATATTATTCATGAAACTAAAAAACATTTATTACAACGTCTTGCGGTCATTATGGGAGGACGCGCAGCTGAAGAAGTGGTGTTTGAAGAAATGACGACCGGTGCCGCAAATGATTTTGAACAGGCGACAGATATTGCACGAGCAATGGTTGTAGATTTTGGCATGAGTGATTTGGGTCCCGTAAGCTATGGGAATGATGAAAAATCCTATTATGGTCAATCACAAACTTCTCAAGAAATGATGGCTAAAATTGACGGAGAAATACATAAAATTCTTGAGCTAGCTTACAAGCAAGCGGTGCAAATGGTAAAGGAAAAGCGGGAACTTCTCGATAAAGTTGCAAGTGAACTTATGACAAAAGAAAGCCTGGATCAAGACGAGTTTGAAGCAATTGTGGGACCGAAAAAAACAAACTTGAAACTTGAAACTTGAAACCTGTCTTGCCCTGAGCTTGCCGAAGGGAAACTTGAAACTTTTCATAAGTATTATTTTGTAAGTTTAAAGTTGCACGTTATAAGCTACAAGCTACAATTTTTATGAATACACTTCTTATTGTTGATGGAAATGGCCTAATGCATCGAGCATATCACGCTCTTCCTCCTTTCAAAACAGCCAAGGGAGTTCCCACTCAGGTGGTATACGGATTCTTCTCTATTCTCTATAAATCAATTGCAGATTTTCAACCATCTCATGTTCTTGTTTGTTTTGATACACCTGCTCCCACATTTAGAAACGCACTTCATAAGGAGTACCAATCCCAACGACCAAAAATCGCAGATGACTTCATAACTCAAATCCCTATGGTAAAAACATCGTTAGATGCAGCGAAGATTGTGCACGTCGAACTGGATGGATATGAGGGAGATGATATTATTGGCACAGCCGCTAAAAAAGCAGAGGCAGATGGTTTTTCTGTCCTTATTCTCACGGGAGACAAGGATATGATGCAATTGGTAAATGACCATATATCAACGGTTACTCCTGATATCGGGTTTTCAAAAACAAAAGTATATACAGAAGCCGCAGTGATTGAAAAAATGGGTGTCCCCCCTCACAAAATTATTGATTATAAAGCCCTTGCCGGAGACTCATCTGATAATTATAAAGGAGCTGAGGGTATTGGCCCAAAAACTGCCCAGAAACTTCTTAAAGAATTTGGTTCTTTAGAAGGCATACTCAAAAATGTAGAGAAGTTACCTGAAGGACGGATAAAAGAAAGTATTCGCAGCAGTATAAAGTCAATAAAAGTTGGAAAAAAGCTTGCGACTATTATTACATCTGTCCCTGTAAAAATTCCCTTAAAAGATGCAAAATGGGTGGGTTTTATCGAACCACTTCGAGAAAAGTTATTGGAGTTTGAAATGTATTCCCTTATCGCGCGTCTTTTCCCAAAACAGAAAAAACAACTTCAGGTAAAGAAAAAGAAGGAAGAAAAAAATAATAAAGACCAAATTAGCATGTTTTAATATGATAATTACCCCAGACCTCAAACAAAATATTTTTTACACCCTTTTTTTTACTATTACCCACAATCTTCCCGTCTTTATTTATGGAGCCGGAATTATCGTCTTTGCTTTGCTAGCAATGATTAAGCCTAAACGATCATTTGTATTATTTCTGCTTGGGTTTATTGTTTTGCTTTTTGCATTTGAATATCAAAAACATATTCTCGATGGACTTAAAGAGCAAACGATAAATGCCCTCATCACCATTCAGGAACATAATAAAGTGAGAAGGGTCATAAATATTGTGCTCGTAAAGGCTCTTCCTATTCTTATGCCTTTGGCTGGATGGGGTTTACTTCTATGCGGTGCATATTTATTTAAGAAGGAAAATAAAATCACAAAAGTAAAGTAAAACAAAAAAATGATATAATCATAATGCTCTTTTAAAGAGGTAGTAATTATCAACAAAATTGCGCGTGTGACCCCGCTTAGGCGGGGGTACGAGGAGAGGGCGTCCCGCCTTGGCGGGACAATCGAATTTTCTGCGGAAACCCTCAGACGACTAGTTGTTCGGCTTAAGGCTCATCTGAAAAGGATGCGTCAAACAACTCTATCTTCATAAAAAGGAGCTCCATTACTCATTTGAAGTTTGATTATCTTAGGTCAATTTTGACATTTGATTTTTGAACTTTAATTTTTCATTTCTATGTGTGGCATATTTGGAATCATCAATGATGAAAAAAACCAAGCGGCTCAGACTGTTCTGGACGGATTGAAAAAATTAGAATACCGGGGATATGATTCATGGGGGATTGCTCTTAAAATGAAGGGCTCTGATGAAATTCTCATTGATAAACATATCGGAAAAATTGGAAATGCGACAACAACGCTCCCAGAAGGAGGAACCATAGCAATCGGCCATACCAGGTGGGCAACTCATGGAGGAGTAACAGATGCAAATGCTCATCCTCATCTCGATTGCTCGAAAAAAATTTCAGTAATCCATAATGGTATCGTTGAGAACTATCAGGAGCTTCAATTTGAATTGAGGCAGAAAAAACATATATTTGTTTCGGAAACTGACACAGAAATAATTGCGCATCTTATTGAAGAAGAATCAAAAACGAAACCACTTTTTTTAGCCACTCTCACTGCTTTCAAAAAACTTATTGGGTCAAATGCTGTCGTCGTACTTGATGGTAAAACTGGAGAAGTGATTGTGTGCAGAAATGGTTCACCAGTGGTTCTTGGTGTCACGAAAGAAACAACATATATTGCTTCAGACGCTACTGCTCTGCTTGATAAAACAAACATTGTCCATTTTATGGACGATAATGAGGCGGCCTACATTAATAAATCTTACATCGAACTTTTTTCAATCGATACTGAAAAAGCAAAAAAATTAGTGCTGCAAAAAATTGACTGGAAAGCGCAAGCCGCAGAAAAAGGAGGATACGCACATTTTGCATTGAAAGAAATCTCTGAACAAATAACTTCTATCCCTCACGTGTTATTGAAAAGAAGTAAGGCATTTAAAGAAGTTGCTGCCCTCATCAAGGAAGGCTATAAGCCAGTTATGATTGCATGTGGAAGTGCTTCTTACTGTGGTCTTGCAGCTCAATATATATTTGCCGATCTAGGGATAGATTCCACAAATTACGGAGGCTATGAATATGCGCCGTTTGCACGACTCGTTACAAATAAAACGCTTGTTTTTGCCATCTCTCAAAGTGGAGAAACAGCCGATACTATTCTGGCGGTAAAAGAAGCAAAAAAACGGGGCGCAAAAATAGTGGGAATTATCAATGCACAGGGTACTACATTGGAACGTCTCGCAGATTACCTACTTCCTGTGGAAGCAGGGCCAGAAATTGCAGTAGTCTCAACTAAAGCTTTTACTGCTCAGCTTGCAACTTTTTTTGCACTCCGTAGCGTTATAAAAAGATGTGATGTAACTCGATTTATTAATGATTTTTCTCATTGGATACATGGCAAAGAACTTCATAATACAATTTTAAGTTGTGCTAAGCATCTTCTCAAAAGTGAACATATTTATCTTATTGGAAAGCACATCAACTATCCAAGTGCGCTAGAATGTGCGCTAAAATTAAAGGAAACAAGTTATATTCATGCCGAAAGTTTTGCTTCTGGGGAGCTCAAACATGGGGTGATATCTCTGATTCAGCCGGGAACTCCATGTGTAGTGCTTACCGCCCAAGATGATATTTACAAAGAAGTTATTTCCTCTGCCATCGAACTTAAAAGTAGAGGTGGATTCATAATCGGGGTAGGGCCAGAGAATAATCAAGTATTTGATTTTCATATTAAAACACATCACAGCGGTGACCCTCTTTATTCCATTTTTTATAATGTCGTGGTGGGGCAACTTTTAGGATATTACGTGGGAGTGGGCCGCGGGGCAGATCCAGATAAACCAAGAAATCTAGCTAAAAGCGTGACGGTAAAATGATTCTAAATAAATGGTTTTCTGTTTGTCATTCCCGCGAAGGCGGGAATCCAGCCTATTCATTTCAATTCAAAAGAGGATAATTTTCGACTGGATCCCCTCCTCCGAGGGGATGACTACATGATTTTTATTATAATAAGAATATGAGCAAGAAATCGATTTTTTTATATGTCTTGTTTGTTGTTGTGTTGTTCGGGTTTGGTTTTTATTTACTCAAAACCAATAAAGCTCAATTGAATTTACCTTCTTTGAAGTTCCCCTCTACAACTCCCATTCCCACAAAACTCATCGCTTCGCAGTCAGGAGAACTCGCAACGGTACAAAGAGTGGTCGACGGTGACACCATCGAACTAAGTGATGGGAGAAAGGTGCGTTATATTGGAATTAACACACCGGAACTCGCCTCTTCGATAAAAAGCGTCCAATGTTTTGCGAATGAAGCAAAAGAAATAAACAAAAAGTTAGTGGAAGGAAAGACCATCGCGATGAAAAAGGACATTTCAGAAACAGATAAATATAAAAGACTGCTCCGTTATGTGTGGATCCCTTCGGCAAGCTCAGGGCAAGTAATATTTGTCAATGAATATCTGGTCCGAGAAGGATATGCACATCAGGCCACTTATCCCCCTGATGTAACACATGCAGAACTATTTAAAAAAGCTGCAGAAGAAGCGAGACTTGAAAATAAAGGATTGTGGAATGCGTGCAAATAAGTTTACCAGTTAAAACCAGTAAGAATCAGGTGGCAAAATTGAAGGGGCCCATCACACGCGGAAAAAGTTCGGCCAGCAGGCTTCGAAGCTTTTGAGCACTGATTGGAAGCTGTCAATTTTGACGGAATCTGGAGTAACAAACCATCTATCCATTATTCCTCTTCACTAATCTATATTGTGGAATTATTTCTTTTATCTCCCCGTTTTCCCCTTCAATAATATTCGTCCCCGCTACCCTCTGATATTCTTCCAAATATCCGGATAACATTTCTCTTGCGTCTTTTATCTCAGATCTATACTCCTCAACTTTTGCTACAACGGCTTCCATCGTAGGTGTTTTTGTCACTTTTTGTTTAATTTCTGCCTTCTTTTTTTGGAGATCCTTGCTCTGCACATCAAGCTCATGGTATGCTGCATCGCCCTCTACCGCATCTCTAAGCATTCCACTTTGGATCTTAAGATTATCCCTCATTTTTTTCATGTCACTTTCATATCTGTTGATAATGGTGGTAAGTTCCACAATGGTCATTGAGCCTCTCGGAGCCTCTACGAGTTCTGCATCTTGAACTTCATTTGAGGTGGTTGAACTGGTTTTATTTGTATCCATAGGGATTAAATATAACACACAATCAATAACGATTGCATGTTATTAAAAATCAAAAATTAAATATCAAAATGATAAATGCGTGTGCCTTACTTTTAATCTTCTTAATCTTCTTAATCTTCTTAATCTTTGATATTTAATATTTAATTTTCTATAATAATGAGTATATGTTTCGTCCAAAAATCGGATTGGCATTGGGAGGAGGAGGGCCCAGAGGGTTGGCACATATTGGAGTCATAAAAGTTCTTCAAAAGAACAATATCCCCATAGATTTTATTGCTGGCACAAGTGCGGGCTCTCTTGTAGGAGGTTTATATGCATATTCTAAAGATATAGCATCAATTGAAGCGCACGTAATGAATAAAAATTGGCTACAGATGCTTTCTGTTTTTGCAGACCCTTCACTTAAAGGCGGATTTATCGAGGGGAATCGTTTAGAGCAGTTTCTGGAAGAATATTTGCACGGCGCAACATTCAACGATGTTAAAATCCCTTTTCAAGCAACAGCGGTAGACATCCAAACAGGAAACCTCGTAAATTTACATACAGGGCTGCTCAGTAGGGCAATTCGGGCAAGCAGCGCCATTCCCATATTATTTAAGCCAGTAGAAATTGATAACCGTCTTTATCTTGACGGAGGACTATTAAGTTCAGTACCCGTTGAGACGGTAAAAAAGATGGGGGCAGATATTATTATTGCGGTTCAGCTTAATAAGTACTATGATCCAGAAGGAGACTTAAAAAACGTTTCTATTTTTGAAATTGGTGAACTTTCTTTTAATATATCTGGAAGAAAAACAGCAAATGATGAAGTAAAGCGGGCAGATTTTATTATGAGACCCCTCGTTGCTCACATCCATTGGAAATGCCTATTACAACAAGATAAAAAAGAAGAGGGAATAGAATTAGGGGAAGATGCAGCAAATAAAATTATCCCATCCATAGTTCTCATGGCACAAAAAAATAAAATCGAGTTAATACTGCATAACTGGATCAAAAAAATAAAAAGACTATTCTAAAACTGTCATGCTAAGTGACTCGACCTACTTGCGAAGCATCTTTTAATTTTTTTCTGCAACCCTGTTGAGTATTGGAATGCTTTTTTAGGTCTATTCACAATTTCTTGTGGTAGTTCTCTTGACTCTCCCCACTTCCGCATAACATATTTTTCGATACCGTCTCTCCGTTTTAACTCTGATGGGACAGTGAGCGCAAAGGTAACAAAATCTTCTTCCAGATACGGATTCAAAAGGGTTATGTCAAAATGCGAAGCCATAGCACTGTCCCGCCTTTTGTCTGTTTCCAAAAGAATTAAGTCTTTTTTTATTTCATTTTCTAAAACAGTACCACTCATTGATGCATACTTGTGATATCCCGCAAAAAGGATATCCGGGCCCTGCCCTGTTACGACTCCTCGTATTCCCAGTAATTTTGCTCGTTTAAAAATAAGAAAATACCCTACTGCAAGTGCTTTTTGCATTTCTGATTGCTCAACCTCATTTTTTATTAGTAAGTCAGTAACGATGGGCAATGACTCCGTGATATCTTCTTCGCTTAAGTTTACCCATTCGTACGATGTCTTAAAGTTGGCGGTGACAATATCAACATACGCCTTATCTTTTGTAAGGTCTGTTCCCATTGAAAGAATGAGCGGATTTCTAAAATACTGCAAAACATAAGAAGTAATAACAGAAGAGTCTATTCCGCCTGATAACAACACGCCACAACGAGGAAAAAGCGCGTCATATCGCTTACAGTGATTTGATACAATAGAGTCGGCCTGGTGAATGTATGTGTCAAGATTCATAGATTCCTTATTATATCTTATGTACTATCCCGCGAACTTTCCCAAACAACTTGAAGAATCTCTTCTTTCTTTGCTCATACTTCTGCAAAATGACTGGAAAGAATATCCTGATAAAAAAAGATATGATTGGCAAAGACTTATTAGGAAAAAAATAAAAAATAATCCATACAAAACTCTATTGCAAGGAAAAATGCCTTCTTTTTGGTGGTTGCAATTTATGCTTTATCGTCACGAACATATGTTTGAAAAAACATTTATTGAACATATACACTTGACTCTCATTAAAACCAAAATCCGATCTATTTCCGGTGTCGTGCCACTCACTCTTTTTACAAAAGGTGTTGCTTGTCCGTTTAATTGTGTCTATTGCCCATCAGAACCAAATATGCCAAAGAGCTATTTTTCAGATGAACCAGCAGTGATGCGTGCCATTCGCAATAATTTTGAACCATTCAAGCAAATAGAGAGCAGGCTCATTATGTTCTCTCTCTCCAATCATGCGATAGACAAGGTTGAAATTATTATTAAAGGCGGGACATTCTCTTTTCTTCCTCGTCGCTATCGGACATTTTTCCTCAAAAAAATATTCGAGGGATGCAATACTAACACTCTTCTCATGCTGAAATCAGGAGAAAAAAATCACTCTCATTCTTCTACGCTTGAAAATGCACAAATCGCAAATGAGTTTGCACCGTCCCGAGTAGTAGGAATAAACATTGAGACGAGACCAGATTATATCGATGCGAAAGAAATTACGTACTTACGGAAACTGGGAGTTACACATGTTGAACTTGGTGTGCAAACACTGAACGATGAAATATATAAAACAATAAAACGCGGCCATGCAATCGCTGCAGTTGACAAGGCAACTCAACTATTGAAAGATGCAGGCTTTAAAGTCGGCTATCATCTTATGCTCAATCTTCCCGGTTCAACAGCAGAAACGGATATAAAAATGTTGGAAAAAGTATTTATCGATTCTCGTTTTCAGCCTGATCATTTAAAACTGTATCCAACAACTGTTACCAAGTTTTCTCAACTTGCAGAGTGGTATAAAACAGGAAAATATCGTCCTTATGCGCTGAAGGAAATAATTGAAACAGTGGTTGCGTTTAAAAAACAACACGTCCCTCCGTGGGTACGAATTGGCAGACTCACACGGGATATCACGACAACGATGATGGACGCTCAGTTATTTCCTCCCAATTTACGTGAGTTGATACAGGCCGAAATGGAGCGACGCCATATCCAATGTCAATGTGTTCGGTGTAGAGAGATACAACTGGAAAAACCGTCTTATCCTATTTCTACAAGAACGATTAAGTATGACTCCGCAGGAGGAAAGGAGTTTTTTATAGAAAAAATTGATGCTGAAAAAAAATGTCTCGGATTTATCCGTTTGAGACTCCCTTCTTCCCTTTTTAATATAAAAAATAAACCACTTTTCTTTGCACTGCGTGATTCGGCAATTATTCGGGAACTTCATGTATATGGAAAAGCGATGGAAATTGGTGAAAACGATACAAAATCTACCCAACATAAAGGATGGGGAGAACAACTTTTACAACAAGCTGAGGAAATAGCAGAAAAAAAAGGAGTAAAAAAACTCGCTATCATTTCTGGCATTGGGGTACGAGATTACTATCGGAAAAGAGGATATAAACTAAAAAATACATATATGGTCAAAAATCTTATGTCTAGTCACTAGTCACTAACCACTAGTCACTAATTTGGCCAATGACATTTTTTGTATTTTTTCCCGCTTCCACACCAACACGGTTCATTCCTTCCCGGTTTTTTTGATTTCTCACCTGGACCAATAGGCTGTCGACCAACGACTAACGACTTTCGACTTTCTTCTGACTCCTGTTGAAACGGATTTACTGCCCCAGCTGATGCAAATTGGATGTGTTTATGCTCTTGTTGAGGCATACTTGCGCTTGCCAGTTCCATTTTAAAGAGCTTCCGCGTTGCTTCGTAAGGAATTTCATTCATGGTGGTTTCAAAAAGAGAAAATGCTTCATTTTTGTACTCCACAAGAGGATCCAGTTGTGCGTACCCTCGAAGATTGATTCCTTCTCGCAAATCTTCAATCGCGGTAAGATGATCTGTCCAATATTTGTCTATTGTCGAGAGAAACACCGATTTTACAATTTCTTTCCATAGTTCGCTTCCAAACTCTTTGTCTCTTTTTTCAAACTCCCGTTTCACTTCTTGCATGATGTGCTCTTTCAAATCCATAACTGTTTTGCTTTTCAAAAGATGGATTATGTCTTTTTCGTTGAGAGAGATAAGAGTTTTTAATCCATCTATCGTACTTTGAATCATTTCGTCAGTAAATTCCGTTGATTCAAACGTATATTGTCCAACAAGTGCGTCTATTTCATCGTCAAACATTTCTAAAACAGTTTTTTTAAAAGTCTCAGGATCGTCAATGGCAAACAACATTTTTCTGCGGAGCGCATAAATAATTTCACGTTGTTTATTAAGTACATCATCAAAATCGACCAGATGCTTACGTATATCAAAATTAAATCCTTCTACCTTTACCTGCGCCTGTTCTATGGCTTTTGAAACCATGGAATGACTAAGTGGCTGATCTTCGGGAAGATTGAAAAATGTCATTAATTTTGATATTTGCTCCCCCCCAAAAATACGCATCAAATCATCGCCTAATGCAACAAAAAACCTTGTTTCTCCCGGGTCTCCCTGTCGGCCCGTCCGCCCGCGTAACTGATTATCAATACGGCGTGATTCGTGCCGTTCAGTCCCAATGACATACAATCCACCGACCGCCATTACTTCATCATGCTCCTTCTGCCAGGTAAGTATTTCTTTTTCATATAGTTTCTCGTCAATAGTTTTTTCCGGCTTAACTCCCCCGAGTATAATATCAACACCGCGTCCCGCCATGTTTGTTGCAACAGTAATGGCATGTTTTTTGCCTGCTCGGGCAATAATAGTCGCCTCCCGTTCATGATTTTTTGCATTTAATAATTCATGGGGAATCCCTTTCCTGAGCAAAAGATTTGATAAATGTTCATTTTTATCAATAGATGTTGTGCCGACAAGCACCGGTCTTCCTGTTTTATACTGCTGGGCAATCTCCTCTACGATAGCATTAAACTTCGCTTCTTCTGTTTTATAAATCATGTCGGGATGATCTTTCCGTATCATAGGCCGATGAGTGGGGATTATTATCACATCAGCTTTGTAAATTTTATGAAATTCTTCTGCTTCGGTCGCCGCTGTCCCCGTCATTCCTCCTATTTTCTTATACGCGCGAAAATAGTTCTGTAAAGAAACGGTTGCGAGTGTTTTTGATTCTCTTTGAATTTGAACTCCCTCTTTTGCTTCAATTGCCTGATGAATGCCTTCAGAAAATCGTCTTCCTTGCAATAATCTTCCCGTGAACTCATCAACGATGACGATTTCTCCCTCTTTTACGATGTAATCTTTATTGTTTTTGAATAAAGCTTCCGCTTTCAATGATGCCTCAATGTGAAACAAGGTGTCAAAATCTTTTTCATATATATTTTTCACCCCAAGAAACGACTCAACTTTTGTTATTCCTTGTTCTGTAAGATGGGCGGTCCGGGATTTTTCGTCAATTTTAAAATCTCCTTCCCTAAGTTGTTTTACGATTTTTGCATAGGTAAAATATTTCGAAGTATCTTCATCAAAAGGAGCAGAAATAATATGTGGTGTCCGTGCCTCGTCAATGAGGACCGAGTCTGCTTCATCGATAATTGCATAGTGGAATCCACGTTGTACCAGATCACTGGCCTGAGTAGCCATATTATCGCGGAGATAGTCAAAACCAAACTCACTATTGATGCCATACGTAATATCAGCTGCATACGCTTCTTTTCGTGAACAAAGCTTTAAATGTGCGAGTCGAGAGTCTTGTACTTCGGTATCAGTATATGTGCTATCAAAAATGTAAGATCTATCAGAAATAATTGCGGCTGAAGTGAGCCCAAGGAAATTATACACTTCTCCCATCCATCCCGTATCT
>Ga0247841_10007494_pt1 | contig 16206 bp, 17 predicted proteins | sample LaCruzMarch2015__2_FD_192410 | JGI IMG/M metagenome (GOLD analysis project Ga0247841, IMG submission 192410) | Freshwater microbial communities from meromictic Lake La Cruz, Castile-La Mancha, Spain - LaCruzMarch2015_18m | ecosystem: Environmental > Aquatic > Freshwater > Lake | place: Spain... | reverse complement strand
AGCGCAAATAGCGCAGAGAAGGCGGGTGCTGTATGCGTCGCATCAGTCATCATGTCGAGCACATAAAGAATGCCGCCTGATTTGAGTGCTGTGTAGGCTCGTCCCAAAATGTCCTTGATCTGTTCAGGAGATTCTTGATGAAGCGCACCAAAAATAGTGACCGCATCATACGCTGCCGCTTCATAACAATCTGTGTGATAATCGCCAGCTCGGCAGGTGACACGAGTGGCCACACTTGATTCAGCCACCAACTCTGTCGCGACAGCAGAGACACCAGGAAGATCAACGGTGACACAGGAGAGCTGTGGATGAGCCGTGGCCATGAGAACCGCATATGTCCCAGGCCCTCCGGCCAGATCCAGCACGGTATGACACGTTTTCAGATCCAGTAGCGGGATAATCTCCCTGCCGATTCCCAAGGCGCGTCCGTGCATGGACATCACAAAACGACGCGTCCTTGCCTTATCCTCCCCCAAATGGATTTCGGGTGACTCAACAGGCTTTCCGGTGCGAACAAACTCCGAGACGCGTCCCCAAGCAGGATAGACATCACGGTTGTAACGAATCGCGCGCGTCAAATCATGAGGCGCACCAGAGACCAAGGAAAGCTGTGTTGCTGGCGTGTTTGAATAGACATCCCCCTCCTTCTCCAGCAAACCAATCGCAACGCAAGCATCAAGTAACAAGACCACGCCACGCTCTGCCATGCCAAGACGTTCAGCGACCTGAGGCGCGGTCGCCTCACTCCCTAACGACTGAATCACCGAAAAGAGCTCCTCCTCTAACGCTGCAAAGAGTACTGCCGAGCCATAATACGCGCTGGCTAAATCAATGATCCCGGGAATGGAAAGAGGCTCTTTTTTCATACTTCTCCTAGCGATAAATTAAGACGTTCTGACGTTCTTTCAAGAAAGCTCGTGATGAACTCGTCCATTGACGCACGTGCTCAGAGGCTTGACTCGCCAACAACGCTTGACGCGTGGCCGAGGTACCATACAGTTTATCAAACCACTCGGGACGAACACCATCGTGTTTCCAAACACGTTTCTTCCCATAGAGCGACGCCAGCGTATCCAAAAGCATGACGGAGGTCTTGACGGGCTTAAAAGTGGCAGGGTTCGTCACGCAGAGGCGAATACCATCCAACTCGCAGTCCCGATAAGGCACTGTCCCTGCAACATACCGATAGGGATTAAAGGTGACGCCTGGAAGCTTAATTTGCTTTAACGCCTGGCAGGCGTGCTCGGCTCTGATCCATGGTGCGCCTACGACTCGAAAGGCGAGATTAGTCCCTCGTCCACAATCAATCCCTGGCAGTGCCTCGGAAAATACAGTGGAGGAATAAGTCATGGCTGTTTCCCAGCTCTTAATTCCGGGTGACGGAGGGACCCAATCAGGATAACTCGCACCCCACGCAACATCCTTCCTGCACCAGCCCTCCATCGGGATGACCGTTAAAGAAAGGGGCAATGCAAACTTTCGAACCATCCACTGCGCAACCTCCCCTGGTGTCATCCCATAGACTAGGGGCAATGGACATGGGGCAACAAAGCTGGAAAAGTGCTCGTCGAGCATGGGACCATCTACGACCTCTGGCAAAGGGATTGGACGATCAGCAATAATCACAGGTATCTTCGATTCAGCGCAAGCCTCGAGAACATTCCGAAGCGTAGCCAAGTACGTATAACAGCGAACCCCTAAATCTTGAAGGTCACAAACCATGACCTCAATGCCATTGAGCATGTCCGGGGTTGGCTTCCGGAACTCACCATAGAGCGAATAAACGGGAATGTTCCAATCGGGATGAAGACGAGAGGCGGTCTGCTCGCCAGCAGAGGCCTGTCCAAAGAAACCATGCTCGGGACCATAGAGAGCGACCAAATTGACGCCACGGGCCTGATGAAGATATTGGGCAGATGTTGCGCCGTTCTTCAAGAGAGCTGCCTGATGGCTCAGCAATCCCACACGGCGTTTTTTGAGCAAACCGAAGGATGTCAACGCTACGTTTTCAATCCCAAGGCGCATGACATTAGTTGCCGTTTCCTGTAAAAGTCATCGATGGGAAGAGCTTACACTCAATCTTTGCCTTTGCTTTGAGTGCTTCAAACAGTTGCTTGCACTCCTGTTGATATTGCGCCTTATAGAGCATCGTAGCAATCTTTGTACGATCATCTGAGAGTCGACGAAGCAAGATATGCGAGGCTCGAACCGTCTCGGGCAACGCGGGCACCCCGTTCTTGGCTGGCTGTGCCTTGTTATGGGCAACGACCTTAAGAAGATGCATGCCGTATTTGGTTTCAAAGACTGGACTCAGCTCACCGACCTTTACTTTAAATGCCACCTCTTCAAAGGCCTTGTCCATTTTGCCTCGGGTAAACTCGCCCAAATCACCGCCCTTCTTTGAGCTGGGACATTCCGAAACGACCTTGGCCACATCCTCGAAGGAAGCACCATTCAGAATTTGGGCGCGAACGGTCTCAAGCTTTGCACGCCGCAACTCATTCGATACGGCAATCTTAGCAGCAACCGCCTCAACCGCGTTGTCTTCAACTCGAATCTTCTTTTGAACTTCCTGATTCAGGAGCTTCTCAATAATTAGGCCATCCTCAAAGTCTTGCTTCATAATCTCTGGTGACTGAGGACCACGATTAAAGAAAGCATTCGTATCGGAGTTCTTTTTGGCAAGCGCAAAGGCGAGCTGTTGCAACCCAAGGGTGCGTTCTTGCTCGCCAATCGTAATCTTTAAACGGTTTGCCTCGTCCAACATAACCGTCCGATAGACAAACATCTGAATGGCTGTTTGACGAAAATGCTCCTTGGCTTGCCCTAACATATTGGAGGCGAAGGCCAAATGCTCTTCCGTCATGGCATATTTCAAATAACCATCTGCACGACTGCGCATTTCACCAAACAACAAGGGCTTACCATTCACCACGGCAACTACCGTTTTTGCAGGCTGATCGCCCGGCTCAACCGTCTCACCCTTTTTACAACCCACAAAAGAAGTGATGGAAAGACAAACCGCCGCCATCCATACGTAATATTTCATCTCGACCCCTTTCCGTAGCGTGGTTCAACGACTAGATTTGAACCAACACGCCACCCCACGTCAGACCTGCTCCAAAACCAACAAGCGCAATATAATCACCAGACTTGAAACGGCCTTCCCGACTCATCTGCGCCAAGGCAAGAGGGACTGTCGCTGACGAGGTATTCGCCAGCTCGGAAATATTCATGTAAAAGCGACTCATATCAATCCCGAGGCGACGGGCCGCTGCATCAAGGATACGGAAGTTCGCCTGATGCGGAACCACCCACGCGATTTGATCTAAGGACAACCCCTGCTTCTGGGCTAGGTCACGAATGACCTCTTCACACGCTTTGACCGCAAAATTAAATACCTTTTTACCATCCATATGCAGGAATCCTGGGGTCATATTCTCAGGTTTCGGATGGCGATATCCGCCGTCACAATAGAGAACACGCTCGCCACCGCCATCAGAACGTAAAACCGATTGCAACAGTCCACCAGGACGGTCCTCAGCCTTCAAAACCACTGCACCGGATCCGTCACCAAAGAGAACGCACGTGTTGCGGTCGGTCCAATCCACGGTTCGCGTCATGACATCGGTTCCAACCACTACCATGGGACGTGGATCCAAAAGCATCATCGAACGCGCCACCTGCAGGGCATAGACAAATCCAGAACAGGCAGCCAGCAGATCAAAGGCTCCAGCATTTACTGCGCCAATATGGTGTTGCACCAAGCAGGCGCACGAGGGAAAAACATTGTAGTCAGGCGTGCTGGTCGCGACGATGACCATGCCAACCTCTTCAGGCTTCACACCTGACATCGCTAAGGCTTCTTGGGCAGCTTTGGTTGCCAGTGTCGCAGAACTCTCGTTTTTGGAGGCCACGTAACGGGAACTAATGCCTGTATGAGAGACAATCCATTCGTCAGTAGTATCTATCGATTTCGGCAACTCGTGGTTCGTTACCTTCTGCTCTGGTAAGCCAGCGCCGAACCCAGCGATGTGAATATTCATACGTTTCTACGTTTCCTTACGTTTTTAAAAAGAAGGTTAGATTTTAGCAAAACCTTATAGAAAAAACAAGATGTCACTTTTCCCTATTTATCTCAAAAAATATGAGACTCCCTGCTTGAATACTTGCCCATTTTTATGAAAAACAGTATCATTAACCGACAAATTGCCATTCTACTCCTAGAGATTTATGAAAATTGCGATTGCCTATCCGCCATTGCCTTCTGAAAAAGGAGTCCCTTTGCTGGGACAAAACCGCCAATTCCAGTGGTTTAATCGTCCCACGTTCATCTACCCTGTGGTGCCAGCCCTGGCCGCAACCCAAGCGAAAAAGGCCGGACACGAGGTCGCTTGGCTCGATGGCATCGCCTCTGAGTGGACTCCTGAGCAGTTCCTGGAGAAACTCGAATCCTTCAACCCTGATCTCCTCCTCTTGGAAACAAAGACCCCTGTTATCAAACGCCATTGGCAACTCATCAAGGACCTCAAGGCAAAGTATCCTGCGATGCGTCTCGTCATTGTCGGTGACCATGTGACCGCGATGCCCGAAGAGACCATGGCCAATTGCCCTGTGGATTACATCCTCACAGGGGGTGACTACGACTTTCTTCTCGTCAACCTGCTCGCCCACCTCGCAACACCCTCGACTGTCCAACTCGAGGCAGGCATCTATTGGCGTGACCCCGATGGAACAGTCAAGAACAGCGGAACCTTTAAACTCAATCATGACTTAAAGACCCTACCGTGGATCGACCGCGATCTGACGCAATGGCAGCTTTATGCCACCAAGAACGGAAACTACAGCCGGATCCCGGGAACCTATATCATGTCCGGCCGGGACTGCTGGCATGGCAAGTGCACCTTCTGTTCGTGGACGACGCTCTACCCCACTTTCCGTACACGAGAGCCCAAAGAGGTCGTGGATGAGATCGAACACCTCGTGAGACATTATCACGTACAGGAGATCATGGATGACACCGGGTGTCTGCCTGCTGGCGCTTGGCTGAAGACATTTTGTAACGAGTTGATCGCCCGTAAACTCAACAAGCAGGTCAAGATCGACTGCAACATGCGCTTCGGCGCCTTGGATGAAGAACTTTGTCGCCTCATGAAGAAGGCTGGATTCCGGCTCGTCCTCTTCGGAGTTGAATCTGCAAACCAGTCAACCTTGGACCGGCTGAAAAAGGCTGTCACGGTCGAGCAGATCGAAGCGGGCGCAAAGGCAGCGGCTCAAGCCGGCTTGGCCGTGCACGTCACCGTCATGTTCGGCTACCCGTGGGAACGAGAAGCTGAGATCGAGAATACCGTCTGCTTTGCGCGCCACCTTCTGCAAAAGAGTTACGCCTATACACTCCAAGTCACCATGGTCATCCCCTACCCTGGCACGCCCCTCTTCAAGGAGTTGGAGAAGGATAACCTGCTCTTGACACGCGATTGGGACGAGTATGACATGCGCACGCAGGTCATGAAATCCGGTGTCTCCGAGGAGCGGATCAAGACTGCCATCCGCGATGTCTACCGCGGCTTCCTCCACCCGGAAACCATCCTTCGCCGACTCGCCTCCATGCGCAATCCCGTTGAGGATATCAAATTTTTCTGGCGCGGCTTCCGCTCCATCTTGGGCCACCTGCGCGACTTCAAACACTAGAAATTTTAACAGGTCGTGAGGTATGAATCCTGAACAAATCGAAAACCGTAAAAAGGTCATGGGTAGAAGCATCCGATTGGGACATTGCGTCTGTGATCCTGCCAAACCCTGCCCGTGCCCGCTCTTTCAGGACAAAAATGTCTGCCTCTGCGCCGGGGAACATCTCCCTGTGGATGGTGCCGCGCCCGTCAAGCTGACCCAACATGTCCGCAGCGCAGGCTGTGCCAGTAAGATCGGCCAGAAAGATCTGCATGCCGTACTTGCGGGCCTTCCCGTCGTTAGTGATCCCCGTTTAGTTGTTGGGCTCTCCACCGCTGACGATGCCGGCGTCTTTGAGATCCAGCCCGGGCTTCTACTGGTCCAGACCGTGGATGTCTTCACGCCGGGCGTTGACGATCCTTACACCTTTGGCCGCATTGCCGCCTGCAACTCCCTCAGCGATGTCTACGCCATGGGTGGCAAGCCAGTCACCGCGCTCTCCGTGATCGGCTTCCCCATTCATACCCTGCCGCACACTGCCATGACTGCGATCTTGAAGGGTGGCATGGATGTGTTGCAGGAGGCGGGATGCGTACTCGTCGGTGGTCACAGCATCAACGATGAAGAGGTCAAATTCGGTTTCGCTGTAACAGGCGTTGTCAACCGTGAGCACCTCACAACCAATGCAGATGCCTGTGCGGGAGATAAGCTTATCCTTACAAAGCCCCTGGGCACCGGCATTGTCTCCCTTGCAGGCCAGATTAATAGGGCATCGGAGCGTTCCCTTGCTGCGGTTGCGGAATCGATGTCTACCTTAAACCGCAAAGCTGCGGAAATCATGACGCGGTATTCTGTTAAGTCCGCAACCGACATTACAGGCTTCGGCTTACTGGGACATCTGACACGCATGATGATTGAGAGCAAAACCTCTGCAGAAATCCATTTTCATACATTGCCGATCTTCCCTGATGTACTTGCATACGCGCGCGAAGGGATGTACAGCGGCGCCAATGAGCGTAATGCCTCGTTCAGCGCAAAGCATACAACATGGGATGCGAGTCTGACCGAGGCCGAGCAAGCCATCCTCTATGATGCTCAAACATCAGGTGGCCTGCTGATTGCGGTTCCCGCCAATGAGGCACTTTCCCTTTTGAATGACCTTCATCACGCAGGTGTCCCGTATGCTGCAATCATCGGCGAGGTCCGTTCGGGAACACTAGGAACTGTCCACGTAACACGTTAGCCCTAACATTACAACACACGTATGAAGATAGACTGGTACGGGATAGCTGACCAAGAAGTGCAAGCCGTCTGCAAGGCCTTGCCGCAGGACCTTCAAGCGTGCCTGCCCCATCTCCTCATCACACTGGATCCCCAGCCGCGTAAAAGCGAACAACTTGATGCGGATGACAAAGACGATCTGCTCGGCTTATTCGTCGGCTCGGCTTACGCCGACTCCCAAAACGATAGCGATCCACTCCCCAGTGCCATTCGGCTTTATATTGAAAATATCCGAGACGAGGTAGAGGACGATCCTAAACGCTTCCGACACGAAGTGCGCAAGACTCTTCTACATGAGCTTGGTCACTACCTTGGACTTGAAGAAGAAGACCTCGACCAACGCGGCCTCGGGTAAACTTAAAGAAATATTACTGCTCGCCCAATATCTTACCGCAAAAACCGCAAATTTTGCGTGGCTATCTCATCCGCCTCACCCGTGAATACACGGACGGCGGGATGGATAGCCACGCGGAAGTTTAAGATTGTTATACAAAGATCATTTCTAAGGCTCTCTTTTATCGATAGCATCATACTCATTATCTGCTCAAATGTCCGCTCCGCCGTCCGTGTATTCACGGGCGAGGCGGGCGAGACATTTGAGCTCTTATTTGCGGTTTTTGCGGTAAAAACCGTGGAACCAGAAAAAACAAGAGCGTCAGCGACCTGCTTGCAACTCAACCGTCACAGGCCCGTCATTCAAGAGGCGCACCTTCATCTCCGCTCCGAAGCGACCGGTCTGGACACGTGAAGCTCCCATGCTCTCACGAAGCAGGTGAACCATCTTCTCATAGAGTGGCTCCGCCTGTTCAGGACGGGCAGCTTCAATAAAACTGGGCCGGTTCCCTTTGCGGGTATCCGCATACAGGGTGAACTGAGAGACCACGATCACGCTACCGTTGATGTTCATAACCGATTTGTTCATCAACCCCTGCGCGTCCTCAAAGATCCGGAGCGTCGGGATTTTCTTTGCGAGCTTCTCCACTTCCGCTAACGTATCCGTATGGGTAATCCCCAGCAAGACCAACAGCCCCTGCCTGATATCGGCAACCCGCTCGCCGTCAATATCCACAGACGCTTCCGAAACGCGTTGTATGAGTGCTTTCATGCAGTGAATACACTTTCTTATTCCCGAATGACAAACAGTTTCTCAACGCCCCACCAGAGTCCTTTGAAGAGATACCCCAAGGGGCCCAATATAGGTTTTCTCGCGAACTCAAGTGTCACTGTAGCATATTCGACCTGTCCCTTGAGGGATTTGATTCGGCCTTGCATTGAGTCAATGTCTGCCTGCACGCGGTTTAGTTCGGTCTCGATCGAGAGAATGTCTTTGACCTCTGTTGCTTTCTCGAGCAATTGCTTCAGTCTATCACGAAGGACGAGCTTGTTCTTCAGCCGGGCCTCAACATCAATGAAGTCCTCTGTCACATCTTCGCCTTCAATATTACGATAGGTCACGGTTCCAACTGACTCTATTCCAGACAATGTTTCTCTGAACGATTTAGCAGGCACGCGAACCGTCAGACTGGCTGACGCCTCACCACCATCGCTTTTTTTCTCAACAAAGCCACCCTTACGTTCAACAAATGTAATAGACTCGTTTACCGCATTACTGACACTCCAAACTTGAATATTCAGAGATGCCTTCCAAATCAACATTCGATCTGAACGCACTTCCGCCATGTTACTTGACCCAGGATCAACGAGCGCGCAAGCGACAGGACTTTCAGACATTTTTGAAGAACCCGTGGTGCAGCCGGTCAATGTCATAATAACGACAAGAACCAGCAACGTAAGCATCATTTGTTTCATACTATTTCTCCTTCTTGTAGAATTTTCACTTCTCGGACGAGGCTTCGCGGACGTCTCCTGTTGGCGATGATTGATTGGCTTCAGTACATGCTGAACGGCTAGGGCAAGTGAAGCACGCCTTCGTTGATGACACCGTTTCGGTCTCGCATTTTCCAATACCTGGCTGAAGTTCAACGGTGGCTAACAGAAACCAGAATATGATAAATGCGCCAGGGATAAAGACGGCCAAAAGAAATGATACCTTCTTTGATGCCACCACATTTTTGATAAACGAAAAGTTCAAGATCAGATGTACGATACATAGAGCAATAAATACATATGCCGCCCAGAGATGTAAACTTCCCCAGTCGTGACGACCCAGACTCAAAAGCGTATACCCGTGCTCGCCGCCTCTCGAACAAGGGGGAAGACGGTAGCCAATCAGCAAACCCGTTCCCACGATAAAGCAAAGTAACACGTACAGTGCAATATCCACAAAGCGCCTCATCGTGTTATCTTTCATATTACTACTCCGTTGTTTTACTGGCAACCACGCAAAGTTTGTGTTCATTATTACTGTTTGGGATGGCAGAAGCAAGGGGAATGTGTGAGGACCTGTAAAGTGGCTCATCGGGCCGGGGAAGCCCGCTCCAGCAGATTCGTTCGTTGGCAGGATTTTATCATGTCAATCTGGGCATATACGGATTTATACAATTGTTTGATCTCCCTGTCGGTGATCTTTTCATAATCCACCTTTAACGAAGGAGCAATCACGACTTTCGTGTTTTTGAGGCCAGCGAGATTCGCCAAGAAATAGAGATCCTCGATTTTATCGTCGCCAATCGCAATACACCCTATTGAGACCGCTTTCCCGTGAATATAAATATCCCCACCCACTTCCGTAACACCCCTTGCCTTTGATCTCTTTCGGTCGGTTTCATTGGGATACGAGATGCGCATGGATAAATAGTACGAACTGTTTGGATTGAACACATCAATCTTATAAATGCCTTCGGGAACCTGACAGTCCCCCTCTTTAATTTTGGGTCCCGCCACACCGGATGCAGCCAATATCGGCACATTCATCACCAAGGTGTTATCGTAAAAAACTTCCATACCTTTGCTGCTCTTAAAGACAAGAATCGTCAACGCTTTGCCCGCTGGCAAGGCCGTTAAATAATCCTTCTTCGCTTTAATTGCCTGAATAACCTCGTTATTTGATCGTCCGCCCATAGATTTCAGAATAACAGGCTGCCCAATCGAACGCCCGAATTTATAAACACCCAAAACCAAAACCACAAATACCGTTACTGTTACAACTGATATAATTAAAAGTCTTTTAATACGAAACATAATCCTATCTCTAACTTCAAATTAGTTGGCCACAAAAAACACAATAGAGCACGAAAAATAAACCTCTGCGCCTCCGCGCCTCTGCGGGAAAAAACCTCAATCCAGACCATCCTGGATTTCTCCTCGCCGAAGCGAAGCTGTCGGAAAATCCTGTCGAAAGTTATTCTCCGCTAGAGTAAGGCATCATTCCTGTGCTCCAGCCTATATGACAGGAGGCACACGGAAAGACAACGCCTTTTGCGTCTGTAGTCCACTGTCTGACATCAAGTCGCCGTCCGCACGTTGGGCAGCGGGGCATGAGACACACCCAAGGGATTCCCAGGAAGATAAGAAGTAATCCGGCTGGAAATGCAAACTGGCAATAGATTGCCAAATACTGTAAAACAGATGGGAACTGATCCCGACAAGCAGTGGCTAGGAATGCCGAGAATGACAACACCGTCCCACCATATGCAACAAGCGCAAACCTGCGTCTAAATGCAGGCCATGGCCTAATCTCATTGATCGGTATGCGATACAGTAATTCTTCTCGAGTTTTCATATATTTCACGTTGCCAGCTTGAAGAAAGGATAAGAAGCAGCATGATGATCGAATGTTACTGTAAAGGAGGCGCCCTGTTCCTGATGAAGATGGGCAATCAGATAATCGGAAAAATCGGCACCACCGCTTTCAAATGCCCGTAGTGCTTTCCACACAGCCTCACGGGACTCCAGTTCAATATGATCAGCGAGTAGAAGGGTCTTGATAACCTCAGCAATCTTCTCTTTTTTCTGCTTGTAACACCGTGCGAGAACCCAGACAATCTCACATAAAACAATGACGCAGATGGTCCCCTTGTTTTTAAGGGACAACTCCTTTTCAAAAACCCGATTGGCAATCTTTGACTGTTCAGGATCATCCTGAACAAGATAGCGGATAACTATATTGGTGTCTAAGCCAATCATTTTTCGCCCCCTGTTGCAATGGTAGCATCCATTTCTGCAATCGTCACAGGGCGCTTGGGCTTTGAGATAAGTCCACGTAGCGCATGCACAGGCGTATGTGTAGGAATCAGCTCAATCGTTTTACTTTTTGTAGTCACGAAATCGATAGCATCCCCTGTTTTAATGCCTAAAAGCTCCCGAATTGAGATTGGGATGGTAATCTGCCCTTTTGAGGATAGCGTCGCAATCATATAACTTACTCCTGTTTCCGAATTACAAGTAAAATAACATTTCCTTACTTATAAGTAAAGCTAATAGACATAAGGTTAATTTTGCAAGAATCTTACAACAGAACAGCCTGTCTTCCCGTGAAGGAGCCGATGCGTGACAAAGAAAACTTTTAAAAGGACAGATAGACCCGCCTTCACACCTCGAAACCCGGAAAGAGTCGCAGGAACGTCTGCGGCAGGGGCGTTTCAAAGGTCATCCGCTTACCGGAATAGGGATGGTCGAAGGCGATGAATTTCGCGTGAAGGCAGAGGCGTTCTGTAAAGGGATCGTTGTGGCCATACTTCGGGTCGCCGACAACAGGATGGCCCAGCTCTGAAAACTGGACGCGGATTTGATTTTTCCTGCCTGTGAGAAGGTTGATCTTAACGAGACTCATGTTCGGATTTTCAGCGACCACTTCGTAGGCGGTTTGCGAGAGCTTCCCCTGCGCTGGGTCTTTCACGGAATAGACATAGAGATCTTCATCTTCCGCCAAGTAACTCGACAAGACACCCTTCTTCTCTTTGAGGTGTCCGCGGACTGCTGCATAATAGATCTTCTCGTTTTTTGACCAATTATCCTTCAACCGCTGCTGAGCCTCCTCTGTCTTGGCATAGAGCATAATGCCCGAGGTCTCACGATCCAGACGATGAACCAAATAGACATGCTTGGTCGAACGGGAGCACCCTTTCCGCAGATAGTTACTCAGCACATTCTCAGCGGTGAAGGCTTCGTCACGACGCGTCCCAGTCGAGAGCACACCAATAGCCTTGTTAATCACAAAGAGATCGCGATCCTCATGCAGGATGTCAACCCCGCGCGGCATGTGTTTGTTATGCTTCATATCAATACGGCAGCTTGTGCTCCTTGATCTTGCGTTGGATGGTGCGACGCGAAAGGCCGAGCTGATCAGCCGTCAACGTCCGGTTGCCGCCATTCGAGCGTAACTTCGACTCTAGGATCGCGCATTCAATCTGTTCGAGTGTCATGCCGTCGGGTACCGAGAGGTCACCGGCCAAGGCACGCGTGCTTCCGGGAAGGACCACGGCTTGCGCGGCCAGTACACCATCAACGGAAAGGAGAACCGCAGATTCGACGATGTTTCGCAACTGTCTGACATTTCCGGGCCACTCATACGTTTCAAGCAGCCGATAGAAGTCCGGCTGAACAGCTTTGATGGTCTTGTTATTCTCTGAGGAGGCCTTTGCAATAAAGCGATCCGCCATCTTACGGATATCCTCTTTGCGTCCCCGCAAAGGTGGTACACGAAGCGTCACCACATTCAAGCGGTAGAGGAGATCTTCACGGAACTTCCCCTCACCGACAAGAGCATCCAGATTCTTATTAGTCGCTGAGACCAGTCGCACATTCACCTTGATGACCTCACGTCCCCCTACCCGTCTGATCTCACGCTCCTCCAAGGCACGTAACAACTTCACTTGGACAGAGAGCGGGGCATCCCCAATTTCATCCAAAAAGAGCGTTCCGCCATCCGCACGCTCGAACGCCCCCTTGTGCAAGCTTGAGGCGCCTGTGAAGGAGCCCTTTTCGTGACCAAAAAGTTCAGACTCCAACAGGGATTCGACAAAGGCACCGCAGTTGACTGCGACAAAGGGACCCTGCGCGCGTTTCGAGTCCACATGCAACGCGCGTGCGACCAGTTCCTTGCCGGTACCGCTTTCGCCGGAGATGAGAATCGTCGCCATGGTATCGGCCAATGCCTCGATCTGCGAGACCACGGTTTTCATGCTGGGAGATTCCGCGATGATGGCACTGGACGCAAACCGTTCGCGGACCGACTGCGAGAGTTCATCCACTTGATGACGCAGACGAGAGGTCTCCGACGCACGGAGCAACTTCGATTGGATATCATCGAGATCTAAAGGTTTCGTGATGTAGTCATACGCACCATTGCGCATGGCCCGTACACTGGTCTCCACAGAGGCATAGGCTGTCATAATGAGCACAGGGACCTCCGGCTGGAGAACACGCAACTGGGAGAGGACTTCGAGGCCATCAATGTCAGGAAGCACCAAGTCGCTCAAGACAACATCGGGTTGGTGCTTTTTAAAAAGCTCAATGCCGGCCTTGCCAGTGGCTGCATCAATGACGTTAAAGCCAGCATCATCTGCGACTTCATGCATGGAACGGGCATTATCACTATCGTCTTCTATGATGAGAAGGATTGGTTTCATGATGATTTCTCCACTAAAATCGGTAAGGCGATCCGGATACAAGTTCCGCCGCCCTCACGGGGCAAGGCTTCGATGGTTCCGTTACAACGTTGAATAGCAGTCCGAGCCAGGAAGAGGCCAAGACCTGTTCCTTCCGGCCGTGTGGTGACAAAGAGATCAAAGACCTTCTTGCATTGCTGTAGAGGAATGCCAGGGCCTCTGTCCAGGATCTCGGTAACAAGATAACCCTCTTTCTGTGACACCACGACCTCCACGAGCGAACCTTTTGGGGCGAATTGCAGGGCGTTCACCAGTACATTCAAAAAGGCTCGGCGAATCGCAAAGGGATAAGCCTGGGCACCCGGCAGGTTTTCAAAACTCTGAACCTGGACCTGAACCTCTGCCTGTTCGATGCGAGGAGAGAGTGTATCCACACACTCTTTCATGACCTGTTCGATATGAACGACCTCTGGTTTTTCATCAGCAGGTTTAGCCAGGAAGAGAAACTCATGAAAAATCTTATCCATGCGCGCCATGGTTCGCGAAATACGCCCCGAGAGCTCGATGACGCGTTCGGATCTGAAACCGCCCTCCCGCACCATCTCGCGTTCCAGCATCTGGGCATCCAGACGGACTGCAGACATCGGGTTGCGGAAATCATGGAGGATGCCATTTGCCAAGACACCCGAGAAGGCTAGATGCTCCTCCTGTCGCGAACGTGCCTCGCGCCGGCGGTCTCGTATGATCGCCAAGACCAAGACCCCGGCGCAGGCACTGAACGAGATAAGCAAGACCACCATGGAGAGGAGGAAGAGCGAGGAGACGGCCTTGCGGGCGGTCTCCTCAGCCTGACCCACAGCGCCACGCTTCAGAGTCGCCTCGATTACGGTAGCACGTCCATCAGAAGAACCGACTGCACGCGAGAAGACAAAGACGGGTTGCTGGACACCCCCAATTTCAAGGGTGCTGCCTGACATGACTGTGTCAGACTCACTGCCTGTCATTGGAAGTCCATTTGTAGCCTGTAATGTCTCAAGCCCCTGTGACTGGCGATGAAAGACGGTCACGCCATCCCGCATAATCGAGAGCGACTGGACATCTGGCCGAACAGAAAAAATGGTATCCGCCGTATCGGAAAGAGCCTTCAAAGACTCGAGGGGCTCATTGGTCGAGGAGGCACCCTGCATAGCACAGACCGTATTCAGAAGGAGTACCCCTCGATTGAGCACATACTCAGTTGCCGAGACACGTGTCTGCCGATCATGGGTTGTCTTCAGAAAATAGAGCCCCATGCCTGCCAGTAGCATAAACACTAAGAAGGCCATGAGCAAGATATACTCTAGCCTTAACCCTGGTCTCTTTTTTTCGTCTCCAAGCAGATTCATTTTGAAATATTTAGCAAGTACCGTGCCTTGTAATAAAGGGAGTTAGTCTGTCTCGCACAAAGACACTAAGCCACAAAGAAATTCAAGCTTCTGAAAAGGTGATAGATTAGCATCTTGCGGGTCTAAATTCAAGTCATCTGCGACAATTTGGCGCGCCGGTTACGACAAATTGGCCCGGGGAGGCCAGTCGACAGTTGGCAGTTGCAGTCGGCAGTAATGACAGAAGCGTCTTGCGTCATTTAGTCCTTGGGTCCTTGGGTCAAACTGTAAACTGCTACCCTGGCCACCGTAGCCTTGGCGAAGGAGGCTGCCAACTGCCGACTTTGTTAAACACTGGCACAGGTTGTGCTTAATAAGTCATGGAAAACGATGAGTACAAACACAAATAGTCTGTTAAGTTGGTTTGACCGCGTGTTGCTGATTGCGATCGTGGGCTTGCTTGTGAGCGACCGTCTAGGAAGTCGCAAAGGAGCTTTATCACCTTCACTAGCCGATGTGCAGCAACAGGACCAGGAGGTGGGTGAACCGGCCCACTATGTGGTTCAGGCCTCCCAACATACCATCTCGTTTTCGCCTGACGGTGTGACCCAGTCGCGTGTTAGCAGGATTGCCCGTACGCTTTCGCATGAGAGTAGCTGGCAAGATGCACCTGTGAAACAAGCAGCGGACATGCGAGAACATGATGGGCTTCTTCATATCGCCTTCGCATTATCAAACCAGATTGATGAAAAGAGTGTGATCGTTTCAACTGAAGGGAATGTTCTCTCCCTGATTGCCTCGCCTATCGGCAATCCAAAGGCTAAAATATTAAAACAGTTCTATATTCCCTGTTCCCCTCAACAGGTCGGTCCGGTGGAGACGACCGTCTCGAATAGCATTGTGCGTGTTCGTATCCAACTCGATCAATAAAGCAGTTTAGCGAACACCAATCAGTTTATGCAATTGGAGTGAGAGCCGCCATGGGGCCTCATGACAATCGGCATTCAGACGCTTCAGCAGTTCCATCGTTTCCGCAACATTCATGATACCATTACGGCAACAGGGAGAGAGAAAATAATTTTTTGCGCTAATTTTCTCCCTCATGCGTATACAAAAGTCAAACACGTCGCCATCAACGACAATGCGCACCTCATCCGCTTCCCGAATCATCTGATCATCCTTGTAACCAGTGGCCTGAGCCTTGGGCGATGTGGAAATATAATCCAAAAAACGCCGAAGGGCTGGGGCGGGATTGATCAATCCATTGGTCTCAAGGGCGATCCAGTAGCCAGCCTCTTTCAACGAGGAGAGCAAAGTTTCCAAGGTGGGATGAATCAGGGGTTCGCCACCCGTGAGAATCAGGCGTCTGACGCGGAAAGCGG
>Ga0247841_10007493_pt1 | contig 16207 bp, 27 predicted proteins | sample LaCruzMarch2015__2_FD_192410 | JGI IMG/M metagenome (GOLD analysis project Ga0247841, IMG submission 192410) | Freshwater microbial communities from meromictic Lake La Cruz, Castile-La Mancha, Spain - LaCruzMarch2015_18m | ecosystem: Environmental > Aquatic > Freshwater > Lake | place: Spain... | reverse complement strand
GGATATGGTTCTATATGTAATGCTACATTAATTACTGCTAAAGTCTCATCCGGCACCAAAGAGTGTTCATTCTTCCATGGAAGGATAAGATATGGCGATTTGAACTCGGTAGTAGGTATGACTAATATTTGATATGGCATGTTTGGTGCCCCGCGTAATGGTTTATACTTTCCTACGTTAATAGGTAGATCAAACAATAGCCCTACTATTATCTCGGCCATCGCATGCTTAAAATGTTCCCTGGTATAAGACATTTCATAATTAAATTTCTTCTTAATCTTACGATCAGGGTCTCCACGTATATGTGCTAACACATGAGCAGCTTCTAATACTTCCCATCCATCAGGATGTTCCCGTAAATCTACAATCTGCGATGCCATAGGGCGTCTAATTAGATTATTAATAGGACCAACAAATTTTAGTGCTTTTCCTACTTCATTAGTCCAATAAGTATTAGTTGCACGACAAGGTACTAACTGTTGTTTATTAATTATACCTGTTCTTCTAATTGTAGAAGCAGGAATAGCCACTGCTGCATCCCAACTCTTAAAACCCCCTTGTCGTATATCACTGCGCATTATAGGATTACCATCAATAAGATGATCAACTGGCATACTGCATAACATCTGCCAATCATTTAATCCTAGATTAACCTTATTAGAAAATTTATACCCTAGTTGATCAAAAGGGGCAAGTTTGTCCTCAATATCTTTATTAGGTGTAATTATACCACCTTGTACACTAGATAAAATATCCTTACGGTATTTTATAAACTCATTATTATTCATTGTGCCATCATACAACAACGTTTAAATCTCTTCTGACTACCACAAGGACATTTGCTATTACGACTAACCATTCCTCGTCCAGTAGTTGCAACCATATTACGTACTCTCTGTGAAAGATTAGCCGGATCAATGGGTTTCATTAATCCAGGGTTATCATCCCCTATTTGAATACCAATTGGCCGAAGGTATTTTGGATTTACTCCACGTTGTCTAAATACTTCCTGTGGTGCAATTTCACCTGTTCGCATATCCATATTATCTCCTTGCTACAATTATTTTCTTGGGTGTTGTCATCTTCTCATATACTACAAGTTCCTCAACTTGACTTGTCTTCAAGCCTGGTTTACATATATTACATGCAGTTGAATGCAACACCATTCTTGGTCTAATGTAGAAACCATTATCTAACAGTTTAGGTTTAACCCTACAAATAGTTACTTTACAGACTCTGCAGATTATTCGTGCAGTATCTTTATATGTATCCCAACATTCTGGACATATTTGATCCGGATCACCAATAAACTTGCGCATAAGAAAAGGCTTACCGCATAATAAACAAGGTACAATTGTACCAGGTAAGGGATACTCCGTCGTATCTTGAAAAACAAGATTAGACGCCTTTAATAAATAACTTAAATCTTTAACCATAAATCATTTCTTTTCTTTTAAATATTTATCAGCATAAGCCATAACATTAAAGAGAATAGCCATCATAGCATCTTCAATACCATCACGACTCTTAAGCCCCCTATGTTCAAACCACATATCCATTGTGTGTCTAAGTAAACTCTTCATACAGATGGAAAAATGATCTGGTCCAAAATGCTTTTGCCAATTATCTGAATCACGTAATGTTCCGTCCGATTGTAGCCTATGTTTATGCATATATTCAGCAAAACGATGTAATACAATCGGACTTAAAAACCCTTCATAATCTAACTTACCTTTTTCAGTATCTCGTGTCGCACCTGTATGAAACTTTCGAATGGTGCCTGTATCTTTCACATGTTGCTTCATATATTATTTTCTCCTGCTACGCGTTCATACCTATCATTAAGAAAAGCAAGTTTTATCCCTGCTTCCAACAACAATTCTTCTCCTACTTTACAATCTTCTTCCCAGGGCCCTTTACCCTCAAATGTGCCTAACATACTTATACATTCAGTAATACCAGATTGAATAATAGCCCTAGCACAATTAGAACATGATGTCCCACCACCTGTAATATACATGATAGTGTTGATAAGGCTTATACCATAGCGTGCTGCTGCATAAATTGCATTTCGTTCTGCATGTTCAGTCCATAGATACTTAACAGGGCGTTCATGTCTAATATCTACATCATCATTAATATCTACGGGAAAACCATTATAACCTGTACTTACGATTCTGTGATCTCTAACAATAACAATAACAGCACCAACTTGTGTACTTCTATCTTTAGATTTAGTCTTAACAAGTTCAGCCATCTTCATAAAATACTCATCCCAACCAGGAACAATTCGTTTCATGTAATTATAACCTCTATTTTTGCCAAGGATATATCTTAAGGTGTTTTATAAACTCAGCCGTTTCCTTAGATGAAAGTACGCCGGTCTGCCAAATACCTAAATTACAATCACCTGTTTTATCTGTGCATATAAATTGATACTTAGGTGATCTACTTCCACTTATTCTTTTCAATTTCATTTAACAACTTTCCATTTCTTCTTTTTATCTTTTTCTGCCTGTAAGTGTTCTTGTATATATTTAGCTATTTGTTCTTTGGCTTTTTCAACTGATTTATAATTTGCACAACCTATTGTGCCGTATGGAAATCTAATTCTAATCTCTTTTCCATCTGTAATCACTCTATAACGTTTCGGAACAAAAAGTAAATACATACCCCAAATAAACCAACCAACAACCAAGATAATAAATAAGGTTATTACAATATACATTATTTATTCTCCTTATCATGTTTCTTGTTATCTTTTGCTTTTACTTCTTCTTGCCAATTTACATACGCGTTAACAATCAACACAACTGCACTACGAACCCCCTTACCACCCTCTGTCATTAAATTAGTAAGTATTATGTTACCACTCCAATCTATAAACCCATGAAAATCTTTAAACACTTTCTTCCTCCTTTTAGCAACCAGGCTCATGATCGTTATTTCATTCCTACTAACACTCCAAGTTGTAATACAGCAGCACCTAACCAATAAAGGGACATTCCCCATCTCTTTTCAAAACAAGCAACTCCAAGTAAAACCATATATTCTGCTAACAATATTATCATCAATTTATTGCTCATTGATTCCTTAAATTAAAAGATATTGAAAGGCGGACGGTTGCTCAGGCCATTCGCTTATCGAACCTTCGCCAGCGTATGCATCCTCAATAGTGACTGCTTGCTATTAAGTCAACGTAGTGGCTCGGACCTTTCAATACCTTAAAATATTACATATGTGCTTTAAGCAACTTAAGTAACGTTACTGCGAGTTTATTCTCTTTCGAAATCACACCAATCTGTTTAATCAACTTAATATTATCTTTCAATATCTTAGGTACCGGACCACGCCCAATGGAAAGTGTTATCTCTCCAGCAGGTGCCTCAACAATCTTGGCAGGTCTTCCACGTTTACCTTTCTTTACCTTAGGGGGTATATCACCTGTTTCAACCACTTTAGGCGGTCTACCACGACGTTTAGCCGCTGCTGGTGCCGCTGTGGTTACCGTCTTTGGCGGGCGTCCACGCCTCTTCTTAGTAACTGGGGCAGGATCAACAACCTTAGGTTCACGTTTCTTTCTCTGCTTAACAGGTTCTGCAATATTCAACTGTTCCTTACCTGGATTTTGTGTTATGACTGGTTCAGGGGGTAGTATACTGACTTTAACTGTAGCAGTTGGAGCAGTTGCTGTACCCGTGGTAGTTGCCACTTCCTTACGTGGCCTTCCACGTCCTCGTTTGACAACTGGAGTAACTATTACATTTGCAGGCAACACGGGATTCAAAATCGGTTGCGGATTTGTTGCTGCCGGTTGCGGATCGGTTGCGGATTTTCCTTGTTCTTCACTCATTTTTATTCCTTTTTGTATTTGTTTTAATATTTCTGGATCTTTAATATCCAAATCTTCAACACTAACTGGACATCTTGTACCACTTGCCATCATTACTAAATATTGAGTAATAGCACCGGATGAATTAAATATCGGATGTAACAATCTAACCGGTGTTCCTCTTAATGTCTTAACTATTTGTTCAGCCATCTTTTACTATCCCTCCATTCTTTACTCTTCTTGGCCCTTGGCTCCACTATAACCAATGCTATATCAGGTAAGTCCTTAACTATAATATTACTCTTATCATTACCTGCTAAGTCTTTTAATATTACACAATAGTCGGTTTCATGAAAGTTAAAGATATCCCCAAGACCTATTTTTCGAACACCTGCTTTTACAAACGAAGCTCTTGCAGTCCAATCTACTAAAGCATAAAATAACTCTTCCGGCGTTTTAACACCAAATTCGTCTAATGGTAAATCATAAATTTCATAGTACTTATTTAAATCCGGTTCAGGTAATTCAGACATTTCGAAATCATCCTGATCCATTAAGTACAAAAGTTTAATCATACTCATGCTCCCCCCAATATACCATCATAGGGTCCAAACTGACCGACAAAATGCGTCGTTTCCTGTATGGCAACTAACTTTGATCCTTGCCCTTCCAATGCAAGAACTGTATATGGTGGTATAAGTATATTAGTAAATATGTCCATATCCCAGGTAGAAAATACTAATGAATCATTAGTATTCTTAACACGTGTAAATAGTACCGGATATGCGATAGTTAAAGCCATTTCATTTATGTGGTCCATTGCTTCATTATTGTTTTTTATTTCAATAGCTTCTATTTTCCAGTTAAATTTATATGTTTTACTTCTACAAGCATATTCAAATATGGCTCTTAATCTATCAAATAAAGGTTCTTCATATTGAATAACGCCTATAGTATTTAATTCAAGATTATTTATATTACTGGCAACAGGTCCAGACATCCCAAGTCCCTTCCAGATACGCCTGGATATAAGGTCTTCCGTCTTTTGATCCGTAAACCTGTTGCTATACTTATCTTTGATTACTTCCCAGGAGTTCATGTAGGTTCAACAGGCTCCGTAATATCTTCAAGTTCTTCGGCAGATAACATATAGTTCTTTTCAAAACTAAAACCAAATCCACGAATACGCAACCCTTCTCGAATTGCCATTAGTAAATCCGTGTTAGCATAAATAGCGCTTAATGCATCTGTTTTACCCTCATTATTACTATTATAGTTTTTACCATCTATACAAACCCAGGCACCTTTTTGTTCTATAGAAAAGGATGTATTTGCTCCGGTTGGAATTGGAGACAAATATCTAAGCATATCAATAGTAGCCGGTGAGAATTGAAAACCCTTACCACGCCAAAGTGGAATTTGTACTTCCCTATTCTTGGGACTAATTTTATTCTTCTCGGTCTTAATCACAACTAGTTCACCAATATCAACTTTATTATCATCTACTAGTTTATGTGTTCTTAAACCTAGTCTAATACTAGCATTAAATCTAATAGGTTTTTCAGCCAATATGGTTCGTTTCTGTTCTGCTGTTAAGTGACCCATGGTTTTGTCTGTTATAATCTTATCCTTAATCTGTGAAGTCATAAGCATAAGTACTTGATTTCGTTCAAGCCAAACACCACCACGATCCCTAAACCAACGTGCTAGACATCTAGCATGTCCACCAAGCCCACTCATTGTAGTCAAATCTACAGCGGTTGAAACGTCATCCATTTCACTATCAGTACCAAATCCAGAGACTGAATCAATACCGTGTACAATAGGAGCCTTACATTCCATATCTGGACCAGCTTTTTTAACTGACCCACGAATGGCATATGTTAATTCCTCAACACTACCCATACAACGTTCAATAGATCCGGGTTGTTGTAATGCAAGTTCAGCAGGATTAGCACCCAGGGATGCAATATAATCCGGTGGAGGTGGTGCTCCTTCTGATTCATGATGAAAACACCATGCATTAGTTGTTTGCTGTGCCATACCATAAACTGCAAACACTAAACTACTTTTGCCAATTCCCTGATCTGCTTCAATAGATACCATTCTTCCTACTAGGAAACCTCTGGCACCTAATAACCATTCAAGTAATAAACAAGGTTCACCTGTCAATGGATTACATACGTCTATATATCTCCAGTTTGCTGCAAGATTATTAGCAGTATCTAATCCATATTTAGAACCGTCTGTCTTACTTTTTAGACTATCAATTAATGCGGACATTTTTGATCCATCCGCCGGCGATTCTATGTTCTTCTTTTTAACCATTCGTTATCCCTTCTTCTGGCTTACTTTCAAAATCAGGACACTCCCATACAGGAGTAACCAACTTAAACTTAACACAATTCTCGTATAAAGCCTTGGCAATCGGGCAATTCTTTTCTCTATTAACCATATCTAACTTTTTACACACATGGCATAAACAAAATTCCCTGTGTTTACCTTTGAGATCTGGTCTTACCCAAACTTCATTGCCGTGGTGGTTATATTTCTCAAACAATACTTTTATCATAATACTATCTCCTTATTGAACTCAACATTACGTTTCGCGGTTCAAATTGATTTATTTCGGTGTTGCACCGATCTTCTTCATAAAAGCAGATCGATCAAATTTCACCTTTGTACCAGGTGTCATTGGAGGTGGTGTGGCTGTATTAGGAGCCGCAGGAGTCTCAGGAGCCGCAGGAGGCGGACTCATATTCAAATCATCTGAATCTTTTGCTTCCGGGTTTGCCGGTTTCTGTCCTTGTTGTGCGGCTATAGGAGCCCGTATACCTTGAACAGGACTTGGCCCAAATCCACCGGTACCTTGTACTGTGTTACTTGCACCAGGCGAGGTTGGAACAGACGGAATTAAATTACCATATAAATTACCAAACACTTCATTAAGAAATGCACGTTCATGAATTCCACGTGGATTACGCCCAGTAAGAATATCTACAAACGTCTTAATCATTTCTTCATTACTTAGTTTAATAATAAACGATTCCAAATCACTCATATTATAACGGTTAGCCAATAGGTCTATAGGTTTTACCGGCCAACGTCTGACACGATTATTCATGTCCAAGGCTAATTGAACTTTGTAACCAGACTTCTCACCCTTATCAGTACCTTTAGTACAAACAAGTACAGGACCGTTTGTAGGATCTGTTAAATCACCACAAGCCCATTCCATAAGATAATTTTGCTTAATCTGATCTTCTGTCACATTACTCGCTCGTTGAGATGCCAATCCAGTATCACTTAATAGTGAATAATAAGCACTGGTTGAAAATAATCCAACCATAATACCTTTATCCGAATCATTAATATCAATGATGTTTGCTACTAAGTTACGTTGAACTTTGGGCAAGCAAGCACGATCAGTGATTACGCCGGCGGCATCTTTAGTATCCTGTGTAAGATAACTCCAATCCTTATCCTGTACTGCCCTACGATATAAATCCTCATAAGGACAATAGGAATCATCACTTGCGTCAAATGTCTTTAAGGATACCAAGTCCCTACGACCTGTCTTATAGTTCAAACCATGACCCGCATAACGAACCAAATGAACTAAACTACCCCAATCAGCAAGTTCGCCATTAGTTGCCCTGAATGGTATATACCCTAAAGAGTTTATATATTCAGGATTTTGTGGATCCTTATCTTCCAAATTATAGGCAGGCATAAGACGAAATACAATTGCGCCTTTACCTGACATTGACTTAAATTTGACACCATTCTTAAAGATATTTGATGTCATCGATTCTGAGTTTGTTTTCTGTACTTGACTGTTAAATCCCATTTTGTTTCTCCTTGTTGTTTTTGATTCTCTCTTGTGTTAATATGAAATAAATAACAGCAGATAAAAAGTCTTTTCTACGTTGTTTATTCATCTTACGATATAAGTGGTTACTCATTTCCAATGTTTCTTCTAGTTCGGTTGCCATTATATCTTTTTTAATTTTTTCGTTTACTATTGTCTTACCATAACTAAGTAATCCAACAATAACATCCGCCATCATAATAACTATATCCCCATCAGTTATTGTTAGTCTATTTTTCATTTGTTCCTTTCTCTACTTTGGTTCCATCCATTTCGTTTAGTTCCCTTTTTATATCCACCTGTTTACGTTTACGTGCTTTCTTTTTCTTAATCATTGTTCTCCTTTCTCACTCCAACGGGGCATAACATCTAGATCAATATCTAATCTTAGACTGGTGCCATCCGGAAGTGGCATGTTAATATTACTCATCGTTTGTTTAAACATTTCCTTTGTTTTGTCTACTTCCTTCTCAGGAACGTCTAATAGTACGGCATCGTGAATTTGGTTTATTAGTTTGAAATTGAGATTGTATAGTTTTCTGTATTTAAACATCAGGTCAAATGTTATGAAACAAAAGTCTGCAACCGACGATTGAATATTGTAGTTTTGCGCTTCACGCTTCATCGCTGATACTATTTTATGATCTGTAACTTTAGGGAAAGGTCTAACACGTCCCCATGGATTAACTAAATAACCAGGGGTAATAACAGCATTAGCACACTGCATCATATATGCCCATGCAGACGCATATAACTCGGTTTTCCAAACATCAATAATAATTTGTATTTCTGCTGCTAATTCATTAACCGGTTTATCTGTACCTGTCTCACTCTTAACTTGTAATGCTATCGCGGAAGCTCCTCTGCCATAAGGTATCATATGTTATCTATCCGGCTCTTTATCCGGAAACTCAATAGTTTATTTTCACTATTGTTCAGACTATCTTTTAGACGTAAGGAAACGTCCTCGCTGCCTCGTGGAAGGATTATATTCTATTAAAATAGTTTCACCTTCTAGTCGTTGCGGCTGGTATTAATTTTGATCAATACCTTCACCTCGGATTGGCTTTTCAGCGTTCCCGTTTTTCTCAGCGATTTTACTTTGGGCTACCTTTTTACTTACCTCTACAAACGCATCTAAGTATTCTTGCTCTGTTGTCCATTTTTTATAATGGATACCATTAATATGATGATTAAAACATAATGGAACTAAATTTTCTGGTTGATAATTATCTGGGTTTCCGTCTACATGATGTACATTGATATTCTTTATTATGTTACAAAGAATACAACCATTACCCCAAAACTTAAAACACCTACTTCTATAATTACCTACATATTTAGTACTTTTATGTTCTGTTATAGGTTTCCATGAGTGGTTATTTTTGCCCCACTGATTACCGCCACTACCTACACCAGGTTTACCACCTCGACGTAATGTTCTTAATAGGTCTCTACTTTTTAAATAAGCGTTACGCCACGGAATCCAGCATTTATCACATCTTAATTTTCTTGTTCTACCTTTAAATATAAACAAACAGCCGCAATCTACACATATTAATTTTTTAACAGGTACATGCATATCACTCTCCTTTATTAAGTGATAGCATTATATAACATCGGTAAGTTGTTGTAAACAACGTTTTAATACCCAAAGCCGACATTTTTACCTGCAATACGTGGTCCCTCTTTGAACTCATCTCTACTATACTTTCTACCACGTTGGTCAACATATATTAATTGCTTCTGTACCTTCTTAAACTCTTTCATACTCTTCTTGGCAATATCCAATAACCATTGATCGACTAATGGTTTACCATCAGGAGTCATTACTTGAAATCCAAAAGCTTTAACTGTAGTCTGGTCGTGTAAGTCCATTCCAGGTGTAGTTAAAGCAATCTTCATATTGGTATCGTTTGAAAGATATGCAAGAATAAAAAGTTCTGCCTGTTTCCAATCGGATTCCATCAACACGCAACCCTCACTTGGAATAATTATAGTTCTAAGTGAATTAGGTATTTTCTTCTTATCCTCTTCTGAAGGATTCACACCTGCAAAGATACGGGCAATATCACCCTCTGCCTTCTTAGGCCAATTCTGCATATTTGGTTTGCTGGAACTAAATCTTGCTGTTTCCTTCAACGGACTAAATCTAGCATGTAATCTACCATCAGGCCAAATCTTTGCCAACAATCCACCACCTTTGGTTATTTCATTATGGATCTCCGGATTGAAGTCATTGCGTAACCAGGTTTTACAAGTATGTTCAACTTTACGACAATCCATTAATAACTTAATAAACGGATGTTCATCCTGTAAAATTGCCAGTGTTGTTTTATTAGTAGATGCGTTAACATCTTCCAGTGCTTCTTCGCTTTGATCCAATGTCCAATCCCAAGATTTGCCTTCTGTGGTACTAATAGGTGTAACTTTGATTACATCAAATAATACATTAGATACTTGCTGTGGTGATTTGAAATTAAATTCAGGAAGATTAAATTGTGTTGCTGCCATCGTTTTAATAGCAGTTTCAAGTTCGTTTAACTTAGTCTGATAACTACCAGTTAATTCACTTAACTGTTTTTTATCTACATTCATTCCTGTTGTTTCTAATTCAAATACAGCACGTTGCGTAACCATTGCTGCATCCCATAGACTTATATACTCTCCACGAGGTTTAGTAAATGGTTCCAACAACGGTTTCTGAGCTTCGTATATCTGTAATAGAACGTCTACATCAGCCGCAGCATATGGTATTAGAATATCTCTTGGAATCTTGCCATAACCTTCTTCACACATACCAGGATTAGCATTTTTCCAATTCAATAATGGTAAATCGTATCTACCTAAATTAGTATACTTAGTGGTAAGTACTTCCAGTCCAAATGGACCAGTTGGATTAAGAATATGCTCAGCATACATAGTATCATAATACATATTATCTAATATATTAATACCATATGTATTTAGCCATTCTGCATCTGATACTAAGTTCTGCCCAATCAATTTAACTCTAGGATCTGTTAAAAAGTCACGTAACTCATACCATACTAGTGATTCATTAGCAACACCACCTATTGATTCACCTTGTTCATTTCTTAATTCTACAACAATAGCCATACCTTTGTTTGCTGTGAATTGTAATGTACGAATATAAGCACCTTCTACCATCCACGTCCGGCCTTCCCACTCACAATCTAATGCAACTATAAGTTCTTTTGTTTTAGTAGTAAGTAAGCTAGTTATGACATCTCTTACTTCTTGTACTGTACTAATTGTAAATACTTCAGTTTTATCGTGTTCCAATTTACCAGTCGCTTGCAATCTTGATACAACTTGCCAATCTTGTTTACATTCGCTTTCAGCATTGGGATTGTGGGCAAGATATCCAGGACTATACATAGGAAAGACTTTGATAGTAGTATCTAAAGGATACTCAAGTATAGTCCCGCGATAAGCAGATAGACTATATTTCTTATCGGTTACAGCATCAAGAGAGGCTTTACCAAAACACAGAATTAACTTAGGTTTTATCCTTTTAATCTCTTCATGTAGTAATGGTGTACAAAGTTTTATTTCCTTTGCGGTTATATTCTTACCCTTTGGTTTAAATTTAACAGCGTAAGTGAAATAACAATTATTTAATCGTACACCATTATCAATTGCAAATGATTTAATAATCGAACCATATGATCCACCCATACACGTTTTCATTCTGGCCTCGTCGTCGGCTGGTCGATCTATCACAAATAAGGTTTCCGCTGGCAACTGCCCCACACCTGGAATCCAAGTTTTATCGTTGATTAGTGTTGGTTCAGACAACCAGACAGGACAATCCGTATTCTGATTGTCTTTTTTATCTGTTTCTATATTTAATTTCTTTTTAACTACCATTTATTTTATACTTTCATAATTTTATTGCCTTTTGTTAAATTATCTTTAGCCCACATAGGTTGAAGATTATCTAATGACCAGCAGTATTGAAACTCTTGATCCTCAGGTTTGTTGTATATGAAAAAAGCTATAGGAATAATATGGTCGATATGCCAACCATGTTTGCCATAATTATTCCATGTCATACCAGGTAAAAATTTAGTCTCTAAATGTTTAATTAACTCGGCTAACGTAAAAGAAACTAAAGTCTCCCAATGTCTACCTGCTTTATTCCCCTTAAGTGCTTCGCTTATAGATCTACTCATACCATTATTCAATCTACCTTTTATTGTAGAAAGTCTTTTCTTCTTAGCTCTTTTCCATATTAACTTAACTCGTTTAGGATTGTTTATACACCATTTCTTTTTATTTATTTTAACTTTTTCTGCATTATCTTTGTACCAAACTTTGTGATAGTTATGATTACTTTTATGCCAATTTTTATTATATACTCTAATATGTTTTTTATTCCTACGCCGCCATTTTTTACTTGCTATGTTGCAACAATTTTTACATTGATAATTTAACCCGTCTTTATACTTTTTATCTTCACTAAAATTACTACTATCTTTTTTATTTCCGCATTTACCACATTTTTTAACTATAACTAATTTATTCATAATTCTCCACCTTAAATTTATATTGTCCAACTAATTTTAATCATTTGTACCTTTTTGAAATGCTATGATATCTTCAAACTTAACGGTTACCCAATCTCCACTTTTAATTGATTTCATAAATATAGGGGTATTACCTAATCTACCTCGCATAATCTTATTTACTAAATCAATATCACGTATACATACCCACATACATTCAACACGACCTTGCTCAATAAATTTAGTTTTAACAGAGAGTATGCCACCCGTGTCTCTGTATTGTTTTAACTCTTCTTGTTCTTTAGTATCAAAGAAGTTTTTAAAGTCCAACAGCATCTTATCAGTATCTTTTAACCACACAGGTTTTGTATTCTCTACTGTTTCTTTAGTTGTACCTGCGTTTAATTCTGGTATAGTTTCTTCATCTTCGTCTATAGGAACTAACATATTTAATTTAAATAGCAACTGATACATTTCATTAATGGTTTTTCTATCTTTCTTTTCATTTTTAGGTGCCTCATCATCTTCTATTAATATTTCTGTAAGTTGACCACGTGCCAATAAATATATTAAATCATTCTCTATATCTGTCACATTTGGTAAGCCCCAATTTTTATCCATTTTATTAAATGTATCTTCTGCAAACTCTTCATAACTATTAAATAATTTTTCGTCGAACTTATCTTTTTGCTTCCTTTTCTTTTTAGCCATTCTTCTTCCTTTTATAAATCAACAGGATAACTTCTTAGCGGTTGATCAATTGATGTAGTTACCTTCGATCAATTACCCTAGCCTATTGATTAATTAATGTTTATTAACTTCTTTTAAGTATTCTTCGGTATGTGCAAGAAAATATTCAATCTCTTGACTAAATATTATCTCACCTTTTTCTGTTTCTAAATTTACACGTTGATCCTTACAATTAAGTACGAGTAATGGGTGTTCATTATCACAAAGAGTTGATGATATACCATATCCCGTTGTAGTATCTAAACTACCCCTGACCATATCGCAAAATATAACTCTGGCAATATACGCATTATCATCCCATCTATCTTTTGCTCTATTTAACGCGGTTGCCAGTATATTAATATAATCTGTTCCCATCCAATGACCATATAAATATACCTTATCTTTTCCGCGTTTAACTACTATATTTGATCTATCCCCCATTATTTATTCTCCTGTTCCTGTTTGTTTATAACATACATCTTCATAATTCCAGACGTAATTTTTATCCGCAATATTACCTATTACAGGAGCATCCGGACACCCGCAGTTATATATGTTACCGTTTGGTTTAACCATTGCACCAGGGCAAGCACAATCTGTCCAAGATGCCTTGTATCTTGCACTATCAACTAAGTCCTTGCCACGGCCGGCAGGCATTATCTGGAAAATTTCCCGCCGTACTTCTCGTTTATCTTGATCACCTTTAACACCATGGTTTTTACTAAATGCATCTTCTACTCTATGATGAATAGGGTCATGAAACTGGTCTAATGATAAACCGGCATATATTATACCTGCTTCAGCCATTTGAGCTAATCGAATGGCAGACTCAGTAACCGATCCGTTGGTAATGACTCCTACAGTTATACCATCTAACTCTGAATACGGCTGAGTTGCAATAGCATAACCTAAGAATTGAAAAAACTTGGGATGCAACGTAGGTTCGCCACCGCCGATAAATATCAATTCGCCATGATCAAAACAAAGATCGCAAGCACGTTTAAATGTACGCCAGGGCATATCTTCACCTTTAGATGTACAATTAAAACAACAATGTTCACAAGACATATTGCAACGACTAGTGATCATCAGATACATTTAACCCTCCAAAGATGGTTCTTCCTCTTCTTCCTCAGGCATTTCAGCAACACCCCAGCCAAGTTCATCTAAGGCTGCAAATGCGGCTTCTTCTGCTGTATTTGCTTCTACTGTAAAAGAATTATTGGCATCCCAATCATCAATGATTATCCATTTTTTCATTACAAGCCTCTTCTATTTATAATGATGCTATTTGTCGGAGAATTACGCACATCATAAGTTGCATCATACGTTCCAAGTTTAAGTTGGTGTACTGTTACATCATGCAATAAAATAAAACCAATAATTATAGTAATACAAACCATACCAACTGTTGTAACTGTTGTTTTATCCATTTAACCCTCCCCGCATAGAAACTCTGGAATATCATCTTCAGTTGCTGTAGGATCGGCTACTACATGTATCCAATCCTGCAATTCGTCATATTTAACGGCATTCATTAAATCCTCATACAAACAATCTACTGCCTCCCTAATCATATCTTTATTATTAAGATCGACTACGTAGGTATGATTAATACAAACTCTACCAAGGCGTTTCTTTTTCATATTTTTACGATTCTTGAATCAAAATCAATTAATGTATCAATATCAACTGACTTTGCAGTTTCGATATCATCATCTCTAATAGGTGCTACTATAATACTATTAAAATTATTCGGACTAGTCTGTTCTACTCGGTGCACTTGTTCTGTGGTAGGATTAAACATAAATCTCGGATAATGTCCTACCGGTTGGTTATTCGATATAGGCAATTCTTTAGCTACGAATGGATCATAATTATCAGGATTAACGTATCTAAAGTGTCCATTAATATGTGCAAGTTTATTATCATCATGATTATTCAGACATAAACCATAACAATTACCATCATGAAATCTAGCAATATAATATATATTACTGGAGTCCATCTGCGTACCATATTTAACAAAATGTTTAACACCGATATTATATCTCAAAATATTTTCCTCCTTTGTTGTAGTTAATTCGTATTTTTTAAATACATCTATAATATCTCCAACTGGGTCAACATCACTTACTTTTTTTAAAACGTTTACAGCACTACTCTTCAAATAAATCCTTGGATCATGCTCATAACGTATTATCATTTCTAAGATATCATCATAAGTATATACAGTTTTAAACTCTTTATTTTTAAATCTATCCATAGTACCTAATAAAATAACACCTGTAGTATACGGTCTAACTGCTTCAACTAGTTCTACATAATCTTTTTTCAATAACGGAGATAATGATGTACTTGTATTAATACCATGTTCATACAAAAACCTTAAAGCATCAAATCTATCAGGAATACTCGGTGCGCATCCTTCCCATCTTTGTCTGATATTATCATCCAACGTAGTGATAGTTATCATCGTCATCAATTGTGGTATGAATTCTTTAGGTAAATTCTTATAAAGATATTTAGCCATTGCATAACTCATTTTACTTTGCATAAGGGCCCTATACCCTTGTTTAAGTATCATGTGTTTTAGCACACTAAGATACCACTCACAATTGGCAGGAACAAAATCATGTACTGTACCAATACCGACTGTTATCTTATTTCTGGGTAAGTCTGGTGCAATTGAACGTGATGGTCCATTCCACACAATACCAAGATTAGAATTTAAAGTTGGTTTGCCAGAATCATACGCGACACCTAATCTCTTAGCTTCTTTACGAACTGTGCTATTACGAACTACTAATTTACACACCCCGTATTCACATTTATTTTCACAACCTTGTTGAATATTTAGTGATCCGTGTGTTAATTCTACTACATTCTTTTTTATTTTAGCCATATTTTCCTAATGTGTTTTCTATGTGACTTATAAAGTCTTCTTTGGGTTTACGTGTTTTGCAATAGGCTTCTTCTATTGCGGCTATTTGTTCCTTTATATCTTCCGACTCCAACAAATGTGACCAATACCTACTGTTTATTTTCTTCTGCTTTGTATCCCAATAGATGAAGCGGGCTAATGCGGATGGTATCTTATTATTAATGCATGTACTGACCCAGTGGTTCTCAATAACATCAAAATCTTTATCTTTAATATGTTTATTGATTTCTTTACTAGTATATCCATGTAACTTTAATACATGAACATCTGTACAAAGTAATTGAACATTCAAGGGG
>Ga0247841_10007491_pt1 | contig 16214 bp, 14 predicted proteins | sample LaCruzMarch2015__2_FD_192410 | JGI IMG/M metagenome (GOLD analysis project Ga0247841, IMG submission 192410) | Freshwater microbial communities from meromictic Lake La Cruz, Castile-La Mancha, Spain - LaCruzMarch2015_18m | ecosystem: Environmental > Aquatic > Freshwater > Lake | place: Spain... | reverse complement strand
GGTCCGTAGGAATGACAGATCAGAGCCTGGGGATATACGCTAATTTATTTATACCAAAAGATCTTTCAGGGGCCTTTATTAATGTTACGCCGGAATTTGCGTATCTTGCAGATAACGAAGGACTTATAACAATGCCCCTTGAAATAAAAGGCAAGATGCCCAGCGTGTCTGTAATGCCGGACCTTAACTACGTGCTTCAGAAATTGATCGCGTCAAAAGGCCAGGAGCTTTTGAACAGGCTGTTTAAAGCCAGATAATAGCCATAAAACTATTTTTATATTACCCTTGAAAGTAAGCGTTTTCTGTGGTATCCTGTTTATCAAGAGAGAGGGCCTACGTTTTAAAGCATGCCGGGACTTATAGAGTTGGGTATTATTTGAGAGCATTGGATAATACTGATTTATAAGCGCAGCACACCAAAGATTTTTCAGTTTAATAGCGTGAGGTATTCGCATGGAATACCAGACTATTGAAAATCATTTTTTAAAGCTTAATGAATGTTTTCTTTCCTTTGGCTCTAACCCAACCGAAAACATAAACCGGCTTGTTGCCTTGTGCGGAGAATTAATGGGAGCTACATGCGCCCTTTATAACCGCCTTGACAAAGACATGTTATGCTCTGTGGGCAAATGGAACGCGCCTTCGGATTGCATCCTGATTGATAAGCCGGAGGGTCATATCTGTTATGATGTTATAAAGTACGCCGCAGAGGATATTGTCTTTATAAGGCATCTTCAAAACACCCCATACGCAAATTCTGATCTGAATGTAAAAAAATACAACCTTCAAACCTATATAGGCCGCGCAGTGAAATTTAACGGCAAATACGTGGGTGCGCTTTGCGTGGTTTACCAGAAAGATTTTGTGCCTACTTCAGAAGAAGAGAGATTGATGGGCGTTATTGCTTCTGCAATAGGCGTGGAAGAAGAGCGCGGCAGGGTAAAAGATGCGTTGAAAAAAGGACTCGAGGAGAGGAGTCTTCTCCTTAATAACATGCTTGAACTGGTTACTTATCAGGACGGAGCCAATAAGATTATCTGGGCAAATAAGGCAACAGGTGATGCGTTTAATACCACCCCAGAACTTTTGAAAGATAAGATCTGCTATAAGATTTTTCATAATATTGACAAGTCTTGCAAAAATTGTCCTGTAGTCAGGGCTTGGGAGACTGGAAACGTAGAGGAAGAGGAAATGTTCTCGCCTGACGGCAGGGTGTGGATTATAAGGGGTATTCCCGTAAGGGATGAGGCTAGTAAAGTGCATGGTATTCTGGAGGTTGCCCGGGATATAACTGAAAAGAAGAAATACGAAAAAAGCGTAGAACAATTAAACGAAGGGCTTTTAAAATCAAATAAGAAGCTGGAGAGGCTTGTTATCAGGGATCCGCATACAGGGCTTTACAACCACAGGTATTTTAAGGAGATAATGGAGTCTGAGTTCTACAGGACTAAAAGATATAATCAGCTGCTTTCTCTGATTTTTATTGATATAGATTACTTCAGGTCTGTAAATGACGCTTATGGTTATAAATTCGGGGATCTGGTATTAAAGCAATTTGCCCAAAGGCTGAAAAAATCAGTGAGAATGCATGATTATGTAGTGCGGTTCGGAGACGAAGAATTTGTAATCGTATTGCCGGGCAACAGTAAGAAGGGCGCGCTGGAACTCGGCCAGAGGATATCTAATTCTATAAAAATGTTTACTTTCGGAGACGATAAGAACACGACCAGGCTGCGGGTTAGCATGGCCGTCGTTTCCTATCCTGAAGACGGCATGTCCAGAAGTTCGGAATTTATTGAAATTGCGGATAAGATCCTGAACAGGGCAAAGGAATTTGGCGGAGACAGGATATGCACTATTTCTGACATGACGGACAGCAGCCTGGTAAGCGACAAGATAACAACGGCTAAGCATTTAAAACAGAAGCTTGCGAAGCTTACCAAAAAGTCCAACCAGAGCTCTATTGAATCAATCTTTGCATTTGCGAAAACAATAGAGCTTAAGGATCATTATACAGGCAACCATGTTGAAAGGACTGTTTATTATGCAAGCGAGATTGCCAAGCGCCTCAGATTGCCTGAGGGAGACATGAAGCTGATAGAACAGGCGTCAATGCTGCATGATCTTGGAAAAATAGGCATAAGCGAAAAGATCCTTTTAAAGAAGGGGCCTCTTACCAGGAGAGAATTTAAAAAGATCAAAAATCATCCTAAGATCGGGGTTGATATTATAAGGCCTATACAATCTTTTCACGGCCTGGTGCCTTTGATTCTTTATCATCATGAAAGATGGGATGGGAAAGGTTATCCTTTTGGATTGAAAGGGAACGAGATACCCCTGGGCGCACGCATCATAGCCATAGCAGATGTCTATGAAGCCCTTATATCAGACAGGCCTTATCGAAAAGCCCTGTCCAAGAAAGAGGCCCTGCAGATAATAAAAGAAAACAGCGGAAAACAATTTGATCCAAAGATTGCTGATGTATTGATGGAGGTGCTGAAGAAAGGCAGGCGTTAAAACTTTATAGTGAAGGTATATTTTGCCTCATTGCTTTTAAATTCCGATTTTCCCCTCATTTTGAAAACTCTTACGCTGGTTTTTTCTCTCACCTTTGTTTCTAATTCTTTAGCCTTGAAATAAGGATAAAAAATATCTATTCCAAGCTGTTTTTCCCATTGTTCTCTTAAGACAATCTTTTCCGTAGCTTCATCGTTTGTATTGCCGCACGGTTTGGTGTTGACCCATTCAGAGAAAGAGCAGGATGTGGCGTCTACTGTTACGGGGCTTGAATCCGCGCCTGCGTATGCGCATATCGGCATCAGGATAAAGCCCGCTAATAGGAGCATATTTAGCTTAAACATTTTGTTCTCCTCCTACTATAACTATACCATATTGGAAGCGATTATTCAAATACAGCATCGTTCACAACTTCAATAATTACAAAGAGTTATAACATTTGAAAAATATGAATTATAATTTTCTTGATTTTCTGCAAAATCATGGTAATATTATTAAAAAAGGAGGGGCGTATGAATTTGAAGACGAAAGGCTCAGCGTTGATTGTTCTCGGGATCCTGGGAGCCGTATTTATATTAACGTTTGACATGATAGTCGGAAAACCTAGAAATTATATAGGGTACAAGTCTATAATAGCTCTTATAGCTTGCGCTCTTTTGATGATACAAGGTATTATTTCTTTATTGAAAAAGCCAAAGGCTTAATTTTTACGCCTGAAACGAGGCTGTCATTTTAAAGTTAAAGCAGAAACCAAAATGGAGAAAACCGAATCTGCTGATATTGGTCAGGGGTAAACCCGGAGAGCGCATCTTGTGGATTTGCAAGCAAAGTTGGCCCAACGATTCCGGCCCAGGAAGCGTTAACCAGGGCTGTCGCGCTGTAATAGAAGTTGATTGTGATCCAGAATGTTCTGAGAGTGCTGCATCTTGATAGCAGTGTTATTAGGCCTTATTGCTTGTAAATAAGAAGAGGCTATTTTTTTAGGCGGATTATGGTAAACTTTAAAAAAGTTTTCAATCTTAATATTATTTCTATTGCCTTATGCGCGGTATTTTTATTCACAACGCCGCTTTACGCCCTGTCATTAAGAATTCCTGCCGGAGAAAAAGCCACTTATGATCGCATAGCTAGAATAACAAAAGTTGTCGCGTCTATCGGCAATAGCGTAGGGCCGCTGACCTACTATAGCGTCAGGCCTTTTAGCGTAAAAGGTTTTATTACCTTTGCAGAGAACAGCTCGGTTTTTAAACGCGTGTATGCCAGAAAATGGGAAAGTTTTCTTGAAGACCTTGAAAATAAACCCGAGTCTTCCGCGTACGAAATTTTAATGGCGTATTTTCAGGTTAAACATAAAACGCACCTTTATAGAATCCAGGAACAGCATGATTTAATAGAAAGCACAATACCGGGATTGCTTGAGCGGAAAATAAAAAGCAGAAAAGAAGGAAGCCCGGTCTATCTAAGGCTTGTTACTTTAGGAGGGGAATACGATCCTTTATCTTTCGGGGTTACGCTTATAGAAGCTGCGCGTAAAGAGCTTGGGCGCAATTATCCCGGTTTACAGCTGGGTAGAGACGTGATACTGGAAATCCAGGATGTGCAGCTGGACCCGAAAGCAATAGCTGATATGCGCGCAAGGCTTGATTCCGGGTCTCCGAGAGAATTTACCATAAAAGACACTCTTTATGGCGAAGAGGGAGGGTCTGCTTCTGGCGCGCCGATTAAAATTCAGCGCCACATAAAGGCTGTGAATAAAAATAAGGATATCTTGCGTCATATCATAAGGCTGAGACAGGGCTCAATAGCTGACAGAGGGTTGATGGAAGATGTTTTAAAAGATGTTCCGGATTTTGTGATATGCAACAATGTCTTTTATCATCTCGACATACCTCACCAGAAAGATTTTATAGATTTCCTGGCTGAAGCAGCATCTGAAGATACAGTGTTCTTGTTTACTTTTAATGCAAAGTTTCTTACATATGAGATAGACGCTTATGTCAATAAATTTGGCGGGGATCCGGAGATAGCGTCTCAGGTCAAACCTACGGAAGAAAAGCATTTTCCTCCTCTTTTTGAAAAATATTTCAGTATGGAGAGAGTTTTTATTGCGCCATTTTTTTCTTCCGACTCATGTTTTTATATTCTAAGAAGTAAAGTTGCGCCCAGAGATTTCTTGGATATATTAGAAAAACTGGAGCAGCACTCAATAAAATCACCCAATACGGATAGCTAACCTTGTCTCCCAGGCATAATTACGTGAATAGTTAAATATTGTTTTTTTCTTTCCGGAAGATATACTGAATATATCTTGTCAAATACCGCTAAAATTTTTTTCCTCTCAATAATGGTATTTACCACTTTCAACTTTACAAATTACGCTTTTTGCGATGATATTTGGGAACGCGTATCCGGATCTCTGGAAACAGATTTACGGGAAGTCTGCGCCGGCGATAAGGGGGTTATCTATGCCTCAGGCGAAAAGATTTTATACAGGACAGAAGACGGCGGGAATAGCTGGACAAGCGTATTTTCTGTCGAGATTAATGACGACAGGATTAATTTTATCAGGGTCGCAGGGGGCGCTGTTTTTGTATGTACGAAAAACGGGGTGTTTAAGAGCAGCGATGGCAAGTCCGGCTGGAAAAATATTTTCAAGGGCTTAGGAGAAAAAGAAAAGAACGTATCTTATGTTGCGTTGTCTAAAGACAATAGGTTTTACCTTGCCACGGACGCAGGGCTTTTTATAAGCAGCGGAAACGGCCTTGGATGGGCAAAGGATGAATTGGGCGGGCTAGGAGCTGGTTTAAAATGGGTGGAGTTCTTGAATGACGAGATCTTTGTCGCAGCTGAAAAAGGCGTATACAAAAATTCAGGAGAAGGCTGGAAAAGGACTTTTGTAACCGCGAGAGAGGATACGGAATATGATACGGAAGCTGCGGACGAATCTCTAAAAGCAGCAAAGCCTGTAAACAGCATAACTGTCGCAGAGGGCAATATATTTCTTGCGACTGATTCAGGGGTATTTATAAGCGAAGATAAAGGCGAAACCTGGCAGGGTTTTGTCAGTGCGGGACTAATGTCCCTGAAGATAAAGCGGATTTTATTCAAAGATGCTTTGTATGCAATAACGGATAAAGGCGTTTTTGTTTTTTCAGATTCAGGCAAGCTATGGCATAGCCTATACAAAGGTATGGCAACTAAGCAGATAAATTCTATGGCAATAGATCCGGATGGAAACGCCTGGGTTGCCACAAGAAAAGGTTTATACAAGAGCAGTAAATATGCGACAGCTAAATTTACCGCAGATGATAATTTTGAAAACAAGAAACAGGATTTCTTGCTGCAGTTTGAAAAAGAACCGGGCATAAACGAGGTGCAGCAGGCAGCTATTAAATACGCGGAAGTGCATCCTGATAAAATAAAAAAGTGGAGAGAGTCTGCGGATAAAAAAGCCCTGCTTCCCAGTATTTCAATAGGGGCGGACAGGTATCTGACCGATTACTGGCACTGGGATTCAGGTACAAATCCTGATACGTTGCAGAAAGGAAAAGACGCTGTCAGCTGGGATGTTACCATGTCCTGGGACATGGGAGAGCTTATCTGGAACGAGGATCAGACATCTATAGATACCAGATCCAAGTTAATGGTCGAACTTAGAGACGATATAATGAACGAGGTCACAAGGACATATTTTGAAAGAAGGCGGCTTCAGATAGATTTGCTGGCTTTCCCTCCAAAGGATTTAAAGATGAGCCTTGAAAAAGAACTCAGGCTGCAGGAACTGACCGCAGATATTGACGCCCTGACAGGCGGCTACTTTTCTTCGCAAATCCAAAAATAGTAAAAACAATAGAGTTTTTTTCTTGACGCAATAAGGGGTATATGATAAACTTATGGGCAATGGAGAGAATGAATCGCAAAAAATTTATAAGAGTCAGCCTGATCTGTTCAGTGATTTTATTTTTCCTGCCATTTTTTAATATATCTCATATATATGCCGGTAAAGAGTTGGGCATATCAAATGATGCCGAGGCTTACAGGGCAAAGGGGTATGACGCTCAGCAGCGCGGAGATATAGATACTGCGATTGAATGGTATCAGAAGGCAGCTAATCTGATGCCGGATTACGCGTCTCCTCATAATGACCTGGGAATTTTATTTGAGACAAAGGGATGGCTGGACAGGGCGGAATCAGAGTATGAGAAGGCGCTGACCATAGATCCGGGCTACAAAGAAGTCCACACAAACATGGCGCTTCTTTATGAAAGAAAAGGCGAATTGGAAAAGGCTGCTTTTCACTGGATGAGAAGGTATAAGTTGGGCAGCCCTGATGATCCATGGACACAGGAAGCAAAAAGTAGATTAGAGAAACTCGGCTTGATTGATAAGGGAGCGATAAAAACCAAATATCAAGAGCCGGTTAAAAAAGAAGCCCCTGTCAGAAAAGCAGTTGAAAAAAAACAAAAGCCGGAGGCCAAGGCAAAAAAATCTTCTGATTGGGCCAGGGTAGGCGCTGAAAAAAATAAAAAATCAACTCAGGCGGTTTCCGAAAAAGAAAGAAACCTTGATAAAGAGCTTCAGGAATCCCTGAGGCTGGCTGAAGAAAGGCTCAGGAAAGAAAAAAGCGGCAAAACAACGGCGCCTGTTATAAGAAAACAACCCGTATCAAAAGCTGTGACTGCCGGCGAGCTAAACACGTCTTACGGAAAGGCAAAGGATTTTTATAATAAGGGCGAATACGCGAAAGCCCTGGATTCAATAAGGATTGCCAAGCAAAGTTCCCCGGACAATAAGCAACTTCTGGAGCTAGAAGAAACAATAAAGTTTAAGATGAAGGAGGCCAGGATAGAAGATCATTACAAAGAAGGCATGATACGCTACCGCCAGAAAGAATTCGCAGGCGCAAGGAAAGAATTCGAAGCGATCTTGAGCATTTTACCGGAATAAAACCGCCTGTTTTATGCAGAAACATACCCTTCCTACTTTAGGAAATCCCTGATAAATAATGAATGACTAAAAAAGAAAAACTTTTTTTGATTGATGGAAACTCTTATTGTTACAGGGCTTTTTATGCCATAAAAGAGCTCAGGAATTCAAAGGGCAAGCCTACAAACGCCGTATACGGGTTTATCCTGATGCTTAAGAAATTATTGGAGAAAGAAAAGCCGGCTTACCTTGCTGTTGCATTTGACATGAAAGGCCCCACATTCAGGCACGAGCAGTTTGAAGACTATAAGGTCCACAGAAAACCCATGCCGGACGATCTGGTAAGTCAGATGGGATTGATAAAGGAAACTGTTTTAGCTTACAATGTGCCTATTTTTGAAAAACAGGGTTTTGAGGCGGATGATATCCTGGCAACCATTGCTAAAAAGGCATCTCAGCAGGGGATAGATGTTTACATAGTAACGGGCGATAAAGACATGCTTCAGATAGTAGATAAATTTATCAAGGTTTACAGTACTCATAAAGACGATCTTATCTATGACAGCCAGGCTGTTATAGAGAGGTTTTCCGGGCTGGGGCCTGAAAATATAACTGATTTTATCGCGCTCGCAGGAGACGCCACTGATAATATCCCGGGAGTGCGCGGCATAGGAGAGAAGACAGCCATAGAGCTGATAAAGGAATTCGGCAGCCTGGATAATCTTTATAAAAATATTGATAAGATAAAAAGCGAGTCCAGGAGAAAAATGCTGTCCGAACAGGAGGATAGCGCGAGAATGTCAAAAGAGCTTGCTACCGTAGATGCAGACGTCCCCATAGAGATAGATGTTGAAAATATGCGCGTAAAATGCCCTGATTCAGAAAAACTGCTGGAGATTTTTAAAGAGCTGGAGTTTAAAAACTTTGCCAGGGAAATTGCATCTTCTAATTCAGATGTCCATAAAGAGGCGTGTTATAAGACAATAGCTAGTTCTGCTGATTTCAAGGATTTCATAAAGGAGTTGAAGGGAAAATCAGAATTTGTGCTGGATATTGAAACCACAAGCGAACAGCCCATGGAGGCGGCTCTTGTAGGAATATCGTTTTGCTGGAAAGAAGGCGAGGCATATTATATTTCTCTGTCAAATATCAGCGGGGCATTAAAAGAACTAAAGCCTATCCTGGAAGACGAGAAAATAAAAAAGATAGGCCAGAATATAAAATACGATAAACTGGTGCTGTCAAATTACGGCATAGAGGTCAGGGGAATAACTCACGATACAATGATAGCGTCGTACCTCCTAAACCCTTCCAGGATGAGTCATGGCCTGGATGATCTCGCGTTTGAATATCTTGATCATAAAATGACTCCTATAAATGAGCTTTTGGGCACAGGCAAGAAAAAGGTCACGATGGATATGGTAGATGTGGAGAAGGTTTCCATGTATTCTTGCGGGGACAGCGATGTTACCCTGCGGCTTAAGAACATATTTGAGAAAGAGCTTTTGAAAAAGGAGCTGGATTTGCTTTTTAACGATATAGAGCTGCCGCTTGTGGATGTGCTGAGCGATATGGAGAAAAACGGAGTCAAGATAGATGTTGATTTTTTGAAGGAAACATCCCTTGAGATGGAAAAAGAACTTTCAGGGCTGATAAAGGATATATACGGGATAGCAGGCGAAGAATTCAACATTAATTCTCCAAAGCAGCTCAGTAAGATTTTATTTGAAAAATTAGGGCTTCCGGTTGTAAAAAAGACAAAAACAGGGGCTTCTACGGATGTAGAGGTGCTTGAAAGGCTTTCTTCTCTGCACGCGCTCCCAAAGGAGCTTTTAAGGTACAGGGAGTTGTCCAAACTGAAGTCCACTTATGTGGATGCCCTGCCGGAACTTATTAATAAAAAAACGCACAGGCTTCACACTTCTTTTAATCAGGCTGTCACTGCCACGGGAAGGCTTTCTTCCTCTAACCCGAATATTCAGAATATACCCGTTAAAACAGAAGAAGGCAGGAAGATAAGAAAGGCATTTATAGGAGAAAAAGGAAATTTTATAATGTCAGCCGACTATTCCCAGATAGAGCTCAGGATTTTGGCTCATCTGTCAAAAGATCAGGAGTTGATAGCTGCTTTTGAGAAAGACAGGGATGTGCACGCTCGCACAGCCTCTCTTATTTTCGGGGTAGAAGAAAAAGACGTGACTCCTGAAATGAGGGCAAACGCCAAGACCGTGAATTTCGGGATTATCTACGGGATCAGCGCATTCGGATTAGGTAAAGGCCTGGGAATAGATCCTGGCAGCGCCCAGCAATTTATAGATTCGTATTTTGAAAGATATCCTAGCGTAAGGGTTTACATGGAAGATAAAATAGAAGAGGCCCGAAGCGCGGGATACGTGACCACGCTTTTTAACAGGCGGAGGTATATACCTGAAATAAAAACAGGCGGCATCAGGGAACAGCAGCAGGCGGAAAGGATCGCCATAAATACGCCTGTGCAGGGCTCGGCAGCTGACCTGATAAAAATCGCCATGATAAATATCCACAAAAAGATGAAAGAGAAAAAATTAAAATCGCTCATGACTTTACAGGTGCACGATGAGCTTGTTTTTGAAGTGCCCAAGGATGAGCTGGATAAGATGAAAGAGCTGGTAAAAGAAGAAATGGAAGGCGCTGTAAAACTACTGGTTCCCGTAAAGGTAAGCGTGCAGTACGGTAAAAATTGGATGGATATGGAAGAGATTTAACTATGATTATAGGCATAACAGGAAGCTTTGGGAGCGGAAAGACTACGATAGCGAAGATGTTCGCGAAGCTAGGCGCTTATGCGATTGACGCGGATAAAATTTATCATGAGCTCATAAAGCCAGGCAAAAGCTGTTATAAAAAAGTAGTCGGGTATTTCGGCAAAGGCATACTGGGAAGAACCGGGCATATAGACAAACAAAAGCTCGGAAAAGTTGTTTTTAAAGACAGGGCAAAACTTAAAACACTGAATAGCCTTACTCATCCGGAAGTCATAAAAGAGATAAAAAAGATTATAAAGGCCGGAAAAGGCAGGTTTATCGTGATTGAGGCCCCGCTTTTAATAGAATCCGGTTTTTACAAACAGGTGGATAAGGTAATATTAGTGGCAAATGACAGAGAAGAGCAGGTTAGGAGGATAAGGGAAACGAGGGGGCTACCGGCCAAAGAAACATTTAAGAGAATAAGGATGCAGATGCCTTTTAAGAAAAAACTGGTATTTGCTGATTTTATCATAGATAATAGCGGTTCAAAATTAGACACATTAAACCAGGTCACGGAGATCTGGAAACAAAGGGGAGCATAATATGGATGTGAAAGAAAAATTGGATATTGAAAAATTGAAAGCAATGAAGATATCGGAACTGAATAAGCTCGCGCACGAGCTGAATGTGAACAGCGTCAGCGGCCTAAAAAAACAAGACCTTATATTCAAGGTGCTTCAGGCTCAGACAGAAAAAGACGGGCTTATATTCGGGGAGGGGGTCCTGGAGATATTGCCTGACGGCTTCGGGTTTCTGCGTTCTCCGAATTACAACTATCTGCCCTGCCCGGACGATATCTACATATCGCCTTCGCAGATCAGAAAATTCGAACTCAGGACAGGCGATACAGTCAGCGGACAGATACGGCCTCCCAAAGAAGGGGAAAGGTATTTTGCCCTGTTAAAAGTCGAGGCTGTTAATTTTGAAAGCCCTGAGGCTGCAAAAGATAAAGTGCTTTTTGACAACCTGACCCCGATATACCCTAACGTAAGATATAAGCTGGAAACGAAAACCGTAGACACGTCTACGCGTATAATAGATTTGCTGACTCCCATAGGAAAAGGCCAGAGAGGCATGATAGTCGCGCCTCCTTACAGCGGCAAAACCATACTAATGCAGAAAATAGCCAACAGTATCGCAACTAATTTTCCTGAAGCTATTATAATGGTGCTGTTGATAGACGAGCGGCCCGAAGAAGTCACTGACATGCAGAGATCCGTGAAAGGCGAGGTTATCAGTTCCACTTTTGACGAACCTGCTGAAAGACATGTGCAGGTTGCCGAGATGGTGCTGGAAAAAGCAAAGAGGCTGGTGGAACATAAAAAAGACGTCGTAGTCCTTCTGGACAGCATAACCAGGCTGGCCAGGGCGTACAACACTGTAGTGCCTCATTCAGGCAAAATACTTTCAGGCGGCGTGGACTCAAACGCGCTTCATAAGCCGAAAAGATTTTTCGGCGCAGCGAGGAACATAGAGGAAGGCGGCAGCCTCACTATCATAGCAACGGCCCTTGTAGACACGGGATCAAGGATGGATGAAGTTATCTTTGAAGAATTCAAAGGCACGGGCAACATGGAATTGCAGCTCGACAGGACGCTTTTCCAGAGAAGGGTTTATCCTGCCATAGATATTAAGAGGTCCAATACCAGGAAAGAAGAACTGCTCGTGGAAGCAAAAGAGCTTCAGAGGATATGGCTCTTAAGAAAAGTCCTTAACGAATTGAACAGCGTAGAAGCCATGGAGCTTCTTATAGAGAAAATCTCTAAAACCAAGACGAACGAAGATTTCTTGGACAGCATGAACAAATAAGGGGGATAAAATGAAGGAAAAAATTCATCCGGAGTACAAGGATACAACCATTACCTGCGCATGCGGGGAGGTAATCCATACGCGCTCCACAAAACAGAGCGTGCGCGTGGAAATATGCTCTAAATGCCACCCGTTTTTTACTGGCAAGCAGAAATTTGTAGATTCCGCAGGCAGAGTAGAGAAGTTTCTGAAGAAGTACAAGAAAGAAGAGAAAAAAGCTTAAGGATCACAGGGACGGTTCTGGAAGTAAAGCTAGAAGCGTCCCTTTTAGGGACACTTCTCCGATTATCTCCAGAACCGTCCCTAAATACCTTTGGCGGACGAGCTGCACGTAAACCGTAGCGGCCGGCGAAACCAGTTTCAGCGCCGAACGGCCCAAGCCTGCCAGAGTTGACAATACTGGAATATTATGTTCGAAAAACTGGACTCTTTATTAAAACGTTACAATGAGCTGCATGTATTAATGGCAGACCCCGGCGTGGCAGGCAATCCTGACAGCTATCAGAAGCTGGCCAAGGAAGTGTCGTCCCTTCAGGATACTGTAAAAAAATATACAGAGTACAAAAAGGTACTGTCTGAACTGGAAGGCGCGAAGCATCTTCTGGAAAAAGAGTCTCATAAAGAATTGGTTGAAATGGCAAGAGGCGAAATCGCTGAGCTCGAAAAAAAAGAAAGCGGGCTTAAAGCTGAGCTGGAAGAAATGATGCTCGAAGAAGACCCTGACGCGAATAAAGATGTTATAGTGGAAATCAGGGCAGGCACAGGCGGGGCAGAGGCTTCGCTTTTTGCAGGAGACCTTTTCAGGATGTATTCCAAATATGCAGCGAAAAACAACTGGAAAGTGGAGATAATGGATAATCATGTTGCAGAGGCGGGAGGATTTAAAGAAGTAATATTTGCGATTAAAGGCGTCAACGTTTACAGAAAATTCAAATACGAAAAAGGCGTGCACAGGGTTCAGAGGGTGCCTGCCACAGAAGCCTCAGGCAGGATCCATACCTCAGCTGTGACCGTAGCGGTGCTGGCTGAAGCAGAGGAAGTGGAAGTGCAGATAAGTCCTCAGGATATCAGGCTGGATGTTTTCAGGGCATCAGGCGCGGGCGGCCAGGGAGTCAATAAGATAGAATCAGCTGTGCGCATTACTCACATACCTTCAGGCATGGTGGTTACCTGCCAGGACGAAAGGTCGCAGAATAAGAATAAAGAAAAGGCAATGAGGGTCTTGAGGGCAAGGCTTTTTGAACACATCAGAAAAGAGCAGGCAGACAAAATGGCAAAAGACAGGCGCACACAGGTCGGGTCAGGAGACAGGAGCGAAAAAATAAGGACTTATAATTTTCCGGACCGCCGCGTTACAGACCACAGGATAGGGTTTACGATACATGACCTGCCCAATGTGATGGAAGGCGATATGGATAAGATCATAGAGGCATTGATACAGGCAGAGAGAAAATTGAAACTTGGGAAACAGGACGCATGATATTAAAAACAGCTGATTCAAAAAAAGACGTATTTTATTTGATAAATAAATATTCCAGCGTTATTTCCAGGGTGGAAGCGGAAATACTTTTGGAATTTTTATTTAACTGCGAAAAGCTGGATTTGTACGTAAAGGATTTTATTGTCAATAAGACAATAGAGGAATTATACGATCTGCTGGCGAGGCGCAGGTTAAGCGGAGAGCCCGTGCAGTACATTACAGGCCGCGCGGAATTCATGGGGCTGGATTTTGTTGTAACAAAAGACGTCCTTATCCCAAGGCCGGAAACAGAAATACTGGTTAATGAGATTCTAGGGGCGCAGCTTATCGCGCCAAAAATATTGGACCTTTGCACGGGCAGCGGAAACATTGCCGTAAGCCTGGCTAAATTAATGCCTCATGCGGAAATAATTGCCGCGGATATATCCGAAAACGCCCTGAAGATAGCGGAAAAAAATGCAGCCTTGCATCAAGCAAGTGCCGGGATAAAGTTTTGCAAAGGAAATCTTTTTAATGCTTTAATGTTTGCGAAAAATCCGAAATTTGATATAATAGTCTGCAATCCGCCTTATATAAAGGATGCAGATTTTCCATATTTACAGAAAGAGGTCAGGCTGGAACCAGAGATTGCCCTGAACGGCGGCAAAGACGGCCTGGATTTTTACAGAGCCATAGCAAAAGAATCTCGCAGGTATCTGAAAAAGGGCGGAAGTATTTTATTGGAAATAGGTTTTGGCCAGAGAGAGGCTGTAGAGGAAATATTTTTATCGTATAATATATTTGATATATATAGGGTAATAAGGGATTTTTCCGGAATTGAAAGGGCGATATGGATAAATTTATTGTAGAAGGCGGTGTAAGGCTGAAAGGCACCGTGGAGATAAGCGGAGCAAAAAATGCCGCGCTTCCCATACTGGCAGCTACGCTTCTTACTGATGATAAGTGCATTATAAAAAATGTTCCGCCGCTGGATGATGTATACAACATGCTCAGGATACTCAGAAATATGGGCGTCAGGGCTGATATGGACGACCAGGTGGTTATTATTCATCCGAACGGGTATAGAAATTATGTAGCGCCTTATAAGCTTGTCAGCAAAATGAGGGCTTCTGTGTGCGTGCTCGGGCCGGTGCTTGGCAAGCTGAAACACGCAGAGGTATCGATGCCGGGAGGATGCGTGATAGGGCCAAGGCCCATAGATCTGCATATAAAAGGCCTTAATGCGCTCGGCGCGAACATAAAAATAGAGCACGGCTATCTGATTGCGGACGCAAAGCATCTTACGGGCGGAAGAGTTTATCTCGGCGGGAAATTCGGATCAAGCGTCCTTGCCACTGCAAATGTAATGATGGCAGCAACGCTCGCAAAAGGGAAAACAGTTATTGAAAACGCGGCTTGCGAGCCTGAGGTTTGCGACCTGGCTGATTTTCTTGTCAAAATGGGAGCTAAGATAAAAGGCCAGAGAACGCCGATATTGGAGATAGAAGGCGTAAAGTCTCTTCATGGCGCAGAATATTCGATAATAAACGACAGGATAGAAGCAGGCACTTTCATGGTAGCAGCTGCGATTACAGGCGGAGATGTTTTAATCAAAGGAGCAAATATAGAACATCTGGGAGCCTTGATAGATAAATTAAAAGATGTGGGGGTGAAAATCACAAACACGAAAGACGGACTCAGGGTTATTAAGACGGGGTCTATAAAGCCGGTTGACGTTACCACTCTGCCTTACCCGGGGTTTCCCACGGATATGCAGGCGCAGATGACTGCGCTCATGTGCATGACCAAGGGCATCAGCGTAATAACAGAGAAAATATATCCGGAAAGATTTATGCATATAAGCGAACTTGCCAGGATGGGCGCGCATATAATACTGGAAGGCTCCAGCGCGATAGTAAAAGGCGTTCCTAAGCTCAGCGCTGCGCCTGTGATGGCTTCTGATTTAAGGGCGAGCGCGGGACTGGTGCTAGCAGGCCTTGTGGCAAAAGGCAAGACAGAGATATCAAGAATATACCACCTGGACAGAGGATATCATCGTATAAAGGAAAAATTAGAACAGTTGGGTGTCAAGATAAAACGAGAAAAGGAAGATTAAAAGGAGGAACAATGGCAGTCAGAATCAGATTGAAAAGATTAGGGACGAAGAAAAAACCGCACCGCAGGATAGTTGTCTGCGACATAAGGCGAGCGAGAGACGGAAAGACAATAGAAGAGTTAGGCTATTATGACCCGTCCAAAAAGCCTACCTTTATCAATATAGACAAGGAAAGGGCAAAATTCTGGTTATCAAAAGGCGCTACGCCTACAGAGATAGTAAAAAGCCTTTTCAAAAAACACGGCGTCATTTAACAAAGCTGCGATGCGCATAGACGTTCTCACTATATTCCCAGGGATGTTCGATGCTGTTCTGGGAGAGTCTATTATAAAAAGGGCTCAAGAGAAAAAAGTCGTTGAGATAAATATAATAGACTTGAGATTATTTTCAAAAGATAAGCACAGAAAGGTGGATGACAAGCCTTTTGGCGGCGGCCCGGGCATGGTGATGAATGCAGAGCCGTTTTTTGAAGCAGTCAATTACATAAGAAGAAAAACAAAAGACCTGAGGCTGAAAACAAGGGTAATACTTCTCAGTCCTAAGGGCAGAAAGTTTGACCAGGCGCTTGCTGTAAAATTGTCGAAATACGAACACATGGTGC
>Ga0247841_10007490_pt1 | contig 16216 bp, 13 predicted proteins | sample LaCruzMarch2015__2_FD_192410 | JGI IMG/M metagenome (GOLD analysis project Ga0247841, IMG submission 192410) | Freshwater microbial communities from meromictic Lake La Cruz, Castile-La Mancha, Spain - LaCruzMarch2015_18m | ecosystem: Environmental > Aquatic > Freshwater > Lake | place: Spain... | reverse complement strand
CAGATCAAGATGGTGCCGGAAGCCGGGCGGGTAATAAAACGGATATTAAGCCAGAACCATGCCTCGCCTGATTTTACACTAAAAGTTCCGCTGGAACTGCTGATGGCCAGGCAAAAAACACAGCGTATCTGGAACGCGGTTCTGATCACGATCGCGGCCATATCACTTTTGGTGGGAGGGATCGGCATCATGAACGTCATGCTGGCCATAGTAATGGAACGTGTTCCGGAAATCGGCATCCGCCGAGCGGTCGGTGCTTCGCATTTTGATATTCTCTGGCAGTTTTTGGCGGAGGCGGTTGTATTGTCCACGGTGGGCGGAGCGCTGGGTTGTGTTATCGGCGCGCTGGCCGTGCCGCTCGCCTCTCATTTGACCGGTTTCCCCGGAATAATAACTCCTTCCGCCGTGCTGATTTCAATTACGGTATCATGGCTGGTCGGCGTCATCTTTGGACTGGCGCCCGCTTCGCGCGCCGCCGATTTGGACCCGGTTGAATGTCTTAGAATTTCTTCTATTTAATTCTATTCCGAAAAATCAATGACCTGCAAAATGAATCCAAAAAAAACGACGACCATTCATCTCGCCCGGACGGCCGGATTCTGTTTCGGCGTCAAACGGGCCATCCGCATGGCGCACGAACTGGCCCAAAGCGGCGGCACAATCCATATGTTGGGCGATCTGGTTCACAATCAGGAAGTCATTGCCAAACTTGAAAAGGCCGGCATGAAAAAAATCTCGCGCCTTGGCAATGGCTGCGACAAAACTCTCCTCATCCGGGCCCATGGCACGGGCAAACACCATATAACTCAAGCCCGAAAACGTGGATATAAAATTGTTGACGCCACCTGCCCGATGGTCCGCGCAATCCATGAAATAGTCAGGAGAATGAACGGGAAAGGATACAGGATTATTGTGCTCGGCGACCGCCGGCACGAGGAGGTTCAGGGAATCGTCGGCCAGATTGAAAAGAAAACGCTGATAATTGACAGGATTGAACACATCCCCTGGCCGCAAATTAAAAAAATCAGAAAGGCGGCAATTGTCGTCCAGTCAACCCAAAACATGGACCATATTCTCCCGATTGTCGCGGCCTTGAAAGGGAAAACCAATGAACTTAAATTTTTCAACACCATTTGCCGGCCGACGAGAATGAAGCAGGCGGAAATGAAGACCATGCCTCTGAGCCATGACGTGATCATTATTATTGGCTCACGTTCCAGCGCCAATACGAGGAGGCTTTACGAGATTTCCCGCGCGCTTAATCCACGCAGTCACCGGATTGAATCCGCTGCCGAAATAAGGCCTTCCTGGTTTAAGAATGCCGGAACCGTGGGCATAACCGCCGGCGCCTCCACACCGCAATCGGCAACGCGCTCAGTGATTGAACGCATCAAGAAAATAAACATTAGGCCTTCGGCAACTGACAACTTTAGCCGGCCTCGGTGAGGCCGGCCCGGGGTCGCCGACCCCGGCTACAATCCGTCAGCCGACGAATGAAATTCCTATATATTAAAGCAGCCAGCTCATGCTTCATTACAACACATCGGCAAAATGCGGCTTTAATTTCCGGAAAATGAGCCTGCCAATGACAAGCAGAGAAACCGTGATCAGCCAGAAATAGACCGCCCCACCCCACCCGGCGGCAAACGGCGAATTAAAAAGCAAACTGTTCCGATAACCTTCAACAATATAGACAACAGGATTAAGCCGGAGGAGTTTGACTAAAAAAGAATGCTCCTGAAACATGCTAAAATCCCAAAAGACCGGGGTCACCCAGAAGCCAAACTGAAGGCCGACGTTGACAATCTGCCCGACATCCCGCGAAAAAACATGAAGGGTAGCGGTAATGTAGCTTAACCCGGCCAGAAGAATAGCGGCAGAAAATGAATAATAAAACACCGCCAGCCAGCTCCAGGAAATTTCAACCCGGTTGAAAATCAGGACCGCGGCAACAATCAGCAAAAAGACGGCATGAACGGTCAATGCCGCCAGGATTTTTGTCAAAGGCAGATTAAACAGCCTGAAATTGACCTTTCTGACAAGAAACGCATATTCACAAAAAACATTCGTGGCCTGGTTCAAGGCATCGGAAAAAAACGACCAGGCGCTCATGCCCGCCAGCAGCCAGGCAATAAACGGCACTCCGCGAACCGCGTTGGCTTTGAAAGCCAGACCAACCACAAACCACAAAATAATCGTCATCACGAACGGCTGGATAAAAGCCCAGACGAAACCAAGCGTGGAACCCAGGCACCGGTTGCGCAGATCATGCGCAGTAAGGCGAAAAACGAGATCAAATCTCATCCGTATGTCGCTTGACCATTTCATGATTTTTTGTTCGCCGCTTTGACAAGGGCATTAAATACTCTTGAGGCATGGGCGCGCCACGGCATTCTTTCCGGATGCCATTGCAATCCCAAAACAAACGGAAGCTTATTTAATTCAATCGCTTCCACAACGCCGTCATCGGCAAAAGCAACCGCCTCCAACCCGGCGCCGAGCGCGTCCAAGGCAACCGATTGATGATGATATGAATTCACGGCAATTTTCTTTTTGCCAAACAGCTTGCAAAGAATTCTTCCGCCCGTTATTTCAACCGCATGTTTGATGACTTTTTTTTTCCCTTTTATCAGTTTTGCAGGCTGATGATCAGCGGCATTTGGAATATGCTGGACGATTTTTCCTCCCAAGGCAATATTAATGAGCTGGTGGCCGCCGCAAATGCCAAGAACCGGCATTTTCCGACGCAAAGCCTCGTGGACAAGATAAAGGTCAACTTCCGCGCGACGCGGATGGACCAAGATTGACCTTGGATGATGTTTTTCGCCATACCATCCGGGCGGATAATCGCGTCCCCCGATGAACACAAAACCGTCCGCCATTTTGATATATTCATCCAACAGCCTCCGATTGCCGTTGCATGGAACAAGCAAAGGTAAACCGCCGGCAGCGATTATGCAATCCACATACTCGCGCCTGATTTGAAATTTGCCGTCGTTAAAGTCAACGTTCAAGCCGATGAGCGGTTTTTTCATTGAATCAGCAGGCATGATAATCGCGATACCATTGCACAAACTTCGGAACTCCATCGGAAAGCTTGGTCACGGGATTGAAATTCAGCGCTATTTGTGCCTTCTCAATATTCGCATAGGTGTCCGGCACATCGCCGGGCTGGATCGGCAGTAATTCCATTTTTGGCTCTGTTCCCAGACAATCCGCAATTATCTTGATAAGATCCATGAGTTTTTCCGAGCGATGGTTGCCCAGGTTATAAACATCATCCTGCGGCAACCCCTCGGCAAAGAGCGCGCTTTGAATCCCGCGCGCAATGTCGTCAATGAAAGTAAAATCGCGGCGCATATTACCATGATTAAACACCCTTATCGTTTGCCCGCGTAACATGGCGTCCGTGAACAGCCAATAGGACATATCGGGACGTCCCCAGGGCCCGTAGACGGTAAAAAGCCTTAATCCTATTGTTTGCATGCCATATAAGTGACTGTAGACATGGGCCATCAGTTCATTTGATTTCTTCGTGGCCGCATACAGGCTGATTGGATGATCTACCCGGTCGTTTTCACTGCACGGCAGATATTTATTATTGCCGTAAACGCTTGAGCTGGACGCATAGACAAGCCGCTTTAATCCCGCGTGGCGGCCCGCCTCAAGAATATTTAAAAAACCCTCGCTGTTGGACTTGTGATAAATAAATGGGTTTGTCAGGGAATAACGCACTCCTGCTTGAGCAGCCAAATGACAGACGATATCAAAACGGTGTTTTTTAAAAAGGCCCTCCAATTTCTGAAAATCGCACAAATCACATTCCACGCCGGCAAAACCGGCCTGTTTCCGCAGAAGTCCGTCCCGGCAGCGTTTCAGTTCCACCGAATAGTAATCGTTGAAATTATCCAGCCCGACAATCTCATGGCCCTCATCAAGAAGACGGGAAGCGACATGGAACCCGATAAAACCAGCCGATCCGGTAACAAGAATTTTCATTTGCCTGGCAATATATTATACATGACTAGCTTTGACAAGCGCGAAAGCAACCGTTAAAGTGACGTGAAAGATATTTCAAATGATTACCGCCATTGGTATATTTTTCTGGCTGATTACTTTATCCGCAGTTTTACGCCTGCTGCGAATCGGACAGGGAACCTTGCGTTCCCGGTGGATTGAGCTCGGCATATTACTGCTTTTTGCCAGCCTGCTTCTTTGCCGTCCGCATGAAGATATTTTTGGCGGCGAAGATCCCGGCTCTTATGTCAATTCCGGCATAACCTATAATCGCCAGAAACAATTATTTTTCGTTGATGAGCTGCTTTCAAAAGTTCCGCCCGAAATTCGGCCGTCTTTTTATTATGGCCATGCGGAATATGGGCCGACAAAAGACGCCTGCCTCTGGATCCGCAACGCCGACCTTGCCATGGTCGGCCCGCATTTTCAACCTGCCTATCCGTTGATGATCGCATCGGCAGTCCGGATGGGATTGAGCTCGTGGGCGCTTTTTGTCGTGCCGCTCTTTGTCATTTTCACCGCCCTGGCCCTGCGCGCGCTCGCATTCCAGGCAATCCCGCACCGCTGGGCGGGAATGATTGCTTTCATTTTGTACATTTGCGCTCCCTTGACGGTCTGGCATGGACGCTGTGCGCGGCCGGAAATAATCGCATCCTTCATGTTTTTTGCCGGCTGTGTCCTGACGCTCCAGGCCTGGCAATCACGTCCCTGGCGAAACCTGATTGATCTCGCGCTCGGCGCCTTATGTATCGGCGCCGCCCCTTTTTTTCATATCACCGCCTGGCTGCTGGTTATTCCGGCGGTTTTGGCGGTCACTATTGCCATTATTTTCAAAGGACGGGAAGAGTTCCTGCCGTATTTGCTGATTGTCTGCCTGATGACATACGCATTTTACGCGCAAACAATCCATATCACCGACTACTATACGGTCAAACGATTCCTTGACCTGATTTTTCTGCGCCCGCTGATGATTGCCGCCGGGGTTGTTTTGCTGACGGCCATAATATTTTTAACAAAAAGAATGCGGCGTTCCCACCCCATCCCGGAAACGCCGCCACAGTCCTCCGCCCCGCGTCCGGACGCGGCCGAGCAGCCGGCGGAACTCGGCAAGCCACGCGCCGCGGTAAGCTTCACCGTAAGCATATTGTTTGGGATAGTTTTGGTCGCTTTCCTGCTGAGCCTGATTTTTTCCCGGCAAATATACGGCGACTTTCCGATCCTTGGACGGCCAATCAGGCATTATCTTTACCTCACCGATTTCAGGGTCGTGGCCAACATGCTTTCAATCCCCATAATGGTCCTGATTCTCGCCGGCCTGCTCGCCTGGTTGACAGGCCGGGGCGACAAAAGGGATTACCGGATTGTTTTTGTAATTGTTTTATTCCCCGCCGTCATGTTGACCGGCAACATAAACGATTTCATGATGACGCGTTATTTAATGGTTGCTTTCATCCCCCTGGCCGCCCTTTTCCTGACGGCATTGATTGTTTTAATATTGCCGAAGGAAACCGGCCCCTGGAAGCCGCTCATTCTCTGCGCCTTAATATGCGTGATTGCCGTCAATAAACGGTCCATCCTGATTACAACCACCGAACACAAGGGCTTTTGCCGCTTCCTGCGGCCTTATGCCGAAATCGTCAAAGCCGATGACGGCATGTTACTGGCTGAGTATTCGCGCATCGCCGCGCCGCTGGAACACTTTTTCGGAGTGCCGACGCTCGGCCTGGATAATGAAAGACGGACTGATTACGAACCGATGGAAAAGGCATGGGCTGATATTATGAAATCCGAACCGGAGCGGCCCGCCTTTTTTATTACCCCCTATCACACCCCGGTCAGCGCATATTTTGACTTTGAGTCTGTTTTCACCGATTCATTTCAAGATTGCCGGCTTGAACAGGCCCGGCAAAGTCTGCCGACCAAGGTCGGAAAATCAGAGCTGACCCTGTCTCTATATCGCATGAAATTAAAACAGCCGAATCAACAGGTTCAGGGTTCAGTCATTTCCCCGACAATCATCAAACCCGATGCCGGGAATATGGGATTGCGTCATTTTGCCAACGTGCGCAATGAACCGTTTTCAAGCCAGGCTGCCGATCTCCAGCCCGCCATATCCAATTTCCCTGCTTTGCCGGCAAAAGTCCGGCAAAATGCCGAGTTGCTTATGCTCATTCCCCGGCAACCGACAATTCAAGCGCGCTGGGCCAGGGCGCAGGCCGAAGTCCTGCTGCCCGCCGCGCGCCAATGCTCTTCCCTGCTGATGATTTATTTCAAGGCACCTGATCCGGATGGATCCGGATTTGTTTCACTGCAATTGACACGGGGTAAAGAGGGCAAAGAAAATATTGGGGAAAAACGCAAAATCAAGTCCGGTGAATGGCAATGGCAAACCTGGATTTTATATCCCTTATCGCCTTCGTCCTCCGATTCCACCGCCAATGCGACCTGGCTGACATTGGCGACCTATCCGGCCTGGAATCCAGGCAAGCCAAGTTTCCCAAATGACCTTGGAATTCTTATCAGCCAGATCATTTGCCTGCCGATTCAATGACAACGTTCTTGTCAGGACCAAGTTTATCATGTTATATCCTACTCTATTCCGAAAGTTTGTTTAGGATTTCGATATTCGGATTTCGCATTTTGGTTTTGAATTAGATAGCGGGGTGTAGCGCAGCCTGGTAGCGCGCCAGCCTTGGGCGCTGGAAGTCGTGGGTTCAAATCCCACCGCCCCGACCCACCAAACCATTGATAACATTGACTTTCCTGCTTGTTGGCAAAATTGGCGACCTTGCTTTTTACCGTCTTAGGGTACAAAAAAAAAGAAACCAGGCACATCTCGGAACAGTCGAGCATAATATGGCGTGACATTCCGGAAGGAGGGTGGTAGATTCAGCCAAAACGTGAAATTAATTTGCGATGGAGTGAAAAATCCGGACTGTTTTCGTGCGGCCACGCACAGGCAGGCGATGTTCAACCTTATGACAACATAATTGGATAAAAATCTCAGTGACGGCTCTTACCGTCACTGATTCAGGCATGATCAATGGGAGGGTAAAATTATGCAAAAGCGTATCGCGTTATTAATCGTTGCCTTATGCTTGCTCGTCCCGCTTTCCGCGCGGGCCGCCGAGCGTAACAAACTGATTTTCATCAGCGATCTGCACATGAACGTGGATGTGCCCTACGCCTGGTTGAAAACCAATACCACTGCGCTCGCGGCGTTCATCAACCAAGTGAACGAGCGAGAAGACGTGGCGGAATTGATCATCTTGGGTGACATGCTGGATGACTGGATCGAAACCGTGGAAAATACTCCCCATACGTTTTATGACATTCTGGTGTCCACAAACAATGCCGAAGTCGTCGCGGCCTTGCAGTCCATTTGCCAAAACCCGAATATCACCGTCACATACGTCGTGGGCAATCACGATTTGCTTACATTCGAGGGGACCAACAAGACATCCATCACCAACATACTTCCGGGCTTGAATATCATTTCAGATTCGCCGGGTCTTGGCGCCTACACCAAGGACAGCGTGATTTGGGCCGAGCATGGTCACCGCTACTGCATGTTCAACGCGCCCGATATCTGGAGCCGAACCAACGGGCACCTGCCGTTGGGCTATTTCATATCACGCATCGCCGCCTCTAAGTCCGCGCGCGAGGGCAAGGTATATACCACGATGGATGCCCTTGATACATTTATTAAATCGCCCGGATCCTATTACACACCTCCTGCGGGCCAGGAAAACGTGGTGTTCAACGATGAATTCATTAATGCGCTCTTTGACATATTCGCGCTGGTCTGGGGCGGGTATATGCCGACGAACACCTATACGATGGGTACGGTGGATAGTTTCACCAACAACCCGTCCATTGACAACATCGGAAACATTTTTGACGGAATTTACAGCAACTGGCCGGTCCGCATGGACATCGTAAATCAATACGACGCGGTTTTGAACGAGGTGGGCCATCTGTCCAGCGCGGCCACTATGTTGTTTGAAATGCCCGACAACATCAAAACCAATTATCCCTTCACCCCCCGCGTCGTCCTTTTCGGCCATACGCACAAGGCGGCCTTCTATTATCATTGCGACACGGTCAATTCCATCTACGCCAACACCGGCACCTGGGTGGACGGCCCGCCGCGAACCTGGGTGGAAATCGAGATCAACCATGCCGGCAACAAGAATTTCTACACCGTTTCGTTATGGTTCGACGGCGAATCCGCGCCGCGCCAGAGTGCCACGGTGGATACTCCGTCCCTTGGATGCGGGTCGTGCAATGTTGTGGCGCATGATTTCGACGGCGACGGCCGGGCGGAGCCGGCGATGATTGACTCTTCCGGGAACTGGCATGTCTGGTTTTCGCGCTACGACTACACCCGGACCGGGCCGTATTTGTCGGCCGGCACAGGGTATGTTCCATTGGCGGCCGACTTTGACGGCGACGGCCGGGCGGACCCGGCGGTGGTTGACTCTTCCGGGAACTGGTATGTTTGGTTTTCGCGCTACGACTACACCCGGACCGGACCGTACCCGTTGGCCGGCGCAGGATATGTTCCATTGGCGGCCGACTTTGACGGCGACGGCCGGGCGGACCCGGCGATGGTTGATTCTTCCGGGAATTGGTATGTCTGGTTGTCGCGCTACGACTACACCCGGATCGGGCCGTACCTACTGGCCGTCCCATAAGCCGGCGGCGTACGGATTGGGGCAGTTCTTGATTTCACGTTAAGTATTAAAGTTAGGTTTGACCCTGTTTTTTCCCGACGGAGACCGGCGGTAAATTCCTCGCACGAGTAAGGGTAGGCTTTAATCCGATGAATTCGTCCGGTCGATTTCGTCCAGTAATTCAAACCCCAAGCCGAACGCTTCTCTCTCATACCAAGCGTAGGCATCATCCAATTCCTTCCGAGCCAGGGATAGAAAACGAATATTCATGGGCGCCGGTATTTTGCCATGACATCGGCATACGGCATGCTATCCGCATGTCCTTCGCGGTACGCCTGCCAGCGCTTTTGTGATTCCGCCTCCCACGCCTTGTCGATTTCGGGGTCAGGCCGGTCCAATTGGATCAGTATCTGATCCACCAAGGCCAATTTCTCCATATCAGGTAAAGCTTTGATTTTTTCAGCAACTTCATGCGTTGTCATTTGCATAGTTCTCCTCTCGTTTCACTTGCCAAAATAATATCCGATAACAGGTTTAATTTCCAGCAAGTTTTAACAATTTTTCAACCAGCCAGAAAAACATTTTTTTTTGGGGGGGGGGGGGGACAACCCCCACCCACCCGGTCGTGACAAATATGTCGTTGGATTTGCCGATACGTTATGATATAAAGCAATTCAATTACGAGCGACATATTCCCAATAACCGGGACAAGAGTGCTGAAGTCGGCGCTTCAGAATTGTTTCCCAAAAAAGTAATTTCTTATCAATGACCCGGGATGAAGACTTCATTAATTTTGACGGTGTTCTTCTTGGCGGCAATGAGCGGCAGCGCGGCATCGGGACCGGAACAAAACATTTTTGAAAGTTCTATCTGTACGACCCCGGAAAGCCAGATTGATAAACTCGTCTACCGCAAGTTGTCGAAGTTGGGTATCCACCCATCCATCTGCTCCGATACGGTGTTCGTCCGGCGCGCCTTTCTGGACGCGATTGGCACGCTACCCACTGCACGGGAAGCGAGAGATTTCATTCTGGACCAAGACCAGAACAAACGAAGTGCTTTGGTTAATCGTCTACTGGAGCGGGAGGAGTTTGCCGATTACTGGGCGATGAAATGGAGTGATCTTCTGCGGGTCAAGTCCGAGTTCCCCATCAATTTGTGGCCCAATGCGGCACAGGCGTACCACCACTGGATTCGGACATCAATCCGGGACAACAAGCCGTATGACCAGTTCGTCCGCGAGATGCTCACGGCGAACGGCAGCAATTTCCGTGTCGGACAGGTCAACTTCTATCGCGCCATCCAGAACAAGACCCCGGAAGGCATCGCAACAACCGTTGCCTTGACTTTCATGGGATCAAGGGTCGAGTCCTGGCCGAAAAACTACTTGCCAGGCATGGCGGTCTTTTTCTCGCAGATCAGTTACAAGCCTACCAGGGAATGGAAGGAGGAAATTGTTTTCTGGGATCCCAACAAGGAGGACATGGCGCAGGCTACCCGAAATGTATCCAAACAAGCTACCAATGATGTGGCGCAACAGGTTACTAATACCGTGGCTCAAGTGGCGGTCGCGAAGCCTGTTCGCAGTGTGTCGCAAGTGGCCGTCTTTCCGGATGGAACCAAGATCAAGAAGTTGCCCCCAGGCCGTGATCCGCGGGAAGTCTTCTCCGACTGGTTGATTACCCCGAAAAATTCCTGGTTTACACCCAGCATTGTGAACCGCATTTGGTACTGGTTGTTGGGACGCGGTATTATTCATGAGCCGGACGACATTCGGCCGAACAACCCGCCAAGCAATCCCGCACTACTGGCCTACCTGCAGAAGGAATTTGTCGCGAACCATTACGACATGAAACACATCTACCGGTTGATACTAACCTCAAGAACGTATCAGATTTCCTGCATCATCCCCAAGCCCGATGTCCCCCAGGGTGAGGCCAATTTTGCGTTCTATCCGTTGCGCCGATTGGATGCGGAGGTGTTAATCGATGCCATCAACCAGATCACCGGCACGTCGGACCTGTACACCAGCGCCATTCCGGAACCATTCACCTTTATTCCCGATAACAAGTCCGCGATTTCGCTGCCGGACGGCAGCATCACCAGTCCCTTTTTGGATTTGTTTGGTCATCCGGCGCGCGCCACCGGCATGGAAAGCGAACGCGTCAATCGTCCGTCGCCCACCCAGCGGATGCACATGCTGAATTCCAGCCATATCCAGCGCAAGCTTGAAGAAGGCCCCAAGCTTAGGGCAATCATAAGTTCCAAACGCAAGCCGCAAGAGATCATGGAGGACCTTTACCTGACGGTTCTTTCGCGCTTTCCGACGGATGACGAAGTGAAGAACGCGGAGGAGTATGCCAAGTCAGGCGTGGTAAAAGGGCGTGAGGCTTGGATTGACCTCGTCTGGGCATTAATCAACAGCGATGAATTTCTTTATCGGCATTGACGGGAGCGCAACCACGCTTCTAACATGGTCGGATCAGAATGACAGGAGAGTGACGACATGAACACAGAACACAAGCCAAGGAATAAGTCGCCGGGTTCTGATTCAGTGGGCATGCTTGGTACGCCAATCTCCAGGCGCGAGGCGATGCGCCGCGGTCTTATTGTCACGGCCGGGCTGCTGCTGGCCGACCGGCTGAGTTTTCAGACCCTGGCGGACGACGCGCAACCGCCCCAAGCTCCCGAGCCATCCAAAGCCAAGGCCAAGTCGGTCATCCAGGTTTTCTTGTGGGGCGGCATGTCGCACACGGACACCTGGGATCCGAAACCGGACGCGGGCTACGACTACACCGGTCAGCTGAAGACCGTGATCCCAACCAACGTAAGCGGGATTCAGCTTGGCGAATTGTTCCCCGAACTGGCGAAGCAGGCCGACAAATATTCCATCATCCGCAGTATGACCCATCACAACAATGGCCATGAAACGGCGGCCTATTTGATGCAGACCGGGCACCTGCCCGGCGAGCAGCTGTCTTATCCGTGTATCGGCGCCGTGTTCGCACTGCTCAAAGGTTACAACGCCGGATACAATGGGCTAATTCCGCCCTATGTGGTGCTGACCCAGTCGCAGGGACGGTTTTCCGAATCGGGTTTTCTGGGATCAAGGTGTAACCCCTTTGCCACGGGCGGCGACCCGAACGCGGCCCGGTTTGAAGTGGAAGGCGTCGTCGCCCGGGGCATCACCGACGAGCGGCAGATAGCCCGACGCGATTTCCTCCACAAGATGAACACGATGGGCAACGCAATGCAAGGTAATCCGCAACTGGCGCTTTCGGATGATGCCGAGAAACAGGCGTATGACCTGATTCTGGGCAAAGGCAAAGATGTATTCGATCTCTCAAAGGAGAAACCGGAATTGAGGAATCGCTACGGCCGCCACACGTTCGGGCAGGACTGCCTGGTGGCGCGGCGGCTGGTCGAAGCCGGCGTCCCTTACGTCACCATCAACTATCCCGGCGGCTGGGATACGCACTCCAACCACTTCCAGACCATGCGCCGGCAATGTCCGCAGTTGGATCAGGGCCTGGCAATGCTGCTGCAGGACTTGTCAGATCACGGTTTACTGGAGAGCACCATCGTCTGGTGTTGCGGTGAGTTCGGTAGAACTCCGAAGGTTGACTGGCAACCGCCTTGGAACGGCGGCCGCGGCCATTATGGCAACGTCTTCTCGGTCCTGGTCGCCGGCGGTGGATTCAAGGGCGGACATGTGATCGGATCGTCGGATGAGAAAGGCGAAGAGGTCAAGGAGCGGCCCGTGTATCCGATTGACCTCCTCGGCAGCATTTATGAGTTGGCCGGCATAGACACCGACACCAGGCTGCCCCATCCCCTCGGCTTTGAAGCCCGCGTACTGGCGCCTGGCGAGAACGGCGCGAAGTCGGCCGGACGCTTGAAAGAAATTATGTAATTCCGCGCCTGCGAACAGGCAGCGTGCGTCAAGGATGGGTGGCACTTTTGCCGCCGCATCGTGGCAGGATTGAAAAAATAATAGAGCGGTTTATGAGCAGATATCTATGGCATGCTATTTTTGGGCCGGTCTTTTTGCTGGCGGCCGTTTCGGTTGCGCCGGCGCAGTATATCGGTTTTGTTTATCCAAGCGGCGGACAACAGGACACTACGTTCCAGATTACTGTTGGTGGACAGTCTTTGGAAGGCGTCAATCGTGTGTTTATCTCCGGTACGGGTGTTCAAGCCAGGGTGGTGGAGTATAACAAGAAAATGGGATCATCGGAGATCACGTTGTTGAGCGAACAACTGCGGGAGCTGAAAAACACGCCGGAGCAGAAGCCGGATGCAGGAATGACTAATCTTATCGCAAGGATCGAGAAGCTCATCCGCGAGTATGTTGATCGTCCGCAAAGCGTTTCAATTGCCAACCTTGTCATTGTGGAGGTTACGATAGCTCCCGACGCGCAACCTGGTGAACGGGAAATAAGGCTGGAAACGCCGCGCGGGATTTCGAACCCGCTCGTTTTCAATATCGGCCAACTTCCCGAAATCTCCGCGCCACCAATGCCAACCAGCCATTTGCAGGTGCTCGGCAAGGAGGTTCAAAGCCTCCGCAGGAAGAAACGCTCCACAGGAGGGCAAGGTGGTTCTAAAATGACGATGACTACGATGATGACGGATGGCCCTGGATTGCAAAGCGATTTAGACGATGACAAGGTGTCTATCAAAGCGCCATGCACCGTGAACGGCCAAATTTCTTCCGGCGCCATGGACCGGTTTCGTTTCGAGGCGCGCAAGGGCCAACGCCTTGTCATCATCGTCCAGGCACGGGGATTGGTTCCATACATGGCCGACGCCGTTCCCGGCTGGTTTCAGCCTGTGCTGGTGCTTTGCAACGCGAAGGGTAAAGAAGTGGCATATAGCGACGACTACCGTTTCAAGCCCGATCCGGTTATTCTTTACGAAGTCCCCGAGGACGGCGAATATACGTTTACGATCCACGATGCCATCTACCGTGGTCGCGAGGATTTTGTCTATCGCATTACCATTGGCGAGCTGCCATTTGTAACGAGCATCTTCCCGCTGGGTGCACAAGTGGACACGCCAACATCTATTGAAATGAAAGGCTGGAATCTTGAAGAAACCGAGGTGACACCTGATACGGAAGACGCATCGCCGGGAGTGTATCCGATCACAACGCACAGCGAGGACGGGTTCATTTCCAACCCCATGCCTTTTGCCATGGATACGCTGCCGGAATGTCTGGAAGAGGAGCCAAACAACACACCGGCGACCGCGCAAAAAGTGACGCTTCCCGTCATGGTTAACGGGCGCATTGATCCGCCAGGCAACCACGATGTGTTCCAATTCAAAGGTAATGCCGGCGACGAGATCGTCGCCGAAGTCTATGCGCGCCGGCTTGATTCCCCGCTGGACTCCGTGCTCAAACTGACCGATGCCGCCGGGAAATGCCTGGCGTTCAACGATGATCATGAAGACGTTGGCTCGGGACTGAACACGCACCACGCTGATTCCTACATACGCGCCACTCTGCCCACGAACGGCATCTACTATATTAACATTGGCGACACCCAACACAATGGCGGAGAAGAGTACGCATACCGCCTGCGTATTAGCGCACCCCAACCAGATTTCGCGTTGCGCGTTGTACCTTCCGGCGTCAACATCCGCAGCAATTCCACCGCTTCCCTCAGCGTCTATGCCATCCGGCAGGACGGATTTACCGGCAATATCAAACTTGCCTTGAAAAATGCACCGAACGGATTTGAAATAAAAGGCGGCGACCTGAAAGGAACCCAGGAAATGACGCGGATCACGTTGAAAACCAGACTGGCTGAGACAAAGGAACCCGTCAACTTGATCATCGAAGGGTGCGTGACGAATGGGGAACTAAAGGTCGTCCACGAGGCTGTGCCGGCGGAAGACAGAATGCAGGCTTTCCTTTGGCGGCATCTTGTTCCCGCAAAAGAACTGAAGGCCTTCGTCTTCACTCCCCCGCCACCTCCAAAACCCGCACCACCGAAACAACCCACTTCCCCGCCAACATCAAAACCGGAGCCACCGAAACGGTCTGCTTCCTCCGCAACTTCCAAACCATGAGCACGGGTCTGGCAGGAAGCTCATATTTCGCGAGCAAGTTTTAGCTTATGAAATGCGGATTAAGGCGTGGCTTCACATTCCTTGACCTTCCGGTCGTAGAATTCCTTTGTGAGCAATCCCCTGTCAAAGAGTTCCTTGAGTTCTATCAAACGTCTGGCGACCTGATCCTTGGTGAACTTGGGCTTCACCGATGCGATCACGACCTGGATTTCAGCCTCGGACAACGCGTGGTTGAAAACCATCAAATCGTCAATCGCGCCCTCAAACGATTGTCCTTTCTCCTGTGGCGTCGGGTTGGATCTGTTCAAGCCTATGGTCATGTCATTGGTATTGGCCGGAATCTCCCCACGCCAGGAAACAACCTGCTTTTGAAGTTTCCCATCCACATACAGTTTCAGGTTCTCGCCGTCATATGTTGCCGTCCCGTGATGCCATAAGCCATCCGCGACTGTGCTGGCACTCAGGCAGAAGTTATTACTGACCACGAAGCATAGTTTACCCTTGCCATCATAATCCTTTGATTCTCCGGCAATACCAAGGGCAAAGCCGCTGTCCATCCGCTTGTCCAGAATAAATCGCTCCAAAGAATCCGACCGCGAGGTCTTGAACCACACGGCAAAGGTCGCCTGGGTCATGTTCAAGGACAGGGTGTTGGTCACCTGAATGTAACTGTTTGTCGCCGCAAATTCACAGGCGCCACCCTGCTTGCCCATAGCGGTCCACTTGGCGCCAAAGACGCGACCATTGTTGCGGCCAGTCCGATCGGTAATAACACCGCCGGCTTCCGCCTGGTCGAAGTTGAAGTGAAGCATAAGCCCTTGCGGAAAATCGGCGGCAGGAACGTTGGGGCCCGTTGCAAATGCAAGCAACAACCCCGCCGCGACCCGAAACATGCTGATATTGAATCTATCGCTTTTCATGTTCGTTCGTCCTCCACCCACGCATGATCAAAATTATCCGGCAAAAAACTTTTCAAAATTGCGGCGGACAATTTTGTCTGTTGTTCCACAGGACATTCCCAGTTTTTTGTAAAGTGCCAGTTCTTTCTTAATTGCTCCGGCTGATGATTGCGCGCTTATTCCTGAAAGGGAAAAGTCCGTGCCATAAATCATAAAATCTTCCGCTCCGAAATTCAACAGATGCCGCAGGGCGTTTTCACGGTAATCCGGCGGCGTGCCGGGCGTGATGTCAATAAACATTTCCGCCGTGGAATGACCGTGCCTTTTTGCGCTCCGGGCCTGGCCGAAAAGCGCCAGGCATTCATCGGTCCACGGCCAGGAAATATGGGCCAGCGCGAAGCGGAAGCGCGGCACCTTCAATAGAGCCTCATAATAAGCCGGACGGCAAAACCGGGAAGAAAACGTTTCAAAATATAAAATTCCCGAGTGGAACAGGCAGGGCGCTCGCAGCGCAGCCATTCTTGCGCAGTATTTCAGGATCAACTCGTC
>Ga0247841_10007487_pt1 | contig 16221 bp, 13 predicted proteins | sample LaCruzMarch2015__2_FD_192410 | JGI IMG/M metagenome (GOLD analysis project Ga0247841, IMG submission 192410) | Freshwater microbial communities from meromictic Lake La Cruz, Castile-La Mancha, Spain - LaCruzMarch2015_18m | ecosystem: Environmental > Aquatic > Freshwater > Lake | place: Spain... | reverse complement strand
ACGAACTTCTTCGAAAAGCTTGTTGGTATTTGCCGAGACTTTCACGGTTTCCCCTGCAGAGCTTACCCTTATTTTGATGATCTGGTTTTTTGAATTCATAGCGGATTGGTTTTAGATAGGGGAGCAGGACGGAGCCTGCTCCCCTTGGTCTTTGCATGAAAACTGAAGAAGGATTAATATTTTGTGACAGATGTTCCCATCAGGACGGCCTTCAGGTAGAAATTGGCCGGGGCGTTCGATCCCCATTCAATGTTCATCTCCATTGCCTGCTGGTCAAAGATCATCTTCGGGTTGTCCAGGACGAAACAACCTTTTCGGAAGTTCATTCCAGCGGTGTTGAACACTTCGCATGACATCGAAGGGATGATGGTTGTCCCGTTGGCACGGAATTCAAATTCACCGTTACGGATGATAGCGGGGATGATGTCAAAGTTGACATCGGTGATGGTCTGGCCGTTCTCGGCAACACCAGCCAGCAACACAATAGCGTGCAGGAGCATGATGTTTCCTTTTTCCAGCTTAGCAGACGAGATGTTGCACTGACCAACAACCTTGTTGTCGTCATCCCTTAACAGCTTGGCAATCTTGTTGCCTGAAGCATTCTTTGACAGGTAGTAAGCTGCATCCACAGCCTGGAGGGATTTGTTGGCAATGCCAGCCTGAATTTCACGGGGCAGCCAGTGAAGGCGTTTTTCAAACTCCCCACGGGAGTTATTGGCCGGAGCTACTGCAACGGCTTTCTGCTGGGTCTGGACACGCTTGATGAATTTCTTGCGGTCAGCAATCGGTGCACGTTCAAGTGCTCCTAACAGTTCATCCTCCGGCAATGCGCCCAGGAGGTTGTATTCACTTTGTACGATTTCTCCTAATGTGATCATTGTTGTATTTTTTTAGTTGGTTAATATTATTGACTTGGTTGTCGGGGCGACTGGCCAGTCGCCCTTACAAATCTTTTTTCGCTTACAGTATCTCGGCCTCCTGTACATCTTCATCACTGCCGAAGCCATCGACTTCAGGGGAGGATGGAAGGGCTGCGTATTCAGTCACATTGGGAAGCTCAGGTTTGTAGGCTTCAATAGCCAGGGCGAGTGGTTCCCTGCGAAGGGTCTGGACGTTTTCGGTAATTTCACCAAGTCCGGAGAGAATATCCTTTTTCAGGATGGCTTTCACCCCGCTTGCTACTCCTGAGATAGCAACCCCGGTTGCCACCAGTTTTACATTCGGGTTCTTGATAAGCATTGCAGTTGCAACTCCTGCAGTAAGCAATGCTGCGGGTTTAATCAGTGCTTTTGCCTGGAATCCTTCGGCTGCCGGATCAACGGGTACAAACCGGTCAATCAGGCCTCCTGCCAGGTTACCTCCTGCTATCCCGGCAAGGATCAGGGCAGGGGTCTTCAGTTCTTCGACAATTGTCATTAAGTTTGGTAGTGCCATGTTATTAGGTTTTTTAATGGTTTGACATTAACTTTTATTGGGTTATTTAAGGGTTACACTCTTTGGGTGTGATTTTCCTGTTTGTTTCCCGGCCTTTTTCTGTTTGCGGGGTTTACGGGCTTTTTTCGGGGCTGTCCCTGACAGATTCTGCTTTTTCTTTTTTCCGGATGCCATCTTAGATAGGCCGTAAATACCCAGCCCGGCAGCTCCTACATAAAGCAGTGGTTTGAGAAATCCCATCTTGCCTGAGCTGTTTTGTTGTCCATCCTGAGTGGCGGATGGTACTGAAGTAACTGGTTCATTTTCCGGGTTAGTTGTATCGCCCCCTGATTCCGTTATTTTACCAGCTTCAACGTCTTTCATTGCTTTATCCACATCTTTTTTATGCAAGAGTCCGGATTGTGTGAGGATTTTCAGAACAGCAACAATTACAGGTGATGCAGCAGCAACGGATGTTGCAAGAACAACCCCGAGTCCGCTGCTACCATCGATACCTTTTGCTTTACCCGACAGGATGGCGCTTTTAAGTTTACTTCGTTGTCCCTGGAGCTTGTCGGCAAATAGCTTCTCGATCTTATCAAGGGCTTTTTTGGATTTATTCCAGGTATCAACAGAGATTCCTTTAGCTTTTGCCTGATCCTGGGTTGCATGGCCCCATTTCAGTTTAGAGGCCATTCCACCAATGTCCAGTTTCATGGCAAGCAGGAAAGCAGAGCGAACGGCAATCGTGGCCGGGTTAAAGCGTACAAAGAGTTTTCCTCCTTTTTTTACGGCTTCACCAACTTTCTTAAAGAATCCCTTCATGCTGATCTTTCCAAGCTGGGTATTTCCGGCAAGAAGTCCATCCAAGTTTGGCCAGTCATCATCCAGGCCGGACAGGTCATCCGTATCGTTTACCTGCGAAAGGCCGTTCTTTTTGTTCCAGGCATCCTCATTCCGGGCAAGGACTTCCAATGCCTTGTCACGATTGGGGGTGTCCCAGGATTTAAGGGCATAATCCAGCATCTCGATAAATGCCGGGGGGTAGTCAACCGAGGAGATCATCTTCGGGTTAGCGGTGATCATGTCACGGGTTTTTTGCAGGTAGCTGCGCATGGCTTTCAGCCGTTCAGCTTCCGATGTGTCGCCGATATTTTCAATTCCTTCCAGGTCACGGGCAAAAACAACATCCGCATAGGTGTTGCTGTCACCGACCCCGGAAAGAACTGCAATGTCAATTCCGTTTAGGCTCATGGTAAAATCTTTTTTTTGGTTATATGGTTTTTCAAAGTCAAAGCGTGAGAGCACGCAGTCAATGGTGTGGTAAGAGCCGGACTTGGGGGTGGGTACGATCACGTACACGTGCTGCCAGGTGTCCTGGTCATACTTGGTGATACGGAAGGTGTGGGGGATATTTAGGTTAATAAGAATGGTTGATACGAATATGGAAAAGCAGTCACAGTCAATCCCTTCCGATCTATCATGCCAGGAACGTGCCGGGCGGCGCAGTTGTTCCAGCCCCCTTTTGTCCAGCCTGTATTGAATATGGTTGTATAAAAAATTCCAGATGTTTTCGCAGGTTTGCCTAAGTGTCTTGCCTTTAAGCATTGGAGCCAGCTTCCCGGTATCAGCTTTGTATTTCCAGGCTACTTTCTTCATCAGGTCAACCGTCTCATCCACATCCCCGTCACGGATAATGACCTTATCCGATGTTTCCGGGATTGGAAAAAGATTATCAAACCGCTCGCCCCGCTTGATAGGACGGTAGCCAGATGTAATGTGGCTACTGAGCGCAGCCGAAGTATTGCCGGGTAAATACTGGTCGCTCATGCCTGGGGATTGTTACGGTTTTTAATACGGTCAATGCCAAGCTTCACGGCATAACCAACCAGGGCTGAAATAGCAGCATACAGGGCAACTTCACCGATCCGGGTGAAGGTGATTTCGGCCAGTATCATGCCCGAAGTGTAGGCTTTTGTGAGTCCCCCGAAGATTCCGGAGCCGGTTGTTACGAGAAGGTTTATGTTGTTTTGGTTCATTGTCATTGACATTAAATTCAGTGGCAAATATCCGATGGCCATTTCCGACGGAATCTATAAACTGGGGTGAAGTGGGGTAAACGGGGGTATGTAATTATATATAGTTGAATAGCTGTATGATAAGAAAATAATCAGAAGAATGCTATACAACATAAATATTTATTGAGATTTCTTAACTTTGAAATGCCAGAATACTTTCATTACAGCTATATTATTGATATAATGATTGATATTCTAACATTAAGGCTGTATTTTATGGTAATTTGGGTTATTAATTTATCAATAAAAGTAAATTAAGTACTCTATTCGTTTATTACTAAATTTATTAACAAATATTTAACTTATTTTAAAATAATAAAAAACGACGAGATTTTGAAAACAAAAAATAAAGTTTATTAAAAAAGAATTTAGACCTCATTGAAAAAGGATAAAAATTGGATTGTTCCTCAGAACCTTCTTTTTTCCATTAAACATGAACCATATGATAAATAGCCCATTTAACATTAATGAGCCTAATTATTTTTGTTCCTTTCCAAATGTAAGTAATACGTTATTACTCTTTTGCAGATGAAGTCAACCATTAAAAAAAATTGCTTCTTTGGCTGACAGAATTTATTATTCTGTCAGCGCCAATAAAGGGGAATATTTACTACAGCTATTTTAAGATAGAACAATTCAAATTTAAAAATTATTATTATGAGAAAATTAATTGTTTCATTTTATGCATTATGTTTAATCGCATACTTTTATCCATCCTTTGGACAGTTTTCACAACTACCTATTCCAGATGGAAAAATATTAAATTTCGAAAATTCAAATGTGACATATATTGTTGAACTACCTCATTCCTCGCAGCAATCTTATGAAACACTTGGCGAGGAAGATTTTGAAGATTTTATTGTTGAGCTAGAAAATCCGATTGAGGAAGTTTATTATGGACAGCCACCAATGTTTTGTCAGGCTGTTCAATATGATAAGTGGGGTAATATTTTGTTCTTTATAGTAGATAATAACATATTTAATGCAAGTGGACAAGGCTTCGCTAAAGAAGGAGATGGATATTTTTACTTACATGAAGATCAGGAAATTGATGGTGATTTAATTAATCGATTTGATTATGCATCTAACTCAAGTTATATTATTACAAATGAGATATGTATAATTCCTGTTCAAAATAATTGTTATCGGTTTTTAATTATTTATGGATTATACAAAAATCTTCATGTTGGCAGCCCCGTTCATCCAAGAATCTTCTACAGATATTTGGATTATATTGACAATAACACAATTAGCATGACAGAACCTGAGATATTATGGGATGAAGGTGACCTTGTTTGTAATAATAATCTGAAAATGTTTTTAGCAACAGCAAAAGTTGAATCTGGTCATATATTGCTTATTAACGCATGGAACACACTTGTTAAATATGACATTGATAATGATGGAGATTTTAGCAATGAGTATGTATACGATATCAGCAGTGATGAGAATCTTACCGGCTATATTGTCTCTGAGATGGAAATTGCACAGGACAGAACTGATAATATTCTTGTTGCAATGCCATTAAAAGTTGGAACCACAAATGTCTACAATGAGTACTTACTTATTAATTTTGAAGGAGGTGAATTTCCTGGTGACCCCTATAGTGATCCTGGGCATCCTGTTAATGATCTTGATGATTTCACTAATGATGCACCCCATTGGCATATTAGAGATGCTTCTTTTAATGAAAATTCATTTCCTAAAGGACTTGAGTTTTCCCCAAATGCAGATTACTTGTATTTTACAAGGAGTTCCAACTCCCAAATTGGAGTTCTTGATGTTGCATATATTATACAAAATTCATCAAGTCCTGTTATTTTCAATTTTTCCAGTCCAAATTCCAGTTTTTTTGCTTTGTCACATTCAAATAGTGACTTTAGCAAAACTCAACTTGAAATTGGGAAAGATAATGTTTTATATATGATAGATAATACTTCGGATAATGTTGCTTATCTCCTTGACCCTGATGATCCGGATATTGATAATCTATACATTTCTTCTGATCAGAATTATCAATTCACAAACGTTTCAGATTGTTACTTATCATATACAACAACCTGGGATAATAATAATTTTACACCTACATCTTATCACAAAATATTTTTATTAGCTGATCAGATTGATAAAATATTTAACAATGACTATTTTGATTTTTTAAGTGAAGAATGTTGTAATAGTATGACATTTAATAGTATTGTGTTGAACGAAAATGAAAATTATGAAATCTGGTATCCTGGACCAGGTAATAATCCATTTGACGATTGTGATGGTATTGTCTATATTGATGAAGATTTTGAAATTCCTGTAGGTAAGGTCATTGAAATACATAATATGACCTTTGCTTTTTCATCAAATAAAAAAGTAATTCTAAGACATGGTGACAGTGAGAACGATGGGTCCAGACTTAAACTTTACAATACAACCTTTACCTCAAATGATGAATGTGGAAATACAATGTGGACAGGGGTTGTAATGAATGGTAACGGAACCCAGCAGGGATCAGTAACCAGCACGCAACAACCGGTAATACAGATTTTTTCCGGTAGTGTCATTGAAAATGCATTTACCGGAATATTTTCATCTATGGGTGGCATAATACAGGCTGAAAACTGCACTTTTCGAAATAACGTTAAAGCCGTTCAATTACAATCATTCTTTGACTTTAATGCAGCGGAGAAAAGCAGGTTTATTAATTGTGATTTTATAACTGATGGTTTTTTGAACATACCTGAACAATTCCCAAAAGCATTCGTCACACTGACACATATAAATGATGTGAAATTCAAAGGCTGCCACTTTATTAACACCAGGCCAATTGAAGAATGGGAGGATTTTGAAGGTGAAGGGTATCATCTGCATAGAAGAGGTAGCGGAATAGTTAGTTGTGATGCCATATTTCGTGTATTACCAATTTGTGACAATGAAAATGAAGTTACAAATGCATCTGAATTTAGCTCATTATATTATGGAATTCATGCATATTCACAAAAATACAGAAGACCATTTACTGTGGACAGGTCGGAATTTACTTTTATTTACAGATGCGTATTGACCGAAAATAATGATGATATTACTTTTACAAGGAATGAATTAGAATCTGTCCCAGTTAGTTATATTGATAATATAAATGTCAATAATCTATATCAGGACCTTACTTATTGTCTGTATCTTAACGAATGTACAGGTTATGATGTACGTGAAAATTATTTTCATGATTGTCCAGCAGGTGTTTTTGTTACAAACTCAGGAATAACCGCAAACATAATATACAATAATTTTTATGAAGATTTGGATATTATTGAAGAATATTGGAATTTTAATGGCACCGGTCTCGTTGCACTTGAAACAAATGGTTTCTTCTCACCTTTTACCGGAGGTGGCGGTACTGGCCTTGAAATTAAATGCAATGATTTTGTGGACGATGATTTCAATATTGCTGTTATTGATGGAGTTATTAAACAGGAACAGGGTGAGAATATAGCGAATGAAAATACAGCTCCAGCAGGAAATACATTTCAGCCATTTTATGATCCAAATTATACTGAACCAAGAAACTTCTTTGTTGATTATCCTCCAACACCTGAAGATTTTTATAAATATTATTATCATGAGTCTATAGACCAGCAAAATCAGTACAATATTACCGACCCTGTCAATGCGTATTCTCAACCTGAAATTAGAAAAGATGATGTTCCAAATACCATTTACTTAAAAGAAAATGCCTGTAATATTCTTGTAACTGATGAAGTCATTCATCCCTACCTATCTTATTACTTTAATCTGTTAAGGCAGTTTGAGTACGAGAGAAGTTGCCTTTTAGATTCTCTTGACCAACTCGTTGATAATGGAAATACCTTGGAGTTGCTATTTGATATTCAGTCAATGTCTTCGGAATCTTATTATGAGGTTAAGGAAGAACTTTTAAATACAGCTCCTTTTACTTCCGATACAGTTCTGATAAAGTTCTTGCAGGACAATGAATCAATCAGTTCTATTGAGAAAACCGAAGTTCTGATTGCTAACTCACCTCTGAGTAACAAGACACTTAACGAGGTAAATGAAGCTGAGCTTGACTCTTTGCATTTATATGTACTTTCCCTATACCAGGAGGGTATGTCAGCGTATACCCAAATGCGCATGAAATTAAGTGACCTGAGCCAGGAGAGACAGTTAATATTTAATGAAATGATGCATCTTTACTTTGAAGGTGATACCTTGAGTGATAACCGTGATTCAATATACACATTCCTGGATGACGAATCAGACCTGTTTTCCAAATTTGCATTCCTGTATTTATCAATTAACGATACTTTATTAGATAAAGCCGAAGATATTCTGGATGAGATTGAATTAATTGTTGATGACCTGAATAGGGATGAAAAGGACTTGATTGAACCTTACCTTTTCCTGCCTCAGCTCAAAATTGATCTAATGCAGTTGGATAGTAAAGAAGGCAGACTGGCTTTATTCGAGGATTATGAGGAAGATGTTGTTACCCTTGCAGAAGACACTGGAATGATGGGAAGAATTGAAGCCCAATTGTTAATAAGGGAGTACGGAGATAGTTCATATACTGAACGTTTGACTTTACCAGAACCTGATGAAAACAAGTCGATCTCAATAAATCCATTTGAAAAACCCTGGCCAAAATACTCTGATTTCATTAAGGTTACTCCAAATCCTGCAACAGAATACATTGATGTTGATTATGTATTATTCAATACATCCCCAAGCGAAATTCTTATTTATTCACAGCAAGGTATTTGTGTAAACAAAACAAACATTTCAAAAATATTTGGGCACACTCGAATACAGGTAAATGATTTACCACCTGGTATATACTATGTAAAATTAGGCAATTTCAATAAGAAGTTAATAATCCTATAATATCATATCAAATGATATTACGAATTATTCTTCTGAATATTCTGGCATGTACGGCTTTTGCCTTACATGGTCAGAATGTTTTCAATAATTTTTTTGAAATCCCGGAATACCCTACAATTAGAAACGTTATTGCTGTTGATTCAGGCTATATTGTTGCCGGAGGGTATAAGAATCTCAATTTAAAGGTATTGATTGGATATGTAGATTTTCAGGGTAACCTTGTAAGTTATAAGAGTTATGGTGATTCTACTACCAACTGGTATCATGGACTTAGTGGCTCTTTAATAAAGACATCTGACGGCGGTTTTGCTTTGGCTGGAAGTACTCCCTGGACAGGAATGTTGTACAAATTTGACCGGAACCTTGATACTATCTGGAAAAAAGAGTACATTTTCCCGACTCAGACTTTATTTTACGGATGTGCTGAAACTGAATCAGGTTATGGATTAGTGGGTGCAATGAGTGATGGAAATGGATATACACAAATGATCTTAGTAAAAACAGATTTGGAGGGGAATTATCAATGGGAAAAACACTTTGGGGGTCAGTATTTTGATGAAGGTTACAATATAATTAAAACCTCTGACGGAGGTTTCCTTCTTGGAGGAAGCATGACTGGTACTATAATATCGAATTTTTTAGATGACGCAATTGACTGGTACCTTGTTAAAACAGACAGCCTTGGCAATGCCCAATGGAAAAAGCATTATGGCAATCCTGTTTTAAGAGATACTTATGTATGTTCAATAATTGAAACACATGATTCATGTTACATTGCGACAGGAAGATATACAACCAGAGAACAGGATGTTTGTACTGATCTATTCAGACCATGTGTTATGAAGGTTAATAAATATGGCAACATTATCTGGAGAAAACTCTTTGAAAAAGAGAATGATAAAGGATTAACTTTTTCTATCGTTGAGAATGAAGATTTCACATTAACTTGTATTGGGTTAGATTATTACAATAATAACACAATATACAAACTTAATTCTAATGGGGAAGTTCTCTGGAAAAGGCATGTTTTAACTAATGGAACCGCTTCTGATAATGCTTGGCTACAACACATTTCAAAAGATCAGCAGGATGGTGGTTTTGTCTTGGTGGGTTATGGCTGGGATTTCCCGGTCGGAGAATTTCAAAGGGCCTGGCTTGTAAAGACAGACAGTTTAGGTTGTGACGGTTACCTGAGTTGCCAGGATACTGCACTTGCTATACATGTATTACCCAGGGAAAAAACAATATTATCTGGAACTAGTGTCACAATTAATGCTTATGTTGATAATGGTTTTGCACCTGTTACTGTTTCGTATTCAAATGGTATAACATCTTATCCTGTATACATTACTGGCGATTACATTGAAGGAATTCTTATCCCTGATGCAAGCGATTCAATTGTAATTACGCCCACACATGATACAGTAGTATATGTTACCGTCAGTTACAGTCCAAATTATTTTGTTACTGATTCTGCTGTAATCCATGTTACACATCCGTTTGAACTGAATGAAAACAAATCAGTTGGTTGGTTTGATATTTATCCGAACCCGGCAAAAGACATCATAAATATTGATTATAATATAATAAAAGCATTCCCGGAAAATATGGAATTTATTTCAACAGAAGGGAAGGTTCTGAAAACAGTCAATATTATCACTAATAACGGGAAATTAAATATTCCGTTAGATGATTTACTTTCGGGAGTTTATTATGTAAAAGCCGGATATACGATGAGAAAACTTATTATTATTAAGTAATATTTTCGGAAAAATTTACTGACCCGCCTTATGGTGGAAACTGAATAATTATTAAAACTATAGAAGAAAATTAAAGGCATGGAAATGAGACAATTTTTTTCTGATTCTTTATAGCATCAGCAAGCCTGCTTATTATCAATTAGTTCATTACGTAATTTTGGTCATGTTCTGAAAAAACACCATACTTATAAAAAAATCAGCTATGAAAATCCTGGCATTTCTGCTTATATATTTTGTAATCTGTTCTGAAAGTGCGGCTCAGAACCCGGAATGGAGGACATTTTCCAGCGGATATAATTATGTATACAGCATTTACGAAGAAGGTAACATCCTATGGCTGGGTACCGACAAAGGCATTGTCAAGTTTAACAAAGACACTTGGAACAGGGAATATTACGGAAGCCAGGAAGTTGGGTATGATATCAAGACCGTAATGTCCATTTCAAAAGAAAACACCGGTAAGTACTGGTTTGCTTCATGCGGTAACGGTGTTTTTTCCTTCGATGGCAGTATCTGGACAAATTACAATACTTCCAATTCCATACTGACTAATGACCATGTGAATGCAGTTATGATTGATAATTCCGGAAACATCTGGATCGGATTTAGAGAAGGAGTAATATGTTACGATGGAACAGATTGGTTGACATATCCAATTACCAATGGGTACGATATTCAAGCAATTATTCAGGATTCACAGGGAAATATCTGGGCAGCCAGCATGGGTGCCTTATTTAAATATGACGGCAGTATCTGGGCGACAATAGATGAAATATACCCTTTTCTTTCTTACGGCTATGTATTTTCCGTATTTGCTGATGCAAATGACAATATTTGGATCACCACCGGGGGAGGTGTTGCCATGTTTGACGGCTTGGCATGGACCACCTACGACTCTGGAAACTCTCCTCTTCCTGAAATCATTATCAGGTCAGTTTGCCAGGATAATTCGGGAAATTACTGGTTTTCCACCAACGGGCAGGGAATTTATAAATTTGATGGGACTAACTGGACAGAATATAATGAACTGAATTCAGAAATCTCAGATAACATCACCTGGCCTATCTTGTCTGACAATAATGGAAATCTCTGGTTTGGAACCTATGGCAGGGGAATCATGCGGTATGACGGAAATTCATGGATATCTGGTATTACCGGAACATCAGGAATTCCTGTTGATAATAATATTCAAATCCTCGTAGATAAGAATGACAGGAAATGGTTTAAATCAAATTATTTCCCGGATTTTATGGTAAGTTATGATAATCAAAACTGGAAAGCATTTGATACCTGCAATTCGCCTATTGGAGGTTTTTTTAATCCGATGATCTGTGATCAGCACAACATTAAATGGTTTGGTACCTACAATGGATTGTTCCGGTTTAATGATACAACGTGGATGTGTTATAATGATACCAATTCCGGATTGCCAAACAACAATGTCAGGTGCCTTGCTGCAGATAATCAGGATCATCTATGGATATGTACTGACATTGGACTCAGTTTATTTGATGGTGTAAACTGGATCACATATGATACTGCAAACTCTGATTTACCGGAACCTTATATCAAGGATATATCCATTGATTCATTGAATAACAAATGGTTATTGACAGTTCATGGTTTTCTTGTAAAGTATGATGGTATAACCTGGAATTTATACAACAGTTCAAACTCAGGCTTGCCGGACACCGTATTAACCTGTGTTGAGAACGACAATGCTGGTAATACCTGGATAGGTTCATATAAAGGTCTTATCCGTTTTGACGGACAAAACTGGATAACTTATGATACTTTGAATTCCGGTATTTCAAATAATAAAGTATTATCCATCGGTTTTGATCAAAATGGGGTAAAATGGATTGGTACATTTAAGGGACTGACAATTTACAACGATACAGACTGGATCATCAAAAACACTTCAAATTCAGGAATACTTGGGAATAGCGTTTATACAATCACATTCGACGGCCTGGGAAATACCTGGCTGGGAACAGGCAGTGGAGTAGCTGAATATCACCCGGGAGGAATCCATGATATCGCTGAAATTGAACCTGATACATTGGGCTCATTGATTTTATTCCCGGTACCTGCTACCAATTATATCTACCTGAAAAGCAAGTCACCGTCAGAGAATATTAAAAGCTGCAGTATCTTTAACATGACAGGCAGCTTGGTATATCAATCAAATCAGAGTACAGGAATAATCAATATCAGCTGGTTCCCAAACGGGATGTACCTGGTAATAATTCAAACAAACAAGACAGTTTATTATAAGAAATGCCTGAAACAGTGAAAATTAATATTGTCAGTAAGTATTATGTGTAAGAGGCATAGGAAATTTTTACCTTTCAGTGAAACTACAACAGAGTTCATCTGCGTTACTAAGCTTACTATGAGATGATTCCAGATTTGATGATATATTTACTGTGTATACAAGAAAGGATATCAGGAAAATTGTTCTTATTGTATTTATAATTTCGTAATCAGTTTTGGGAGTCTTTCAAAATTTGTCAGGATAATCAAAATGCTCCACCAGTACCTTCACCTGCATTGGTGTAAGTATTTTCTGTCTGTTCTTCCAGCCAATCTGACGCAATTTGGCAACAAGCACCGGATTCCCATGAATCCACTGGCTAAAAATTCTGGAGGCTGATTTCTTGGTGCATTTTGGAAAATACAGGCAAGCCAGTTCTCCAAATCCATAAGGTCTAATTTCAAATTCTTTTTCTTTCATGATAAGTCATTGTTTATGTTGAATTTATTTGCTGTTTTTTCAAATTGTTCCTGTAAATACCGAACCTGGTCGTTTTTGAACTGTTGCCTGATAGCAGGGGATAAGCGCTCTTGTTCCGGAAAGCGGTATTTCCAGGAATCCTGTTCGCTCAGGTTGAAGGCAGTATTGCAACGCTCCATGTCATAGGTACTGAACCAGCCCAGTATTTTTGTCCCGTCAATACAGTCGTAGAACTGCCCGTAATCTCCTTTCTTTGCTTTAGAAAACAGCACATACAGGTCAGTAATCGTGTAGAAGTAATATTCCTGAGCAATAAGCCAGGCTGTTTCTTCAATCTGCATTTCGGTCATTTTCCTCAACACATTCAGGAACTCATTCAGGTTGATGATCCACCCGGAAATGTAGGCAAGCATGAATTCCTTTGAATAACCGGTTTTTATCGAGACCAGGCTTGGTGATTGGGTTTTCAGTGATTGCTCAATCGTGCAGACATTCCCGTACATTTTCATACACGCTGCAACAGAGTACCGCTCCAGGAAACCTGAAGCCGGCAATAACCCGGAATTTATGTCTTCAATGCTGTTCATCTCATGTGATTTGCCATTGTTCGGGCAATCTTCATTTTCAGATTATCGTAATTGGGTTGCTGCACTTTCCCATTCTGTGATTTTGCCGGGTTCCTGATCTTTGAAACGATCACGTTAAACTGGGAGTTCAGGATGGGAACCGTAAGATGATCATAAACCCAGGGTTCTTTCAGCTTTAGATTTAATAGCATGTAATCAAAAGCATTCAGGATTTTATCCGGTTCAGAGGGCTGATTACTGGCAAGGAGCAAAGCTTCAATCTTACCGGTCACTTTTTTTAGCTGTACGGCATCTACCGACGACCAGATGTACTCCAGGTCTTTTTCCCGGAAATAATACGTCATGAACAATTCCCTCAGATCATCATGGATGGATTTCTTTTTTTCTTTGGGGGGTGCGGCGCAATATGGGGGGGACTTCTTTTTTTCTTTTTGAATAAGTTCAGGTTCAGATTCTGTATTTATAAAACCGGAATCATTTTCAGAAGAAATGATGACGGTTTGTTTTTCAGAAAAAGAAAAATTATGATCCACCGGTGGCGGCGAAATTTTGATTTCGCCCCTAAGAATGTTGTTTTTATTTGGCTTTTCTAATGGTATATATTTGTAGGATTGCTCATTTTGGTCAGCGCATTGCTCATTTTGATCAATGGGTTGCTCATTCTGATCAGTGTTGTTAACAAAATGATCAATGGGATTTTGCTTTTCGACCGGTTCAGATGGATCATTATTGTTATCATGTTCGGGATTCAAATTGTTCAGGGCTTCGTTTTTTACATGCTCCGCATATTCAACCACCCATCGGTAATAGGTGATCCCCATTGTGTACCATTTGGTCTGGTCAAAACCGTTGCAATTAAAATTACCGGAAATGATCCAGCCCTTTTCCTCAAGTTCCTTAAACCACCGGCGAATGGAACTTGGTTTCATATATGGATAAAGCTTCGCAAAAGAGGCCGACGAATTGTATGTCCAGTATTTATCCTCAAAAAAGTTTCTGTCCTGGCATTTGTTGTATTCTACCCAATAAGCCAGGTTCTTAATAAGGATGGCCTTCTCAATACCTATCCTTGATGCCAGGTGGGTATTAAAACTGTGTGAATCTTTCATTTCTTCTTCATTAATACCGTTGGATCAGACAGACTATCGACGTACCTGAGAACATCACCCCGCTTTGCCCGGTATGTCCCTCCAAGTTTGAACAGGAATGGATACTTGTAGGTGCTTTTCCTCAGTGTGTGCAGAGGTGTTTTAACCATAACAGCAACTTCGGGTAATGTTAGAATTTCATTGCTGCTGTACTTGTCCTTTTCGGGGTCTTTCTCATTTCTGAGTAATTTTATCTCCTGCAGAATGGCTTCCTGGTTTTTAATCAGGAGTTCAATTTTTTGTTCCATGTACATAATTTCCTGATTTAATAGATTCTAACAATTATCCGGTGCTAAATCAGTTTCGTCACGCTGTATAGCTTTCACGCTGATAATGTCGTATATACGACTTTTGTCAATGAAAAACTCTTTGCTAAGAATTTCCATGATCTTACTTCTGCGTAAGTCCTGTTTCCATAGCTGATTATAGCGTTCCTGGATTTTAGCATTGCGCAGCTTTTTCAGTTCAGATTTGCCCTTTTCTTTGATCATAATTTCTTATTTATGGAAAAATAATTGTGTAATTGTAAAAAATAATGTTTATTTGCAGATAAATATAGCAAACCGCTTTAATCAAATACAAGCAATTATCAATTATTTTAATAACAAAATAATTAAATGTTGAATATCAGCGAAATAAAGATCAGGGTAAAGAAAATACTGTCAGAAAAGGGTTGGTCGATGAAAGAACTGCTCCAGAAGATTGATGTATCAGAGCAGGGTTTTGCCTACATGCTCAAGAACGAAACCATGAAAGTTACGACCCTGCTTAAAATTGCAGAATTACTTGATGTGCCGGTTTCATATTTTCTCCTGAGCGAGCACCATGATGAGCGGCCATATGTCTCTACAATTGGAGATGGTACAACAACGGGAAACATACGGTATGTTCCACTGAACATATCTGCAGGCTTTATTTCCCATTACGGGGATAACGAGTTTATGGCCAGTTTGCCCACTTTTTTCATTCCGGGATTTGAGGGAAAAACTTGTTACTGTTTAGTTGTAGAAGGTGACAGCATGTTCCCGACATTATCATCCGGCGACATGATCTTTGTCTGTCAGGTAGATGATATTAATATGGTCAGACCAAACGAAGTTTATGCCATTGTGACCAGCGAGGGTATGGTTGTGAAAAGGATCCGGCAAGGGGAGGATAAGGAAAGTTTTATGTTGGTATCGGATAATAGCTATTACCCGCCTTTCTCAATAAAACTGATGGATATCACGGCAATCTTATGGGTAAAAGCATTTTTATCCAAGAACATGACCCCACGAAACTTGTTGGAAAACGAGATAATCCGTTATAAAGACGAGCTGATCAATACAATATTAAAGAGAATCAATTAGTACCAGGTAAAATTCAGGATTCCATTTTCCAGTCAACTTTCCTAAGCTGCCTGTTGATTCGTTCTTTTGAATTATGGATGTAGATCATGGACGTTTTAATGTCAGCATGTCCCATTAATTCCTTAATCAGGTAAGGGTCGGCAGTCAGTTCTGCGAGGTTGGTCCCGAATGTATGCCTGGCAATGTGGAAGGAGAGGTGCTTATTGATATTGCCAATAACAGCAATGATTTTCAGGATACGGTTCATATGCTGGTTGCT
>Ga0247841_10007486_pt1 | contig 16221 bp, 18 predicted proteins | sample LaCruzMarch2015__2_FD_192410 | JGI IMG/M metagenome (GOLD analysis project Ga0247841, IMG submission 192410) | Freshwater microbial communities from meromictic Lake La Cruz, Castile-La Mancha, Spain - LaCruzMarch2015_18m | ecosystem: Environmental > Aquatic > Freshwater > Lake | place: Spain... | reverse complement strand
AGTTCGAGGTATTCATGCACGAGATGGGCCGGATCGCCGAGGCAATGGACCGAGAGATCTGAGACGCCGGCGTAGCGTCGTATTGCCGAAAAGCAGCAGACCTGGTGGGACACAACAGCCAGCAGCGATAAAAAGTACCGCTATCATTTTCCTGAGCACTCGCCGGAGATAATGAGAGTTCGTTGACCCCGTACTGCCGAGGTGATATCTGGTATTGCGCGAGCGCCAAGTGAACACCATCGTACCTCGCTACGGAGAGCTTTTCTGAAAGGATGCAGTGTGCAGGAGTCATGCAGACCGTTCTGATCATACTCGCAATCATCTACATAGTCGTTGGATTTGTCATTTACCTTCTGACCATGCAGAAATCCGACGCGCTGCAAAACACCATTTTTAACCATTCGCCGGTCAATACGTACACCTACACGCATAAATGGCTGTGGCTGCTGATCGTGTGTCTGTGGCCGATCTGGTTGTTCATGCATGAAAAGCTGCCGGAAGATGAGAAGAAGGGGCCGTTCTGAACCACTTGCCGCCAGCCCCCTTGTACCGGTAGGACCGAAGCAATAGGGTTTGAGCCAGGACGAGAGGTTCATGATCATCAGATTGTGTGTAATGTGAAGTCTGTCTCTGCAGTCTGGCTCTCTCTTGACCTTGTTGTTTCCCCGTGGAGAGGTAACGTGGGAGGGAACGCACACGTCCGAGGAGCCGCTTCACCGTTCGGAGTAGCAGATGAAAAAAATATATGTAGCTACTAATCCCATAGATGCACATTTGCTGAAGGGCATTCTGGAAGGTGAGAACATCACGGCCATGGTTCAGGGTGAATTCCTGTGGGGCGTGCGCGGGGAAGTCCCTATAACCCCCGAAACGTGTCCTTCGGTTTGGATCGTCAACGACTCCGATTATGAACGAGCCGTCGAACTGCTATCGACGTTGAATAAGGAAATGGACGCTCCCCCTCAGAAGGGAGAGGACTGGCGGTGCAATAAATGTGAAGAGGTGAACGAGTCTCAGTTCACCGAGTGCTGGCAATGCGGGACGGATCGTCCGCTTTAAGACACGCCGCGTAGTCTTGTGGTCGAGTCTGCTCTTGGTCGTGTTGTCATCTTATTAGGCCGCGTATCGAGCCCTTCCAAATGCCATTTATGCGCCAAATCCCGCTAGTCACACTGCTCAGTGTAGTTGCATGGGGATGCTGCATCAGCCAAGACGTCTCAACGCGCATTTGCATGAGAGTTGCTTCGGGCTGACGCTCTCGCGTCGGCGGCTCAACGCAAGGCATTTTCCACATGTAATTTAAGGTTTACATTATGGGTAACATTTGACTTGACATTGTCCTTGCTCCACTCATATATAGTGATTCTCCATGTTTATCTAGGGGGCTACAAATGATGCCACGAAAATGTACCGCATTTTTGATTGCAGTTCTTGTACTCCAATAGTTTTGCGCTTCTTGCATCAATAGTGTTCAATTGCGGATGATTCCCTTGAAAATCATCGGCGTTCCTGCCATAGACGGTTTGGCGACAAACTGAGGGGGAACGCCGATGCGCAAGCCGAATCGGCCGTGATGGTCAGAGATCCTGGCGGCAATTACCCGGACACGGTTTTCTTCGACATCGATGTTGCAACTTCCGATTCTGAGACCATCCGAAGGTCCAGCCATCGCTGGAGTATCGAGATCACCCATCAGGAGACCAAGAGTCTGCTCGGCAGCGCAGACCCTCGGTGTCGCTGCGAAAAATCCGGGACTCGTGCCCCGCTCATGGCCTATTGGAGCTATTGCTTCGTGGTAGTCCGGTTCGTGGATCAGTTCCGTGTGGGAAAAGACCTCATGATTCGCACTGCATCCTGGTATTCCAAGCGACATATCGCCTTCTCGGACATGCTTGCCGCCGCACGACGCAGTCATTTCATACCCGGAATTTCGCGCTACGCCAGCGAACGCCACAACAACTCGAAATCAGAAACACGCCGCTTCGACAGACGATCTGAGTCTTACGGAAGAGCAAATTCGTAGCATGGAACTCGCAAAGCAGAAACTTCATTCACGAATCCGAACTATCTGACAGAAAGAGGCGCCTGTCCAATTCCCGCTGAACCAGTACAGTTGAACTCAAGCATGGCAGGCGCCTCTGCTCGTTCGATCCTACATCATACTCATATACACATCGAGAGAGTCCTTCTCGGTCCAGTCTCTGGCGCTGCCCTCGTTGCAGAGGTCGTTAATGGAGTTCTTGGCCATGTGGCGGCAGTCGGCCTCCGTGATTTTGTAAGTGCTTAACTTACAAGCCTTATCATCAATACCGACGATGTTGCGTAAGTATTCCATCTTCTCGACCGCCTTTTCCGCCGCCTCAAGTCGGTCCATATTCCTGATATCAATTCCAAAAACGTCCCTGGCGATTTCGGCGAAACACCCCGGGGTCGCAACATAGTTTCGCTTGACCACGGGGACCATCATCATAGCATTGGTAAGGCCGTGGTGCAGATCGGTCACAGCGGAAATCTGGTGGGCCGTAGAGTGGATCATGCCCACTCCCCCGCCCACGGCGTATGTCATTGCTCCAAGATACTGAGCCCATGCCATATTCTCACAGGCCTTATCGTTGAGGCGATTGTAGGTAAATTCCGGAAGATTTTCCCAGCACAATCGCGCTGCGTAAATGCCTACCGATTTCGCATAATGATTTGTTACCCGAGACACGTATCCTCCCATCCCGTGCACAAAGCAATCCATGCCGCTCTGAGCCGCTATACGTTCGGGCATGGTGCGCAGGACCGCTGGATCGTTAATCCCGATGGTGGGGATCATATTGGCGGCAATGACCACATACTTCCAATGTCCGGCCCAGTCCGTGACCACGGCGAAGCCCGTCATTTCCGCGCCCGTGCCCGTCGTGGTGTTGACGGCCACTTGAGCGTAAAGGCACGGCTTTATGGTGGGCACAACATTAATGAAATGAGGATCCAGCAGGACGGCCTTTTCGCGGAGTTTCACATCGGGATTGGCCAGCATCATACGGATACATTTGGTCGTATCGTGCGAAGAACCGCCGCCCACGCTGAGGAAACCGTCCGCTCCCGCTTCGTGGAACGCCTTCACGCCGCCATACACGTCTTCTTCCCGCGGGTTGCTCTGGCCCACCTTGAAAACGGTTGTCTCAACCCCGGCCTGCTTGCAGATCGACTGCACTTCCTCTACAATCCCCGTCCCCCTCAAACCGGTGGTAACCAGCAAGGCGTGCTTCATGCCGGCCTGCTTGCACTGCTCTCCCGTCATTTTTACAGCGCCCCAGCCGACAATCTCGTTCCCGTTGAATGCGCCCATCATGTGGATGGGAAACTGCCGGATTTCGTCATGATAGGTTGCCCTGAACTTCTCGAACGCGTACATATCGCCCTCCTTGAGCTGCTGGCGGTTGCCTCGATCCAACCTGGATTGTGCCGTCGTCACTTCGGGGGATCCTTTCCTAATCGAGAATGACGGATCCCACGCAGTTGCGCCTCCACTAGAGCTAGCGGCTTGCCGTCGGCCGCTAATCTTTCAATGAGCGGAAATAGTCAATAATTCCGCATCTTTTTGCTTCAGACTCGCTAACGACTCCTGGCGTGGCATCTTTGGTCATATCGTGGCACCATACGCAACAACTGTACCGTTTCGGTTCGCCTCAAACACCTTCAGGCGGCAGCGCGACTCACGATCGCATTTAGGATGGAGAAATCAGCGACATGCGGAAGCCGGGACATCATGGCACAAGGCTTTCACAGCAGTGGATCCGGCGCAAATCCGACAAGAGCGATTTGCCTCAAGGCCTTAATTGGGAAAAAAATGAATGGCACGATCACATTCAATCAGTGGTTATCACGAGCAACAGAATCTAAAGTGCAAACGTCGGTGAGATAGCGCAGACCGGGAAAAAGTTGCCCAAGGCGCTCATGATTGTCCACGACTCGCTGTGGGTGGAGGAACCGCATCGCGAAGAGAACGCGGTAAAAGGTCTGATGTGCAGGATGACGGCAAAGGCGGGGCACCTCCAAGTGCCGCTGGGACTTCCCGGTACACCATACTCAATTCCCTTTGGAGGTTCCTTTGGGTCCGGGTTTCCGCCTATGCAATACCCTGGTAAGCTCGCTTTCCAGCCGAGTTATGAAATCATCACTCCCAAGGGGGCTGCCGGTTCGTTCATGGAGACGCAAGATCTCGGCGACGTCTGCTCCAATCCCACTGCTAAGGAGATTGTTGAGTGCGGCCGCGATTTTCCCTGGCCGAGACCTGCGGTATGCCCTCAATGTGGGGGGGATCCGATCTGGGGTCATGGATTCGTCACTGCTTTTTTGATGGTTTTACCGAACAGGTCTGTTTGCGACGCGACCGCTGCCCGGAGTGCAGGTGCGGCAGCCTGAGAAATCGCGTAGAGCTTGGGGGGCGAATCGGGATAAAAATGCCTCGTCTTGATGGACCGACCATGACAATCTCGTGGCCACGAGGCTGTCAGGTGAGGTGTCGGGCAAAGGGGCGCAACATGGGAAAATGTTGCCCGCGATCCGAAATGCTCGGGCCTTAGTCCGCGAATCCACCGGGACATCTGTGATTTCGGAGGAAGAACGCGTAATCCTAGTGCTCTGCGGCGCAAATGTGGTTCCGTATTCATGGGTCGCTCCAAGGCCTCATGCTGCCCGGCGGAGATGGTTGATGTTGTTCGTCAGGTTCCGGTTTTTTGAGAGAGTTTTCTTGAGGTCGTCTTTAGTGTATTTCCATTTGAAGGGCTTGGCGATTTGGTTGTAGAGAGCCTGAAACTTGAGTATGGCCGTTTCGAGGCTTTCGATGTCCGGAAAGTCGTCCGGCGTGAGCGCGTTGCATTGCAGCGCCGAGAAAATAGTGTCAAGTCGGTTTAGCCAACCGGCGTCTATGGGGGTGCGGATCCGCATGGCGTTGGGATACCACTGGAAAAGAGCCTGATTGGCGTTATCAAGAAGCAAGGAGGAAGTCTCGGAGATGACCGTTCGGATTATTGATATTCGCGAGAAGACATTGTCCATCGCTTCACAGATACGAAACGCTTACATTGATTTCACCAAGATGACTTTCAGCCTGGTTGCGGTGGTTACCGACGTTGTATCTGAGGGCCGGAGAGTGGTTGGATACGGCTTCAACTCAAACGGCCGGTACGGTCAAGGCGGATTGATTCGCGACCGCTTTGCCCCGCGCATCCTCCAAGCGGAACCGGCCAGCCTGTTGGATGACTCCGGAAGCAATCTTCACCCGGACCGGGTCTGGGCAGCGATGATGGCAAACGAGAAGCCGGGAGGACATGGCGAGAGATCGGTCGCTGTCGGGGCCCTGGATATGGCGATTTGGGACGCAACGGCTAAGATCGCTGCCCGGCCGCTGTTCCGACTGTTGGCCGAAAGTCACGGCCTTGAGCCCGATCCCCGCGTTTTCGTCTATGCCGCCGGCGGATACTATTATCCCGGCAAGGAGCTCGCTGCCTTACGAGCCGAAATGCGCAGCTACCTCGACCGTGGTTACACTGCCGTGAAGATGAAGATCGGAGGGGCATCGCTCGACGACGACATGCGTCGGATCGAGGCGGTTTTGATGGAAATAGGGCACGACGCACTGCTGGCAGTGGACGCCAACGGCCGTTTTGGTCTCGAATCCGCCATTGCGTATGCCAAAGCGCTCCGGCAGTACAACCTCTTATGGTTCGAAGAGCCAGGCGACCCCCTGGACTACCACCTGCAGGCGACACTCGCCGAATTCTATCCGGGACCGATGGCAACGGGGGAGAACCTGTTCAGCCACCAAGATGCTCGCAATTTGATCCGATACGGCGGCCTCCGCGCGGACCGCGATTGGTTGCAGTTTGATTGTGCTCTTTCTTACGGGCTGTGTGAATATTGTCGGACGCTCGCAATGCTGCAGAATTACGGCTGGTCTTGGCGGCGCTGTATCCCCCACGGCGGACACCAGATGTCGCTCAATATTGCAGCAGGCCTTGGTCTCGGCGGCAACGAGAGCTACCCGGACGTATTCCAGCCCTTCGGGGGGTTCCCCGACGGAGTCGAGGTCGAAGCCGGCTACATTACTATGCCCGAGCTACCCGGTATTGGTTTCGAAGGAAAATCAGATCTATATCGCGTCATGCGCGAGTTGGCGACGTGATTGACTGTGGCACTCCTGACCGGTCTGTTAACTGATAGTGGGTGATAATCATAAAACGGGGCGATACCAAAGTTTATTGGAAAGTTAAGATAGGCGCTTCTCAATAAATAGCAGAAAAAGAAGGTGAAGAACGACGAGAGCCCATGTGGTCTTTGCTCTCTAGGGAACCGCCAATAAAAAATTCTCGACTCTTGGAACATGGCGTGTTCCCTCAGGGCATGAGCGACATTCGGCACACTTGCCCTTTGTGCCGTTCACATGGGCTCCGTTTAGAAAGACACCCGGGGTGGGTGAAAGTTTCAAAATTTCCACTTTCGGGTCGAAAAAATCTTTGGGCCGGCAATGAGGTCCGTGTTGGCTCATAGTGTCCGCTCCGGTTTCGGTCACAGATCTTCCACCCACCGTTCATAAGAACCACCCCGATACCTGCGCTTAGGAATCAGCAGGAGATTGACACATAAGCCAGGTGAGATTTGATCCTATCCAAAGGATGGGCCACACCTGTGCCTGTCTTGCAGGATGTGCTATTCTCCACTCGGGTCCTCCGCCGCGGTCGGTCGTGAAGCGCGTGGCGAAAGGTGGATATTGTCGATTTGAAGGTGTTGGATATGGAAAAATTCCGGTGGTTGACAGCGCTGCTGGCAATCATGCTTTTGGTCACTTGGGCAGCGGGCGCATGGGCGGAGTCCGACAAGATCTACTGCTGCATTCGCGGTTGTAGCTGAAGCAAGTCCAAAGCGCGTTGCGTGCAACGCACGAAATCGGAATGCGCCAAACAAGGCGGCAAGGAAGTGGCTGACTGCCTGTTCTGCGACTCGAGCGGCGTATATGACCGAGGCGCCGCGGAAGAAGAGGACGATGGTCGATGAGAAGGCGCGTGCCGCTGAAATCCATCAGACCGGGCTTGCGCCGGATTCAAGCGTCGTTATCGTCATTTCGGCGGAAGCCGGAGTCCGGGCAAACGCCGGCCCCCTGCTTTCGCCGGGGCGACGAGGATAGCCGGGAAAGGCTTTCCATCGGTTGGTATCACAATCTTTTCCAACCACTAACCAATTCCTTACGGATTCTTCGTCAGATTTCTTGTGAAAATCCGAAATGTTGTGTATGATATGGGACATTGGGGAATGTGTTCCACAAACATTAAGGGGGTATGAGAATGAAGAAAACGGCAAAACTTATGGTCGCGACGCTCGCTGTTGCAGCCGTCATGGGTCTGGTGGCAGGGGATGCGTTTGCGTGGGGTTGCTACCCTTACATGCCCGGACCCGTGGTGTGCGGGCCTGTGCCGGTGATGTGCGCTCCGGTAGTGGTATTGCCACTGCCTCCGCTGTTCTGCCCGCCTCCTCCCTTGTTCTGCGCTCCAGCGCCGGTCTGCTATCCTGTAAAACGTGTCAGGGTGTGGAACCCCAGGTGCTGGTGAGACGATTTTGTGGTAACCGCCCATAGGCGCCAAACCAGCGGCCCATTCTTTTCGGCATCCAATTAGGAAGAATACGGGACGTGATTTGACGCCTATGGGGGCTCGGGGGGAAGCTTCTTTGCAAATCCCCCGAGACGCGGGCCCCCCGATCTTACATCTTTGAAATCGTATGATATCAGTGGCACTTACGGCCTTGGTAATCGTCCAGTTCCGCAACAGGACCGAAAGGTCCGGATCGTATGGTCAACCCACCCGATTCCTTTATTATCTTCAGCGCATACGAATCGACGATGAGAGGGACTTCACGGACGTCGTAATTGGCATCTTCCTCTTTTGGCTCATCCAGAGCCAACCCCATACTGGGACCCCCTCAGCCGTAGCCGCCGAAGAAGACCCTTACAGCCTTCGCTCCGTCTATCTTGGCCTTGAAATATTGTCTGGATTCTTCATCGATTGTGAACATGCCGTACCTCTTTTGATTTGATTCAAGGGACCTTCCTATATTTAATACTATATTCAGATAGCCTTATATAGTCAAGCCCCAAAGGCTCAACGATTACCGTTTCCGCCGAACTTCGGGACCACGGGACAAAAAAGCGATCCGGGTGGACACGATTCCTCTGGCGGTGAAATATCCGTGGGGCCTCCCTGACCGGAAGACTTGCGGACCGCGGAGTTCAGTCAAGAGCAGGATGCGAGCGCGCAGAGCGCGGCAATAAGAAGGAGGACGAGAAGAAAAGACTTCATTGGTGATCCTTGTCTATCAATATCTTGAGTTTGCGTCGTTCTTTCCCCGAAGAGGGGGTTTTTCTCTTCCCGCACGTTGCGCAACCAGGTTTTGTCTGAGGGCCTGCTTCAGCCGGCTTCCCCAGGTACGGGAGAGGCGCTCCGCCAGAGGCGGCATGTTTCCGGACAATTTGTTCGAGTCTTGTTCCTATGTCTTTTTCCCCTATCAATATGGAATCCCCGACGATAATGAGCGGCACTGAAAATCCGTCAGCACCGTGGATGGCTTCCATTGCGGAAAAAAGGGCATAGCTCTTCTCGTCGCCCACGTCGTAGGTCCGCACTCGCAACGGATATTTGTGCTTAAGAGAGTCTATAAGCCCTTTTACCGTATCGCAACGAGGGCAGTTGCTCGAAGAAAAGTACACGGCCCAGACAGCGCTTCTCTTCTTTTCTTTCTTGTCTTTCCCATCTTTTCTTGGAGTTGCCCAAGCATTGTGAAGGCCGGCCGCGCCAAGAGCGCAGACAGCGGCCAGCACAACTATCCGGACCCAATGGCAACGGCGCGACAACGAGATCATGGGTTCAGGAGTTTCATCTTGGGAGGAATCGGGTAATAATGATCAACGTCCGGATGTATCCTGAATCCACATGCCTCCCGCTGAATCAGGAGCCACCGCAGGGCGTCCTCGGCCTTGTCCACCAGGGAATTGTATTCACGGATGGACTCGTTGACCGCCTTGACGGAAAACGCGTCGCAGGGTTCCTCGCCCCCATGACACTTTGCGAGCCGAGCCTGCACGCGCTGCCGGGCGCGGCCGGCGCGTTCGAGCAACTCATCGAGCTTCAGGCCGGCGCTTCCGAGAGATTCGGCCATTTCTTTGACCAGGTCGATCTCTTGTTCGCCGGGGTCCCTGAACATACCCATTGGAATGTCTCCTTAGTTATTGATAGCATAGAGTTTGTGGGGAGACAATGCGGCGGCGGCCCAGGTTGCTATGGGGTATAAATTCAGTTCTTTCCGGTTATCAATCAATTTACTTTGTAATTTACTTGACTTTTTTAAGATAACCTACTATGTTTCAAACACTTTATGCTACCGCGTTTCGGGAGCAACAAGAAATCGTCCTAAGAACGAGCCAATCCTTACCCCCCAGTGAGGAGGTCCCCCATGTTTGGGAAGTGTTCCGTTGCAGCCGGGGTTGCAGTCCTGTCAGCAGCCCTTTTTCTAGCCTGTTTGGTTGTTGCCCCAGTCCATGCTTACCGTATCTGCACCTTCAAAGGCACGGTAATTGACCACGGCTGGCGAACCATGACCGTCAAATCCAACGGGCAGTGCGCTGAGGTCAATGTGGGCTGGCGGACCAAGTACATACCCAATCGCAGGCCCTGTCTGGGTGAGCGCGTGGCGGTGGACTTCGTCCTGGAAGACGGATACATGAAAGCCACCAAGGTGGTCAGCCTATCACCCCTGCCACCTTCGGTCCAGTGTTATCCTCCGCCGCCGCCGAGTGGTTCGGTCTGCCGCACTGTAACCGAAGAGGTGGCTGCCCCGCCTGACAGCTGTGTTCCACCCAGGTCCGTCTGTTCCACCAAGCCTCCTGCCCACGTCTCGGATTCCGCCTGGAGCCCCGAGAAGAAAGAGGCCGCGCCGAAGCCTTCGAAGCCTGCCGTGAAGAAGCCGGAAGCCGAAAAGAAGCCACCGGCCAAGGAAGCGGTCAAGCCGTCGGCGGAAGGCAAGGAGGAACCGGTTTCCACTGAGGAGAAAAAATATCAGACCCTGACGGGAGAAGTCGTGGCTTCCTCACCAAAGAGCCTCTCGCTGAGAGTTGTCGATGAGGGGGAGACAGCGGAGCTGATCACCGTCAAGGTCGGATTGAAGACCAAGTTCATCCCCTTCCGCAGGCCTGCCGTGGGAGAAAAGGTGAAAGTAGAGTATCGGCAAGAAAATGGCGACAAGTTCGGCTACACGGTCCAGGTCCAGTAGGAAAATTCTCGATTGCCGGTTGCCGGTTTACGACGGTTGAGGCCACAACCGTATCCTGGTGGCACAGGCCTATTGCCTGTGCCACCAGGAGTTCTCAAATTCGGCCCCTACTGAAACTGCCCCGGCCCCTTGGTCTTGTGCAGGTCCCTCCTGATTTTCGACACAAACGTCTCATAGATCATCTCCAACTCGGTCTTGTCCTCAACACTCGCCTGTTCGTACCCCTGGAGGAAGAAGTGGATCACCCGGTCGAAAAAAAAGGGCGGTTCTGTTGTTAAGGGCTATGATGGAACGGACGTCGAAGGGCTGTCCTGCAAAATTGCTGTCTTGAAAGAAAAGCCATATATGGCGCTTCAACAGAATGAAGACGCGGCCCATCGCGGCATAGCTCAGCCCGTCGTCGTAGCAGTGAACTCCCAGGTGGAGGTATTCATCGGCGATGATTTCTCGCGTGGTCTCTCCGTCTATGTTTTTTGTAAAGCCGGCGAGGATTCTACCGGCAACTTCTTCGAGAATTTCTCGTCCAAGTTGGTACTGGGACAGGATTTCGCGCTTGTGGAAAGCATCTTCAATGAAGTTTTCCCTGATTTGCTCGTGACATCGCTCGATGAACTTTGCAGACTGCACTTCGAACGTCCTTGGATCCATGGCAGCCTCCCTGCATAAACTGCGGGTCGTCGCGTCCAGGCGTCCTGGCCCGGTTCCATTTTCCTGTTGAAACCACCGCTGGTTGGGGCGCGTGCCAAAAGGGCTCTCATGGCCCCGCATGCGTTGCTAGGAGGCGGAGACATACTGGGGGGCGGAAGAGAGATTCAGACAGATCGCATGGCCTGTCGCCACTCCGCGACGAAAGCCGCTATAGCAGCTTCAGGAACGACCCCTCGGCGAAGGACCCTGACATCGTCGGGGAGCGCCTCGACCAGAGTTGACGGTCTGCCCCCGGCCGCGGGCCCCGAATCCAGGACGAAGTCCACCGAGTCGATCACCTGCTTTGGAATTTCACCAACCGTTGACGGATCAGGTTCTCCTGAGCGGTTCGCGCTCGTTGCTGTGATCCAGCCGCCGGATCCCGCAGCCACGATCCGCGCAGGACACGGCGGCGGTACACGCACCCCGATCTTGCCACCGGGCCCTGTCACAAGAGAAGACATGGGACGCGTCGGTTGGAAAAGGATCGTCAGACTGCCCGGCCAAAAGCGGTCCATGAGTCCGCGCGCCAACTCGGGCATATCGGCCGCGAGCTCCTCCACAAGGAAACGGTCAGATGCGATAAGCGCCAACGGTTTGGTCTTCGATCTTCCCTTGATGCGGAAGATGCGCCTGACTGCCTCTTCGCTGGACACGGCCGCAGCGAGCGCGTAGAAAGTCTCAGTGGCGACGATAATCACGCCACCGCCTTTGACTATCCGCCCTGCTCGCTCAAGAAGGTCGGCCTGCTCGTTCGGAGGGGTGTTGCACTTAGAAATGCCGGAATGCGTCACAGTGATGTCACCTTCCCAGGCTGAGAAGGAAACGCCTTAGCCGGGTCCCTCCGAATAGGAGGCCAGCCAGCCAGCCTCCGACGCAACCCGAAAGGAACAGTTGAGCATCGGCAATCTGGACGACTCGGATTTTGTAGTGGAGCAAAAGATAGACAGCGATGAAGGAAGCCACAGCCGCGAGGATGAACACCCTGGTGAAATTCTTGGCAGTGACGCTGAGGACTCTTCCCGCGAGAAAGAAAAGCAGCATCTGCACTCCGACTGAGAGCGCAAAGCCCATGAAACCGGCCTTGAGAAGAAAAATCGGGTCCATGAGCCTTTCCTCCGGAGGCCGGTGCAAAAAAGTTAGTGCTCCGCGGGGTAGATTCGGTCACTTATTTGGGTAATCAAGCTACGGCCTTCGGACATTGGAATCAAGTAAAGCACGAAATACGTCGCCGTACCGATGCCACCGACGACCAAATCACTCAAGCTCGCTGTCCGGGGGCGCCGTGTCAGGGCGTTGCTCTTTCGTGCCGCCGAGTGGTTCGGGAGACGCCTTCAGGTAGTTCAGGCCGTACACAACCAGCCCCTCTTCTTTCTCCTTGTACAGAATGAGGACATGGTCCCCCTTCAAGGGCAGCTTCGGTGGGACAAACCGCGCCTTCCACCGGAGGAGAAATTTGTGGGACTGCGGATCGCCGTCCGGCTTGAGCACCAGAAATCCCTCGCCAACCTCGGCGATCACCCCCTGAATTTGTTTTATGGGTGCCGCTGCCACGAAACAGGCCACGCTCACCAAAGCGACGGCAGCCAATAACCTTGTTGGTATGATAGTCATCAGGTCAATGGAATCCGGTGTGCATTCACATAACGACGCATCGTACGCTGCAATTCAAATCCCTGTCAACTGATTCCGAACGTCTGCATCATAGACAGAGCAGCCTTTCGTCCCGCTCCCATCGCCAGGATCACCGTGGCTGCTCCGGTAACGATATCGCCTCCGGCCCAGACCCTGTCTTTGGAAGTCTTCCCGGTTTCCAAGTCGGCGACTATATTACCCCATTTGTTCGTCTCGAGGTTCCTGGTCGTAGAGGGAACCAGCGGGTTGGCTGCGTTGCCGATGGCCACGATCGCGGTATCACACTCTATGTCCAAATACTCGTCGGGGATTGGAATCGGCCTTCTTCGACCCGACTCATCGGGCTCACCCAGTTGCATTTTCTGACAGCGCACGCCTACGGCCCAGCCGGTCTCGTTGCCAAGGATCGCGACCGGTGCGGTGAGCAGCCTGAACTTTACGCCTTCTTCGACAGCATGATGGACTTCCTCGGCCCTGGCGGGCAGCTCGTCCATGGTCCGGCGATACGCTATGGTAACCTCGTCGGCCCCGAGTCTCAGCGCAGTCCTGGCAGAGTCCATCGCTACATTGCCGCCGCCGAATACTACCACTCGCCTGCCCCGCGCCACCGGAGTGTCGGATTCCGGAAAAAGATAGGCCTTCATCAGGTTGGCCCTGGTCAGGAATTCATTGGCCGAGTACACGCCGTTGAAGTTTTCTCCCGGTATTTTGAGAAACAGAGGAGCACCCGCGCCCGTGCCTATGAAGACCGCGTCAAACTTCTTCTTTTCCAAAAGGTCGTCAACGGTTTCAATCCGTCCGATGACCCAATTGGTTTTGAATTCTACCCCGAGATTTCGCAGTTCGTCCACTTCCGCCCGGACGATGGCCTTGGGAAGGCGGAATTCAGGAATACCGTAAACAAGAACGCCTCCAAGTTCGTGCAGCGCCTCGAACACAGTCACTGCGACGCCCTGCTTAATTAGAGCGCCTGCCAACGTTAAGCCCGCAGGTCCCGAGCCGACTACTCCGACCTTCAACCCGGTAGGTTCGGGAAGCTCCGGTGTCTTCCCTTCCCCGTGTAAGGCCGCCCAATCCCCCACGAATCGTTCCAGACGTCCGATTGCGCACGGTTCTCCTTTGCCTCCCTTACGCAGGGTACAAACCGCCTCGCACTGGCTCTCCTGGGGACACACTCGGCCTGCGATGCGGGGCAAGCTGTTCTTCTCTTTCAGCTTCCAGGAGGCGCCGATCAAGTCTCCGGCTTTAATCATGGCCAGGAAATCGGGAATATCCACTTCCACGGGACACTTGGTTACACAAACGGGTTTCTTGCACTGGAGGCAGCGGCTGGCTTCAAGAAGAGCAAGATCGTTGTCATATCCCAGCGCTACTTCATAGAAATTATGGGCCCTCTCGATAGGGTCCTGTTCCGGCATCTTCTGTCGGGGAATTGCAGGCCGCTTGGGTTTCTTTCTTTCGCCGTCGGTCATTGCGTTTCCTCGGGAGATGGGCACTGAGACCCGGCCTGGGTTTCCCGAAACTTGTTGAGAGCTATCAATTCAGGACCCTTGTACATTGACATTCTTTTCATCAGCAGGTCGAAATCGACCTTGAAGCCGTCAAACTCCGGACCGTCCACGCATCCGAACAAGGTCTTACCGCCAACTTCCACTCGGCACGATCCGCACATCCCGGTTCCGTCCACCATGATCGGGTTTACGCTCACCACAGTCGGCAGGTTGACTTTTCGGGTCACGTTCACCACTGCCTTCATCATAATGACAGGTCCTATTGCCACGCACAGGTCCAATTTGGCGCCCTCGTCAATAAGCCTCTGCAAGACTTCGGTGACTAGGCCGTGAAACCCCGAGGAACCGTCGTCTGTGCAGATGAGCGTATCGTGGCTGACCTTTTTCATGTCTTCCACCATGAGGAGCAGACCGTCCGTACGAGCGCCCAATATTGATATTACACGGTTTCCGGCTTCGTATATTGCCTGGGTGATCGGATAGAGAGGGGCGACACCGATGCCGCCGCCGACTACGACTACCGTGCCGAATTTCTCGATGTGAGTGGGCTTACCCAAAGGACCGCACACGTCCTGCAAACGATCCCCTACGCACATTGTCCCCATGTAGTACGTTGTCGCGCCCACTTCCTGCCATACCAGCGTTATGGTGCCCTTTTCAGCGTCCTTGTCGGCTATGGTCAGAGGGATTCTTTCGCCGTTCTTGTGGGCTCGCAGAATGATGAACTGTCCGGGACGATGCGCTCGGGCAATATCCGGAGCCGCAATAACTGCCCGGTTTACTCCTGGACTGATCCGCTCTTTCTCTAAGATCTCGAACATTTACCGAACCTCCTGACAGGTTGCGGGAATATTTCTGCGACGGATACATGAAAGAGAGCGAGTGTTTTTTGGAGAGATCCTTACCGCTTGAAGCTATCACAGTTCCCTTACACGGGCAATAAGTTTCACTAACAACAAGGCACGCGACAATGCAGACCTAACGAATGCGTTGGAGGACCCGGTCGAACTCCTTCATACCCCGCACCGACTCGAATACGGGATCGCGCGCGAGCTTTTCCGGGTTGGCGTATCCCTTGTCCACAGCCCGATTAAGGCTGTGAATGGCGTCTTCCGATTTCCCCGAGAGCGCGTACATTCCCGCGAGGTTGTACAGATGTTTCGGGTCGCCGGATTCTCCCTCTACCGCCTTGAGGGTCCACGGAATTGCCTCCGAAACCCTGTTCGCCATCGCCAAAGCCAAGCCGTACGGGCCAGGCAGCGCAGCGGAGTGCGGATGCTTCGCCAGTCCGGCCTCGAGCGTGCGCAACGCCTCGTCATTCCTCCCCTGTTCCAGATAGATCATAGCCAGGTTTGCGTGTAATTCCGCAGTGCTCTTCTCCTCCTGTAAAAGTTGCTCGTAGATGCCGGCCGCCTCGTCTTTCAAGCCGGCCTTATAGCAGACCACAGCGAGGTCCGAGCGCATCCTGGGCTCGTTCCCCGAGAGCCTGACCGCCCTGCGGTATTCCTCGATCGCCGCCTGATGGTTTCTATCGTCCATCAGGTAGTCCCCAAGCATCTTCTGGACCTCCGGGTTGTCCGGCATCAACTCGGCGGCCCTACGCAAAGACTCCTTGGCTTCATCTTTTTTGCCCGCCCATCTGAGCAACTTGGCCAGGTTGAGGTCTCTTGTGGCGAAAAACCCGGGATCTAAGGTCTTCATCGCTTTATCGTACAGCGCATCGCGGTCTTGTCGGGTCAGTCTCTGGGCATCCGACGCCATCCCGAGATCCGCCATCTTTTCCATAATAAGCTGGGCCAACTCCTGGTGCATAGCTATCGTAGGGTGGACGTGATCAAGAAAGGTATCGTTTCCGGGGATGCCGGACCTGTCGCCAGAGCGGGATTCAACCTCTTCCACGAACTGCCTGAACGGAATGAACGGGACTTTTTCTTCTGCCGCGATCCTGTCGATCTGCTCCTCAATGAGCGAAATACTTCGCAACGGGCAGACATCCAGGTCCTTTGCTTTAACAAAGTTCGCCCGCGCTTCCGGATGTCTTCCCAGGGCGAGGAGGGCCTTCGCTTTCCAGAAATAGGTCTCG
>Ga0247841_10007484_pt1 | contig 16227 bp, 13 predicted proteins | sample LaCruzMarch2015__2_FD_192410 | JGI IMG/M metagenome (GOLD analysis project Ga0247841, IMG submission 192410) | Freshwater microbial communities from meromictic Lake La Cruz, Castile-La Mancha, Spain - LaCruzMarch2015_18m | ecosystem: Environmental > Aquatic > Freshwater > Lake | place: Spain... | reverse complement strand
GTAATTGATATTCTCGACCCCTTCAAGCCCGATATCATGGATAGTTTTCTTAATATCCTTAATTTCAGTAGATTCCGAATTAATGGTAAAAACCCTCGCACCGTTGATCATCACATAACCGTACTCGCAGATGGTGTCGTTTACCATGTATCCAAAACGTTGTTTGTGTACCCTGACAGCCTGAAGATCAGGGTGTTGATAGATAATTTGCATAAATTCATCATACGTATATACTTCCTTTTCCAACACAGGCATCGCAACCTGAAAAGCGGGAAAAACTTCACCGCGAAGCATGGAAACCTGCATCGGGAATTCCCCTTTCATGAGAGGGTTCCATTGCTCGAGACCATCTACGGTTTGCACATAGGTTTTTATGTCCATCTTTCCGTCGCGGATCTTGGTGTTGTTGATGTCGTTTGTGCGCGACACAATATAGATTTCATCCGAGTGGCGCTCCCAGACCTTTTCGGGCACAGGCACCGAAAAACGGGCCATGCGGAGTGCCGCTTTATCGAAGCACTGCCCGAACGTGCGAAACTCAAACCTGGGTTTGGAAATCTCGCCAATTTCAATTTTTTCTTTCGTCATCGAAGTTACTATTAAATATTTATTTTGATCAAAAATGATGAATGGATTAAGTTAATAATACTTAGCCTATCTTAAGTGCCTGATAATTTATTTATTTACTCTTTTTTAGGAAGATTGGCGGCATTATTGTTGGAGGTTCCTCTGGTGATTTCGGTAAAAATTACGAGGGTGCTGGAACCGTCAGGTTTGCGTCCATAGGATTGGGTGATTTCGAGGGCTGGGAACGACAGGCTGTCAATCACAGCACCATCAGTATTTTCGAGCCATACTTTTTCACCACCGCTCGATAACCCGAAGCCATTGGCTGTGCCGTCATCGGTAACGATTACATAAAATCCGCCGACAGGAATAACGGTTCCGGCAGGGAAATCCTTTTTAGGCTTGGAACCTGATTGTCCGCCGGAATCGTAAATTTTAAATCCGCTGATATCAATTGCAGTAGTTGACCCGTTGAAAATTTCAATCCAGTCGGGATCGGTAACAACCCCTCTGGAAAACACCTCGTTCATCAGGATGACAACCGGAGGAACAGGAATAGTATTGTCGTTAGCAGCTCCTTTAGTGACAGTGTACAGCACCTGCCAGGAAGCGGTTCCGTCAGGATATCTGCCATACGACTGCCCATCTTCCAGAGCTGGAAAAGTGACACTATCTATGATACTGCCGCCAGCATTTTCGATCCATACTTTTTCGCCACTGCTCGAAAGCCCGAAGCCATCGGTAGTGCCATCGTCAACCACGATCACAAAAAATCCGTTAACAGGTATTGTTGTTCCTGCCGGGAAAGCTTTTTTAGGTTTGCTACCTGTTTGCCCGCCACTGTCATAAATCTTGAAACTACTGATATCTAGAGCAGTTGTTCCTCCATTATATATTTCCACCCAGTCAGGATCGCCAGCCACCCCTCTTGAGTAAACTTCATTCATCAGGATAACGATATCGGGAGGAGGAATGGTGTTGTCGTTGGCAGCACCCCGGGTGATGGTATTCAGCAATTGCCATGTTTGCGACCCATCAGGCATCCGACCGTACGACTGGCTTGTTTCCATGGCTGGGAAAGTAACATCATCAACCACATTTCCGGAAGCATTTTCAAACCAAATCTCCTCCCCTGCACTTGATAATCCAAAACCGGCTTCTTCGGCCACATCTACCACCACTACTAAAAATCCCCTTGCCGGGATTATCGTTCCTGCGGCTAATGCCATTTTAGGCTTCGCACCCGATTGTCCGCCACTGTCGTACAACTTGTATCCGCCAATATCTGCCGGCTGATCTGAATTGTTATATATCTCGACCCAATCAGGGCTTTCCGGTGTTCCTCTTGAGAATATTTCGTTTAGAAGAATAGAGGGCGCACCAACCGTGTAAGCGGCAACAGATGCAGGGGCACCTGTGGGGGCATAGGCTTTTTGACCCGAATTATTTTCAGCTTCTACATAATAGCTTACCACCTTCCTGTGCCGGGATTTGAGCAGTATAAAATCCGGAAACCAACGTCATTGTTACAGTTTCATAAGTTCCCTGGCCGACTTGATAGAAAAGTTTAACTGCTTTGATGCCATTCAAATCGGTAGCCTTTGCACTCACGGTAACCACATCGTTGCTGGCCGGCGCCTGGGGTGAAATCGAGAGATCGCTCACGGTGGGAGGTCCTTCGTAAACCTCATCTTTCACACAAGCATTCATAAGCAGCCCGCTTATCAGGAAAAAGGCAAATAAAATACGTGTTTTCATATGGTGTGTTTTTTTATATAATTAAAAATCTATTTCAATCCGTGCCTGAACAAAGCCATAATCGTCACCGCCATTTCCTTTGGTTTCGGTAACTTTGGTGTAATCCGTAGTCATGTTACCGGCCGAATCGGTTCCAACGAATAGTTTACCCTTTCCATTGGCATACCTGTCGTGGTTAATATAGGTATAATTCAGCATGAACTTCACATTTGGGTTGGCATGATAGGTGATGCCTGCTGTATAACCATTGGCACTTCCACCGAAAATTCCGGCATTCTTATCGTTCAGGTCAATAAAATCGTAACGCAAGGCCAACTCAACATCGCCCCATTCTTTTCCACGGGTAACCTGTGTAAATTCGCCTTCATCGTCATTATAATTATATTTTCCTCCGAACATCAGATAAGCTACCGCCATGTACAATCCATCAGCCTGATAATTCTCGAAACCGCTTTCCCTTTGAATCTTTGACTGAAGATATTCGCTCGAAAATTTGATACTGTTGTAACAGGCTGCCAGTTCGCCTCCGAACAGAATATTCGACTTCACATTGGGTATATCATCGGAATCAAGGAATTTCTTACGGTTGATACTTGTCATGTCGCGCATTGAAACCCTGTAAGTGTTTGGAAATTCCCAACTTGTTTTGGGTGTACGGTATGAACCGGAAACCCCTAGATGGATAACTTTATTCGCTTTATTAATTGGACGGATAACAAGTTTTCCGGTAAGCGAGGTACCTTCATCGGTGCCATTTGCTTTGTTCACATCTTGCGACCAGGTAGTAACTTCCAGGTTCTCAACATCCTGGAAATGAATCCCTGCGATAGCGAGGTAATATTTATTCCATTTCGAGACGTTCAAACCCAATTGACGGGCCGGGGCAAATTCCGTGAGATAAGGTTCTTCGATAAAGGTCTGGTATCGGGATGTAGTTGTGGTCTCCATCGAAACCGGCTCTTTAAAGTACCCTGCCCTGAAATAATATTTGTGCTCATCCGACCTATATCCTATGAAAGCATCTTTAACATCAAGTTGTCCACCTGCAAAATTCAAATCCACTTCGCCGGTCCAATGCTTGTATAGTATGGTTTTCATCGCGAAACGCAATCGGCGGATGCTGGCGCCGCTTCCAAGTTCGTTCATCGTGTTCTTGTCGAAATAATGTGCCCCATCAAAATTTACCCTCAGGTCAAACCAGGTTCTCGAGGATTGGTCTTTCGACTCAAAGACAATGATTCCATTACGCAATTCCGCATTCAGCGGCACACGGTTCACCTTCGCCCCGTACTGGTTGTAACGGACAGAATCGCTGGTCTGTCCATTCAGGAATCCGTTCGCTGAAAATACAATGATCAGCAGAAGAGACAATTTGAACTTTTTTGCTTTTTTCATTTCCTTACACATTTAGTTAGTTAATTGATTAATAGATATTTATCAAGATGTTTCATTTCAATTATAAGCTGCATATAAATTGGCCCAAACTTTCATCCTTACCAAGGTTCAATCGCTTTTTCAATCTGTACCGGGAAATTTCAACACTTTTTGGCGAAATGCTCATCATCGCCGAAATCTCCTTGTTTGACAATTTCATGCGGAGCAAAACGGCAAGCCGCCTTTCGGCCTGGCTCAGGAATGGATAGGCAGATGATAATTTAAGATTGAAATCCTTATGGATTTGTTCGATCTGGCCTTCGTATTTATCCATCTCCCCGGTAAAAGACATTTTTTGCCGTACAATTCCCTGCAATTCATTCAACATCCTATCCTTCAGTACTTTATCATCCTCAATTTTGATTTCATTGATTTTCGACACCAATTTCTCGAGGAATGACCTTTGCTCCGAAATATTGAGCGCGACATTGATAAACTCCTGCCTTTTCACGTCAAGTTTATGGTTCAGGATATCATTCGTTTTTTGCATCATACTTACCTCAATATCGCTCAACGACTTTTGAGCCGAATAAAACTGGGTTTTCTTCAACAGCAATTCATTTTCAGCCTTGTACCTGAGTTTTTGCTGCCTGAAATATAAATAGATAAGGATTGTGATAATGGCTCCGGAAAAAATCAATAGTCCGGGCAACACCATGTTTACTGTATGAAGTCCATGCAAAGCAATATTTCCCTTTATATCAACACTTGTCTGAGCAACCTTTCGGAATCCGGTAACCGGAAGTTCAAACAAATTCTTAACAAAAAATAAGGCGAAATAAGTTAACAGCCCTGCCGCTAAAGGGGTAGTAAGCCATCCAAGCGCAATGGTACCCAATGCTTTAAATTGTAATTCCCTTACCCCTTTAACAAATCCAATACCCAAAACCGCTCCCACCACCACTTGCGTGCTCGAAACGGGAACCATGGGTATGGCTGGCAATCCTGCTGCTAAAAAAAGTTCAGAAAGAGAGGAAGATGAAAAAATAAAAAGCACCAAAGCTTGCGAAAGAACGACAACTATGGCAGCTTCCGGCGAGAGAGAAAGTATTCCATTGCCTACCGTGTCCATTACTTTTTTGCTATACGTGAAAATGCCGGTAGCTATTGCCACACCCCCGATCAGGAAAAGTATCTGTTCCCCGTTCAAGACGAAAATCCCGAAATCGAGGATAAAATCCGGGGCCGAGGAAACAAAAACACCTATTACGTTGGCGATATTGTTGGCACCAAGGCTATATGCCCCGAAAGCGCCCACTACGATCAGACTGCTACGGATATATGAATCTAATTTAATTACATGTATTTTTGCCCTGCGTAAAAAACTACGCAGCAGGATGAAGAGCACTGCCGAAAATACAATACCGAGTAAAGGTCCGCTGACCCAGGTAGTCAGAATTTTACCAAGCACACCGTAGTTGGTTGGGTTATTGGTAAAAAGACTCCATCCGATGATTGCCCCCACGATAGCCTGACTGGTTGAAACCGGAAGTCCCTTCCGTGTCATATAGTAAACTGTTAAAGCCGAACAAAGTGCTACCGTGAAAGCTCCAGCCAGGGAATCAACCTTCCCCAATTCCGAAAGCGTTTTCGAAGTTCCGCTTCCTTGCATTACGGCACCCAAAATCACAAAAATGCTGGCTATTAACGCTGCTTTCTTGAAACTGAGCATCCTTGTTCCAACCGCAGTGCCAAAAATATTGGCAGCATCATTGGCACCTAACGACCAGCCTAAAAAAAGTCCGCTTGATATAAAAATAAGGAACAACATTGAGTAAAACAGGTTAAACGATGCGCTTGATAGCCATGATTGCAAGCAGGTCGGCAACTTTTTCAGCCGAATCGGATAAAGATTCGATATGAAGGGTAAAATAACGCAGATGGAATTTCTCGCTCAGTTTCAGGTTAGGCATTTCCTGAAAAACCCTTCGCTTGATCGAATCGGCCAGTTTATCGGCTTCTTTCTCATACAGGTAAACCCGGTGGATATGTTCCTTTACTTTTTCCGGGCTTTTAAAATAAGCCCTTGCAGCAGGTAACATGGCATCCACAGCCGATCCCGACAGTTCGGTTAATTTTATGAGATCCTGGTTTAATTCTACAGGAATGAAGGGAACTTCCACATCGAACTGGAACAGGCTGGTCTTTGAAATATCTATGATATTATCCAATTCTTCTAGCAGTTTTAAAATATCCCCCCGCAACTGGGGCATCAAAGCCTGGGTATATAGCAGGTTTTCAATTTCACGTTTGGCAATATCAGCATCGGTTTCCAGATGGGCAAGGGTACGCAAATTATTCTGAAAGCTCTCTTTGTTGCCCGAAAGGTAGTTCCTCACCCCTTCCTTAAAGATCAGCACGCCCTGATCAATATTGTTCATAAACTTATCAATCAGTTCGATTGATTTGCCTGCATGTTTGAAGGTGAACATATCGCTTTCATGTTAATATTGCCTGAACAAAGATATAGAATTAGATCAACCGCCTGTAAAGCCCATTGAAAGTTTCTTACACCTTTAGCAATTGTTTTGTAGCTTAATAACTATTTATAATATCCTGTTAATCATTTCAATAAATCATTTCTGTTGTGTATAAACTTGAACGCATGAAATTTGAAATTGTACTTGTAGTGCAAGTGTTGTACAAAAAAATGAATGATGAATGTAATGATATCATAAAATAAGGGAACTGATCCAATAATGAAGAAAAGATATTGCAACCAGGTCAATAATGTTTTAAAAACAAGAAAAAAAAACCGGCTAATAACCGGTTTTTTATTAAAATCTGTCAATTGTAGTATGTAAACTATCGAACGTATTTGAATCCTTGCCCCAAATATTTAGCCGAATTCCCTAGTATTTCTTTTAACAACTGGTTGTATTTAGTGATACGGTCGGTACGGCTTGCTGAACCTGTCTTGATCAACACGTTATTTAAGGCAACTGCCAGGTCGACTACAGTCGTATCTTCGCTTGTTTTCAGCGTTGCAACACCCTGAAATTTTCATGGCAATTTCGTATAGTTCCTGCTGTTCTGTATCCATGGTGAGTAGTCTGCTTTTGGTATGTTTTGACTCTGGTAGGGAATAATTTATCTGATACATATTATGTGTTATCTCCGAAGCTTCTTTCAGTGACAAGGTAGATTTTTCCTCATATAAAGCCCGTTCCAACCCACATCATACCTGTATGTTTTTGGTAATTCTAAGGCTTTTTTTATAAGGCCCTCAGCTTCACTGTTATCAAGCTTAACTTGATTACAACTTGTAAATGCTATTGTCAAGAATAGCGAAATAATTAATATTGCTTTTTTCATTTTAGAATATATTAAATAAATACCTACTCTTTTGGCTTTTCGGTATCGCCCCGTTTATTATGGTTTCTGGTCTCCATAGTATTATTTATTTAGAATTATAAAGCATCTTATTCTTCATCGCTGTTTTTGGGAAACAATCATTTTTCTAGTGCTTCTGAAATTATCTGATGTAATAATGCAATAATAAAGACCATCAGAAATATTTGGTAGTGTTATTTTTTGACTTATTGATAAAGGTGGTAGGGGCATAGCATAAATACAAGCTCCTGAAGTGCAAAATATTTCAAGATAACCTTTATGGTTTTCTGGTAAATCGTAACTAATCGTGAAATTCCCATCATTTGGATTTGGATAAACTAAAGCAGATTCTTTGCTCTTCATGTCTTGTAATCCTACATAGGCTGACATAACATTCGATGCATAAGAACAACAGTATTGTGAAACCATACAAAAATAATTGCCGTCCCCAGTTGCAGTAATATTTAGCGTCTTCTGTACTGCGCCATTGATTGGGCTATTGTTAAAATACCATTGGTAAGCAACCCCAGTTGAAGCCGTCAATGTGTTAAGACTTAACCATGAAATTGTTGGATTAAATGCATTGTTACAATATTTTGCTGTTATGAAATTTTCAGTATTGAGACCCCCTGTTGTACCGGTCAAAAGCACATTGTTATATGCATCAATTTTTATACCTACAGGTATGTCAGCATCATTGCTTAAATATACTTGTGTCCAACTAGTTTGAAAAACTCCATTATTGTTATATTTTATTGTCGTGATATCAATATCTCCTGCAGGATCGGTGGTATACCCACAAGTGAAAATATCTGGACTTGATCCTGAGCCTAATGCCATATCAATAGCTTTATCTTCATAATTATTACCATATGTTTTATACCATTGTTGTACACCATTTGAGTTATATTTGACCGTTAGATAATTATAATTTATTGTAGAATTACTATATGAATCCGTATAACCAGAAATATAAATATTATTAGAATTGTCAGATTTTATTGCTGTTGGCCTTGAATTCGCAGTTCCAGCACCTATGAATGATGCAAAAGATCCAAACATATTTGCTGTAGAAAGCAGATAAATATTTTCATTCCCTGATTCAACCGCATACGCGCAGATTATTGCCTCTCCCGATGATTTTAGTAAAAAATCTATTGGTTTTGGATTAATAATGCCCATATCTAGAAGCCAGTATGACATACCCTCGTATCCTGAAGCATCAAAATGATATAGCCGTACCTCGCTCATTTCACTTATGACTCCTGATGACCCATATGTTCCCATAACCTCAATGGCCCCAGTGCTGGAGATTTTTATCTTATTATATTGATTATACCAATCGCCCATTTCTTCATCTGTTTCTGCCCAGACCTGATTACCCGATTGGTTATATTTTACTAAAGCCGATCCAGTTCCTTGATTACCGCATACATATACATTGCCATTGGGATCAACTGCTAAATCATTAGCAATATCTTCAAGATTGTTTGCGCTATTAAATCTTGATGCCCACTGCTTAACCCCATTGCTATTGTATTTAATTGTAAGAAAATCAAAATTGTGATTTAAAGAAGCACTTTTACCTGTCACGTAAACATTACCATTCGCATCTGTTTTTATTGCAGTAGGCATATCATCTAAATGGTCAGGACCGTCATAAATTGCTGTCCATATTTGATCGCCATTTTCATCATATTTTATGGTAACATAATTGCTGCCTGTTCCAAGGCTGTCGCTTGACCCTGTGACAAAAACATTACAGTTGTTATCAATATCTAAGGCAATTGCTCTATCTGACATATTGTTACCTTCGTTATATTTCTTTGTCCAATTTGCAGGTGGTTGAGTTAAGCAGATTTGACTAAAAGAAATTGAAAAGAAAATTGTCAAAAAAATACTTTTTATGTTTGTTCTCATGATCGCTATTTTTTGTTGTTTAATGTTTATTGTTATAAAAACTACCCGGAAGTGATGATTACCTGCATTTTACACCTTTATAACCAGTAACCCAGAGGTTATTAAAAACAAGGGTGGGATTGCAACTACTGCAAGAAGTAATACGGTTAACAATCCCTGCCCTTATAATAATACATCAAGATTACTTTATGACAAAACTATTTACATTTCACTTCAACAGCTTTTTTATTGATATCTAATCTTTTAGGAATACTTTCAGCAGGATAAAGTGTTTGTGGAATCTGTCCTTCTAATTGTGTGTTATCGAAACCGGATTTTGCTTTAAATGAATTGTTTAATTCCAGCTTTTGATTATAGGTCCATGGGAAATTTAAATTATACCAATATGTATAAGAACTTGTAGCATTTTGATAATAACCCCTTATCTCGGTATCTGTAAAAGCTCTATAATAGCCCAGCCTATATTTTACGCCATTGTCAGGAACAAGCACATAATCTACCGTTTCGTACCATGAGCCGTAATTAACATAAATCGGAGTCAAAGTATGCGTACCATCATTCTGAATATAAAGGAAAAAATAATCATTTGAGACATTCAGGTTATAGTATGCAGTGCCACCAGTCAAACTGATAGTATTATCCCATTCAATTAGGACCCCGACTTGTGTGCCTGATGTTGTAGTCCCGTTTGTGTAGGCATAATATGATGCTGAACTGCCCGGTACTGAATAGAAGGTCACTTCTCCCCCCGGAGCAATTGCCTGTGTAGAACCATCCATTGTTATATAAATATTTGTATAAACAGGATTGTAGAATGTAACATCGGTACCAGATGATGGATATTGTATTGCTACAGTTTTATAGACAGCATTGGACCCACCTGCCCCATAAGCTGTAAGTTTCACGTTGTATGACCCGCCACTGTAAAAAACATGATATGGGTTTTCCGTTGAGGAAGTAGTTCCATCATCAAAGTCCCATAAATATGATGATGCATTACCGGACAAATTAACAAAGCTCACTTCACAAGGGGCAGGGCTGCTATTACCTGTATAAAGAAAATCTGCAACCGGGGGTTGAAAAGCAACCGAGACTTGTTTTGTTATCGAATTAGTACCCCCTTCGCCAATTGCCGTAAGTTTTACATTGTAGGTTCCCCCATAATAAAATGTGTGTATTACGTTCTGCTGGGTGGATGAAGTGCCATCGTCAAATTCCCATATAAAAGATGTGCCAAAAGTTGATGAATTTGTAAATGATACATCGCATGGTGCCGGGTAATAATCTCCGGTAAATGAGAAATTTGCAACCGGTACTTGCGTCTTTACATACAAGTTTTTACTAATTGACTTTGTTCCTCCATCACCTGTTGCTGTTAATGTTACATTATAAGAACCGCCAGCAATGTAAATATGCTTTGAATTTTTTTCAGTTGATGAAGTTCCATCACCGAAATCCCAAAGAAAAGAATTTGAATTGGTCGAAGAATTTGAAAATGTTACTTCGCAAGGTGCAGGTCGATTATCCCCTGTAAAAGTAAAGCCTGGAACCGGAGGGTCAGGATCATCTTTTTTGCAATTGGTCATCAAAATGGATGAAAAAACCAATATTGAAAGTGTAATTGTAAAGAGTATTTTGCTCATTATTTTGCTTGCAATTTATTTACCTACTTATATGGCCTTTCGGTTTTCGCCCCGTTTAAGTGTGGTTTCTGGTCTCCACTATATTATTGATTAAAATATAAAAATCCTTAGATTTAGGGTATTGCAGCTCAAAACTTGTTTTACAATAGGACAAATTTGAAGTCGCAATACCCTTGCTACTATAATGCAAATTAGATTCTATTCAACTTTAGTCCCTTTTGTGACAGCAGGTGTCCCTTTTGTAAAATCAATAATAATCTCTCTTACTTCTTTACCATCAGATGAATAGGGTAAAACTTTTACTGTTTTTCCTTGGAAATCAACTAATATCGGGCATGACATACCATATGTACAATACCAATCAACTGCAACAGGGCTACTTTTATAACAGGACCTGTATTTTCCGGTTTGAGTATCAATGACCTGAACAGCTGCTCCGGCAGGGATGGTTTTTACAAGCACTGGATTACCTGTCCATGTAACACTAGATGCAATACCGGGCAAATGTGATTTCGGAAATCTTAACGTTCCCTCACCACTGCAATCAGGACATTTATAATGCACGATTTTTGTACCATCACACGTTGAACATTTATACATCTTTCCATCAAAAATATTCTTTGTTACACCATTGCCATTACATGAGCTACATTTATAAGCCTGCGGATCGGTACCTGTTCCCTCGCATTTATTACATTGTTTTGATTCGATGAGCCTGGGTTCATAAGTATAAGTCTTTTTACCTTCCCTTCTTTCCGTCTTTTTTTTGCATTCAAAAAACCATTCAAAGTTTTCCCTTTTCTTTATGTTGCCTCCTTCGTCCATAATTGTAGGCACATCATTTATGAACAAATAAACAAGTTTCGCATTTAATAAATTTTTATATTCTGGAACCTTAATTTTATAGTTGAATTCACCATTCTTGATGATCATCCCGGCATACCAATCTACCAATGATGCTTCAGGAATATGTACTGTGATTCCATCTATTTGAAGGAGTAAGGCTGTTTCCCTAACTTTTAAAATACGTTCCTGATTATTTTTGATTTTTATATTAAGCTCAAAATCATCAGGTGATACCATTGGCTTAGGAGTGTGTGAGACTTCAAATATATCATATCCACGCATATTTGGATCAGCGAAAAATGGGTTTTGACTTATCTCGTCCTTAATTGTCAATTCATAAGGTATTACTTCGCAGGTAATTGTTACGCCTCCTTTTGTTTGAGTTTGTTTGGTTTCAGCACTCGGAGTGATGACAGGGATTTCATAAGATAGAGTTACTGTCTCTGTCTCTTTCTTGGTTACTTCCTCATAAGAGCTTATTGTTTTGGTTAGCTTTTCAGGTGTCGAGGATGCCCAAAACATGAAAGCAAATATGGATAATGCTATTAACGATAAAATGTTCTTCTTCATTTTGTTAAATTTTGTTGGTTAATACTGGTTTTAATTTGTTTTTGATTAAAAAAATTGATGTTGCCAAAAAATATGTTAATAAGTCAAGCCAATCATATGTGCCTGGAATAAAATTGATTAGTTGCAAGTATTCGCTAGTTGCTGCCAAACAACAGCAAAGAAAAATCCAAATCAGAAATGATCTTGAAAAAACTCCCTTCCAAATGAACCAGACAGTTTCAAGCAGGGAAAAAAACCATAACCCATCAGGCAGGTTATATAAAATCCAATCTGGAACATTATTTGAAAACAAAGGAAAATAGTAGCTATTGGGATCAATGATATAAATACCACGAAATAAAGCATATATCAAAATGCCAATAAATATTGGGAGCATGACATTGTAAGCAATTTGAAAATATGGTTCAGATTGTGAAGATGACGATACCTGTGCTGGATTAAATAAACTGCTCATACATTAAACTTAGAATCATTCAGATGTTTTAACAAAAGCTATCTGTATATTAAAAATTGAAGAAGACTTTTAATTCTATGCCATCAGGATTATAAGGTATGACATCCGTTTTGTCTCCATCAACCATAAAGTAGACATTGTCTGCATTTAGGTTTTCCGTCTCTGTTACATTATTGCCTTCCTGATCTGCACCTGAAAATGCCAGCATGCCTATTTTGCCAGATAGCTGGAAACTGGCCCCAACACCAATTTCGTTGTCAGATCCGGCTTTTGCTATGAAACTCAGGCCTGGCTTAATACCAAAATATATATTCCTCAGAGCAACATTTACATTGGTATAGTCCTGAAATTTTGTATCATTGACTTGAATGTATATATCATTGTTCTCAATCTCACCCAAACCTTTGGTGCAATATCCAATTACTCCGGCAATTTCGGGTTGTATCCTTACCTTGCTATCGTAGTTGCTGATATAAACAGCACCAATATTCAAGGCGAGTCCATTGATGCTGCCAATATATCCTTGACCTTCAACAAAAAAATGATATTTCCGGTTTAAATCGTTATCCTGATACCTTGCACTAAAGTTTATTGCCAGGTTTCCATCTTGTTTTACACTTCTGTAGCAATTATCCATCGAAGGCGATTCGTCCACATACCATAAGGTCATGTCTCTATTGTCCGGTTTTATCAATTTAACTCCTCCGGAAAGAGAAAACTTGGGTTGGGCATTTGCTAACTGGATGCTCAGTAAAATAATAGTAAATAATAAAATCTTTTTCATGGTTAGTTTTTTTTGGTTTCCTACTCTACTGGCTTTTCGGATAACGCCCCGCTTTTTAAAGTGGTTTCTGGTCTCCACTACCGACTTAATACGATAGATGTATTTATTCGATTGCTTTATTCAATGATGCTCAATTAGGAGGGTTTTGATTCGTAGTCTGTTCCGAAAACATTTCATTTTTCAACTTCGATACCACTGCCGAAACAATAAAACCAAACATACTTAAATAGGAGCCTGATTTCAAATCAATTGCTTCCGACACTCCCAAGTCGTTGCCTGAACTCATTTTTCCTTTAGCAATCAGGAAGGCTATGATCAATGAGGCAAATCCGCCGATCGCCCCAATAAAAGTCAGGGTTTTGTCAGGAATGAAAATAATTGCCACTGCGCACAACATTGCCAGGACAGAAAAAATCTTTACTGTCACAGAAATATCTTCTGTTGTAAATAGGTCAACGCCACTTATGGTCATTGAACCGCATCCAGCTACAGGAAGGAATAGGAAGCATATAATTGCAAGCATTCCGCCAAGTTTAATGATATGTATATTCTTCATCATGTGGTTGTTTGTTTCTTACTCGTCTGGCTTTTCAGTAACGCCCCGTTTAGTAAAGTGGTTTCTGGTCTCCACGTTTTTCCACCTATCCCATAGCGATAATTCCGAAAATGAAGAAGCGTGGGACAGTAACCGTATTTAGATTAGAGGTACTACCACGCACCTGTGCATCAAATAAGTTATAGCCCACGCCTTTGGCGTGAGCGTTAAACCTATTATTCCTGATGCGTTTTGAAAAGTGGTAGTTTCCTAATCTCAGAATAAAAGCTAACGCTTCTTATGTTTTTGTTTAAATCCGATTTTCTTTCTGCCTTTGTTTACCTCCTTTTTATGTTTTTAGAAAAAGTCCTTTTTGCTACAATGAAATTATTATTTCGTCAAGTTTTTTTTCATTAGTGAGCCTAATTTTTATTATCAAAAGATTCATAATTCCTAAATTACAATGCTTTTCGTTCAATTGTGGTGGAAGGCATGACAATGTCATATTTATCCTCAACAAATGTAAGAATGTTTTTGCTAAAAATTTCGGTACAGAAGTATTCATTTTTGATAATTTGCAAAAATCATTCCATAATACCTTTTTATCCCATGCCAAAAGAGTACTCGCCTTTGTTTTCGACACATTCAATAGACATAGCTGGTCAAGATGGTATAGCAACATTTATAGGAAAACTGTATTTATCTAGTTGTAGTTTCGGTAGATGTTAGTAATGAAGAAGTAAGCCAACAGCAGTGATTGGGTCTAATTTTTCCGGCATATCACAGAAAATAAAACCTGCGGTTTTATTGGTAGAAACCACTTTATCCTTATTTGTGTTTAATACATGTCCGTTTGTGGATAAATTACACGCTGTTTTTTTAATACCTTTGCACCCTGAAAAAATTTCCGGCATGGAAAATAAATTATTCGTTTACAACACGTTGACCCGTCAGAAGGAACTTTTTTTACCTTTAAACCCTCCCCATGTCGGCATGTATGTTTGCGGTCCTACCGTTTATGGCGATGCACACCTGGGACATGCCCGTCCGGCCATCACTTTCGATATGGTGTTCCGTTACCTCCGTCATTTGGGTTACAAAGTACGCTATGTGCGCAATATTACCGATGTCGGTCACCTCGAAAACGATGCCGATGAAGGCGAAGATAAGATTGCAAAAAAAGCCCGCCTTGAGCAACTGGAACCCATGGAAGTGGTGCAATACTTTTCCGACCGCTACCATGCCGCGATGGACAAACTGAATGTGCTGAAACCCAGTATCGAACCCCGCGCTTCCGGTCATATCATTGAGCAGATTGCCCTGGTGAAAAAGATTTTCAAGGCAGGGATGGCTTATGAAAGCAACGGATCCGTGTATTTTGATGTGGAAAAATACAACCAACACCACCACTATGGCATCCTATCGGGAAGGGTAATAGAGGAACTGCTGTCGAACACCCGCGAACTGGATGGGCAGAACGAAAAGCGCAACAGTTTCGATTTTGCCCTCTGGAAGAAAGCACAGCCCGAACACATCATGCGCTGGCCTTCGGAATGGAGCGACGGTTTCCCGGGATGGCACCTCGAGTGTTCGGCAATGAGTACCAGGTATTTAGGTGAACAGTTCGATATTCACGGGGGTGGCATGGATTTGCTTTTCCCTCACCATGAAAGCGAAATAGCCCAGAGCACGGTTGCCAACCATAAAACCCCTGCAAAATATTGGCTTCACAACAATATGATTACCATCAACGGGCAGAAAATGGGCAAGTCGCTGGGGAATTTTATACAGCTTGATGAGTTTTTTAGCGGATCACATGCCGCCCTCGAAAAAGCATACAGCCCGATGACCATCCGTTTCTTTATCCTACAGGCGCATTATCGCAGCCCGCTCGATTTCAGCAACGAAGCTTTGCAGGCTGCCGAAAAAGGCTATCAGCGATTGACGAAAAGCATGGAAACCCTCGCGAAAATCCAGCCTTCAGATACATCCACTGTTGACATAACAGCATTGGAAACTTCCTGCTATGAAGCTATGAACGATGATTTCAACAGCCCCATCCTGATCGCACAGCTATTTGATGCGGCACGAATAATCAATTCAGTAAACGACAAAAAGGAATCACTCACGGCGGCTGACATAGCAAGACTCGTACAACTTCAAAAAACCTTTGTTTCCGATGTACTTGGTCTGCTTCCCGAAACCGACCCCCAGGCAGGTAACCAGGTAATTGAAAACCTGATGAATATCATCCTTGACATCCGCCGCGATGCACGTGCCAACAAGGATTGGGCTGCCAGCGACCGCCTTCGGGATGCCTTGGCCAAAGCCGGAATAAGTATCAAGGATACCAAGGACGGGGCAAGCTGGAGTGTAGAGTAAA
>Ga0247841_10007483_pt1 | contig 16227 bp, 7 predicted proteins | sample LaCruzMarch2015__2_FD_192410 | JGI IMG/M metagenome (GOLD analysis project Ga0247841, IMG submission 192410) | Freshwater microbial communities from meromictic Lake La Cruz, Castile-La Mancha, Spain - LaCruzMarch2015_18m | ecosystem: Environmental > Aquatic > Freshwater > Lake | place: Spain... | reverse complement strand
AGAGGCCGTCCGTTTCGCTGAAAGCGCAGGGAACCGCAGCGCCTTTCACCGAGAAAACGCCTCCGTCCCGGTAGATGATTTCCACGATCTTCTGGTCCTTGCCCAGGGCGGTGCGTATCGCATGACCAGCGTCGGCTTCCTCGTCGATCCGCACGGTGCGAAACTTGACCGACGCGAACTCGTGAGCGAGCGTCAGAAACATCCCCAAAACACCCTCGGCCACTAACGATCCCGTGGAGTTCGGTTGATGCTCCTTGTGAACAAACAGGGCGAACTTCTTTGTCCTGGAATGAAGAAAAGCCTTCAACACCACGAAAATGCCTCTGAAAAGGTCGGCAGCTTCGTCCGGGTCCTTCACCGCCGAGGCCAGCAGGTGGTCCGCCACAAAGACGAGCCCAGTCGGGGACTCAATCTGCGATATCCGATCTGCCGCCCTTTGAGCCCCTTCCAGACTCCGCAGGTCAAAGCCATCGGCCTTCGCGTGTTCCGGGTCGGTGAGGAGTTCCAGGGGGACTATCTGAGCTCCGAAGTCGCTCCGGAAGAATCCCGCCGTCTGCTCAATGAGTCCGCATTCAGCTAACGACAGCATCACTATTGATTCGTTCGGGGCCACTTCTATCGGGGAACCGAGATCGGTTTTCAGAGGGACCTCACGAAACAGGATTCTTTTGATAGGAGCCTGCTCCTCTCGATCTGTGTCTTGCCCGACATCGGTCCGAATCGGAGCAGCAACTTCCACAGACGGGCTTCGTCGCGAAGCGTTCGACCCGTCCCGGAGGACGATTTCGCGCAGCCTTTCCGCGACATGCTCGACAGTCCGGACTTCCATGAAATCTTCGAGATGAATCTTGATACCGAACCGTGTTTCGATGTTATCCATGATGACGGGAAGCCGGCTGGAGCGTATGGACAGGTCTTCGCGCAGGTCCATGCCGGGCGCGATCTCGTCCCGTTCGTACCCCGTGGCTTCCATGATGACTTGGATCACGGTTTCAGTCATCTCATCCGTATTTTCAGCAACCGGCTGGTCCGGACGTGTCGAAGCTGCGCCACGTACTGCTGTATTAGGGTTCGCCGAAATACCGGCCGCCGATCCGGAACCGGGAAATCGCTGATCGAGAAGACCGGGATACAGGGCACGCAAAGCAGTCGCGAGCTTTTCCTCGGTGAATTGCGGATCATAATCCTGGCGCACCATTTCCAGCAAGCCCGGCTTGAGTAAGCGGTCGAAGCCGTCGCGCACTAGTGCGCTGATCCGGTTCATCAGAACGGGGTCCACGCCTGTTGAGACAAGACGGGACCGGTCCGGCGAAGAAGCAACCATTCCGCGATGCGATTGCGCAGCGTTTGCGTCGGACCTCGGAGGTTGCCACGGTTCCGGCCTCACGATGCTGTCGTCCAAATAGCCCTTCACATAAAGCTGCGTCATGGCTGTCTTGAAAGATCGAGTTTCTTCAGGACGGAGACAGCTTTGGATGCAATCGGCCTCAGCCTGAGTGTCCAGGATCAGATTCGTAAGGATATCCCCCGGGCCTACTTCGACGAAATGTCGGACGCCAAAGGTCTCCCACAGAGTTCGCACGTTCTCCATCCAATGAACCGGCGATTCCAGGTGAGCCATTACGATGCGCCTGATCTCGCCTGTGTCGGAAGGGAAAGGTTCCCGGGTGGTGTTGGACACCACCGGTATCTCCGGCGGGTGAAACTCGATACCCGCGATGAATTCTTCCAACTCGTCATGTATGCAGGCCATGATCGGCGAGTGAAACGCCATGCTGACCCGCAGCAGTTTGCGGCGGTATCCTCGTGCTTTAAGTTCTTCTCCAAAGGCCTGTACCGCGGATGTATCGCCGCCAATGACAACTTGGTGAGGTGAGTTGATGTTGGTGATGTATGCGCCTGGTAATGCAGGCAATCTTTCTTCGATAAGACTCAGAGGAGCGTCCACCGCCATCATCACGCCGGGATCCACATGCATGGCGCAAGCCTTGTCCATGCACATCGCCCGCTTATTCACAATTCGAAAACCGTCCTCAAAGGAATAGACCCCTGCAAGACACAGGGCAGTCAATTCGCCCAGACTGTGGCCGGCCAAGGCAACGGGCTCGACGCCCAACAGGGTCAATTGTCGGACCAGAGCGAACTCAAGGGCGAACAGAGCCGGTTGCTGCCAGCGAGTCTTCTGGAGGTCTTCTTCACTATCGTAGAACATTAGTTGCAGGAGATCGAAGTCAGCCACCGACGCAGCCGTATCCAGCCACTCGCGGATCACAGGGAAGCTCTCGTAAAGCTCGCGACCCATGCCCTGGTAATGCGACCCCTGGCCGGGAAAAACCAATGCCACCGGAGACGGATGCTCGTTGTCAGGGCTTAGATAGACGCCCTGTTTTGCAAAGCTTCTCAGGTCTTTCTTGGATAACTTCCCGACGCGGAGTGAGGACTCCACCGATTGAAGATTAGAAACGGCCAAGTCTCTGCTCTCCGCTAGCAGGGCAACCTTCCATGGCTTTCCGCGGAAGAGCGGTTTGAAAAAATGAACTCCATCCGGCAGTGAAATTGACCGGACCGATGCTGTTGAGTCGATTTCTGCGTCTGGGGGCAGCACGAAAACCGTGTCCCGTGACTCCAAAGCTTCTTCCACCTGGAGCACGTAATTGGAGCCGCCAAAACCGAACGCGTCCAACTGGAACCTTCGCGGCAGGCCATTTGCAGCTTCCCACGGCTCGGGTTGAGATGAGACTCTGAGTCCTGAACTTTCCGGCCCCATTGCGGCGTCGGGGGAGTCATAATTTAGATTGGGCGGAAACGTGCGGGCTGTCATTGCCATGATCCCGCGGATCAGGCTGTTGACTCCGGACGACCCCAGCGTATGCGCGATCTGGGATTTGAAGGCCGCCAGCACGGTGGGAGAATCGGGGTGGTAAAAGCGTTTGAGCGCACGGACCTCTTCAGCGTCGCCCTGAATTGTGCTCGTGGCATGGCACTCCACCAGGTCCACTTCATCCGGACCGTACGGAACATCCTCGAAGGATGAGCGAATGGCGATCTCCTGAGTGAAGCTGGAGGACTCCACCATGCCGAGGTGGTTGTTGCTGGCCCCCATTCCGGTGATGTACGCGTAAATATGCGCGCCGCGCGCTCGGGCCAATGATTCCCGCTCAATGACGATCATTCCGCCGCCTTCTCCCAGGACCATTCCATCTCGGTCTGCATCGAACGGACGGCTGGCCTCATGCGGCGCCCGATCGACGCCGGACAAACCAGCAAGAGCGCCGAGAGCGGAAAACTCCAGGAAGTGCATAGGCGTAAGAGGCTCTTCCGCGCCGCCGATTACCGCAGCGTCGATGATTCCGTTTCGAATCATCTGATACGCGGTGTAGAGAGCGACCAGAGCGGTGGCACAAGCAGCGGAAACAGCGAAACTTGGTCCCATGAATCCGTACTTGTTGCAGATGAATCCTCCCGCGGTGCAATTGAGGCGACCCAGAAGCGTGGTGTCGTCGATGGCCATTCTTCCGAACTTGACGGCTTCTTTTACTTCAGCGGCCTTATCGGGGGTGAGCGGGATCACGCCCTTCACGGATTCGACGATCTTGTCGACAGCACCCCGGATAATCACGTCTTCGAGAGTGGCAGCCGCTTCACCCGAATTCTGAGAAATCAGGACTCCTATTCGTTCTCTTGGAATGTCGGAGGAGAGGATGCCGGACGCTTCTATGGCTTGGCGGGCGAGCCACATGGTGATCTTTGTAGATGCTGTCATAGTCCGGAAATCGTGTGGTGAAATCCCGAGGTCTTTACGGGAAATTTCGATATTTTGAAAGGCTGCAATCTTGCAGTAGGTCTTTTCAGGGGCCCGTGGTCGAGGATCGTAGAAAATCTCGTGATTCCACTTGGATGGTGGGACGGGCACGACACCGCTCTTCATCGCCACACTTGCGGCCCAGACTTCTTCGGGGGTGTTCCCAAGGGAGTTGACAATACTCATTCCGGTTATGGCTATTCGTTCGCGAGCCGGGGTTCGGTACGTCGATCGCGGAAGCGGGACGGGGCCTGTCGTCTCCGTCGCATCCAGCCGTCTCCCGGCCGCCCTGGGTTCTCGGATCGGTCCGAGGAAGGGCAGCGCTTGGCCAAGGTCTGCTTCCGCGAGATCAACGTGCAACTGCTCTACGGTCCGGACTTTGTCCAAGACACCACCACACGCCCCGCACATGAACTGCCCCTGCTTGACGCACGCATGTTCGTCCAGTGGGGAACCGTCCGGCTTATCCAACCCGCGGGCGGCGATGAAAAGGCTCCCTGCGCTCAGTTGCTCGATGCTCTTTCGAAAGGTTGCCTCGTCATTGGAACCGAAAGCATAGTCCCGTTCCAAAGAGCAAAATGTCTCAATTTTCGGTGTCTTGAGAGACCGTACCTTGAGGCCGATTGCTTCGCCGGTCACCACAGTAGACCCGGCCGCGGATTCGAGAACCATCCGCCGGTAAAGGTCGGGGAGAGCACCGGTGTCGACGATTTCTCTAGTGGTGAGATAAGCTGTCCCGATCTGGATTGCGTCCGCGCCCAACATCGCGGCCAGGAATGCCGATTCCCTGTTGCAAATTCCCCCGGCCAGAATAACCCGGCGGCCTTTGAAGAGAGCAGGATCCCGATCCCTCTTGTCCAGGAGAATTTGGGCAAGGGTCACCGTCGAGTGTTCCCCCACGTGACCGCCCGCTTCGTTGCCTTCACATATCACGTACCGGACGCCCGCTTCAAAGGCAAGCTTCAGTAGTTGTTCGTTGGGCGCGATGTAAATTGTGTCAATTCCGGACTGAATGAGTTCTCTCGCGTAGGAAGGATCTCCCGCTGCAATCACCGCAAATCGAGGCTTCAGCTCGCGAATCCAAGCGAGCTGTTCGTCTCGATGCGGGTTTTCCTGCAACGTGACGACGTTAACGGCATAAGGCAGGTCCCCCATTGTCTCTCGGAGGCGCCCGAGCTTCTCGTCAAGGATTGAGCCGGGTATCAATCCGAGTGCAATTGTCGGCAACGCGCCGGCTTGCGCGACCTTGAGGGCAAATTCGGGTACGTCGGTGATCCAGGACATCGCTCCCTGGATCAACGCATACCGGGAGCCGATCTCCGCTGCCACGGGGCCGTCAAGAAAAGCCTTTTCCTTGTCGGCAGCGAGGCTGCATATCTCCTGGACCCGGTCCACAAAACGGTCGATAGCCCCTTCCGTAGATGAACCGAAGCGTCTGACAAAGGAGAGAGCGAACGCGGCTTCGATCCCCAACGGCACCAGTTCTTCGCGTGAAAAACTGCTCTCAAGAGGGTCCACCGCGTCGAGTTGGACCTTGGCGGCAAAAGAGCGGCGATGCTCGTCCGTGATCTCTCCGCCACAGAGCGAACCGGTGAACCTCATCAATTTCTTCACTGCCAGGGAATTGCCCTTGTTGAAGAGGCGACATGGGACCTGAAAATTCGATCCGGCCAGGTTGGTGTGTTCCGGAAGGATTTTGGAGATCTTGTCTTTGGCGGCACCGTCGAGAGCGACCAGGTCAGTGAGCCAGTGGAGGCTCTCGAAAACTATGCCGTTCACGCCTGCGGACAAAAACGCCGCCGCTGCCTCCGGAGTCGCTATTCCTCCCCAGATCAAAATGTTGGGCGGCTGCGCGTTCCCTCGGATCATGTTTCGGACAGCGCAGTAGAGCGTCAAAACTGTCTCCGCGCTTACGAAGCCGGAAGCCTCCGAGCCCTTGAGCACTATGTTTCTGATTCCGGGATGCTGCGACAGAATTAGCCGGATGAGATTAATGTCTCCGACGACAGGAAAGCATCTCGATGTTGCTGACAGCTCTTCCAGTCTGCGAAGGCAGGAGGCGACAGGTACATCGAGAAGAACAGGATGGATCTCCGTCCATATCGCGCCTATTCCTGTTTCTTCGAGAAAATCCTCCAGGGTTTTGTCAATAATGCGTTCCGGCGAGATCCGGATGTCCGCGCAGTCAGGCGCGGGATCGGCGCGGAGAAACGCGCTGGCGGCAGCATCGAAATCGACACGGCGCAAGTCGAATATGGCCCTGGTTCGAGTGTTGCGGGCAGCCTCAATTACTGCGGACTTGATGTCCCCGGATCGCCAAAGAAAAGCTATTACGGGATACTGGCGGTCAATCGGCATAGCGTCGCACTCCTCGAATAACCCCGAAAAAAACACCCTGTTACATAGCACAGACCAGTCCGGCCGTAACTCCAAAAAAAACGATGGATGAGCATTTAGTCACGAGCGGGGTTTAAAGAATCTCCACTTGGGATTGCGGGACTTTCCGGCTTTCAAAATCCCCCCTAGCCCCGACAGGCGGTAATTTTATAGGGCAGCGATCAATGATGTCAATAGATTATCACCGTCCCCGACACCCCCCGTCGAGGGAGGGGGATATTCCCCTGAATGAGTGAATGATTAGCGTCAGATGTCCGTTAGTCCTTGCCAAAACATTCTTCGGCGTTTTAGACTACACTTCCGATCCTCGGGAGTCAAATAGGACTGATCCCCTGGTCGCAGGCAGCGGAATTCTGCAATGAAAGACCGAAGTTGGATCGAGAACCGGATGGAGCGACGAGCACCGGGTGATGCGCGGCCCGGAGTTTCGGTGACGCCTCGCGCCTTCTTATAGGAGTGTGAATGGCCAGGCTGGAGATCACCGCCGTAGAGCGGCCTTCCGATCTGGACGCCTTCGTGGAGTTGCCCTGGAAGATCTACGAAGGGGACCCCAACTGGGCGCCTCCTTTAAAGAGTTTTGCCCGGAGGATGCTGGACCCGCAGCAGCACCCGTTCTGGGAGTTCGCCGAGCGGGCCCTCTTTCTGGCTCGTCGCGGGCCCGAGATCGTGGGCAGGTTAGCGGGAATCATAGACAACAATTACAACCGGTACCACAAAACCAGCATGGGCACCTGGGGGTTCTTTGAGTGCCGCAATGATCGGGAGGCAGCACAGGGACTGTTTTCAGCCGTGTCTGACTGGGTACGCTGGAAAGGTATGACCTATCTTTGCGGTCCGCTCAACCCGTCAACCAACTACGAAGTAGGCCTGCTCGTCGAAGGGTTCGAGCATCGGGCAACATTCATGATGCCCTACAATCCGCCCTATTACGTTGACCTCGTGGAGTCATGCGGATTGCGTAAGGAAAAGGAATTGTTGTCTTTTATCATAGACGATGAGGAAAGCCTTCGTACGCCCGGGTGGATGGCCCTCATGGCGGAACGTATGAGACAAGACCAGCGATACACGATACGACATCCGGAACGAAAGAACCTTGAGGCGGAAGTCAGATTGGTCAAGGAGATCTACGACGAATCCTGGTCTGATAACTGGGGATTCGTGCCCATGACTCGTGAGGAAATTTTGGAGATGGGCAGAAACCTGTCCAAGTTTGCTGACCCGGACCTCATATTCTTCGTCTACTTCGAGGATGAGCCGGTAGCGGTGGCCTTGGCGGTCCCGGACATCAACCCCCTGCTCAGGCGGCTCAACGGCAAGTTGGGGCTGATTGGACTGTTGAAGCTTTTCATCTACAGGAAAGAAGTCAACGGAATCAGGGGACTACTGTTCGGAATCAAGACCAAGCATCGCGAGAAGGGGCTCCCTTTTCTTGCGCTGGATCATGCGTACAAAGTGTTCCAAAGGAAGAACAAGTATCGGTATCTGGAATTGGGATGGAACCTTGAGGATAACGAAGCCATAATCCAATTTGAGTCCGAGTATGGAGCGCGGCCGTTCAAAAAATACCGTTTATACAGAAAATCATTTGCTGATCGGTGGTAAATGCTGAGACCTTGCCCGAAGATAACGTGGCGGCGGTCGTACTGATGCTTATTGACGACCTGTTAAGAACCTCCTTGAGACAGATTTTCAGAAATCGGCGCCGCTACCGGGGCGCGATCCTGGGAATGGCACTTGGCATAGGAGGGCTCATCACGGTCCTGACCCTTGGTGATTCCGTGGAAAGCTCTTTGGGGCAAAACCTGGAGATCCTGGGCAGCGCCACCATCGTCAAAGCTCAATGGGACAGCCACAAAACGGCTCGGACCCATGACGGTGAGTATTCCCTCAAGGACGTGGACGACCTGTCCGGACTGCCCGGTGTTCTAACGGTAGCCCCCGCGGTTTGGGGACCCAAACGACATGCCACGTATCAGAAGAAAAAGACCTTGGTTTCGATTGTAGGGGTGGGGCCGAGCTTTTTTCAGGCCTTATACATGCCCATGGCCGCAGGTCGCGCTTTTACCCCAGAAGACGTGAACAAGCGCCGACCGGTGTGCATCATCGGTAAGAAAGTCCGAGATGAACTCTTCGGACCCCACGCAGCGTTCTTGAACGAGAGTCTGGTAATCGACGGGCGGTCCTTTCAGATTGTGGGACTATTGGGAGGGACCGAGGACCCGGATCACATCGAGATGGTAATGCTTCCCATCTCGGTCGCGATAGCGCGGATCGAGGGCATGCACCGGATACGGGACATCTACGTGCGAGCCAAGGATTGGGACTCGGTGCCGACTCTGCACTTGCAGGTCTCGGAGACATTGAAGCGAAACCAGCCCGGACTCGCGGACGGGATGAACATAGTTTTCTACAAGGAGCGGGTACGAGCCGTAAAGACGATCGCTTTTCTTTTCAAATTTTTTCTCTGGTGCGCGATCGTGGTCACAATTTTTTTGGGCGGACTCGGGATTACCAACATAATGCTCGTAGCCGTAAAAGAGCGGACGAGGGAAATCGGTCTCAGGAAATCCGTTGGCGCCACGGAGAGCATGATAGTGGTGCAGTTTCTGTGCGAAGCCGTTACTGCCGGTATGATAGGAGCCTTTGCAGGGATATTTGCGGGAGGGGTGGCCGTTCAAGTTCTTACGCAGGTCTTCAAAGCCTCTCCGACCCTGCAGACGTTCCTTCTCAGCGTATTCGTGGCAGTTGTGCTGGGAGTCGGCCTCGGAGTGGCTTCCGGGGTGCTTCCCGCCCGGGTTGCCAGCAGGATGGATCCGGTGGAAGCGATGAGGTTCGAGTAGTGGGATATTTGCTTACCGCACGATGTGGGACCATTCCCGAACGCGACGTCGTCAAGACGTGGAGTGGTTGACAAGAAAATGACGGATGAGTCTGTGGCACCCACAACAAGGCAATGGTCCGCCTCATTCGCCATGAAAAGCAGCGATCTCCGGCATGGAATCGGATTTTAATTTCGACAACCGCTATGAAAATTCCGCTGTCGCGCTATTTCTCCACGGTCTTGGGAATGACAATATCCGGACAAAGCAGCTTCATCACGGCCATGTACGGTTTGGTGCGCTTCTTCATCACATCGAGGTCACGGGCCACGTTCGGCGCGATGTTCTTGTCCTCCGCCGAGCCGGAAGCCTTCGCTGCGGTCACGAGCGCGGTGAAGGAGTCCGCCATCTCCTGGGCCATCTTGACAGCTTCAGGATCGTCAGAGGATGCCTTGAAGAGGTTCGCAAGCGATTTGGACCAGGAGGCGGACAACTGATCCAACTTCTCCTGATCGCTCAGCGAGGTGGAATCCCCGATAGCCACGATCTCATCTATCTGTCGCTGGATCTGCGCGCATTTCTCGGCAGCAATCGGCTGGATATCCCCGGGCTTGGGAATGGGGTCGTCATCGGCGAAACAGATTGACGCAACCGCCAGCAGCGCCACACAGAAAGTCTTCCGGAACAAGGATTTTCCGCTCATTGCTTTTCCGTCCTCCTCACGTCATTCGGATCGAGCAGCCGAGTCTCCGAGTGCAGCGGCGGGGCCGCTCATCGTATCATCGGATTCCATGGCCGTCCGGGTTCTTGTGCGTATTTCATCCGTTAGCGCAAACATATTTTCGCCTAAGGCCACAGCATTTACATATAGGGACGTGCGACTGGGATTTTTCAGAAGAACTCCAGCCAATTGCTTCCAAAATAGACGCCTGTGCCTGAGCCCGTAACGGACGCTGTGGACCCACAGAAGCCTCAGGAACAAATACAGATCGAAGAGCACCCGTCTCGGAGAGATTCTTTCCTTCAGCACCGGCGCTGCGGAGGGTTTCTCCGCTCCCAGAGAGCGCCGCGTCGGACGCATGCTGAGGTAATAACGATATGTACGCTCCAGATAGTGGGAAGGGTCGTAAAGGCGCTGCCAGGCCGCGGTCAACTCCGCCATGATCTCCCCTTCGGGACGCGATGGGATGAAATTCAGCCGACCCGCTGTGGTGTCGCCTCCCGTTTTGTGTTCAAGGAGGCGGTTTTCCGCCTTGAGCCTGTTCCATAGACTTGTGTTGGGCAATGCCTGGACAGTATTCAATGACACGAGCGGCACGTCGGTTTTTTCTATCAGATCGCAAATGCGCTCTCCAATGCCGGGCGCCTCACCGTCGAAGCCGATGACGAAACTCGCTATGGTCAGTAGGCCGTTTTTCTTGATATTGTCCAGCGATTCCACGATGGGATTTTTCGTGTTCTGAAACTTGCGATTCAATACCAGCACGTTCTCGTCAGGGGATTCAATTCCGATGAAAACACTCCAGAAGTTGGCCTTGGTCATCAGGTCGATCATTTCTTTGTCTTGTCCCAAGTTCAATGACGCCTGAGTCAGGAATGTAAAAGGCTCGCCACGGCCTTCCGACCACGGGATCAGCTCGGCCAGGAGCGCTCTCGCGTGGGTTCTACTTCCGATGAAATTGTCATCGCTAACAAAAACGTGATCTCGCCATCCCAGTCGGTAGAGCGATTCCAATTCCTGAATAACCTGATCCGGGCTCTTGAAGCGCGGTTTACGTCCGAACAGGCTGACGACGTCACAGAATTCACATTCAAAAGGGCACCCGCGACACGTCTGAACGGCGGCGGCCACATAGTCTGCCGGTCTGACTAAGTCGAATCGAGGCAGGGGAGACGTGGACATGTCAGGTTTCTCGTTGACCTCTATGACACCTTGTTTCAGTTCCTGTCCAAGAGCTGACACCAGCAACGGGATAGTGTTCTCGCCTTCGCCTCGAACGACGAAATCGCAGCCCGCGTCGAGGGCTTCCTGCGGGAGCGAAGTAGGGTACGGCCCACCGGCCACCACGGTCTTGCCCTTCTGTCGAGCCTCTCGAATGAGTCCCAGCATCCCCTGCTTCTGCACCAACATGGCTGATATCATGACGACTTCGGCCCAGTTCCAGTCCCCCTGCGAAAGCTTGCGAACATTAAGATCGACGAGCCGCACTTCCCATTCTTCGGGTAACAGAGCCGCCACGGTCATAAGCCCCAGAGGAGGGACCAGCGCTTTGCGGCCGAAGGACCGGCGCGTCTGAGTGAAGCTCCAAAAGGAATAAGGGAATTCAGGGTTGAGCATCAGGACCTTCATGGCGGGCTCCCCCAAATATCATAGGACGAAATAATATTATTTTATGAAGTATATCACAATGGCAACAATATGGAGGGATTTGGCCCGATCAGTAAGTAACCGTTGGGTTGCGGGACAACCGGCAGCCTTGAGTCATTGCGGAGAGCCTGCGCCGGATGCAAAAGTCTATGCGCTCATTCCGGCGGAAGGCGAAATCCTGGGAATCCCGCGTCATCGCGGGACTGGACCCCGACTGTCGCCGGGGTGACGACAGACGCCGAGTATTGCTTCGTTTCGCCCGCAATGGCAGTCCGGCCTGCCCATTAACAGCATCCTTCAGCTCGCCTCCCTCAGTCCGTGTTTCTTCATCTTGCTATACAGAGTGCTGCGGCTGATCCCCATCATTCGGGCCGCCTTGAATTTGTTCCAGCCGCATCTCTCAAGGACGGTACGGACATGGTCCTTTTCCAGTAGTTCCAGGTTCGCGCCGCTATCAATCGTGTTTGCAGATGCATCGAGGCACCGAAGCTCAGGGGGCAAGTCAGCCGCAGTGATCACATCTCCTTTGGCCAGCACCATAGACCGTTCCACAACATTTTCCAGTTCGCGGACGTTTCCGGGCCAGTGATGGGCAAAGATCAGATCCATGGCTTCGTTGGAGAAACAGCGAATGTCCTTGGCCAGCCGAGCGTTGAAGAGGTCAACGAAATTTGCCGTGAGCTGAGGAATATCCTCTTTTCGCTCCCGGAGCGGCGGCACATTGATAGAGATTACGTTCAGCCTCCAGTAAAGATCTTCCCGGAAGATACCTTGCGCCATGGCTTTCTTCAGGTCCCTGTTCGTGGCGGCAATGATCCTGGCGTCGCTGGAGAGGGTGTCTTCTCCGCCGACTCTCTCGAAGGTGTGCTCCTGAACCACTCTCAGAAGCGTCACCTGTGTGGGCAGGCTTATTTCACCAATCTCGTCGAGGAAAATAGTGCCGCCGACCGCCTGTTCAAACCGTCCGGGCTTTCTTCGGATGGCCCCTGTGAACGCACCCTTTTCGTGACCGAACAATTCGGAATGCAGGAGGGTCTCAGCGTACGCTGCACAATTGACCACCACAAACGGCCCACCGCCGCGGAGGCCCTCTTGGTGGATAGTCCTGGCGATCACTTCTTTGCCTGTCCCGGACTCACCTTGTATCAACACATGGGAATCCGTGCCGGAGATGTCCAGTATCAACTCGCAGATACGGCGCATTTCAGGGGAGCGCCCAAGACGATTGACGATGCTGTCGGCGCGGTCAAGCGTGCGGCTGAGTTTTCGGTTCACTTGGCGTTCGTGGCGGAGACTGCACAACAGCTTGCGCGTTCGGAGAGCGGCCCTGACGCGTGCGATCAATTCCTCTTCTTCGTACGGCTTGGTGAGATAGTCATCCCCCCCGCTTTCCAGGCCCTTGATCTTGTCCGCGAGGAACCTGTTTCCTGTAAGAATGATCACCGGGATATATTGGAATTCTTGGTGGGCCTTCAGATACGAGGCCAGTTGCAGTCCGTCCATTCCCGGAAGATTCACGTCAAGAAGGATTGTGTCCGGCCCAGCGTCGTCGTTGCGTTGCAGCAGGGCAAGCCCTTCTTCCGCGGAGGGTCTCAAATCAGCTTTGAACCCATGTGCCTGCAGTAGCTGCTGAGTCATCGGGCCGTTGAAAGGATCATCCTCGATGACGAGAATATAGCTCGAATTACCCGCTCCTTCCATTCCCAACCGCCTCGTATGACTAACGGCTCAGAAGACCCGTTTGGACCTGGTCTTACTTTTCCTGTCGAGATCAGCCTTCCAGTACTCGCTTGCGGCAGCTTTTCGAGTGAGCTGATTGTGAACCTGCGCAATGCTCAGGAAATTCCTGAGCAATGTGCCACCGTCCGGCCTGGATTTGAGATAGTATTCCGTGTGGGCCTGCACCCCGTAAGCGGGTAATGTGGGATGCCGCATGATCTGGTATCGGCAGAGCGGATTTTCAGCTAGCGGGACGAATCCGGGCGGAAGCCTTTTCACTTCATCATAGTGATTTTGGACCAGATTCAACGATTTTCCCATTCCGATGAACAGAGGGTCCTTCTCCACCACACTCACGTCGTGACGTCCACGTTCGGTGGGATTCTTTCCGTAGGAAAAGCAGTCGTCTTCTCCTCCTCGTATCGGACCCACCTTGCCGCCGAAAGCAAGAGCCAAAGCCTGGTGCCCTCCGCAGATCCCGATCACGGGGACTTTCATGTCCTCGACAATGACCTTTAGCGCACTCAGGAACCTCTGAAGGTCTCCGCCGTGCTTGCCCGTGTACCTGCACCAGGGAACACCGTTAGGACTCAGCGCCAGAAAAGCAGGTTTGAGCCTGGCTATGTTTTCCACCGTTACGTCTTCGTAAGGGAGTACTATTCCCTGACCTTTTGCTCCCAGGCGCATCAGCGTCTCTCTGACCCTTTCAGCCTGCTTGGAGGTTCGGCCTGAGAAAAGATTCACGACCGCCCACGTCGGAGAGCACTCGAGGGGCTCCCGGCCTTTCCAGGAACCCTGTGTGTCGGAAAGCTCCCTGTCTCCGGACACCGAGGCCTCACCGACATAGACGAGCGCGGTCAGCAACACGACAAGGGCAAGAAAGAATGATTTGAGACCCATGTAAGTCAGCCTCTCCTATCGACGCGGAAATTGTCTCACAGCAGGGAATTTGGCATGAAACCGTCCAAAAAGTAAAGTCAAATCTTGAGCGGATGGTGTATTTTGTAACGCGCAATATAAGGACAGAATCATAACCTATGTGAACTCGACAGGTTTTTTCCAATTGCACACAGGTTCCGGTTTTGGGGCATTCGACTGCCGCCTGGCAGGGGTAAGATGCGGTGAGCGAAGCGCGGGAACGGCGAAAAGATCGCGACCTCGGCTGTGGGAGACTGCCATATATTAACACTGTCGAGGCACGGGAAGGACGGCCTGTGGCGCAGATTTCAATGCGTTGGACCAGGGCTGCCGGCAACCCTGTACAAGTTCACACAAATTGTGCGAGAAGCGATGACTCCTGCAACGTTTCGTGGTAAAGAAACCGAAAACCTTTGAATCAGGAGGCAGAAGTGTCTGCTTACGAGTCGGAAATCGTGACCGAAGCGCGGTTGATTTGTCCGGATGCCGCGGAGGATTGGCTGCCTGTGTCGTTTCCCCTTGGCTTTGGCCCGAAATCGGACGAGGATTTGGACGACGACGCGGAGGACATCGACGAGGACGACGACGAAGAGGATTGGGATGACGAGGACGACGACGAAGATGAGGATTTCGACGACGACGACGAAGATGACGAAGACTGGGACGACGAGGAGGAAGAGGACGAAGACTGATCGGACCTGACTCACAAGGTGACAGCTCATGACCAGGGGGCTTTCCGGTCATCGTTTTGTCGGAGGGATTTTCCTATCCGCATGCCGCTGCTGGCATGTTCAGCTTCGCGTTTCGTCGGGCTTTCCTGGTACGGCGCAGGTTTGAAGGCGCAGTCTCAAAACCCGCGCCGTACTGGACCGGCCAATCACGAGGCGGAGAGAAATCCGCTGCAAGGAAATTCAGAAGAATGGCTCTCGATCTACGAACGCCGACGGCCCCGTCCGGCAGTACGTGGAGATTGTCTGCGACAAAGGCTGTAACGACCAATTAATTAAGATCGCACATGAAGCTCACGTTTCCCTGGTACGGTTGAATCCGCATTCTCATGACTTGCCGGTGTGCCCGGGGATAAATAATCGAAGCGTGGTGAGGAATTCTCGGCGCGTTCGAACGGCGGCGGGTCTTGACAGAGGACCGAGCAGCCGATAATAACTGTCAGCCACACGGACGTTCTCGGGTGAGAGTCTCCGTTTTATTTTTTTTATGGAGCGAACAATGGAGATGGTTACGGATATTCCAAGCCCGGATGGTTGCGTTACTCGGATTTTCGACTTGAGCGGGTACAAGTTCGAACCTGAGGTTGCAGCGGAAGCTTGGGTCAAGATCCTTGAACACAAGTGGTTTCTTTCCGAGCGACTCGGGAGGGATGTGGGCCTGAAAGTGGCCTGCTTGGATTTTATTGAGAATACCCGCACTATGACGCAGGAGCTGCGCGACTCGGAAGTAGTCCACACCCTCAACGAACTTGGCGCTCAAATGGTGGACCGTTCGGTGTGGGACACGATTTCCGAGTCTCAACCTCCCAAGCAGATCGTCGATAAAAGAATCATCCTTCCTCTCACAGAGATTGAGCTTGCTCAAAAACACGGGGTCACGCCGCCCAAGACGATAATCTTCTTCGGCCCTCCGGGCACGGGCAAGACCCATTTTGTAAAGGCCATCGCGGGAGTACTTCAGTGGTGGTACATTGAGGTGAGTCCCAGTACCTTGATGATCGATGGAGCGGAGAGGCTGGGCGCAAATCTGAAGGCACTGATGGAAAAGGCGCGGAGGCTCGAAGAGGCAGTTGTTTTCATCGATGAATTCGAGGAGATTGCAGGAAGTCGTGATCGGGCGTCCCGCATCGACAAGTCCATAACCAATGAATTTCTCAAGCAGGTCCCCTTGCTGAAAAGACAGGCCGGAAAGGTCCTTCTTGTGTGCGCCACCAACTATATTAGGGACCTGGATACGGCCCTTCTCAGACCGGGCCGATTCGATTGCATTATTCCTGTTGGAGGCCTGGATGAGGAAGGTCGGCGAACGATTTTCGAGCATTATTTGGCCAAGACCAATCGCGGCAACGTGGAGGTAGACAAGATAGTTTCACTGATTCCGCACTTTACACCCGCGGATATAGAGTATTTGTTCCAAAAGGTCACTCAGGAGGCCTTTGAGCGGGAGCTGACTTACGGCAAGGATTTCCGGTTGAA
>Ga0247841_10007480_pt1 | contig 16229 bp, 14 predicted proteins | sample LaCruzMarch2015__2_FD_192410 | JGI IMG/M metagenome (GOLD analysis project Ga0247841, IMG submission 192410) | Freshwater microbial communities from meromictic Lake La Cruz, Castile-La Mancha, Spain - LaCruzMarch2015_18m | ecosystem: Environmental > Aquatic > Freshwater > Lake | place: Spain... | reverse complement strand
GAAATAAAAGTTTCCTTCATTATCGCAACAACCTGATCCCCCGGAATCATAATATTCGCTTCCGATTTGATTCGACCAGAAAAAAGTTTGACCATTGACCGTATTAAAGTTGAATATTGCACAGGTCAAGACAAAACAGATAATAAAAAATATTTTTTTCATAACAAGGATTGTTCGCAAACAAACCCATGCCTACTGCATTCTTTCCCTTGTTAAAAAAGATGTTGAAAGAACAAGTCAGGATATTCATTCTCAAAGATAGTATAAATATACGAACAACTATACATTTCATGTATAAGTATTATGCCCCAACGTTCTTTTAAATCTTTTTCAGATATCAGATCTTTTTATTATGTTTGTCATTGAAACCAATCATTGAAATTCACTTAAAAACAAAAAGCCATGAAAAGAATTTTACTTAGCCTTGTTTCGGTGATGTTGCTGGCATCCGTAGCCAATTCACAGGGTTTTTATGCACGGGTAGGTGTAGGTCTCTCGGGTGGAACCACCTGCAACCTCGATATGTTGTACAAATACACGAACGATGGGACCACCCGGAAAATCGAGGTGGTTCCGGTGGATCTGGGATCGGGATTCACGGGCGCGGCCTCGGTTGGGTACATGGTAAAAAAGTATTTTGGATTCGAACTCAGCATTTCTCAATTCCTGGGATTTTCGAACGTGGGCGACTCGATCATGCGCATTCCCGGTGCCATGAATGCCACGGCAAAGATTTCCGGAAGCATGTTGAGTGTGATTCCTGCAGTGGTCATCACGGCCGGGTTGGATAAAGTGAACCCCTATGCCAGGTTTGGTATTGTGCTCGGGGTAATGCCCCGCATCTATGGGCGCTATGAAGCCACCCAAACCACCAATCCCCCGACAGATATTGTCATCTGGAAACAGTTTTATGGCGGAATGGCGCTCGGGTTCAATGCCACAGCCGGTGTTGATTTTAACCTGAGCAAGGTGGTAAATTTCTTCGTCGAAGCCACCTTCAACGGAATAACGTGGTCGCCCAACTACAGTGAAATTGTCACCTGGACAAAGAATGGAGTAGATGAACTTCCCACGAAGAACGCGAAGGAAATCAAAACAAAATATTATTCAACCATCGATCTTAACGAACAGATTCCGGATACCAACCCGGATAAAAAACTCCGGTCGACATACCCCTTTAACAATGCCGGGGTATCGTTCGGTGTGAAATTCAAATTCTGATCATTTGCATTCCCAGGCAGCACCCGTTGCCGGGGTGTAAACGGGTTTATTTTGTAACCGCGGCGAATTTCAACAGGTTATTCTTCTGCCAGTCGGCATAAATATTCTGGGCAATGGTATTGGCCGACTGATCCACGTAATTGGGATCCGTCACAGAAATATCAGCAGTCCAGATGGCTCCATCCGACTTTTTTATGTTATAAAGATAGGCCGTCAGGTTTACCACCGAGGTGGTGGTCCAATACCCTCCCGTGGCAACACCTCCACCGTAGTACCCGCCGAATCCGCCATAGAAACCGCCCCATCCGCCATAATAGGTGGGAGGAATATAACTGGCCGATTTGTCGGTGCCCTTATAATTGAAGATAAGAACAGCATCTGCCCCGATGCTGTCGATTTTTCGCTGGATGTCGGCATCAGCATATTTTACCGTGGGATTAAGAAAACTGATAGATTCAATCGCCTTCAGCCCCTGGCTGTTGAAGTAGGCTGCCATCGACTGTTCAAATGGTTTTGAATACTCCAGTTTACCAAAGGTGGTCATGATAACAACTTTCGAGATTTGCGAATTGTCGTTGGGATTTTTCCAACTGGTAAGTGTTACAGGCGATTGGCAGGACGAAAGTACGAATACAGCCATGCCGGCCAGAATACAGAAATTTAATAGCAGCTTTTTCATGATATTTAAATTTGGTTAGAAATATTTTCAGAACAATACAAAGGAGAAAGAAATTAGGACTTAAGATCTTCAATGCCAGTTGTCAATTGTCAATTGTCAATTATCAATTATCCAGCATCCAGCATCCAGCATCCAGCATCCAGCATCCAGCATCCAGCATCCAGCATCCAGCATCCAGCATCCAGCATCCAGCATCCAGCATCCAGCATCATTCCGTATATAAAATTACTCAAAAATATTAACATTCTCAAAAGCAGCATTTTTTTTTATATATTTATCGTTCCAAAATTTCTCTATCTAATAAACATCTATGCTGCACCGATACAACCTTTTACAAATACTTTCTCTCTTTTTTATCCTGGTGCTTGTGTCGATGTTCTCTGTTGCACGGGCCCAGAAAACAGAAAATGCAGTCCAGCCCAGGGATACTTTCGATATTGCCATTCACAGCATGCGGTTTCCCCACCAGTATAAGAAATGGGGATTCCAGATCGCTGCCGGTTTATCGATGGTAAAGCCGCCTATGGACCTGCTCGAAAATGCCATTCAGGCTCCATTGGTGAACATACACATGACCTTTGGACTTCCCTGGAAATTCTCCCTTGAGGGCGATGTAACCACCATTTTGGTATCTAACCAGTTTTCAATGGGTCCCCGCCTTGGTTTTTCGATAAAGAACTTTTCCTTCAATTTCGGCTACGACATTGCATTTGTTTATGGCCAGCTTAAACAGGCTGGGTTTAATAACAGTACACAGGTCTGGATCAACTATCCGAATTTATCGTTTGGATATAAATTGAAGAAAATGGCATTTACCCTCAAGGCTGAACTGGTCACGCTGGCCAGGGTTTCCCAGAAAAGTGGCAACAACGAGGTGGTCAACACGAAAAATTTCTTCAATGGATTTACGGCTGCGCTGTACATCGAGCAACGACTCTGGAAGAATCATGTATTTGTAATCGGGCTTAAAGACAACTATGAAAAGTTTTATTGGCCCACCTGGATGTTGTTCACAACGTTTAACCGGTTTTATCATATACCAGAACTCTCGTTTAGTTGGATCCTATGAGCGCCAGAATATTTTTCCTGATATTGTTATCCTTGGTACTGTACGGTTGCAACAAGGATACCACGGTCCCGGTTCCCACCACCGGTCCCAATTCCGTGATGAACGAAACCTATCCTTTACAATCTGCTTCCCGATTGCTTATGGAGGGAGTGTACGGGGTAAGTTCAGGTTCTGATTTTTTTGGCGATAATGTCATCCTGAAATGGAACCGCACCAGCCTTTCCATAGCCTGCAGCAACGGGAAATACTTTGTCATGCAGGTTGGTCATCTTGATTCGGTGATTTTCGTGCAGGGTTACTGGCGAAACGGTTATACCGACGGAACCGGACTGGCCTCCCTTTTTATCTCGAAAAATGAAGGGGGCACCACGATTCTTACCGGGAATGGAAACCAGCAGATCATTCTGCGCGGCGCGTATGGTATGCAAACCAGCCTGCCTGACCAGAACCTGGTACTGACCTATCTCAGGCCATTTTCCGACAAGGTGAAGAAAAGTAATTTTTATATCCTGGCGCACCGGTCGGGCGGACGTACCTCCGACCGTTTGCCTGCCTCAGAGAACAGCATTGCCATGATCAATTATACCGAAAAGTTTGGTTCAACAGGCATTGAAGTAGATGTTCGTCTCACCAGTGACGGAATTCCCTTTATTTATCACGATCCCGATATCAACATCCGCCTCACCCAGAAATGCCCCCTGGCCGGACCCATTGAAAACTATACCTGGGCACAGCTTCAAACCTTTGTCAGGCTCATTCATGGTGAAAAAATACCGTCACTCGAAGAAGCGCTGACCTTCACCGTCGACAGTACCCTGCTTCGTTTTGTTTACCTCGACATGAAGGGGAACAGGGATGCCATGGCCAAGGTCATTCCCCTCCAGCAAAAAATACTGGAGCGTGCGCGGCAGGCAGGCCGCGATCTGATTGTCGTGGTGGGGATTCCATCAACAGAGGTATTGAACGACCTGATGACCTATCCCGGTTATCAGAATATCCCTTCCTTGTGTGAGCTCACCGTTGACGATGTACGCATGGTGAATGCAAGGGTTTGGGCTCCCCGCTGGACTCTCGGCACCCAGAATGACCTGGTGCAGCAAATGCACAATGAAGGACGGTTGGCTGTTTGCTGGACCATTGACCCGGTCAACTGGATTCAGAATTATATCGAAACCGGTTTGTTTGACGGGTTGCTTACCAATTTTCCATACGTAGTTGCCTATTATCATTATACCCAAGAATAGATCATGGTTAAAAAATATCTCCTCATCATTCTGCTACTTCTTTTCATGGGACCTCCGGTTTTTTCCCAAACGAATGACAGCCTGAGGGCGAAGCGAAAGCTGAAGTTGAATCATTATTCCCTGACCATCGGGCTGGGATGGACCCATTATATCAATTCGCTTGAGATCGGGAAAGAGAATGCAACCATCAATTCGGCCGGAGTTTCTTTTAAATTCTTCTGGGAACCTGAACATCGCCTGAGCCTCGGGCTTGAATCCGGATTCTACCGGTTGTACAAGGTTAAAAGCAAAACGTACACGGATATAGCAGGGCAGGCTACCATGTCGGCGGTTCCCCTGCTGCTGATCGTGCGAATGCGAATCGTGGACCATTTTCACCTGAGCGCCGGGGCTGGACTGGCCTTGATGTTCAACAAGGTAACAGGAATTGGTGATAAAATCAGCAGTACCATTTTGTCATTGTCCAATTACCAGTTTTCCGGCTCATACATTTATCCCCTTAAAAAGCACTGGTTAATTGGGGGTGAATTCAAGGTGCTCAATTTTGGGAAATCCAATGATTGGATGTATTCCGTTCAGGCATTATGTGCAATCCGGTTTTGATAATAATTCATTAAATTCACTTTTGAATGGTTTAATAACAGTTGGGTATAAAAAGATTAATTAAGTTTGTAACAAAAAAAGAATCCTATGAAAACAAAAATCTCTCTGATCCTACTCGCTGTAGGCCTGCTATCAGTGATCTCCTGTACGAAATATCCTCCTGCCTCCGGGAGGCTGACAGAAGATCTGGCGATCTATACCAAATATGATATGACGATCGACTTCAACCAGTTTCATACCTTTTACATTGTTGATTCGATCTACTACAAGGATGACAAAGACAGTGGACGGTACCGCGATGCCAATGCCGTGGCGGTTTTGAACAGAATTGCCAGCAATATGACCTCACGGGGATTCCTTCAGATCACCGATACTGTAAACAACGATTACGATCTTGGGATTATGGTGTTTGCCGTGAAGAATACGAATACCAGTGTTTATTACCCGGGTTGGTATTGGGGGTATTATCCACCCTCCTGGTGGGGCTATCCTTACTACCCGTATAATTATCCCTATTATCCTACCTATGTCACTTCCTATTCAACAGGTACACTTTGGTGGGAGCTGGTTGACCGTAAAAATGCTCCGGTATACAAGAAACTTTTCATCCGTTGGGATGCGTTCATCCGTGCCCTTTTGACCAATTACCATACCATTGGTGAAATAACCTCGAGCATTGACCAGGCATTTACCCAATCGCCCGCTGTCAAAACAACTGCAAACTAATCACCTTAAAGAAATTAGCTATGAAAAAGAATGTATTGATTTTCGTTTTTTGTGTCCTGGTGGCTGGCTTTGCACAAGGGCAGGAGAAAAAGGCCGGTTTGGGTTTTACTCCGGGTTCCTATTATACCTTTTCATGGAACACAACTTTCACTCTTGGTGATTTCAACAAATGGGTGGGCAACGGAAGCCCGGCCGGGTTCAATTTTGGTGGCCGGTACTTCATCGTAAATGGCCTTAACGCCGGTTTCAATATCGGCTGGCAGAGGGTATCTCAGGAATATCCCAATGAAACATTTTATGGCGACGACGGTTCCGCGATCACCGCCACGAATTACCGCTTCACCTGGATGGTGCCTTTCCAGGCCGTGATTGGCTATCATTTCATGCCCGATAAGTTGGTTTCACCCTATGTTGGACTTGGAATTGGCGGCGATTACATGGAACACCACCTGATGATCCAGGAGTTCGACATCTATGAAACCCGTTGGGATTTTTCACTGACACCCGAAGTGGGAGCCCTGGTGAAATTCGGCAACTATTCCAATTGGGGCGCCCTCGTGGCCTTCAATTACAAATGGACAACGAACAAGATTGAACTTTACAACGACAAGCTGACCAATCACCTTCAGATGCTCAACCTGAAGGTCGGGATCTGCCTGATCATCCGGTAAACCTGTTAAAATGAAGTGAATGAAAAACCCTGGAGAGAACTTCAGGGTTTTTTTGTTGAATCCCCGCGGCTTGCCGCGGGGATTGCGAGCAAAAATATGAATTCCTGGCCATTGTCGAAAATATGGCCTTCACCTAATTTCAGCAAAATTATATGGAAACAAAGACCGGATACAGATATGCTGAAATCTATCGCCGGCCTCCCCGCGTACCGCCGCTGCCACCTCCCGATCGCCGGGAATCGCCGCGGTTCAAATTTTGCTGAGAACCGCGGTTTCGATCCATGTTCTGCCGGTCCATATTTTGTTTGTCAAAATTGGATTGCTGACGCGAAGGTTGCTGGGATGGTGACATTTGACGATCAGCAGGTTTTGTTGAAGGCTGACGGTCATTGGCAGGTTTGGTCCCGGTGGACCGGTCTCCGGCCGACTGCCAGTTCTTCCCTGTGTTTTGCTCCCAGTTATTCCCGTTTTTACGGTATACATTCCCGCTTTTATCTGTAAAGACATTATTCCTGGTATTGGGGGCGCTTCCCGCCCGGTTGCCGGGATTGGTCTGTCCCGGCCTGACACCCGAGGTGGCCGGTTGCTGCCCGGTGGGCCGGTTTGCCGGTTGAACACCACTGGCATGACGGTTGTAGATGTTGTTTTGATTGAAGTTGTTCCGGTTGACGGTGTTGACATTGATGGTGGTGTTGCGCACGTAGGTGTTGCCCCTTCCGTAATAGTGGTTGTATGGCATGCAATAGGGGGGGCGGTACATCGGAGGTCCCCACCATCCGCCATGATACATCGGGCCACCAACAGTAAAATGGAAAAATCCGACAGAAACTCCGAAACCCATACTCCAGCCAGTCCACGGGTTGTAATTCATGCTGAAACCCCAGGTCACCGGCCGGGGATAATAATAGGGACCATACCAGCAAGGATAAGGATACCCGGTACCATAAACAATGGTCGGTCCATAAACATAACATCCGACATATCCGGGAACATATCCCATGTAAACAACAGTTGGTTGAACATCGTAGATATACACGTACTTCACATTGTATGCCGGATTATCCGGTGGAATTTTCTGGATATCTGCTGGAATTTCAGTGGCCACGCTCCATGGCCCAATCGGTGAAGTCCCGGTGAACCAAACTGCATTATCGCAAACGAAGTATGATTTTCCCGACAGGATCACGGTACTGCTTGTGTTAACGGCGCGGTAAAGAAGCGTCCCTTTGATCTGCTCGAACTTGGGGTCACCATCATATTTAACGGTACAGGAGGCCGTCTTGCGGTCAACGGCGGCAGTTTGCGGGATCTGTGCATCCATGATGGCCTCTTTCGACGCATCGGTGCCGGCAACCGAAGCAAGTACAATATCCTTTTCCGATCCTTCAGGAATTTTTGCAAAATCGGCCGGAAGATGATCCGAAGCCACAAAATCCCACGGACCGGCCAGCGCTTTGGAAAAATACCAGCGGCCTGAGATAAGAATATAATAAAGCTGCTTGTCGATGGTCATGAATATATTGTTCTCGGTATTGGTCATGTAAAGCAGCTGGGTCCCGGCGATGGGAGCGAAATTGGGTTCACCTTCCGATTGAAGCAGTTCAGCGGGTTTGGTGCGGACAATGATCTGAGGCACCACTGTTTTTTGACCCGTGGATGCTTTTGCGGCAGAGGATTTGGCTGAAACATCAGTTTTATCCTGTTGTGCCTGTATTTGTTTCTGCATCTCATCCTGCAATTCCAGGATATCCTTGGGCGGTTCCTTGATGTTTGCCCATGTTCCGTTCACCACATCATTGGTCTTGAACCAGAAATCTCCCCCGTAAAGGTAATACTGCTTATCGCCCGGATCCTGAACAACGAAGAATGGTGTGTTCACGGCACGTTGAATCCGGGAATTTTCGATGACTTTAAATGAAGGGCTGCCGTCAAATAAAATCAATACGCTTGGCTTTTTCACGAAGATGATCTCCGGAGGGGCATTGTTGAAATTTTCCGCTTGCCTGATGGTTGATGCGTTTTCCTTCAGTGTCGCCGTTAGCTCATCCATGGTGGTGGTAAGTTCCCATTTTGGGATCTCTGTCTCGAGCAATGTCTTGAACTTGTCAATTTTATCTTTTGGAATGGAATCCTGATTCGGAAACCTAACATTCAACACCTTGACATTGACCAGGGATATCTCCCTTGTTTCACGGTCGGAACTGATCCCTGTCATTACCCAGATGGCGCCAAAAAAAGGTTGATCGCTTCCCCGTGCGACAGAGACTGCTGCACGGGTATAAAGCGTGTTCCCGACCAGGGAATCGGGCTGGGGCTGATAGATCAGAATGGTTATGTTCCTTGTTGTTATCTTCTTGGGCCAATTCTGTGAAACAACTTTCAGTGCCGCACCGAACAAAAACGTCAAAGTGAAAATGGCTGCTAATAAAACGTTTAACCTTTTCATTGTTTTTGAATTTGATTAAAGATACCGAAGAAATTATCTCTTAAATGCATATAATTCCAGGGAGTTGCAAATCGCAAATAATTACATTACATGTCCCAACCTGAAAATCAGCCCACCAGTAAACCCGAACTGGACAAGCGTCGAATAAACCGATACTCCACCACCGCCGCCGCCTGTTCCCACAAACATCGAAAACCCTGTACCCTGGATAGGAACAAGGGCTTGTGCCTGCAACCGTATCCCGATGTGTTTGGCAAGATAGATCTTGGCTCCCGCGTTCAACCCCATGGAAAAGAACCAGACTGCATAATAGGTGTCCACCTTGGGATAAAACATGCAGGCTCCAAGGTTATAGCCTATAAAGGGTGACAGCATTTCGTTGACCCTGAAGTTCTTGGTAAACCCAACATGCATGTAGTTGATACTGAGTGGAACCTCTTCATACCTGTAATTGGTAAGGTTGACCTGCGCTTTTGTATCAGAGCGGTTATAAATCAGATCGATATCAACAACACGGCTGATGGCAATACTCACCATTCCGCCATACTGACCGTTGCCAAGAAAACGGATGTTGCCTCCGTTGGCCTGCATGGTTCCCGGGCAAACATACCCTCCGAAAGGGGTTATCTCCACGGTACGCTGGGCTTTGGTGATAAATGGAAAACAAATTGCTGCAACAATAATAAACAGGATTTTTTTCATGATTCGTGTTTTTTATTTGACGATGTGATTTGGTTATTCAACGGTATGAATTTTTACGAAATTGGTTCCTCCCGGGAGGTTGGATGGAATACCTCCCATGACCAGTATTTTATCCCCGGGCGCAATGAGCTTGTGGCGCTTTAAGGTAACGACAGTAAGGTTGACAAGTGAATCAAAGCTTTCAGCGGTCTCATTGACATAAATGGGTTTTATCCCCCAGATCAGGTTCAAACCATGGTATACTACCAGACTCGTGGTCAGGGCATAAATTGGCGCTTTGGGGCGTTCTGCTGCAACATAACGTGCACTTCGCCCGCTTGTTGTAAGAACGGCAATGCATGCTAAACCGATCACCTTTTCAATCCGGTTGGCAGCTTCGCTAAGGGCAACAATTTCGGCATGTCCGAGGGGCGGGTAGGTCTTGAATTCGATGGTGCTCTCCACTTCACGGGCGATTCGGTCCATCATCTCCACCGATTTTACGGGGAATTCGCCCACGGCCGATTCCCCGGAAAGCATGGTGCAGTCGGTACCGTCGATGATGGCATTGGCCACATCATTGGCTTCGGCACGGGTCGGGCGCGGTTCATGGATCATGCTCTCCAGCATCTGGGTTGCCGTAATGACAGGCAATCCACGCCGGTTACACTGTTCAATAATATGTTTTTGGATCATGGGGACCTTCTCTGGGAACATCTCCACCCCGAGATCGCCTCGGGCAACCATGATTCCATGCACCTCATCCAGGATCTCTTCCAGATTTTCAACTGCCTGGGGCTTTTCAATCTTGGCAATAACAGGTTTTGAATAACCTCTGTCATGGATGAATTTTTTAAGATCGCGCACATCTTCTGCGCATCGCACAAAACTCAGCGATATCCAGTCCACCCCGTTTTTCAGACCAAATTCCAGATCCTGTTTGTCCTTTTCCGTCATGGAGGGCAGTTTCAACTTCAGGTCGGGAAAATTGACCCCTTTCCGGTTTTTCAGGATACCTCCGTCGATAATTCGGCAAATCAGAACATTTCCTTTTATTTCCTCAACTTCCAACTGAAAAAGGCCATCGGCAAGAAGGATACAGGTTCCCGGTCTTGCCTCCTCTGCTGCATGTGGGTAATCCAACGGAACCATCGAAGACTGACCATGGTATTCAGCCTCCGGTACAAGCGATACCAGGTCTCCGTTAACCAGCTCAATTTCACCACCGGCAAGCTGGCCTACCCTGATCTTCGGTCCCTGAAGGTCCTGCAACAGGGTAATGGGCTTTCCCAACTCCTCTGAAATTGCGCGTATCGCGTGGATGACCTTTGCATGGTCGGTATAATTGCCATGCGAGAAATTTAAACGGGCCACATCCATCCCGGCCAGAATGAGCGCCTTGATCATTTCGGGAGAACTGCTTGCAGGGCCGATTGTTGCCACGATTTTTGTTCGACGGATAGGACTTTGCATGGCGATCTGGGTAAAGTGATTCATCAAACGAAGATAGAAATAAATATCAAAATGAGTTACGCTGATGGAAGGGAAATATTCCTTATGTTTGGCAAAATAAATTTTTGATTCTGCTTCATATGGCGTTCTCCGGAATAAACACTAAAATTTCTCGCTATGAATCCTGACTGGCTGTACAATTGGAGAGGAAAATACATTCTCGTGGTGGAGGATGATCATATCAATTACAGTTATCTTGATATTTTACTCAAACCGACGAGGGCAAAAATCCTTCATGCCGAAAAAGGAGAGGAGGCCATTGCGCTTTGCAGGAAAAAAAACTTGATCAATATTGTATTGATGGATATCCGGCTTCCCGGGATCAATGGTTTTGAAACTACCAGGGAGATCCGCGCCATTCGGAATGACCTTCCTGTCATTGCACAAACAGCCTTTGCCACCGAAACCGACAGGCAGGCTGCTCTTGACGCGGGTTGCAACGACTTCATTGCAAAACCCATCCGTGCCAACGAAATGCTGGATCTGATAAAAAAATACCTGGGGTAGTCGGGATTATCTCCTCTAAATTTCGATGATATCGCCATAGACCGGCAGAAATGGATGAATCCCATACTGGTTTTCAAGGATCTTTGCCAGGGCTTCCCTGCCCTTTGCTTCACCATGAACCAGGGCAACTTTTGGCCGGCTGGGAGCAATGGCGTTGAACCAGTTTAACAGGTCGCGTTGCCCTGCATGGGCGCTGAACCCGCCCAGTTTATGGATTTGTGCCCTGACAGCGATTCTTTCTCCATAGATAAAAACAAACTTCGCCCCATTCACAAGTTGACGGCCAAGCGTGCCTTCAGCCTGGTAGCCAACAATCATGACCGAGGTTTCGGGTTTCCACAGGTTGTGCCGCAAATGGTGCTGGATGCGTCCGGCATTGCACATTCCGGAGCCGGCGATGATCATGCAGGGTCCAGCGACATCATTGATCTTTTTGGATTCCTCTGGGGTCGCAGTGGTGTGAATCCGGCTAAAGTCGCGTTTGATTTGCCCGGTACTTCCCAATTTCTGCATTTCCTCGTCAAATAACTCCGGGTGCCGCATGTAAATCCGTGTGGCCTGAATGGCCATCGGACTGTCGAGATAAATCGGGAAGGAGGGGATGGTCCCTTTATGTGAGGCAATATCCAGGTAATACAGTAGATCTTGTGTACGGCCAACAGCGAAGGAGGGAACCAGGATTTTCCCTCCGGCCGCGATTGTATCGCGAATGATGGAATCAGCCTCGTTCAGTGTCGCCTGCAGGGGTTTATGATCACGATCGCCATAGGTTGATTCCATGAAAACGAGATCTGCCCGGGTAAATGGCTCCGGGTCACGCACAATGGGCATTCCCTGTGGCCCGAGATCGCCCGAAAAGACGATGGTTTTTTCAGCACCTCCTTCTGTTGCCGTCAGGGCGATACTGCACGATCCAAGAATATGACCTGCCTCCCTGACCGTGATCCGAACGCCGGGAACCACCGGGAAGTCCACGTTATAAGGAATGGGCTGCATCAAGCGGATGGCCTGTTCCACATCCTCTTCGCCAAAGAGCGGTGTCACAGGTGATTTTCCATTTCGCTTCAACCGGCGATTGAGTTTCTCCAGATCAGAGGTCTGAACTTTAAGCGAGTCGCGAAGGATTAACGCGGTAATCTCCATCGTTGCAGGGGTGGCATAGATCGGACCCCGGTAACCGGCCTGCGTCACCAGGGGCAAACGACCGCAATGATCGAGATGGGCATGGGTCAGGATGATGGCATCAAGACGTTGGTAATCGACCGGGGGTGGTTTTTTATTCCTCAGCTCAGCAGATTTGCCACCCTGGAATATTCCGCAGTCAACCAGAAGAGAGGCATCGCGGGTTTGAACATAAAATGCAGAACCGGTAACATCACCGGCTGCGCCATACAGCGTGATTTTCATATTGGGCAATATTGATCCGTTTTAAATATTAACCTTACCGTTGCTCCCTTTTGGGGGTTGTTGAAAATTTCAATTTTCCCCCCGTGGGCATCCATGATCAGTTTCACGAGGGCAAGACCCAGGCCTGCATTCTGATCCACATGCTGTTCACCAATGGCAAAGAATTGAAAAAGGGTATTCAATGAGATATCGGAAAATCCGGGACCTTCATCAACGAATTCGACGATGATCTCCTGCCCCTTCCGGTAAACCTGAATGGCAATGATCCTTCCCTCCGGAGAAAACTTGATCGCGTTTTCCAGGATGGATTCAAAACAGGAGTGGAGCAGCTTTTTATTCCCCGGGATGATCAGATTAAAAGCGTCGCCCTCGGTCCCCACGGCCAATTTCTGACTTGTGATTTTACCCTGTAATCTGGTTTTGCAAACCTCGATCAACTCACTCACGGGGATGTTCTCAAGGTGAATGGGACTATCTTTCGCCGTCAGTTCGGTGATCTGAAGAACCACCATTAAAAATTTCTCCAACCTTTGGGAGGCGATGTCCATGTATTGAACCATTTCATAAATCTCCGTGGATTTTAGTTCATCCTTCAGCATGGAGGTGAATCCAATGATGGCGGTCAGGGGTGTGCGGATCTCATGGTTGATCATCCTGAGGAACTCGTTCTTTGCCCTGTCGAGTGATTGCAACTCCCGGTTTGCCTTCTCGAGTTTGATGTTTGCCTCATGAAGCTCCCGGGTACGTTCGGTGACCTTCTCTTCAAGCCATTGGTTGAGCTCTTTCTGCTGTTCCCTGTGGCGTTTTAATTCTGCATGGGTTCTGACCCGGGCAAGCAATTCATCGCTTCTGAAAGGTTTGGTCAGGTAATCATAACCACCCAGTTGGAACGCTTTGGTGATGCTTTCAATTTCCGTTTTTGCCGTCAGGAATATTACCGGCAGAAATTTGTTCTTCTCATCCTGTTTGATCTGCATGCAGGTCTCAAAACCATCCATCCCCGGCATCATGATGTCGAGCAATACAAGATCGTAATTTTCTTCAGCGATCAGCTTCAGCGCTTCCAAACCCGAAAAGGCATAATCCACCTGGAAATTATTGGTAGACAGAAGGGCAGCCAGAACCTTGAGGTTTTTCGGATTATCATCAACCGCTAAAATTTTATATTCGTCGAATTCCATGGGATGTGGATTTATATAGCATACCAAATATCCATCTTTTTAAGTTAGGTTACAAACCTTACCGGTGGAGTTGCAAACAAATGATTGTGAATAACCGTTGTAGTGATCATGGGATGATACGGAATGATGGTGTTTTATTTTCTATTTTTTTGATTGAATCATAGGCAAATATTTATAGTTTTGTAAAATATTCAGGATGATGACGTATTTTATTCGACCACCATCAATCAGAATGGAGGAACCGTTGAACGAATGGCCTGCTATTCCGTGTCTGGTGTTTACAGAATAAATAAATACCGATATCTTGACCATCTGTAAATAACCATTGATCAACATCATTTTGCGACATGCGAGCCAAAGCACTTCTGTTCATTGTTTTCACTGCTTTCAGTCAACTTACATTTTCTCAAACGGTAACAATAACCGGTAAAGTTTCATCGGAGGATGAAGATAAAGGCATCCCCGGTGTAACCGTGGTGATCAAAGGTACCACAAAAGGTACGATGACTGACCTTGATGGAAATTACGTTTTAGCAGGTGTTACTCCAAAAGATACATTGAAATTCAGTTTTATTGGTTATGAAACACGTGAAATTGCAGTTGGAAATCAATTGAAAATTGATGTTCTATTGTTGATTTCAACCTTGAATCTCGAGGAGGTGGTGGTCACCGCTTTCGGGGTCAAGCGCCAGCAACGCGAGATCGGTTACTCTACGCAGCGTATTGAGGCGGATGTTGTGGTAAGGTCGAACCCGCCCAACATCCTGAACGGTATGATCGGTCGTGCAGCAGGCGTGCAGGTGTCGCAGGGCGATGGGGTGGAGGGGAGTTCCACCCGCGTTGTGATCAGGGGGAACAATACCTTGAGCGGAAAGAACCAGCCTCTGATCGTGGTCGATAACGTGCCGCTTGAAAACATACCGGGACAGGAGAATATTGGCCGGGGAGTGGATTGGGGCAACCCGATCTCGGATCTCAACCCGCTCGATATCGAAACCTATACCGTGCTGAAGGGAGGCGCTTCATCAGCCCTGTATGGCTCCAGGGGCGCCAACGGGGTCATCCTGATCACAACCAAACGCGGTAAAAAGCAGGAGGGGCTTGGCATTTCATTCAGCTACAGCTACAAATGGATCCGTCCGTACAGGTTTCGCGAGATGCAGAATACCTACGGTGCAGGCGGACCGATCTCGTTCACACCTCCGACTTTCCCGGTAGTCAATGACACCTTGCAATACCCGGGAGTTTATGGAAACGATAACCTGATCATCAATCAGCAGGGGGAAACCCGGTCAACGACCCAGGAATTCGGTTATTACGGATCGGCGGTTTCGTGGGGTCCAAAAATGAATGGAGAGACCGTCAAATGGTGGGACGGGAAGATGCGTTCCTACGAACCCCTGCCCGATAACTATAAGTCGATATTCCAGGATGGTTCAACACAAACCTACAACATTTCAGCTTCCGGAGGGAATGACAAGGGAAACCTTCGCGTCTCCATTACCCGGCAGGACAATAAAGCCATCATCAGCAACAGCAGTTTTAACCGGACAACGATAAACCTGGGAGCAGGATTAAAGATTTCTTCCAAAGTATTTGTCGATCTCACCCTGTCATACATCAATTACAACAGGAAAAACAGTCCCATGCTGGGCGATTCGGAGGAGTCATTCAGCAAAGGGTTTCTCTATTCCTGGCCAAGAAGCTACAAGGGTATTGACAGGGAAAACTATGCCCTCCCCGACGGGTCTCAGAACCCCCAGGAAGGCTGTCCCTTCCTTTATGTTAAGCCTACACTCTGGTGGGATTATTACAGCAACACAACCACCCTGAAAAGGGATAAATACATCGGCGCACTCACACTTTCCTATGACGTCACTCCCTGGTTGACCATCACAGGCCGGGCAGGAAGGGATTTCAACCTTGACCAATACGTCACGCAAAACAAACCGATCGATGCGCTGGGTATAAAAAACGGGTATTATGCCAACAGCCTGAACAGAACCTATTCGGATATTTTTGAGGGGTTGATCACTGCAAACAAGGAGGGATTCCTCCATAAAAAGATAGATATAAAGTTTACCCTGGGAGCTAACCGGTGGAATTACTATCTTTATGAGATCAGGGGGCATTCGGGTACATGGTATTTCCCAAACCGCTACACGTTCGACAATTACACTTCTCCTACCTACATCACCAATGCACAGGGCGAAGTGGTTCTGAGCGTTCCCGGCGACTTACCCGGGGACATCAGACCCGGGGAATCGATGATGCGTGAAAGA
>Ga0247841_10007477_pt1 | contig 16233 bp, 29 predicted proteins | sample LaCruzMarch2015__2_FD_192410 | JGI IMG/M metagenome (GOLD analysis project Ga0247841, IMG submission 192410) | Freshwater microbial communities from meromictic Lake La Cruz, Castile-La Mancha, Spain - LaCruzMarch2015_18m | ecosystem: Environmental > Aquatic > Freshwater > Lake | place: Spain... | reverse complement strand
TTAAGGAATTCTAAAAACTTCCAACCTTTCATACTAAACTTTTCAGTTGTTTTTGTTTTTTCTGTCATTATGATTTCTCTACACATTTAGTTTGATCACAGAGATATGATTTTCCTGAAATTCTTTCAGTGATTAAATTATCAGAAGGTGTTAATTCTTCATTATAACCATTCTGAAGAAGGATATTTAAGTCTAGGTTATTATCCTTTGCATACTGTTTTAAATTGAGCCACAGACCCCCTGTGCATACTTTGGACTTTGTTAAATTAGATTCATCTATCCAATAAGCAGTTTTAGCTGTAGAGCTTAAATGATCTGCAATAATAACATTTTGATTAACTGAACAGATGTAAGCATGATCTAATTGATCAGGAGTTAAGAAAATAGTTCCGCCTAGAACAGCAACTAAAACTGATAAAAGTCCTATCATTCCATAAGTTATTTTTTGATTTGTTTCCATTTTAAAAGCTTTCAGTGATTAAACTTCCTGTTGAATTCACATATATTCTCCAATTATATATTCCATTAGAGAGTGTGAGATAACTTACATTTGTGATATTATTATTTTGCATAGGAAGATTTATGCTTACATTTCCGACAGTTAAATTATTTAGTGCATGAGTATGAAGATTTGCAGTGGCTGTTTTTGGCTCGGTTATTGTTGAATAAAGTGTATCAGCATATGTTTTATTGAAAGTTGCAAAAGTTGAATTCCAATAATTAAATGGATTATTTATTCCTGCATATAAAGTATCAGCGTATGTTTTGTTAAATAATGCAAATGTTGAATTCCAGTATGTATTCGGATTTGTTATTCCATAGTAAAGAGTATCTCCATAAGTTTTATTAAATGTAGCATAAGTATCATTCCAAAAGTTATAAGGATTTATAGCAGGAGCTGTGCAAGTTACAGCGTCATCTAATTGTGAAATATATGAACCTGCAGGACAGGCAACAGGATAAGAATATAAATTATTCCATGATAAGTTTCCTGTTATATTTGAAGCAATAATATTTCCACTTGTTTTTAATCCTGAAACATTTAAAATATTTGGTATTATTTCAATACCATATAAAGTTCTTGTTCTAAAATTTTCAATTAATCCATTAGTTGGATAAATAAATTGAGGTGAAGTTGTGCTTAACGGTTCTGTTCCATCAAATACTAATGTTCCTGAACAATTACCTGTAGCACTCATATTTGCATAAGAAATTATTCCCCCACCCCCACTTACTAAAGGATAATTTTTAACACTTCCACTGATGATAGAAATTGTATCATCATCACCAAATATAAATCCATTATGTTTAGTTGATAAACCATTAACTAATTTACAATCTCCAACACTAATATTATTTACTGAAACTGATCCAGAATAAACAATTAAAGCATATGTCTGATTTCCACTTATAATTATATTTTGAACAGCACCAGCAGTAACTCCATAAAATTCTATGGCTGCGTCCTCATTATCTAAATCATTTGCTTCTGAAACATTAAATGTTGCAACTAAAGGACTTCCATACCCTTCACCACCAAAAGCAATTATACTTTTTACTTTTGCAAAACCACCAATTCCTTGAACAGTTAATTGAGAAAGTCCTATAGCACTTCCAAAACCTGATTGTATAGTTGCAGGAATTATTACATCTTCATTTGCTGAATAATTTGTTGCATTAACTTTTATGTAATATTTATGATACATAATAAGAGGAACTTCTCCTAAAGCATTATTAATACTTGTATAATCACAACCTGAATCACAAACAGTTATAGTTTTTTGTATTTGCGAAGCTAGAGGTCTGTTAGGGTAACTAGGATTTAATAAAGCAGGAACTCCACCACCAAAATATAAATTAGCAATACTTGCATTATTTGTTGCATTTAAAAATTGAGTTGTAATTGAAGTTGCATTTTTAATTTTCCAAATATTTTTCATTTGAATATCTCCGTTAGGATTAAAATCAATAACAGCTAAAACAAATGTTAGAGAGAGAAATATTATTACTAAAGGAATTAAAAACTTTTTATTTTTCACTATGCTACCACCATTATTGTATCTTCATTATAGATTGGATTTAAAAAAGTTATTGTTTGACTTGAAACTGTATAATCATTTCCTGCTCCATGAACTAAAACAGCTCTGCCATTTATAACTAAAGAATCTGATAATAAAGCTTTTGTATGAACTAGAGTTCTATTTGAAGCTCCGTCTGTGCCTGTGCAACTTGTTCCTGCATAAACTGTTTTTTGAAGTCTTATTCTTTTTAATTCCATTTTAATTATTAACTTGCTAAATAGTTAGCTGTGACATTTGTAACATTCTTTTTTACAAAAACTTTTGCAATATCATCAATATCAATAAAGATAGTATCTCCTGCGTATAATTTAAAAGTTTGAGAAGTTGCATTTCCTATTGCAATATAATCTGTATTTGCAGAATCAGCTTCAACTAATACTCCTTTTTTTAATGTAACTGTTGTTGCAAGAGCTGCAGCAGTCGCTGATGTAATTGATTTAGATCCATCTAATAATGTAGTAGGTGCATTTTCTTGAACTTGAAGTCCTTTTGCAGTTACTCCTGCAGCAGTGGCTAGAGTAGAATCATAAATAACAACAGCTCCTGTTACTCCACCTGATCCAGTTGATAAAATTAATTCTCCACCTGTTGAACTTGTTTGAATGACCCTATTTGTAACAATATAAAATACAACATCATAAGTATGATCGGAAGCAGATCCATTTACTATTGTTAATTCCATTTTTTCACCTGAATTTACAGGGAAAGGATTTCCATAAATAACTGGAATTGCAGGTGATCCTTCTTGATCTGTTCTAGAAGGTAAAACAAAAGTTCCTGCTCTTAATGTATAAGTTTGAGTAGCAAACCATGTATAACCATATCCTTTAAGAAAAGCTTTTCCATTTGTTGGAACAGTAACGCTGACAGTGCCTGTTGCCCCTGCAACTATTGTAGTCTGTTGAGTAATTTTCTGTTCGACAAATTGTTCTTGACCTACCATGTTTTTATTAAGGATTTCTTATTTAAAAATCCTTTCTTGTTCCCCCTTTTACAGTTTGATTTTCCATAGTTGGATTTAATTTATTATTTAATTGTGAGCTTAAAACTATTGAGGGAGTTGAAATATTAAGTTGTGCAACTACTCTTGAAAATTGCATTTCTTCAGGAGTAACTATTCTTGCATAAAGACTAGGAATTTCTTTTATTGAAATTGTAAGTTGATCTGGAGTTGAAACTTTTTTACTTTTTAAATCTCTAACTTTTAATTTTATTCTTCCAGTTCCTTGTCCGTCTTTTGCGTCTTTCTCTGTTTGCACATCTGAATTTAATTTTGTCATCATTTTCTTTTGAATATTTTTGAAACTGTTGATTTAATAGCTGTTGAAATTTTTGAAACAACTGAAACTTTTGGTGCTGTCGAAGCTGTTGAAGTTTTTGCAGTTGAACTTGTTGAAGCTGTTGAAGTTTTTGCAACACTTGGAGCTGTGGAAGTCTTATTTGTAGAAGCTGTTGAAGTTTTATTTGAACTTGAACTTGATCCACTTGAAGTATTTACAAAAGGATTAGCAACAACTGGAAGATTTAAAGCACCTGAAACTTGCTGTGCCATTTGTGCTTGTGAAGATGACGACGCCATACTTTGTTTTTGTCCTGATTCATTTGTATAAGTTCCTGTTGAATCATTATAAGTTGCAACAGGTGCAGGAGTTGATTGTTCATTTGCACCATAAAGATTTGGTTTTCCCATAGCAGCATAAACTCCTTCAGTTGCAGCAACATCTAAAGTTACTCCTGCAATAAAAGCAGGAACTGTTCCAATACCTGCAGTTGGAATTGTAGCGGCAGCAGTTACTCCTAATTGTGCAGCTTCACCTGCAAGATTTGCTTTAAGAGCTTGACCCCATGTAATTTGTTTAGCAGGATCTGTTTCAAGTCTATTAAAATATTTATCTAATGCAGCACCGATAGGAATATCTAAAACAGGAATAAAATTAACTACTGTTTTTATTGTTGTCTGTGCTGTTTTTCTAACAACTGTTTTTCCTGTTGTATCAAGTGCTAATTCTGCAACTTCTCTAGATCCAGTTTTTTCAGCTTTAGAAACTGCAAGATCATTTATTGCATAAGGATCTTTAATAAATTTTTGAAATGGAGTATCTTTTTCTGCAGTTTTTTCTATTTTATTTGCAACTGTATGTGTATCAACAAATTTATTTATTGTTTTTGCTATTGAAGGAAGAAATATATTTGATCCTATTGCACCGCCAGTTGCTGCAGCGTCCTGAAATAATGATCCAGTTCCAGTTGAAGCTATTGGAACATCAGAAGAAAATCCTTTTCCGCCTGTTGTATTATCAGGAGCAATAGTTCCGTCAGGATTTATATCATAAACATAAGTTTCTTTTGTATATGTTGAATCAGGAGTTTGATCAGGTATAGAATTCGGATCAATATCGAATCCTTGCTGTTCTAGAAGATCATCAGTTCCACCTAGAGATCCTGTTCCACTTGCGTCTTTTGCTTCTTGAGATTTTCTATAAATTAAATATCCTGCAAGAAGCCCTGCCCCAAGCAGCAGCGTTCCTGAATTGTAAAAACTTTTATTTTTTGACATTTTTCTCCTCTTTTTTTAGGTAAGATTTAACTTCTGTCTTTTCAACCTTTGGAGTTGATTCTAACATTTTTTTGTGAGCTTGTGCTTCTTCTAAAGTAGTGAAGTTTCTAGAGTAATAATCTTTTCCTGAAACTTGAAATCCACTTGCTATTCCGATTGTATATTCTTCTTCCATTTTAATTTATGAATGTTTATTCAAACAAAATTCTGCTTATTTTTTCGTAATTCAAAATTGCAGTTACAGCAGCAGTGTCTAAAGCTTGAACTCCAACATAAGGAATAAAATCTTTATCATTTGTCAAAGCTGCAGTTGTATAAACTAAAACATCGTTGATATAACATTTTGCTGTTCTGTCTGCTCCGATTTTAATCTGAAGCTTGTATTGTGTATCAACAGCAATAGCAACAGGTGTAACTGTTGTTGTATCAGTATTTGCTATTGAACTTATTACAGTCCAGTATGCAGTAGCGTCATCAGTTGTGTTATATCTGAAGAATACTTGATCAGCGTCAGTTGCAATAACTCCAGTGTTTGTTAATTTCAATCCTGCCCAAATCTGCAGAGTTGTTATAGCAGCTCCTGTTTTTATTGAAGCAGTCCATTCAGTTTGATTTTCAGTTCCCCATTTTATACCAGTCCATGCAGACTGATTTGTATTTAAATGAGGACATATAATAACCTGATCTGCACTAGCTCCTGCAGAAGTTAAAAGTATTCCTGCGTTTGTTGTATCAAAAGTTACTGAAGCAGTAACGGCATTTGTTCCTAGAACTTCAAAATGTTTGTTAGCAACATTTGCAACAATTAATTCAGCAGCGTCGGCTGTATCATTTCCTGTTAATGCAGGTTCGATAGCAGCATTTAATGCAGGTCTTTGACTGAAATATTCTTCGAGGAAATATCTTTCATCAGGAGTTTCATCTACCTGTGAAACTATTGTCCTCATGGCGTCCATAGTTTTTGTATCTAATAATTGTGGTTGTGACATTAGTTCTTACCCCCTTTCATCTTTTTAGAATAAATATAAGTTCCCATTCCTAGAACAACGACGCCAAGAAGGGCATACATTAAAATATTTTTATTTCCCGAATCTTCTGCAACTTTAGATCCAACTGGAAATAAATCTGATCCTACTCCGCCTGATCCATTTAGAACTGAAGAATCCTGACCTTCACTTCTTAATTTTTGAATTTCTAACATATATTTTAAATTTTGATCTTGAGCTTTTTTTGTAACTTCTGTTTCAGTTTCCATTAATTTTAATTGATTTTCATATTCTCTTTGTGATTGTGTAATTGCCCAAGTATCACCAACAAAATCATAAATTTTTGTTGCAACAATAGTAGTTCCGCCAAGAATTACTCCTGCACCGAAAACTTTTCCGCCAACTTTTGCAGTTGATCCGACCCCTTTTGCGAAATTAGTAGCTGATTCTTTTGCAACAGATTGTCCGCCTGAAACTAATTTTTGTGAAGATCCTAAAGTTTTAGAAGTTGTTTTAATTGTAGAAGAATCAGCAGATCTTATTGATGACTTTAATCCTGATTTTGCCTTATCAACTAATCCTGTTAATGCACCGAAAATATTTTTTGCTGCTCCCATGTTAATTACAGAGGAATTTAATCTTTAAATATCTTACTACTACATAGTTCTTTAAAATTTAATCTAAGAAATAATAAAAAAAGATAATCAGGCGGAAATTAATCCGCCCAATCGGTAAAAATAAATTAATCCTTACAGTCACTGTTACAGTCACTGTTTCCAATTAAAAAGAAATAATTAAATTTCTTCGTAATATTGGATACACTCGATGTAATAGTCAGAGGAAGCACTATCAAAAGTAGTTCCCATGCTATACACTTGAACAACAATTTTCTGTGAAGCATTAACAACAACTGGAACTCTTATCTTTGGTCTTTGGAATTCGTCACCAATATCTTTAAAGATACCGTTAGCTCCACTCCAAATTTCCCTAGATTCTGTTCCATTTGCGTTCTGTTTCAAGATCCTTGTTTGTCCTGCAGTTATAGCAGTTGAGGCGTCAGTTGCGTTATAATCACCGAAGTGATAATTAACTGGAGTGATCTCGATAGCCATTCCTAGCGGAACTGCATATTCGAGGATCTGTGTCCAACTCGCAGCGGTTGCGAAGTCAGCTGTTACCCAAGTGCTACCTGTCGAATTCTTGTCGATTGTGAAGGGTGACTTCACTAGACCTGAACTTTGTGGCATTTTTGTTTTTCTCCTTGTGTTTGTTTATTTATTTAGTTCTCAATTCCAATAAAAAGCTTACAGTGACGGCAATTAAGCCATTGCTGTATTCAAATCAACTTCAGATCCGCCTTCGGCTTGATTATTGTTACTTTGTAATGGAGCAGCACCAGTGGCTAATCCCAAAACAAAATTTACAATATTCGGCATTTTGATATTTGAAGCGACGATTAAATCGCCGATCAAAGATCCTGCTGTGAAAACTGTTGATCCTGCAGTTGCATACTTAACAACATCTTTTACGGCGTTGTCAGGTAACATTCTATAACCTGTGTATAGAACAACTGTAGTTGCAGCAGATCCAAGCGTTCTAGAGGAAACTACTGGGATAGGTGAGCTGAACTTACTTCCGACGTAAGATCCAACTAATCCACCGACAGCAACTCCTAAAGAAATTTTTGCACCGAGAGCAGCTAAATTCATGAAACCCTCACGAGTAGGAAGAACTTTTCCAAGCACTCCGTTCCCTTGTGGTATGTTTTCCATGTTTTTTGTTTCTCCTTTGTAAAATTTATTTACGTTTTGCTGAAATAATGAATTATCTTCGTTTAATAAGTCTTTGGGAGATGATCCGCTATGCTCTGTTTCAGATTTTCTGACCTGCTCGACGATAGCAGTATCATTTCCGAATCCATAAAAATAAAATTCTCCTTTCTTTAATCCTTTAATCTTGTCTAAATCTGCAGGATCATCAATATAATTCTTAATCGCTTCCTTATCCCTAAATGATGTAACTTTTCCAATGCAAAGATTATCCGCCTGTGACAAACAAGTTTTATCAATTCTTTGAGGACGCTGTGAAATTCCAATAATCCCTAAACCATCTGATCTGTTTTCCTGAAACATTCCCCTGACAATTTCTTTAGAATCTGTTTTCTCATTTTCAGGTGCATATTTATGCATTTCATCGATAACAACTGTTCTTATTCCTCTCGATAAATTTAATCTGAATTCTTCCAAGAATGTTTTTACAAACTTTGCCTGATCCTGTATGCTTAATCTCTTAACCTGAATAACAACATTTTTATTTGAAGCTGCAATAACAAGAGCTGCTGTTTTTGCAGACTTAACTTTTAAAACATCAATATATGAAAAATCTTTAAGATTCAAATAAGCGTCTTGTGGATCAAAGACAACAAAACTGCAGCCGAGTTTTCTTCCTTCTTCAATCATTACTCTTGCTGTGTAAGATTTTCCATAACCGCTTTTAGCTAGGATAATTGTTTTCTCTCCAAAAAATTCTTTTTCAAGTTTGATAGTTTTTGATACTGACATTTTATTTTCCTAACAGATGACTTACAAAAAATCCTAGCACTGCCATGCTAAAACCATAAGCTCCGAATATTAATTTTTGTAAAAATGGAATTTTTTGTTCTATTTTAACAACTCTTTCACAAAGAGTATCGTAAACAGAATCTACTTTTACATTATGTTCCTTTATTTCTTTATAGATTTGTTCGTTAGTAATTTTAATAAAAGTTTTAGACATTTTTAATCTAGCTTCTTTGAAGCATAAATAACCAAAGCAACAATTATAGCAGCTCCAATTAAATAATGCCCCACGTTAGCACTCTCCTTTTTGTTTATCTGAATATTATTCTCTCCTGCCTGTGTGAGAGTTTTAGAAGCATAATAAGAATTATTTGGTGTCGAAGCGACAGCAACATTTGTAAAAAGAGATCTGTTATATGATCCTGCAACTCTTGAAGATTGTGGAGTGTTCATTTAACAATCTCCTCGATTTTATTTTCAATCGGTTTTTCAATTAATGGACGGACAACAAATTCAGATACAATTCCTAATATAGCACCAACTAAAGCAGCAATAATAATTCTATTTTTTGTTTCCATTTTCCTCTTGATATTTTTCTCCTTGAATATAATCTTTTGCAGTTTGTTCAGCTTTTTCTTTTGTTTCATATCCGTTGGAGTGGAATGTTTCAACTCCGTTTTTTATACAGACAAACTGAAATTTTCCGCCACCATAATCATCAATTCTAAAATCATAAGAAATCTTGTTAGTTTCAGGATCTGATTTCTCCATTTCCTTTAATTTTTTATTCGCTGATTTCACAGCTTTTTTATCTCGCTTTTTAACATTTTTCCAGAATTTTTTACTCTCTACAACCTTTCTAATTTTAATTTTTAGTTTTTTTTTACAACTTTTTCTCTATATAATCTTTGAGCTTTCATAATTTCATCTCCTTTAAGAGATGTATCATTTCTAATTATTTCAAAAAACCTTTCTTCAGATTTTATTCCTTCATTGAATAATCTTTGAGCTTTCATAATTTCATCTCCTTTAAGAGATGTATCATTTCTAATTATTTCAAAAGCAATAGCTTCATTAAAATTATCTTTTGTTTTTTTATTTTTTCTGTAGTGTTTTTCATGCACTTCTTGAGAAGATTTGTTTTGATCCTGTGCAAGACCTTTTTTAGTTGAATGACCTTTATGTTCTCCAAGATCTGCAGTTTTATCTCCGCCTATTTTTCCTGCAGCTGCTTTAGATTTTCTTCTTAAAGCTCTTTTTCCCTGACCTCTAGGAGTGTGATTCTTTGCTCTCATTTCAGCCATAAATTTCTTTGCTTCAGGTGATCCTTTTAAGAATTTCTTTGTAACTTTTTTAACTTCAGCTGCAGCATTTTCTATTGGTGCAACAGTTTCCTTAACAATTTCAGAAGGAGATTTATTTTTAGAAAATCCTTTAACAATATTATATCCAATCCATGCAATACCTGCAAAAAGTCCTACTTTTACTATATTACGTTTTAATGAATCTTCCATGTTAATCTAATTACAGAAGAATTTAATCTTTAAATATCTTACTACTGAATAGAAGTCTTTAATTTTTCAAATAATTTTAAAAGCTTTTTAGTTTTTTTAGTCTTAACAATCATTTTATATTTTTTAGGACACTTTTCTTTGAACAGAATTTCTAAATCTTCTTTTGAAGTTTGAATGATCATTCCTTTTACATGAATCGGAATTAAAGGAATAAATGGTTTTGCTTTTTCAACTAGATCTTCAATATTTTCTAAATGTTTTTTGAATTCTGAATCTTTCAAACCATTTACAAAATCAGATCCTAAATTAATATATTTTAAATTATCTGCCTGAAGTTCTGTAATTATTTCTTTTTCTTGTATGCCCTGCGTTTCAGAATTTTTAGTGTCAGTGGATTTACTTTCATTAGATAATTCCAAAGATCTCTGATCTTCTTTTTTGACATCAACTTGAACAGGATTTTGCTCTTTTAAGGATTGTTGTGGCGGATTATCATTTACTAGAGGAGCTTCAGGATATTTTCTCGCAAGAGATCTCAAATCTTGAGGTGCTGACTGATAAGTTGGATCAACATAATTATTATTTATCTGCGGATTTGTATATCCACTCTCGACGGCAATATCATAAGCTTCACCTGCTGCATACCAGTCAGGACGAGTATATTTATAATTTAATTTTTGCATTGGCGTCATGTTCAGCCAACCTGCAGGAGCTTGTAATTTTGGAGTTGTATCTTTTTGTTTGTATTGAGCTAGAGTTCCCTGAAGCCCTTGAACAAATTGCATTACTAGAGGAATATATTTTCCATATTTATCGATAGCTTTTAAAATTGGATCACTTTCAGCTTCGGTGTTTGGCTTGTCTGATTTTAGAAGATCTTGAGTTTGCTTAACTAGATCAGCAGCTTTTCCAATATTCAGCGTCGGCTTTCCATTATTAGCAGAGCTAGGATCGAAGTCATTATCGAGGACTGGCTGACCTTTGTTCTCTCGATTCTTTTTCTCCATGTAATTTCTCATGTAGTCATTGTATTCTTCTTTGTTTTTTCTTGGCATTTTTAATCCGACTTAATCTTTGTTTGAGGTGTAAGTCTTACCTTCCATTCTTTGTTTTTATGATCAAACTCTGCTTTTCCTGTAGCTCGAATAAACTTTGTCAGTCTGTTCGGCGATAGGTGAATGTTTGTTGCTATTGGAGCAATTTCATTCTTTACTTCCTGCGTAGTGAATGGTTTGTTTTGTTGTTCAATCCATTCTCCTATTTTAATCTTAACTTCCGTCCTCGTTTTTACCACAAGATATTAATCCGATTAATCTTTTTAATCTTTGCTATCTTATGTAAAACGGAAGCTTTGTTCCATGTTCCTTTTTAACTTCAGGATCATTAAAGTGTTTGCAAATTATAGTAGGATCAAAATATCTTTTTATTCCTACCTGTTCTAAAACATGACAATATCCAAAGTCATCTGATCTTTCATCTCCAAATAATTCATAATCAAAAGCATTATTTTCAAAAGCTCGACGTGAAAGCAACAAGCAGCCAAAACCAAAGCCCCACACTTCACAGATTTCATTTTTCATTACAAGATCCTCGCATTTCTGCAGTGATATATTTGTGTTTGTTTCAGCGTCTATAATTACAGGTTGTTTCGTATTCTTATAAAAATATAACCCTGAAATAACATCTTTCTCTCGACTAATCAATCTTTGAATAGCGTCTTTATGATAAGGAATTGTATCATTATCAAGAAAAAAGATATAATCATAATTATTTTCAACTGCATACCTTCTGATCATCTCTCTAGAGTATGTTATTCTTGCAATAACTGATATTCTCTCACTATTAAGAAGCTCCAATACCTTTAATTGCTTTACAGTGCCATCAGAATAAGAGATTTCTACTTTCTTACACATTTCTACTAGTTTATCTTGATCCTTCCCATTACAACACACTAGATAGTCAAAATTATCATAGGTTTGTTTAGAAATCCAATCTAACCAAGCGTTTATAGAATACTGCTTAAAACCCGCTATTGGAGCAGAAATCAAAACTTTCATTTTCCAATCTCCTTTAATTTATGAAGTCTTGTATGACAATCTTTACACAAAATTTGAATCAAATAAGGATCAGAATAATCAGGGTGATGTTTTTCTAAATTATTCGGACTTCCACAAATTTCACAGATAGAATTTTTAGGAATTTTTATATATCTAGCAACATTATGAGCTTTTAAAATTTCAGGAAAAACAGTATTTCTAATTTTATCATAAACAGCAATATATTTTCTATTTTTATCTCTCCACTTTTTGTTTTTAGCATTAACTCTATCTTTATTTTTTCTCTGCCATTCTCTAGAGTTTCTTTTCTGATCATTAGGATTTTTATATGCCATTATTTTTTACTCTCCTTATCTTTTTCAGTAACAGGAACAAAATGCCTAGCTTTTTCTAATCTTCCACACTTGCAGCATTTATATTCAACAGGATTCATATTTTCATCTAGTTGAATTGCCCAGTGCCATGAATTACAATTTTCACATCTTGCCTGATTCCAATTTGGTGATTTTATCATTTCTTGCAGACCCCCATTATACACTCTTTTGAGAACATAGTTTTATAGATAGTGAATTCTTTAAATCCTGATCTAAAAAATAATTCTCCTAAATTATCATAATTAAAAATTGAATAATGTTGTGACCATACAGCATATTTTCCATTTTCTTTAGGAACTGAAAAAACAAATAGTCCGCCTTCTTTAAGTGATTTATAAATTTTTATTAAAGGAATAATTGGATCTCTAAAATGTTCAATAATTTCAAATCCCATAACAACATCATTCTCTTTAAAAGTTTCAGTAGCTTCTTCTAATTCTAAACATTCATATCTTATTTTAGGATCTGCAAATCTTCTTTTATTTTCATCAATAGCTATCTGTGAAAAATCAGTTGCAATAACAAAATGTCCTAAACTTGCAGCAAACTTTGCATTATGAGCAAGACCACAAGCTATTTCTAAAATTCTCTGTGAATCTTTTGGAAGAACTCTCTCAATAAATTCATGCACAAAACCCCAGTCTGCAGCCGAATGATCTTGATAAAATCCACATTCATTATAGTTTATGTTCCAGTATTCTTTTGTGTTTATGTTTTCTTTTTCCATTTTTAAATCCAAATTTTAATCTTCAAAGTCATTAGTAATGCTTACATCTAAATTTTCACATACTTGACTGCAATATAACTCCTTATCTTCAGCGGTGCTGTTAATAGGCAAATATTCTTCTTCGCAATAACTGCATAGTAATGTTCCTTTAGTCATTTTAATCCTTAATCCTACTATTTAATCTGTTAATCTCGATTAATAAATCTTCCGCATAATCCTTAAAACTCCTTATTGGATAACAATTCTTTTGTAGAGTTTTGTAAAATTCATTATCAGCGATAACAAAATCTAAAGTATCGAGGAACTTTTGCATATATTCAGGAGATCTTGCATTTCCTTCAATAAAACAACCTGCAGGAGATCCTGTTTCCTTCAAAGATCCTAGATCAGTTGTAATAAATGGAGTTCGACAAGCCCTAGATTCCATGATCACGTTACAATAAGTTTCAGGATATGTGTTTGGATAGAGCAACATAAAGGATTTTTTCATACATTCAAACATTTCTGCCTGTGGCACTGATCCATGAAAAATAAGATTTTTGAATCTTCCATTTTTCATATCACTGAACATTTTTCCAAAGTGTAGATCATCTAGTTCTTCAGCTCCGTAAATTTTCATACTAGAAAAAATATGCAAAGTTGCAGTCGGATATTTCACAATTATTTTAGTCCATGCTTTAAGCAAAACATCAAGACCCCTGAATGGAGTTGAAGAATAAATAAATTGTAGCGGAGTTTTTTCACAATTAGAACATAAAAAAGGAAGTTTATTCCAGTCTAAAGATCCACATTCAATATCATCTCTGTGATTATGATCTCCGTCCTCATAATAATTTTCAATCCATTCTTTACAACCTAGTTGAATATCAGGAGCTGCATTTCCTAAAATAAAAAACTTTTCTTCAGGAATATCAAAAATCTTTAAGAAATCTTGTTTATGAAAATGAGATAAGACCCAAATTCTATCAAACATATCTAAAGCTTTTCTGTTTCCCTTTAATCCTGAAAAGCATGGAGTATCATGCGTGTCTTGTGAATAGAAAACAGACTGCTTATATTTCATTGTGTTTGGAATTGGAAAAACTTTCCTGTTGTGAATTATTATATCACACTCTCGAGGTTCGTCAAATAATTCCATAAATGGATAACACTTTGCACCTCTAAATTCCCCAGAAGTTTCTTTCTTGATCGGCAAATAAGCTTCAACCTCATTTTCCCTAGCAAGAATTTCTATAAGTTTCAATAAAATAGAATCAGCTCCACCTAGTGGTTGCTCTGCTGTAAGTGATAATACCGTCGATGTTGGAGAGAAAACTATAATTTTCATTCTTCCTTACCTTCTTTTTGTGAGAGTTTGTCTTCATCTTCTAAAAAGTTCATAATTAAATCCCATTGTGCTTTATGATATAACCAACTTTGATTATCTCCACTTTTACAAGCAATATCAATTAATTTACCTGCTTCTTCTTTACATTTTAATAGTTTATCTTTAATCTGTTTTTGTCCTGCTTGGAAGCCTTTTTGAATTGCTTCAAATAACATTTTCTCCCACCAGACTTTAGTATGTTCTTTTATTTCCCATTTATTCTTCCATTTATCAATAACTTCTATCAAAATCTTTTCCTCAATTTCTGTTGGGGTTTTATTATTTTTCATATCTTAACTTCTCCTATTACTTTACATTTCTTACATCTAACTTTTCCTTCTTGAATTGTAATTATATCTTTGAAATCAACCTCACAAGCAATTAAAGTATTTCCTTCTTCCCAATATAGAGGAGTAGACAAATGTATTCCTTCACTACAAGAAGCGTTTGATTTATCATAATCTTTTACACTAACTATCTTTTTATCTTGATATATAAAATCTTTATCTTTTATTGAATTATATTTTCCTTTACTTATTTTATTAACTCTTTTATATAAAACTATTTTATTACTTGGAATCACTCCTAATTGTGCAATTAAAGAATATTTTAAATTTTTTAATGATTTTGTTATATATCCATTTAGAACTCTATGCTCTTGTAATATTTGAGCATTTCCAGAGACTCGAGCATTTCCATAGACTTGAGCATTTCCATAGACCCAAGCATCTCCAGAGACCCAAGCATCTCCAGAGACTCGAGCATTTCCAGAGACTCGAGCATTTCCAGAGACTCGAGCATTTCCAGAGACTCGAGCATTTCCATATACCCAAGCATTTCCATTTTGTGATAAATTCTTCTCCGATTGAATATATCCCCCTAAATCTCCTTTATTCAAATTATTAAATGGTTCAACTACTTCAATTTGATACAATGTTATTCCATAATTTTCTATCTTATTATTTGTTAATTTATATTTCATTTTTTTAAATTACTCCTTACAATCATATCTGTCCAATCTATTTGAGTTAAACAATTATGAAATGTTGAATAGCAAACTTGTTGGGTATGTTTGCCTTCACATTCTTGAATTATTTTAATTAACTCTTCGTGTGTTCTGAGATATTCATATCTGAATTGGGGGGGTTTATTATGAGTGTCAGCATCTGGAAATCTATTCTCTCCGATACAAGAAGCTACTATTTTCTCGGATACCTTCCTTCCTTTTTGTTTCTCCCCGTAGCTATGTGATTGGGGTGTCTGCTGACTATATTTTAAAACTTTCAATTTCATAATTTCATTAAATACATCTTTAGAAAGATAATCTACTCCATCTATTGTTATAAAACTAAAATTCTTATTTGGAAATAAATCTCTTAAATGTTCTTCTTGTGGGGTTTTATTCTTTTTCATCTTATAAAAACTCCCACCCTAGAAGTCTTGATTTATTAAAAGTAACTTTTCTTTCTGTCGCTGTATGATCAAAATGGTTATAATAAAAACAATCAAAAGTATAATCTGTTTCTTTATCTAAAACAAATATATTTTCTTCTCCAAATCTAAAAATTAATTTTATCTTTTTCATTTTCCAAATAGTTCCTCATAACTCATAGGTTTATTTTCAGGATCTTGTTTTTCTAGAAAAACTGCAGCTGTTCTAAATCTATTAAGTTGAAATATTCTTTTTTTGAAATATTTAATCCTATCCTTGTTTTCATTATCATTTAATAAACTAATTTCAAATTGAATTTTAGCAATAATAATATCTATTTCTTCAGGTTTTGGAAGTGAATCAACAAAATCCTGATATTTTAATGAAAGTTCTTTGTTCAATTCTTTCACAAATTCAAAGTCATTCATTAAGTCAGTAAAATCATATTCTTCTCGACGTATTTCAACTTCTAAAGCTTTTACAAATTCGTTGTCTATCATTTTTTCTTCACCTTATTGTAAGCAACAGCTAGATCAATAATTCCTTTAAATTTTTTATTAATTTCATCAACTAGAACATTA
>Ga0247841_10007476_pt1 | contig 16234 bp, 16 predicted proteins | sample LaCruzMarch2015__2_FD_192410 | JGI IMG/M metagenome (GOLD analysis project Ga0247841, IMG submission 192410) | Freshwater microbial communities from meromictic Lake La Cruz, Castile-La Mancha, Spain - LaCruzMarch2015_18m | ecosystem: Environmental > Aquatic > Freshwater > Lake | place: Spain... | reverse complement strand
GCGTACGAGCAGAGGGGGGATTACCTGGATGAATCCGTTTTTGCGGTGGGTGTCCAGCATGTAGTTGATGAGAGCCCACTCCAGCCGTGCGCCCATGTTGATATAAACGGGCCAGCCCGAGCCGGAGAGTTTTGCGGCTCTCTCAAAGTCGAATAAATGGAGCTTTTCGTTAAGCTCCATATGGTTTTTAAATGGAAAGTCAAATTTTCTTTTTTCTCCCCATTCTTTGATGCAAACATTGTCTTTGGGACTGGGAGAGATGGGAACGTCGTCCATCGGAATGTTGGGAAGAGATGCCAATTCATTGAGCAGATCGGCTTCCATCTGGGTGATTTGCAAATCGATTTGAGTAATTGAATCGCTCAGACGGGTTAGATCGCCCATGAAATCGGAAACATCTTCGTTTTTCTGCTTTTTAAGCCCGATTTCTTTTGAGGCGCTATTCCTCTTGGACTTGTATTCTTCCACCTGGGTTTTCAGCTGACGAATCTTTTCATCTTTGGCGAGGATAAGGGAGAGTGAGGTTTCGGGAACCTTGTTTTTCAGCTTGCGTTCGATTTCTGTCGCATTTTTGCGTAATTCTTTGATGTCTAACATGAGCCTTCCTCTGGATGAAAAACAAAAATATAGGGGGTCAATCAGGGAAAAGTCAATTATAAGAAGTTATTGGAGCGATTCAACGCTTGCAACCCAACCTCTTTCTTTGCTACCATCGACGGAGAACCAAACGTGCTTGTTCATGGCTGATAAATTTCCCGTTGCAAAATTGCCTCTTATCCTACGATATCACCGTCTGATGGACGCCTTCGCGAAATCGGATGACGAAAGAGATTTTTACCTCGATCGCGTAGAGGGGTTTCTCCTCTATGCTGATCTCGATAAGAGCAGCGAAGAGCTGGAGGGGCTCGAAAAAGAATTGGCGGAACATTCAAATCGCTATTGTCTGATCCCCAAAATGACCTTTTATGAAGTGAAAAAATTCATGGAAGGTTTTGTTCATGAGAAAGTTTACGATATCGATACAAAAGAAAAACTTCTCGATCTCATTTCAGCCAAAGAAGCGCGCGAAAACTTTCTTGAATTTATCTATGATCATTTGACGGAACTCGAAAAGTGGCAGCTCTATTCTCAGGAACGCTCACGCATCCGGATTATCGAATGGCTGCGCATTCATAAGATTCAATTCGTTTTTGAGGAAGATCTCGAACTTACCAAGGGGATTGTTGAAAAACTGAAGAGGTCCCTATTTGAGGCGAAGGTACCCAAGGACGTGAACCAGGCACGAGAAATTATTTTTGAAAAGGCCAAGACTTACTATTCCAACGAAGCCTTGAATCCTCGTCCTAAACGCGGCCGTCCGCCTAAGCAAGTGGCCAAAGTGGAGCTGGAACCTCAAGTTACGATGGATATTTATACGCAGGTTCCTCCTGCATGCCGATATTTTCTCTATATTCCGGATATCGTTAGCGCATCTTCGGTCACTTTTTCAGCTAAATTTGAGACGGAAGAGCATCTCCTCGCTTCCCTGCGAGGCAGTCCTCGTCTGCGCGTCGATGAAAAGTTGGAAGCTCTTTCGCAGCGTTTGGAGTCATTGCGCCATCTATCCAACCGCTTGGCCGGGGCGGAAAAGATGTTAGGCGTTGAAAAGGGTAAAAAACCTTTTGAACCATTTTTGCGGCCGAAATTCAAAGAATCTACGACAGTCGAAGTGTTGGAAGAGGTCGAGGGCTCTAAAGTCGGCAGCGCTATCGGCGGAGTGCTGATCAAGAAGCGGGGACGTCCTCGCAAAGAAGATCAGGCTGAAGAATTTGTTAGTCAGCATCGTCGACGCTTCGGTATTAAGAAAGTTTCGCAGATCAAGTCCAAGAAAAAAAAATAGTTGATGCTTTTTTTCGCATACTACTATCGGCTTGAAGTTTTGGTTTTTGGCGGCAAGATTTTGTGTTCCAATGTATTGCGGAGATCGAAGCCAACTTGCAGAAAGTTAGCGAGATCGAGCAAAATCTTGGAACGCAAAAGATGACGATGAGAAATCAAAAGTTCATGCCAATAGCAGTATACCTTTTCACCAGGAAAAGGTACAATTCTACTCATGGGAATTCACGCAGTTCGGACACTCAAAACAGAAAAAGATTTTTTAAACGATCTCATTGGCACCCTTCCTCTGCCATCGATTGATCGCAATCATGCCTTGCGTACTCTTGAGGTAATGCATCTGGCTCGGATGATCGATGAAAAGATGGAAAAGCTGGTTCGCCAAAATAAGGGAGCCACATTCCAGCTTTCGGTTAAAGGCCATGAGATGATCGGCGCTCTTTCTGCTCTCGCACTCTTGCCCGGGACGGATTGGGCCTATCCCTATTATCGCGATCGTTCATTTGCCCTTGGTCTGGGTTGTTCGACGGAAGAGATTTTGGCGGCATTCCTCGCACGCGATATTGAACATCATTCCGGCGGGCGAATGATGCCCGACCACTTTTCTCACAAACCTCTTCGTATGCCCTGCCAATCGAGCTGCGTCGGTTCGCAGTATTTGCAGGCGGTGGGTTGCGCTCGGGGCAGCGCATTGCGGAAAGCGAATGAAATCGTCTATGTTTCCGGCGGCGACGGATCTACTTCGCAGGGCGATTTTCATGAGGCGTTGAACTTTTCTTCTCTGCATTGTTTACCTATCATTTTTGTCATTCAGGACAACGGCTGGGCGATTTCGGTTCCAAGCTCGGAGCAAACGGCAGGAAAATCGATCGCCAAAATGGCGCGAGGCTACGAAGGACTGAGTGTATTTGAAATCGACGGTTGTGATTATGAGCAAACGAACGACGCCGTCCGTCAGGCCGTTTTCAAGGCGCGTTCGGGAAAAGGCCCCAGTCTCGTTGTGGCTAAAGTTCCGCGTATTGGCCCGCATAGTAATAGCGATGATCCCAAAAAATACAAAAATGAAGACCAAATCGCGGCGGAAATTGAAAAAGATCCCATTCCTCGCTTTGAGAGCTATTTGCTGGAAAAAGGGGTTCTGAGCTTATCTGAGCTCGAAGAGTTGCGCCGTCGCCATTTTAACATGGTTGAAGAGGCTGCCCACGCTGCTGATCAATTGCCGCACCCATTGCGCGAATCCGCGACGGACAGGCTCTTCGCTCCTTTTGATGCGCAAGGTACCGCTTCGGAATGCGGCGAGGCTGTCGTTCTGATGGACGCACTGAACCATGCGCTGATCGAAGAAATGGAGCGCGACAAAGGCGTCATTGTTTTTGGTGAGGATGTGGCTCGAGGAAAAGGCGGAGTGTTTGGATTAACTCGCACGCTGACAGATCGTTTTGGCCCCGAGCGCTGCTTCAATACGCCTCTGGCTGAATCGACCATTATCGGATTGGCGATCGGCTTGTCTGCTGATGGAATTCATAAGAGCGTCGCAGAGATCCAGTTTGCCGATTATTTCTGGTCGGGCGCCAATCAGCTGATCAACGAACTTGCCAGCATTTACTATCGATCGAATGGAGAATGGAATTGCCCTGTGGTGATCCGTATGCCCTATGGCGGCTATATCCAGGGGGGGCCCTATCACTCGCAAAGCGTTGAAGCCTTTTTGTGCCATTGCCCCGGCTTGAAGGTCGTCGTTCCAAGTAATGCGGCGGATGCCAAACGTCTGCTTAAATCGGCCATTCGCGATCCCAATCCCGTTATCTTTCTTGAGCACAAAGCGCTCTACCGCCAGCGCCTCTTTTGCGCTCGCCCCGAACCGGGACCCGATGATTTGCTTCCATTTGGCCAGGCTCACGTTGTTCGCGAAGGAACCGATGCCACGATTGTCGCGTGGGGCATGATGGTCATGATGGCCAATGAAGTGGCTGAAGCGTTTGCCAAAGAGGGTTTTTCTGTTGATCTCGTTGATTTGCGAACGCTTGTTCCTCTCGATTTCAATACTGTTCTGGCTTCATTGAAGAAAACGGGAAAATTGCTGATTTTACACGAAGCTCCGCGCAACTGCGGATTCGGTGCGGAATTGGCTGCCCGCGCGGTGGAAGAGGGGTTTAGCTATCTCGATGCACCGGTTGTCCGGGTTACGGGAAAAGATTGTCCCATTCCTTATTGCAAGGATCTCGAAGAAGAAATCTTACCTCAAAAGAAAGACCTTGAAGAGGCTCTTCGCCGGCTATTTCATTTTTAGAAATATATACCGCTCGTGATTCAAAAATCGGTTCTGTCTGCGTCAGATAGCCATTGAATATGAATCCGCCTGCATCGCCCAACTTCATGAAGTTGAGCTGTTTCGGCGCCGGCTTCGCCTGATTCAAATTCAAGGCACTTCCTGGACATAATCCGATTTTTGAACGCATTGCTTGCCGCAATTCCATCCCTTCAGGGGTGGGTCAAGGCAAGCTATATGATAACGCGGTAAGCGGCGTAGCCGCACCGCCTCATTAAGCGGCGGAAGAATCTCCTCCTTTCAGGGAGGAGTTCTTCAACCACTCCCGGTATACTGGGCGCGGTTAGGTTCTTCATTTTTTGGCGGTAGGATTTTGTGTCCCAGTAGCGTTGCGGAGATTCGAAGCAAACTTATACCGTACGAGACTCAAAAATCGAATTTTCGGCTTGGCCAAAGCCGATTTTTGTGTCACGTTCGGTATAGAAAGTTTGCGAGAACGAGCAATGCGCTGAGACGCAAAAGACGCCGATGAAAAAATTAAAGACCTTGCCGCGGGCAGTATAAATCAAACGTTTTTTGTTTCGTTTTGAAAAAATGGGTAATTTCTTTTCTGCTTTTTGAATGTTATTATTGACTGAGGCGGTTAGTTTTTCAAAGAGCTCGTGTTTTTTTTGGATTTTATAAGCAATGGATCTTTCGTTTTTTATTGAAAGTGAGTTTCGTTTTGTTTCAAAAACATGATCCATGTGTATTAAATGATGAAGCAGGCTTTCTTGTGTTTTTTGGAATGCATCTAGCTCCGCTTCAGTTAAATCCGTCAGATTTGCCCCGTCGATCGTTTCAACGTTGCGGATGAGCCGTTCAAGAGTTGCATCAATCTCTGACAGAATTTCTTCCGCAATCATATTCGCCAAATTCCACTAATCTACATATCTCCATTCTTTATTAGATTGATTTATTTTTTAAAAGAAATTTATTTAAAATTTTGCGAGATCCTAAAGATTTGGTAATCTCCATTTATTTTGTAATTTTTGAAAACCATCGGACAATAATTGAACTAATAGCGGATTCTTTTTTATACCGAACGTGACTCAAAAATCGGTTTTCGGCAGCGTCAGCAGCCACAGCCGAAAACCGATTTTTGAGTCACGTTCGGTATATACACATGTTAATCCATAAATGGCCAAAGTTCTTAGATAGGAGAGACTCGTGGCATCGCCCTAAATTCGCAACTCATTCTGAGTGGATCTCCTCGCTCTGCAAACCGAGCTGCGTAGCCTTTTAGCATCATCGCTGCAACAAAGTCTCCATAAGACAAATCTTCACGTTGCCATTTTTCGATTTTCACTTTTAGAGCGCCGCTGTTCTTTTGAAAATGCGATGTCTCTTGAATGCATTTATCCAAGGCGTGAAATGCTCTTTGAACTCGTTCAATATCGAAGAGCTGCTTCACACCTTTTTTATATGTATATTCTTCAACGGGGCTTATGAAATTGGCCGTTCGCATTGCTTCGGATGAGCGGAGATTGCCGGATTGTGAAAGATACACGCCTCTTGCTTCGCAGCAAGACAGGAGATTATCATATATAACCTTTTGTGCTTCATCATAGGGAAGGGAGTCAAAATTATTGACTGGGTAAAAATGAATCGTCATCTCTTTATCCTTCGGATTTTTTTTGGTCGAGATTTTTTAAGAAAAGAGAGATTTTTGTAAACAATCTTTTTGGTACACTCCCTAATACCGGATTCTTTTTTATACACATGTTAATCCATAAATGGCCAAAGTATCTTAGATAGAATCGACTCGTGGCATCGCCCTAAATTCGCAACTCATTCTGAGTGGATCTCCCCGCCCTGCAAACCGAGCTGCGAAGCCTTTTAGCATCATCGCTGCAACAAAGTCTCCATAAGACAAATCTTCATGTTGCCAATTTTCGATTTTCACTTTTATAGCGCCGCCGTTCTTTTGAAAATGCGATGTCTCTTGAACGCATTTATCCAAGACGTGAAATGCTCTTTGAACTCGTTCAATATTTAAGAGCTCCTTCATATCTCTTTTATATGTGTATTCGTCTACGGGGGTTAAGAATTTATAATTTCGCGTTGCTTGAGGTGAGCTGAGGTTGCCGGATTGTGAAAGATATACGCCTTTTGCTTCGCAGTAAGGCAGGAGTTTATTATATATAACCATTTTTGCTTCTTCATAGGGAAGGGAATCAAAATTATTGACTGGGCATAGTTGAAGCGTCATCTCTTTATCCTTCGGTTTTTTTAGGGTCGAGATTTTTTAAGAAAAGAGAGATTTTTGTAAACAAGCTTTTTGGTACACTCCATAGCTCGGAGAAAATAATCATGATTGGATTTTGTCCACTTGCGTCCGGATCGAAAGGCAATTGCATCTATTTTGCCACGAAGCAGACACGTATTTTGATCGATGCGGGAATTTCCGCAGGCGCTCTTATCAAGAAATTAGCTCAGATCCAAGTCGGGATTGACACAATTCAGGCCATTTTGATCACTCATGAACATTCGGATCATATTCGGGGACTGACATTGATCAGTGAAAAGTGGAATATTCCCGTATTTTCGAATGCCGAGACGGCGAAAGGAATCATTCGATCTTTAAATTTTCGGCCAAGGTTTAAGATATTCACTACAGGGGAACCCTTTTCATTTGGAGATTTGGAAATTTTACCCTTTTCCATTCCTCATGACACTTTAGATCCTGTTGGCTTCACGATTAAGGCAATGGGTTATAAATTTGGTTTTTGCGCTGATTTGGGCCATGTCACCTCATTAGTGCGCAAGATGCTCGAGAAATCCGATTATCTCTATCTTGAGGCGAATCATCAGCCTTCCATGGTGCACGCGAGCCATCGCCCCGCTATCTATAAACAGCGGGTGCTGGGTAAACAAGGTCATTTATCCAATGAAGAATGCGCCCGGTTGCTGACGGCGTTATGTCATCAGGGATTGAAGCATGTCCATCTGGCGCATCTTTCAAGTGAATGTAACTCGGAAGAGTTGGCATTAAAAATCGCTAAAGAGGCTTTAGGGTTGGTCAATAATCTGGTCGAGGTGGCGATCGCTTATCAAGACCGCGTCTCCGAGCCGGTTTCTGTTTATTAAGCCGAGGGGTAATAAGTGGGCGGCGTGAAAGGTTTTCCTTCTTTCATGGAAATCCATAGATCCCAAGGGCAAGGGCAGTCCCAATGTTCCCATTTTTTTCGATAGTCTTCATGGCGGTCATTTTCGACCCAATGAAGTTTTCCCATCGGTCCCACGCGATCGGGAAATCGAATGCCGTTGAGATGATCTGTTTCGTGTTGAAAAATTCTCGCCGTAAATCCGGAGTATTCTGCAACGATCGGATTACCTCGCCGATCGAAGGCCCTGATTTTAATCAATTGAGCGCGAGGCACAATCGCCAATATGCGAGGATCCACGGAAAAACAACCCTCATGTCCTTCGACAATTTCAGGCGAAGCCCAAAGAATTTCCGGATTGATGAATGCGGTTAACTCGCCCAGCTCTTTTTTTTCGTTATCAATGCCGATGTCGACCAGAATAATGCGCTTGCTGATTCCAATTTGCGGCGCCGCCAGTCCGACCATTACTCGTTGATTTGGATCCGATCGCTCGCCTTGCGCGATATAAAACATGCGATCGATGATGGATTGTATTTCTGTCGATTCGATTTCGATGAGAGGCACTTCTTGAGCAATCATCGTCAGAGATGGATCTCCAGGGGGTGTAAAAATAGGCATGGTAATATTCTCAGTAAATCCAAAATGGGCAATACCCATTAATATTAGAAAAAGCGTTGTTTTTCGAGCCATTTTTTTTTCTTGAAAAGGGTAAGAGGTTGGCATATTTTCATGAATCCTCAGTTTTAATGGAATTTAAATGTCTGTTTCGAAGTTCCAAGAAATTCACATTGAGAATACGAACTCCTGCGGATACAAATGTATTATGTGTCCCCGCGATCGACTCACCCGTAAAATTGGCTGTATGTCTCTGGGTGATTTTTCGTTTCTTTTAGATCGGATTGGGCCGTTCAATGGAACTTTTCATCTTCATGGGTATGGAGAGCCGCTTCTTGACAAACAGCTCGTTCAAAAGATCAAATTGCTGAAAAAAATATCACCACTTTCTAAATCACTAATTTTTAGTGCTTTAGGTGTAAAATTGTGTGAAGATTTTTTTCAAGATCTAATTGGAGCTGGCTTAGATAGTTTAATTGTCAGTTTGTATGGTTTTACTCGGGATGATTATAAAATGATTCATGGCTATGATGGCTTTGACGTTGTGAAACACAATCTTCAACTTTTAAGTCGCTCTAGGAAGGTTATTCCAAATTCTTTTCAGACTTATATTAAAATCCCCGGCCGAGGGATTTCTCCTACTTTCATGCCTGTTGCGAAGTCTTCAGAAGAGAACGTATTTTGCCAATGGGCACAATCCTTGGGATTTGAAATTAGGGAGTGGGATCATCTCCATAATTATGGAGACGGTCGCCGCTTCAATGCGCCAAATTCAGAGAGAGTTTGTCCTGTTATCAATGGGAGAAGAAAATCCATTATAAATATTACGTGGGATTTCAACGTGATTCCTTGTTGCTATGATTTCAATGCGACGATTTGTTTTGGCAACCTGCGAAAAAATACTCTCGAGGAGATTTTTTCAAGTCGTGAATATTTGAATTTTATTATCGCCCACCAAACAAACAACCTTTTAGAATATCCCGTTTGTCAGTGTTGCGAAAAATTTGATTACTTATAAATCATTATCAATGATATTTTGCTGCAATGGATACAAAAAAGAGTCTTGGATTATTTCAACTTGTGATGATTAATGTCATCGCTGTCGATAGTATTCGAACGCTTACTTTTTCTGCCGTCTATGGGTTCAGTCTTGTTTTTTTCTACCTGCTGGCCGCGATCTTTTTTTTGATTCCAACCGCTTTAGTTTCTGCAGAATTGGGTACGGGGTGGCCAAATCGCGGGGGTATTTATATCTGGACGCGAGAGGCTTTCGGAAAGAAATTGAGCCTTTTTGTTATTTGGCTTAATTGGATCTACAATGTCATCTGGTATCCCACAATTATGGCGCTCATTGCGGGAACATTCGTTTACCTATTTAATCCATCGCTAGCCGATAACAAACTTTATATGTGCGCTTCGGTTCTTATATTATTTTGGTTGGCGACTTTAATCAATTGTTTCGGAATGAGAGCCTCCAGTCTATTCAGCACGCTCGGTGCGCTCCTCGGAACGATTTTGCCGATGCTCTTGATCTCTTTTCTCGGAATTGTCTGGTTCTTTCAAGGCCAGCCTATGCAAATCCAGTTTACCTGGCAGCAGTTCTTTCCTGAAGGAGCGCAAAATAGCAATTTGGCTTTCTTAACGAATGTTCTATTTGGACTTCTTGGCCTTGAGATGGCAGCTACCCACGCAGCAGAAATGCGCAATCCTCAAAAAGATTATCCACGGTCTATATTCATTTCGGTGATTATCATTCTGACAACAATCATCCTGGCTTCTCTCGCCATTGCCCTCGTAGTGCCACGGCATGAATTGAGCCTCGCAACGGGGATCATGCAGGCTTTTGTCGTTTTTGCGGATGCCTATCATCTTTCTTGGATGCCGCCTATGATTGCCGGCTGCATTATTCTCGGTGGATTGAGCGGAGTAGGCGCCTGGATCATCGGACCGACCAAAGGTCTTCTTGTCGCAAGTCAAGATGGAAGTTTACCCGCTTTTCTAGCTTATACAAATCAAAAAGGAGTGCCGATCCGCATCCTTGTTCTTCAAGCGGTAATCGTCTCATTCCTCTCCCTAATCTTCATCCTCATGCCAACAGTCAATAGCTCCTACTGGATACTCTCTCTCATCACCGCACAGCTCGCGCTGTTTGTTTATATTATCCTCTTTGCCGCCGGATTAAAGCTCCATTACCGAAAGCCGCATGTCGATCGTCCCTTTCGCATTCCCGGTAAAAAAATCGGCATTTGGCTGGTTTGTTCATTTGGTGCCATCGGTAGTTTTATTGTTATTCTCTTTGGATTTTTGCCCCCAAGCATCATTCCGTTTCACAACGTCTTTTCTTACGAATTGATTCTGATCGGTGGTATTGTTGTTTGTTGCATTCCTCCTCTTTATCTCATCATAAAAAACCGCAGTCGATGCAATCTGTAAAAAGAGGTTTGATTTAATCTTTATTATCTTTTATGAGGAGAATTGAAACCATACTTAGGTGTGATATGCTCCATCCAATCGTTGCTCCCGTATTTTCTCTTGTGGCGGGTATCTTGATTTTAGCTTTCCCTCAGCTGCTTAACCTTGTTGTCGCGATTTACCTGATCGTCGTCGGTATCGTGGGTATTCTTACTATAATGTAAGAAAATCCGATTCTTCCGCCGCTTACCGCGTTATCATATAGCTTGCCTTGATCTACCCCTGAAGGGCTTGAAGTCACTCACATCAATTTCTTTTTTTAAACAGGATAACGCCTTCGAAACGAAGGCTAATGATATGCAAGATGCAGGGGACTCTGTAACCCAATATATTTTTTATTTTTCTGGGGTTCGGGGCTTCCCCGACATGCATATCCTTAGCTGCGCTTTGCAGCGTTATCTTTAGCCATGTTTCATGGCGTAATCCTGTCCTTTGTATTGAATAGTGGACTTGTGGGTAACTTCAAGCCCTGAGGGGATGGGACTTAAGGCAAGCGATGCGTTCACGTTTGGTATAACAAGAGAGCAGTATAGATCAGCGCTCCAAAAATGAACGGGGCATAGCTGCCTTTTTCTCGTTTGGGTAATTCATAATGAAGAACGTTGAGAATAATTCCTCCGGCGGCGAAGGAGACTCCGATTGCTGTGACTACGTCGGGAATTTTGGCAAAATAGCCTACAAAATAACCCGCAAATAAAATCAGGATCAGTGCAATTAACATCGATCGATTCGCAGAAATGTCCGCCACATGGTCTCGGACAAAATAATGCATGCCAATGGCGATGGTATAGAGAGTAATCGGTTGGATTTCCGGATTGGCGCTGTCTGACAGGCTGACGCCGATCAAAAAGTTAAAAAGAAGATAACCGCTAAGGGGCAGCCAACCTTTTTTTTCTAATGGTTTCTGAATTTGAACGCCGTAGTAGAACAGAATGCCTAAGAGTGCAATCAGATAGGTGTGTCTGTCGAGGTAAGGGATGATATGCTCGAATGTATGTTTTAAGACGGGTTCTCCCTTAGCAAGAGCGGGCAGCAAATCCACAAACACATAAGCAAAAGAAATGCCGGATGCAAAAGAGAGAAACTTCCCATGCCAAACCCAGCCGAGAACTTTTGCTCGATTAGCAAAGAGATGGATGGCAGCCAGGACAAGAAGTGAAAGAAAACCGGGACTCATTGCAACAACTCTTTTAAACCGATTTCTGAAGCATGTATAAATATCCTGTATTTCGTGAAGCTCTAAAAAATACAAGAGAATTATGTCGATGAAAGTTGATAGAAGCACCGCTTCATCAAAATTTCGAGAAGCGCTTCAGCCTCTTGCCTCGTCGGAAGATTTCAAATATTGACAAGGATGATGAATTAGGGAGTGTACAAAAAAGATCATCGATTTTATGACTCGCGAGATTTTTGCAGAACTATGGGCATGCCATAAAAGCCCAGATCATGAATGAAGCTTCGCTAGCTTGATTAATACTTTGAGCACTATGCGAAATTTTGAATAACCTGTTTTAGCCGAATTTCGATAAATGGTGCAAAAGAACGACAAAGTTTAGTGGTTTTTTCGCTGATAGGCATTTGTGCAAGATTTTCAAGCATTTTCACAACTGTTCCATCTAATGAACAATCGGGAACTCTTGAGTTGGCTTGCTTGAAATTTTCAATCATCTGATTTATTTGGTTTAAAGAATCACGGTCGCAGTTATTTAAGTTGGATTGGCTCGCGCTAAGAAGAAAGCAATAGTTGGTAAATCTACCTTTAGAAAGACGGGATGTAGTAAATTCGGTGTCTGCCGCTGCTGTTAGAAAAGGGGGATGATCCGAATTACTTTGTGCTGGCGAATAATTCATATATCTCCTTGGTTTTTTTGATTTACTACTTCAAGATTCCCTTCAAGAGATTCGAGGAGCCGCCTGTCGAACGACTCTGTTTGAGTCAGCATTGAACAGAGTTCTATTTTGCCGCTTTCCACTCCTGAATGCAAGGCGTCTCTCAGTAGTACTATTTTCTTGCTTAGGAACTCTTTACCCATATCTCGCGCTGATGATCCGTCGGATGAGGTCACGTGGCTCACTTCATTAAAAATTGAATTATAAATATGATCAACAAAACGAGCTGTTTCATTAAAACACAGTTTTAATACTACTTTAAACGTATGTTTGTTTTTCAGAATTTTACTAACAAACACTTCTCGCGGTGGTTCGATTGTTGCTACCGGAGCGCTCGACACGTGATCCGAAGGACTCCACATCATCGCAATTAAATAATCTTCCTCTTCTGGTTCGGTTTTATTTTCGGATTCCAGGAGTTTTGATGTTGAATCAATGTAATATACGTTTTGAATTTTAAAAGTTCTTTCAGAAGCGTTTTGAATAATATCTAACATAACATTCCCTGAGTTCATGGTAGGGTTGTCGTCAAGGGATTCATTATTAAAATTAAATTTTACTATTCTGTCATGGTTTCCTAAAAACACATCAAAAACGGATGCTTTTCCAAAAGAAAAGAAAATTTTTTGGTAATCTTCTGGAGGGAGTTGAAAAAAATCGCCTTTTTTCATGCAGTCTTCAAAATTTGAACCTTGCAAATAGTTCATTGCCAGCAATGTATAAGAATCTTCGTCGCCAACCGGTACACATGATCTGGATTTTCGTGCAAACGATATTAAAGACTTGGATAAACTTCTGTCGATCTCAGTAATCACGGGAACATTAAATCCGAATTTTTCCATCGCATCAGTAACTGATTTTTCGTTTTGAGAATTTGCGTGGTTTTGCCATTTCAAGATCACTTTAGTAATTGTGGGTATCTGTTGGGGGGTAGGTTCCTGTTCGATACAGGCAGAGCATATAAAAGTAAATCCGCTGGCCCCATGCGCGGTGCGGGTAAAAGTTGGTTGGATGGGGAGCTGGTGCGGTCTCTCAACCGAAGAGGAATCTTGCCGGCGCTTCGGGTTCAGCATTTGGCATTGTTCTTCTATCGCTACAATTTGAGCTCTAAGATTTGTTACAGACATGATAGACTCTTGTTTATTATATAAATATTATGCATTAATAGTTAAATATTTTCAATATATAAAGTAATTTTTACTATCTTTTGTTATTAATATTTGTTTATAAATGTAATGTTTGGTATAATTAAATTAATAATTAATATGGGTGGGTGGTTATGGCTGTAGTTTCTCTTTTCAATCAAGCTTTTGTGGGAGAAGCCGTTTTCGGCTCTTCTCAGGACAAAAAACCTATTCTTGCAACAGAGGGGCTTCGGTCGTGCATCGCCTTTGCTGGTCGAGACGCTTCAGAAAAAATTGGATTTCTGGCTCATTTTATGGGACCGGATCAAGTAGATGGCTTTTATTCACAGGGAATCAAAATCCTCGAGGGTTTATCTAAAAAAACCGAACTTGTGTTTGACTGCGTTCTCATAGGGGGTTCAAAAAAAACAGTGTTTTCTGAGAAAATTATCGACAAACTCAAAGCCGGATTCTCATCGTACCCAAACATAACTTTCCGAATTATTCACGAAGAAAAACCTTCTGAAAAATTTGATTTGAAAAGTCTTTCATTTGACTTACGTGATGGGACTTATGGAAAATACAATATCGAAGATGATCCGGATCCGAGAATAAAAACGAAGGAAGATGAAAGCCGGGTTAGAACCAATGACCTTTTCTGTCGTCTTGTCTGTCGAAGATTATAGAGCTTAGTCATTTCAAAAGTTTTTGCCGCCTGATCGATTGAATTTCCGCTTTTTTATTTACTACCCAAAAATGAATTCATATATATTGAGCGCAGTTATTAACCCGCTGGCCAAATATGGGACAAATAGCTTGCCGCGGGTGGTATTATACCAAACATGCTTCAGAAATCTGTTTTGGACTGCGTCGGCTTGCTACAATCTTCGAGCCCGCCCTGCATCACCCAACTTATTCAAGTTGGATTTTTTTTCGGTGCCGGCTACGTCTGAATTGAATCTTGGGCGACTTCTTGTCCAATTCTCGATTTTTGAATCACGTTTGGTATAACATCTCACTGAAAAACGGGATTGGATGGATTAATGGCACAGACTCAATTTAAATCGCTTTTGGAATGCATTGGCAATACGCCGTTGGTGAAATTGGAAATGGGAACCAATCCAACCATACTGGCAAAACTGGAATTTATGAATCCGGGCGGGAGCATTAAAGATCGCGCCGCTCTGTTTATGGTTGAACAAGCCGAGCGATCGGGCCAGTTGAAGCCGGGTGGAACCATTGTCGAAGGCACATCGGGAAATCAGGGGATCGCACTGGCGATGATTGGATCGTTACGGGGCTATCGTGTGATTATCACGGTCCCGGATCGAACCGCGACGGAAAAAATTGCAGTATTACGCGCATATGGCGCAGAAGTTTATATATGCCCCGATACAAACCGTCACGATGACCCGAATGGGTATCACGCACGTGCCGAACAATTGCTGCATTCAATCCCGGGCGCCTTTATGCCGAATCAGTTTTATAACAAAAATAACCCGCAAGCTCATTATCTTTCGACGGGGCCGGAGATTTGGCGGCAGTCGAATGGTTGTTTGACTCATTTTATTGCCGGTGCGGGGACATGCGGTACGATTTCCGGCGTGGGCCGATTTTTAAAGGAAAAAAATCCCCATATTCAGATTATCGGCGTCGATGCCGCCACATCGAGGTATTCGAGCAAAGAACCCAAAGCATACAAAGTGGAAGGGATCGGAATTGATGTGGTCAGCGAGGTCTTTGATCAGTCCATTGTTGATGAAATTATTCCGATCACGGACGAAGACGCGTTTGCCATGACCCAAACATTGGCCACTCGGTACGGGCTGTTAGTTGGAATCAGCAGCGGCGCCGTGATGCATGTTGCACTTCAATATGCACAAAAACTCACTAAACATGACGTGATTGTTGTAATTTTAGCTGACTCCGGACGAAATTACTTGAGCAAGGTCTTTTTAAAGTAATCCACTTATGCTTAAACAATTTATCAAATATCAATCTCTGGGAAACGATTTTATTCTCTTTGATTGGAATGATCGTTCTGAATTGAGCATTGTCGATTGCATTCAACATCCGCAGTGGGGATCGTATGTCGTAAAATGTTGCGATCGGCATCGGGGAATCGGTGCGGATGGCGTGTTGATCCTGAAAAAAAATATCGATGGGCTGCCCGAGATGCTGATTTTTAATTCCGATGGCAGCCCGGCACAGATCTGTCTGAACGGGATTCGTTGCTGCGCGCATTATTTGGCCTGCCAAAATCCTGGCATGCAAACCATGAACATTTTCTCAGGCAAACGAAGTATTTGCTGTCAAATCATCTCCTCAGATAAATATTTGCAGATCATGACTCATGTTTCAGCGCCTGTGTACGAAAAATTGATCTCCGTTTCGACTACTGAGGGGATATTCAATGGGCATTGTGTCGATGTAGGAAATCCCCATTTTGTCCTATTTGAAAAAAAGGAACTTGGCTGGCTATCTCAGCATGGGATGTTGATTGAGCGGCATCCGCTCTTTGAGCAAAAGACCAATGTCGAGTTTGTCTGGCAAGAGAATGAAGATGATCCGGCGACGTATCGTGTCTTGGTGTTTGAGCGGGGCTGCGGCATTACTCAGTCATGCAGTTCAGGAGCTGTGGCTGTCATGGTGGCTTTGCATCATTTGGGAATGATCAAAGCGGAACAGCCAACGAACCTTGTTATGTTGGGTGGAATTCTTGAATGCATGATTTCGCAGAGCGGCGATGTTTCATTGAAGGGAAGCGCGGATCCGGTTTTTTGGGGAAAAAATTAATCCAAATTCAAATTATTTTTTTAATAGCATGGAAAAAAAATGAA
>Ga0247841_10007475_pt1 | contig 16237 bp, 14 predicted proteins | sample LaCruzMarch2015__2_FD_192410 | JGI IMG/M metagenome (GOLD analysis project Ga0247841, IMG submission 192410) | Freshwater microbial communities from meromictic Lake La Cruz, Castile-La Mancha, Spain - LaCruzMarch2015_18m | ecosystem: Environmental > Aquatic > Freshwater > Lake | place: Spain... | reverse complement strand
GGCAGGAGCGCGCCCGCTCGGCCCTGACCGCGGGCAATGAGACCCTGGCGCGGGAGGCCCTGCTGCGCAAGAAGGAACACGACGGCATCGTCGCGAGCCTGGAGACGTCCTGGGAGTCGGCCCGCCGTACCAGCGAACGGCTCAAGGCCCAACTGCGCGCTCTGGAGGCGAAGCTGGAGGAGGCGCGGCTCAAGAAGGGCAGTCTGGTCGCCCGGCAGCGGGCCGCGCAGGCGTTCGAGCAGATGGATCAGGTCCGCGACCGCTTCCAGGCCGGACTGGATCTGGATCACTCCCTGGGCCGCATGGCGGACCGGGTGGGCGAGATGGAGGCGCGGATGGAGGCGCGCGAGGAACTCGCCGGCGAATACAGCCAGCTCGAACGTGAATTTCTGCGGCTGGAGACAAACGTCGAGGTGGAGGCCGAACTGGCAGCTTTACGCAAGGAAATCAGGGGCTGAAGGCTGGCGGCGCCGGTTCGCCGCGACCCTTCGGCCCCCCTCCCCCGGCCCCTCTCCGACCGGGCCTGGGGCGGGCGCGGGCGCGCATGGTGCAAGACGATACTCCCGCCGGGATCGATCATTGGTCATTGGAAAACACCATGTCAGAACTAGCGAGTGAATCAGCCCCCGCGCCGGCCCGGCGGCCGGATACACCAACCCGGATGCAACGGCTGCGGCAGGCACTGTCAGGCTGGCCGAAGCTGATCGTACCCTTCCTGGTACAGAACATCGGCTGGTTCATCGGCGGCTTCTGCTTCGTGGCCGGGGTCCAGTTCCTGGTCGCCAATACCACCGGCTTTGTCAATGCGCTGGTGGTCTTCGGCAGTCTGTGCGGGGCGGCCGCCTTCCTGCTCTGGGCCGGCTATCAGTTCCGCCGCCGCCGCCCGGAACTGGTGGCGACCAGCAGTATGCTGCTGACACTTGCGGTCCTGCTGGGACCGCTGGTCCTGGCGGATGCAGTCCGTCTGATCGACGCCAGCCGCGGGGATGCTGTTCTGATGATGCTCAGCGTGCCCCTGGGGCTCGCGACCCTGGCCGCCTTCGCCTGGGGCGCGGCCCTGGCCGGCGCGCTGATGGACCGGGCACTCCAGGGCCGCTTTCCCCGGCTGCTCGCGGCCCTGGCGGCGGTTCAGTTGGCCGCCCCCCTGGCCTGGGTCGCGCCCGGCTGGCCGGTCCTGGGGGCACTGCACGTAGTGCTCCTGGCACTGCTCAGTTATGGGCTCTGGAGCTTCACGGGCGAATGGCTGCGGCGGCTCTTCGTCGACCAGCGCCTGACGACCTGGTTCGCCGCCGGCACCCTGGTCTATACCGCGGCCGTCTCCTTCATCCACCTGACCTGGGTCTGGCCGCAACCGCTGCCGGCCGGTTACCTGGGCCCCTACCTGATGGCGCTGACCAGCCTCCTGTTGCCGGTGGACGCCGCCTTCAAGGAGTGGGTCAGCAAGTATGCCTTCCTGTCCCGGTTCAGCTTCCTGCTCTATGGCCTGTCGGCGGTGGCGGTGGCCGTGGCGGTGCAGAGCACCCCGGCGGCGCTCCTGACACTGACCATGGGCGCGGTGCTGTATGGCTGGATGACCTGGCGCTATCGGACCCTGCCGCCGCTGTATCTGCTGATCGCCTGCCTGGGCGGTCTCTACGGCTTCGCGGTCCTGTCCGGTCTGCCGCCGGCCTGGCACGGGCTGGCCAGCCTGCCGGGATTGCTGGCCTTGCTGGGACTGGCGCGCCTGGCGGCGGCCCGTTCGCGCAACCTGGCGCTCCAGTGCCTGGCGGCCGGCGCCCTGCTCCTGCTTGGGGTGACCGTCTGGAGTCTGGTCTGGACCCCCCTGGGAGAACCCCCGGGGTTCGCCACGGCCGCGACGGCGGCGCTCCTGATGTACGCGGCGGTGCGCCTCGCGCTGGCCCTGCCGCAGGCCGATCCCCGCTGGGCCGGTGCCGACGCCGCCGTGATCGTACTGGGCACCGCGGCGGTCGTCTGGCTGCCGGACTGGCTGCCGCTCGACTGGGCCTTGCGCACCGCCTTCGGCCTGCTGGCCCTGGCCGTGCCATGGGCCGCACTGGGTCTGCATGACCGCCGCCAGTTGCCCGCCTCGCGGCGGCTGTTCAGCGCCGCCGCCGTGACCAACATCCCGCTCGCCTTGGCATTGGGCGGACTCGCCCTGTGGCCGGGGCTGTTTGGACGCCTGGAGCCGATCCTGTTGCTGGCCCTGGCCGGGACCCTGCTCCTGTGGCTGAGTCTGGTTCTGCGTCGGCAATCGCTGTTCTACGCGGCGCTGGCCTGTGCGGGTGTGATCGGTGCGTTGATCAAGCGCGGCTATTTCCCCGGTCCCGGCACCGGGCTGGCGGCCTTCTGCCTGGTGCCGGTCCTGTGGGCCTTCCTGTGGCGGCTCCAGCGGCGCGCCCGCCTGCAAGGTCTCCTGCAGGCGGACCCGGATGCCGTGCCGCACCGCGCGGACCCGCAACCCCCAGGCCCGCGGGATACCGGGCTGGCCGCGGTGGTCCAAGCGCCGCTGGAACAGGCGATGGCCCTGCTGTGGTCGCTCGGCTTGGTGCACCTGGTCCCCCGTCTCCTGGAGACCACGGCAGGGCCGGGGCGACCCTGGATCGCCGCCCTGGCGGCAGCGTCGGGCCTGCTGATCGTCGGTTATTTCCACCTGTTCCGCTGGATCAGCGTGCCGATGCTCCTGGGGCTGGCGGGCCTGCTCGCCGGGCTGGGACAACTGGAGCTGACCTGGCCCTGGCGGCTCGCGGCGGCCATGCTCTATGCGCTGCTCATCTGGCGCGCGGGCGTCGCCCTCCTGGTGCGGCCCTTGACCGGGCGGCTGGCCCGGGTCCTGGGATTCACGGTGCCGGGCGGGACCGGGGGCGGCCGACAGATCGAGGCGAGCCTGCACGCCTGCACCCTCCTCACCGCCGCGGTCGTCCTGTCGGTCGTCCTGACCCTGGCCCGGCTGGGCGTGCCGATGCCGTCGCTCCTGCCGGCCCTGACCCTGTGCCTGCTCGCCTTCCTGCTGACCGGCCGGTATCACCGCACACCGCTGCACGCCTGGGCGGCCCTCATCACGCTGGTGCTCGGCGCCTGGCTGACCGCCGCCTGGCTGGCCCCGCCCGTGCTGTTCGCGCTGGGGCAGCCGGGGCTCAACGCGCTCCTGAGCCTGGGCCTGACGGCGGCGGCGGTGGGGCTGGGGTCCCGACTCGCACCCGGTACGCCGCTGGCCTGGTGGCGCACACCGCTCCAGGCAACCGGCGGCGGGCTGTACCTGCTGGCGCTGGCCGGGGCGCCGTTGGCGGCCCTGGCCGGTGATGCGCGCCTGCCGATCCTCCTGGGGCTGCTGTGTGTCGCGCTCTTCCCGGCGACCCGGCCGCTGGCGAAGGCGCCGCAATGGCGCGGTCCGGCACTGGCCCTGCTGTCGACCGCCCTGGTCTGGAGCCTGGCGGCACCGACGCACCTCGACCTGCGCACCGGGGTCTGGACCGCGGTCGGCTGGGGCCTGGCCCTCTCGGCCCTGGGCAATCTGGCGCTCCCCCGCTGGAATGCCCGCCGGCCGGACTGGGCAGTGGCAACGCCGGCCTGGCTGCTGCTGGGATTGGTCGCAGTGCTGGGCGGGGTGACGATCGGGGTCCTGACCGGCGTCTGGTCACCCGCCGCCGCGCTGGCCGGATTGGCGCTTTATCTCTTATTGCTGCAAAGCAATACGGCCTGGCCGGGCCTGCCCTGGCTGGCGGTCGCGGCCCTGGCGGGCAGCGGCCTGCTGGCCGCGGGCGTACTGGAGTGGACCTGGTGGGACCTGGGCCTGGGGCGGCCCGCCCCGAGCGGCGAGTTTGCCGCCGCGCTGTTGTGGGTCAACCTGCTGTTCCTGCTGCTCGCGCTGTGGCGGCGCCAGGGTCCGACCCTGGCCCGGTGGCTATCCTGGCGGCAGGAGGGGCTCGCGGCGCCGCTCTTTTGGATCCCCTTCGCGATCCTGGTGCTGCTGCTCGCCCGGCTGGTGCTGGTCGCGGCCGGCAGTCTGCCGTGGTTTGGGACGCTGCGCCTGGCGCCCACCGCCGGCCTGCACAGCCCGCTTGCCCTGTTGCTGGCGGCCACGGCCGCCCATGCCGTGTGGCGGCGGCCGGAACAATTGACCGCCCAGGTATTGTTGGCGGCGCTCGCGGTGACGGTGCCGACGCTCCTGCACGATCTGGCGATCCCCCTGGCGTGGCTGCCGCTCGGCCTGGCCCTGTGGTGCGGGGTGCTCCTGCTGGCCTGGCGATACGGGCCGCACCGCACCGAACGCTGGCGTGCCGCCCTGCGGCCGTGGCTCGACCTCCTGCCGATCGCCGCGCTGGGCCTGCTGGTGCCGCTGGCCGGCACCGACTGGGCGGTCTGGACCCTGACCCTGTTGCTGCTGGCCCTGACGGCGCTGGCGCGGGGCTGGTGGCAGGGCAGTGCGTTCTGGCTGAACTTCGGCCTGCTGTTGGCGCTGGCGGCACTGGCGGGCGGTTATGCCATGTCGCTGGCGGGAATGCCGCTCCTGGCGATCACCCGGATGCTGCCCTGGTACGCCCTGCAGACCGTGCTGTTGCTGGCCGTGTTCATGGTGGTCCGGCAGCGCCTGCGGCGCTGGCTGGCGGGGGCCCACCCCGCGGCGGACGCGGGCCTGCGGACGCGCCTGCGCGGGGTCGAGCGGACGGTGACTGGATTGATCTGGGTCTTGCTGAGCCTGAGCCTGCTGTGGCTGGGCTGGCACACCTGGTTCCTCGTGACGTACCTGGCCGGCTCAGGGCCGCCGCCCTGGCATTTCGGCCAGACGGCCGACGCTGCGGCGACGGGTGCCGCGCTGCTGCTGCTGGCGGGACTGGCGGTGGTGCGCGCCTGGCGGCAGCCTGACGAGCCGGAATGGGTCTATGCGGGGGTGCTCCTCACTGGGCTGCTGGTCGTCTACGGACGGCTGGTGCTCCTGGGGCTGTCGCCCTTCACGCCCTGGGACAGCATCGCGCTGCTGGCCGCCGCCGCGGGCGTCCTGGTGCTGCATCGGGTCACCGGCTTGCGGCACCTGTACCCCCTGGCCCTGCTGCTGCCGCTCCTGGCGGTCGCGACCGCGCCCTGGCAACTCGCCTCGCACTGGACCGGCGGGGTCCTGCTGGCCGCCGCCGTGCTGTATCTGTCGCTGGCCCATACCCTGCGCAATCCCTGGCCCCTGTACCTCGGGGTGCTGGCCCTCAACGGCGTGGTCTATCTGTGGGCGCCCCTATGGGCCGAGCACTGGGGCCTGTGGCAGTTCTATATAGTCCCGGCGGCGATCTCGGTGCTGGTGCTGCTGCACCTGCACCGGCGCGAACTGCGGCCGCGGGTGTGCAACGGCGCGCGGCTGGCGGCGCTCAGCGCACTGTATGCCGGCGCGGGACTGGATCTCTTCCTGCGCCCGGAGCTCGGCGTCTTCGTGCTGGCCCTGGCCTTGGCACTCGCCGGGGTGTTCATCGGCATCGCGCTGCAGATCCGGGTCTTTCTCTATGGCGGCGTGGCCTTCCTGGTGCTGAACGTGGGCGGGCAGATGGTCAGGTTCTACCCCGACCAGGGCAATACCCGGGCCCTGATCCTGATGGGACTCGGCGCGGCCATTACCGGCGGGATGGTGGTCTTCAATCTCAGGCGCGAGGCGATCCTGCAGCGGATTCGCATCGCCCGGGCCGATCTGGCGCAGTGGAATTAGCGGGCTGCGCCCCGGGGCCGTGGTCCAGGCAGAAACGCAAGGGATTGCGACCTACCCGGCTATTCGGCACCATCCGGCCAGAACGCGGGATCACTAAACGCCTCGTAGACCCACGGGCATTGTTCTGGGCAGGCGCCCAAGGGCAACCCTGTTTCCTTTTCGGCGCCGAATCGGGCACAATCGTAGGCATCGGCGATGGATGCGTCGAGCCTGCTTTTCAGGCCGGGGTTCTCCCGCAGATGTTTGTGCAGCCGCTTGCGCTGCTCGATGATGGTCAGTCGCCAACTGCGGCCACGGAAAGACGGCTGGTACACCCATTTCAACAGGTGGATGAGCAACGCTTCCAGATAGGATTCCAGTGCCCGCTGCTCCGATTTGCCCATATCTTCGATTTCCTCGGCGATATGCTCAACGTCGATCTGGTCGAATTTGCGTTCCCGCAACAAAGCGGCCTGCACTTGCGACCAGGTGCAGAGATCGCGATCGTAGTCGGTGACCATGGCGAAGTTGCCTCGTTGAGGGACCGGGAGAGGATAGCTGAGTCACTTGCGGGTCAGATAAGGGAAAACCCAGCACAAGGCGCGGTAAGCGTTGACCCAGCCGCGCTGATGAATGACGCCCTCAATACTGTTGGCCGTGACGATCCGGTCGCGGCCCCTAGGTCGGGTTAGGCGCGCACTTCCGGCCGTGCCATCTGCGCCGAGCGTAGCGCACCTTAACCCGACATGGTACCGCTGGCGTCGGGCTACGCTGCGCTAACCCGACGCACTGGCAAGAAGCCACAGGCGGTGGTCGCATCCCCGGCGCTGAGGCAACTACGCCACTGCCGAAAGCATCAGGACCCGGCCATGCCCGAGCCGCAGGACGCGACACTCGCCCACCTGTACGGTGGCGAATGTGCGGCGCTGCACCTCTGCGCTCGCCTCCAGATACCCCTGCTGTTCAACAACGATTTGGCGGCGGGCGAGGCTGCCCGGCGTCTTGGCGTCACCGCGGTAGGGTCGGCGGGCATCGTCGCCAAAGGCCACCTGAGTGGGCTGATCGACCTCGCCGAGCCCGAGGCGGCCTTGGGCCGACTCTACGACACCAGCACCCTGTTCGTCGCCCGTGCCCTGATCTACCGAGCGATTTTCACCCTCCGAGGGCAGGGTCGTCCAGCTGGTAAACCGATATTCTTTTACCTCAAACCCCTTTACGACCTTGCCCGGCGGGAGTAATCTGCGGCCCGAGACATCGCTTATAGCTGCTGAACTTTTGCTAGAAGTTCATTGGCCTGTTGTGGCAATGGACGGATTGAGAGACTTGCTTTCGTGGGCATCCTCCGCGACAGCAAATAGTGAATTCGTACGTCTAGGAGAAAGCCATGAGAACATCATCCTAACAGCGACATGCGGCTATGTGTCGCCACGCGCCCTTCCAGCGCGCTAAGAGCCTTTACTGGCAAAAGCTGTCCGAGTCATTTGAAACGAGTCATCACAAAGACTTGCGCTCGTTCGCATCTTCAGAACGCGCGGCGATTCGTCGGCGTCAAGCCGATCTTGCGGCGACATTTGGCGTAGCGCCTCAGGAATCCACCCTAAAAGACTGGCTACGCCAATGGAAATACGGTCCTTTATCGTTATCCCAGCCAACGAACCTCACCCCGCGTTCGTGACACCGCTCCAACGGTGTCACAAGTCACAAATATGTCAGGCGCTCTGCGCCGGGAGTGGCGGAGGCCGAAATGATGATCACGGCCGAAGTCCGTGGAACCCGAATATAGATCGCGTTGCGGTTTACTTGCGGCGTAGCTTTCAATTCCCTGGTGAATTACGCCTTTACTTTCGGAGTACGAGTTGGAAAAGAACATCTGTCGCCCAGGACGTCAAAGACGTTTCGATGGAAGAATTGCGCGCTGGGAGCAAGGTCAGATTCACCCCATCAAAAGGGAACAAAGGCCCTGTGGCCCATGATGTAATATTGGACACCTAAGTTGTCAACACAACACGCGGATGGCGGAACGCGTAGCGGTTCCGCCATCCCGACCGACGGAAAGGCTGTTCGCCCTTCGCGCATCATGAAGCGGGTAGGTTGGGGTGACGAAGGAACCCCAACATTTATTAACCGTTTCGTTGGGGTTCGTACCTCACACCAACCCACGCGCTGACTGTCTCTTCATTCCACACAACCGACAAGCCACCCATGCGAGTCATCTCCAAACGCCCGATCCGGGAGTTCTGGACCCGGCATCCCGAGTCGCAGCCCGCGTTGCAGGAATGGTACCGACGGCTCAGCGAATGCAGCGCCCTGTCCTTCCCGGAGCTGCGGCAGACCTTCGGGTCCGCGGATTACTTGGAGGGCTACGTGATCTTCGATGTCGGCGGCAACAAGTACCGGATCGCCGCCGTGATCCACTTCGATAAGCAGCGGGCTTATGTACGGGATGTCATGACCCATGCCGAGTATGACCGGAATCGGTGGAGGCGGAAATGAATGCAGCACTGGACCTGGATAAGATGGTGCCGGCCTGGCAGGCGCTGAAGTCCCTGGCCCCCCTCGCACACATCGAGTGCGAGGCGGACTATGAGCGAACCACGGCGTTTCTGAACGATCTGCTGGACCTGGTGCGGGACGATGCCGGGCATCCGCTGTACTCGCTTGTCGCGGTGGTCGGCGACTTGATCGAGGCCTACGAGATCGACCACGAGCCGCGGTAGTGCGCAATCCAGGCGAATAGTAGGCCGCGTCGAGGTCTGGAGGATGGGCACGCTGCGCTTTGCCCATCCTGCAATCGACGATCGAGCCGACCCACATCCGTTTCGATCGCACCCTGGTGGCGGCTGGCGCTTGCGACCGGACGGCGCGGGGGCTAGTCTGACGGTGATCCGATCGACACCCCGACGGCGTCCGTCCGGCACCTGTGAAGCGCCTTGCATTGCCCCCGCCAGCCCCGAGCATCTCCAGAACAGCCGTTACCGAACCAGTGTCAGGGTCCCTGCCATCCCGAGGGTCGTCCGCCATGTCCGCCGAACTCCAACTGCTCGAAGATCTCAGGCAGACCCGGCTGTGCCAGGAGCTGGGCATCGGCGCCCTCGGGGCATGCTGGGGCCTGGCCTCCGAGGCCAGCTTCCGCGACGCGCTCAAGGGTTATCCTGGAGAAGTCCTTCGGGGGTCGAAGTCATCAACGTCAACGAATTCGACGACGAGGGCACCGTCTTCGGCACGCCTGATCAGGTGGAGATCGATATCATCATCAAGAACGGTGAGCTGATCCTCTGCGAGCTCAAGTCGTCCATGTCGAAGTCAGACGTCTACACCTTCGAGCGCCCGACATCAGCCAGGCCTTCACGTCTAAGAGCACCAGTGCGGAGTCGATACGTTCGGCTTGACGCCGGAGCCACCACCACATGCCAAAGGCAATCACGGCCACCAGCACCGCATGGTCAGCCCAGCGCCTTGATCAATTGGGAGGCGGCGACCAGCAGCGGCGACCAGGAGGGTCCGAAGGGCGGCGCATAGGCCAGGTCCAGGTCGTAGACCTGCTCGGCGGTCATCCCCGCCTGGATGGCCGCGGCGGCGGTGTCGATCCGGTGGGCGGCGGACTCGGGGCCGACCATGCAGCATCCGACCACCCGGCGCGTGCCCCGCTCGCCCTGCAGCCACACCGAGAGCTTGCCCCCGCCCCCGTAGTAGCCGGCGCGCGTGGACGTCAGGACCTCGGCGCTCACCGTGTCGAGCCCGGCCGGCACCGCCTCGTCGCCGGAGAGACCGGTGCGCGCCACCTCCAGCCCGAAGAACTTGAACGCGGCCGTGCCCAGCACCGGCGGCACCCGCCGGTCCCGACCGAACGCGTTCTCCGCGGCCAGCTTGCCGGAGCGATTGGCGCGCAGGGCCAGCGGGAACCAGACCGAGCGGCCGGTCACCGCGTGGCGTGCGTCCGCGCAGTCCCCGGCGGCATAGATATGCGCGTCGGCCGTCCGCAGACGATCATCGACCGCGATGGCGCCCGCCGCGCCCAGGGGCAAGCCGGCGTCCGCGGCCAGCCCCGATTCGGGGCGCACCCCGGTCGCCACCAGCACCAGGTCCGCGGCCAGGGTCCCCTGGGTGGTCTGCACCAGGAGGTCGCGGCCCTGACGCGCGATCGACTCGACCCGGGTGCCCATCAGCAGTTCTACACCATGCCTCCCGGCCTCCTCGAGCACCCGCCCGCGCAGTGTCGCCGGGAGCCAGGGCAGGACCTCGGGCAGGGCCTCCACCACCGTCACGGCCGCCCCCAGTTCGCGCAGGTTCTCGGTCGCCTCCAGCCCGATGTAACCCGCGCCAATGACCACCGCACGCTTGGGCGGGGCCGCCGCCAGCGCGGCCTTGAGCACCCGCCCGTCCTCGAGTGTCTTGAGCAGATAGGCCCCCTGCCCCCACAGGTCATCCAGACCCGCGATCGGCGGCGTCCAGACCCGCGCCCCGGTGCACAGGATCAGCTTGTCGTAGTCGAGCCGGAAATCGCCGTCGGCATGACGCCCGACGACCTGGCGCGCGGCCCGGTCGATGGCCAGCACGGTATGACCCAGCCGCACGTCGATCCGGCGCTCGTCACGAAAGCGTTGCGCGGTGATGACCTGAAGGTCCTCCATGCGCTCGTCCGGCGGGAGCTTGTAGGGCAGGCCGCAGGCCCCGTAGGAGACATCCTGGGTCTTTTCCAACACCAGGATCTCGGCCGCGGGGTCGATCCGCCAGGCCTGACTCGCCGCGCTCATCCCGGCGGCTACGCCGCCAACGATTACCAGTTTCATCGATACGATACCTCTTGCCGGGTAATGGCGCCGTCGCGCCCGCTTAGACGAAGGCCGGGGGTGGCGAAGTATGCGCACTCGTTGTCGTTGTCGTTGTCGCAATCGGAGAAACGATGCACTTCGGGGTCCGAGAGAATCCGGGGCGCTCCGATAACCTCGACAACGACAACGACAACGATAACGAAAATGGCGCGGTAGGCAGCCGTAAGCGAAGAGATGGGCATCGCCGCGCGCTGCCCATCCGACAAACGAGCCGCCGCCTCAGCCGAGCATCTCCACCCCGCCCAGATAGGGCCGCAGGGCCTGCGGGACCCCGATCCGCCCGTCCGCGTGCTGATAATTCTCCATCACCGCCACCAGGGTGCGCCCGACCGCGAGCCCCGAGCCGTTCAGCGTGTGGAGCAGTTCCGGCTTGCCGGTGCGCGGGTTGCGCCAGCGCGCCTGGAGGCGGCGCGCCTGGAAGTCGCCGAAGTTGCTGCACGAGGAGATCTCCCGATAGGTCTGCTGGCCGGGCAGCCAGACCTCCAGGTCATAGGTCTTGCAGGCGGAGAACCCCAGGTCCCCGGTGCACAGGGTCACCACCCGGTAAGGTAGGCCCAGGCGCTGCAGGACCGTCTCGGCATGACCGGTGAGCGCCTCGTGCGCCAGCGCGGAGTCCTCCGGGCGCACCGCCTGGACCAGTTCCACCTTCTCGAACTGGTGCTGGCGGATCATGCCGCGGGTGTCCTTGCCGGAGGCGCCCGCCTCGCTGCGAAAGCAGGGGGTGTGGGCGACCCAGCGGCGGGGCACCTGGTCGGCCTCCAGGATGCAGTCGCGCACCAGGTTGGTGACCGGCACCTCCGCCGTGGGGATCAGATAGAAGTCCCGCTCGCCGGGGACCTTGAAGAGATCCGCGGCAAACTTGGGCAACTGGCCGGTGCCGCGCAGGCTATCGGCGTTGACCAGGTAGGGGACATAGACCTCGGTGTAGCCGTGCTCCTTGGTATGAAGGTCCAGCATGAACTGGATCAGGGCGCGTTGCAGCCGGGCGAGCGGCCCGGACAGGACCACGAAGCGCGCCCCCGTGACCTTGGCCGCCAGGTCGAAGTCCATCCAGCCCAAGGCCGTCCCCAGATCGACATGGTCCTTGGGGGTGAAGTGGAAATGCGTCCGCTCGCCCCAGCGGCGCTCCTCCCGGTTGTGGGTCTCGTCCGCACCGTCGGGGACGCTCGCGTCCGGCAGATTGGGCAGGCCGAGCGCGATCTCGCCCTGCTCGTCCTGGATGGCGGTCAGCCGCTGCTCGGCCGCCGCCAGGACAGTCCCCAAATCCGCCACCGCGGCCAGCAGGGGGGCGGCGTCCTCCCCCGCCGCCTTGGCCCGGCCGATGGCCTTGGAACTGGTATTTCGCTCGTTCTGCAGCTCCTGCACCCGGACCTGCAGGCCCTTGCGCTCGCCCTCCAGGGCCTCGATCCGGGCGGTATCCAGCCGCATCCCGCGGCGGGCGAGTTGGGCGGCGACCAGGGGCAGGTCGGTGCGAAGCAGGCGGGGGTCTAACACTTGGGGTCACCAGTCTCGATGCGGGGGGCCAGGGACGGCCGTTCAACGGCCTATTTCATGGCGGATTCTACACCGGCCGCCGGCTCCGGCGCGGGCGGACGGCGCCGGTCCAACCAGAAGGCCGCGGCGAACAGGACCGCGGCGAAGACCGCCACGATCAGGGCGCAGGCGACCGGGTCCTGGACATAGAGGTTCACCGCCCCGAGGTCGGGGCCGATCCAGGGCGCCACCCAGGGGTAGACCAGGGTGTAGAGGAGACCGGCCGTGAGCCCCCCGGCCAGACCGACCCCGGCGTCCAGGCTGCCCTCACCCAAGGCCATCGGCATGGTCCCGGGGCAGTAGCCGAGTAGCGCCATGCCGACACCGAAGAGCGCACCGCCCGCGACGACGCCCCCGATCAGGAGCGGCTTCACCTCCAGGACCGCCGCGCCGAGCTGGTACTCGACGAAGAAGGCCAGGGCCGAGGTACCGATCGCCACCAGGAGGATCTTGGCGACCGTGAAGTCCAGGAGCAGCCCGAACCCGATGATCCGGTCGAAGCGGGTGATACCCACCCACCGCGCGATGAGCGCGAAGACCACCCCGGCCAGGAAGGCGACGATCATCGCGACACCCCATAGAAGGCACGGGAGGCGGCCACGAAACAGGTGAGGACCACCAAGGCGAACAGCAGGCCGCTGACGGCCAGTTCCATGCCGCCCGACAGGATGTGCCCGCTGGTGCAGCCGCCGGCCAGACGGGCGCCCAGGATCAGCAGAAAGCCGCCGACGAAGGCCCACAAGAGCCGCCGCACCAGGCCTGGCCCGCGACGCCGCACCCACAGGGCCGGCACACCGCGGAGGCGAAAGGTCCGGGAGGCGAGCGCACCGGCCAGAGCCCCGCAGAAGCCGCCCGCCAGGAACAGCAGTTCCCATGAGCCAGCCGTCGCGATCTGCCGGAAATAGTCGGAACCTTCCAGTCCGGCGAGCAGGCCCGCGAGATAGGGATAGCCGGTCGAGGCTCCGATCGGTCGATCGGCGAGGTGCACGTTCGTGACGAGCACATTGAGCAGGCCGATCGCGATCCCGGCGAGGAGCCATTGCCGGCGTGACAGGGGGACCGGCGACCCGGATGGCGCGAGGGCCTGGCTCCCCGGTGTGACGATTGAGCGTGGTTTGCTGTTCATCGGTGTCCGTTCATTGAGTCGAGGGGACCGAATTCTAACCCTTCACGGGGCTCCCTGGCCTCTCGTTCCCACGCGGAAGCAGGGGAACGCCGTGCGGGCGCTCCGCGTCCGGTCTTGGCACTGGACGCGGAGCGCCCGCACTTGCTCCCACGCAGGAGCGTGCGAGCCAGAAGCACCGGCCGCCGGCTGGTGCCGCGGGGCGGAATTGCCGGGGCCAGTCCGGCGATCGGGCAAGGGGCATGGAATTGGACAGGATTAACAGTATTTTGCAGGATTAACAGGGTGCGCAGGCGAAGAACTGGCTGTTGAGATTGCCGATCGGCAGGCCCTTGCCGGCCTCGCAGCGCAGCAGGGTCTTGTGGGGCGACACCCGCTCCAGGCCAGCGGGCGCGCCCTTGACGATATGGCCCAGGGTGCAGTCGTGAAACACCAGCACCTCGGTGAGCCAGCGGGCGTCTTCATCGGCGATGTGCGGGGCCAGCAGCCGCCACAGGATCGCCTTGTCGATCCGCATGAAATAATTGCGGATGTCCAGTTGCAGATGGTGGACTACCCGGTCGCGGAAGTCGGCGGCGCAGATCTCCCTGAGCTTCGGCCGCGGCGACCTGTTCCACCGTGAACTGATAGGCCGCAAAACTCTTGAACGCCTCGACCTCTTTCGCCAGGCGGATCAGAATGAATAACTCATCGAGCTGGCCGCGCAGCACCAGCAGCATCGGCGGCTTGTCATGTTCGGCATTGGCGCGAATAATGTGGGAGACGACCACGCCGGACGGGGCATTCGCCCCGTCCGAAACGTTTTCCCCGAGGCCGCTGGCCCATGCCCAGGGTCGGCCACGGAATAAACGTCCGGGAGCGCAGCTCGGTGCCCAGCGTGTATTTGTGATAACGGCTGAAGCCGGCCACCACCTTCTCGAAGTGTACCGCGACGTCCATCGCCTGTTTGTAGATCGGAAGGTGTTCGTATCGCGCCATAGCTATACACCTCGCGCGTATTAACGCGCGCTGCGCGCGCGAGCAGGGGGGAGTATTAGGCAAACCTGGACCGCGCAGGCACCGCCGTGCGCTAGCGCGCCTTCGGCGCCCCCCCGCCGGGGCCTGGGGCCGAGCAGGTCCTCCAGGCTCTGGGCCTCGAAAATCCCCTCCAGCCAGCCGTCCAACTGATCGATGGCGGCCTTATCCGGACGCAGGACGGCCCAGCGGGGCAGGACACCGAAGCGGCGCTTCAACTGTCGCTTCAGTCCGTCGGCCTTGCCCTCGGCCTTGCCCTTGGCAAAAATATCCTGATAAGCACGAGTTTGTTCCAGGGGAACCAGTACCGGAAACATGGTGCGCAACTCCTCGTCGGTGAGTAGTGGAAACCGTTCCATCAGCCAAAACTCAAGCATCCGTTCCAGGATGGCACGGATCGGCGGCGCCAGGGGTGCCGCGCGGATCACCTGCCAGGCTTGGGGCGCACGGACCCGCAGGTCCTCGGCACGCGGGATGATCAGCGGGACCAGCGCCGCGATATATGGGTTGTCCGGCTCGCGCTCCAGCCACCGGGGCAGGCCCTCGTCCAGGTATGCGACCGAACACAGGGGCGGCCCGGCGCCCGGCGGCATCCCGGGATCATCGTCCGCACGCAGGAAGATCAGCATACCCCGAACCGCGCGCCCCGGGTGCGCCTCCCCGTAGAGCCCGAGCTTGGTCAGCAGGTTATACCAGACAGCGGGCGCCGGTTGCGCCTGAAATTCGACGATGTACACAGGGCCGCCATGGTCCTCGGGTTCGTAGATGCCGTCCAGGCGCAGCTCGATCCCTTTGACCGTCAGGGACACGAAGCGGTAGCTTCCGCTCAGGGTCACACCATCGCTCAGCACCCGAAACGCCTCGACGCCGGTCGCGAGAAATTCATAGATCGACGGATCGGTCTTCATGATTTGCGGGAGGCCGGAGTCAGCCTCGATCCTACCATAAACAGGGGAAGGGAAGGCAAGCGCCAGCGCGAGGCGCCGGGCGTAACCTTCGAGCAATGTCCGGGATGGCCGCGGGAAGGTGCCTACACCGATCCGATCGCCGCCTCCGCCAAGACGGCGGTGATCGCGGGCCGCCCGGCACCCAGCGTTTCCTCCGGCATGTGCTTGTGATACGGGAAGCCGGGAAGGTCGGGGAAATGCGGCGTGCTGTCGTACCAAGTTCCTTATGCAGCCTCATGGAGTCTCTTGTCCAACTCCCCGCGCAAGGCTACGAAGTGACGATAATCGTTGGCCCAATCGATAGACCGGGCGTCGTCGTCCCAATCGCCCTTGGTGTAGCGGGCGAAGAAGGCCTCCGACTCCACCCCGGCCTCGGACTCGTAACGGCTCAAACGCTTGGCGATGGCCACCAGGGCATCCACCGGGGAGTCGAACTGAACCGTTTGTTTTTTCATCGTCAACTCCTAAGGGTAGTCGCGCGCGAGGCGGTAGCACAACGCGCACCGGCAGCAGCGCGCACCGTCGTTCTAGAACCCGCCATGGACCATCCGGGCCGCGCCGGAGCCCGGATGGTCCCACAGGGTACCGTCTTCCGGCGTCCCCTGGTAGTTTGCCAACCGGAACACGATGGAATCGATAGGTTCGTTTTCTCATCGTCAACTTCAAGGACGGACTGGGAGGCCGCGGCCGCTTGCGAGGTCTCGTCGCGGCCGGGGGCCGCTCCTACACCTGAGGCTCGGCAGCGGCCCGCGTAAGGCGATATGCTATCGGGCAGGCCGGGCGGTTGCCGGTCCGCGTCGATGAAGACCTGCGAACAGGAGATAGCGAGAATGGGCGTATCGCGTGTAGTGGACTTGGGTGGGAAGCAAACGGCCGCCGTGCGACCGCTTGAGCCCGCGGCCCCACGGCGGCTTTTGCCGTGGCTGGCGCTGGCCGGCCTGGCTCTGGCGGCGGGCTGTGCGTCGGTCAACCAGGTCCCGCCACCCGCCGCCGTGGCCGAGATCAAGCCGGGGACACCGGTAGGCTTCCTGCAGCCCAACGCGCTGCCCGACGGCCTGACGCTGCTCCCGCCCCCGCCCGCCCCGGGATCGGCCGCCATGGCCGCCGATCAGGCGGCGTTCCG
>Ga0247841_10007474_pt1 | contig 16238 bp, 14 predicted proteins | sample LaCruzMarch2015__2_FD_192410 | JGI IMG/M metagenome (GOLD analysis project Ga0247841, IMG submission 192410) | Freshwater microbial communities from meromictic Lake La Cruz, Castile-La Mancha, Spain - LaCruzMarch2015_18m | ecosystem: Environmental > Aquatic > Freshwater > Lake | place: Spain... | reverse complement strand
TGAAAGCTGTTGTCGCCGACACTGGTTTTGGCCGTAGCAATCATTTCATTGATGATTTTCAGACTGTCTTGTCCGCTAAAATTTTCTTTTGTTTCCATTTTATCTGTATTTATTTGTAAATAGATTGCAAATATAAATAAGTTTACAATATAAACCAAATAAAAAGCAATAAATATTTTCATTACCGGTAACATGAGATCAGTTTTCCAGGAGAATTTTTACAAAATCGGATTCGGAAATAATCGGGATTCCCAGCTTTTCAGCCTTTTTTCGTTTTTCAGGCCCCATATTTTCCCCGGCAATGAGATAACTGGTTTTGGATGAAATTGACCCGATATTTTTTCCACCATGTGATTCGATGGTCTTTTTTAAATCATCGCGGGAGAAATTTTCAAAAACCCCGCTTACCACGAAGGTCATTCCGGCTAACCGGTCGCTAAGACGTGTGATCAAAGATTCATCCAAACTAAACCGGATGCCGGCAGTCCTCAGCCTTTCAATGAGTGCAAGATGCTGCGGTTCGGCAAACCAGGAGCGGATGCTTTGCGCAATTTTTTCACCAATCTCTTCAACCTCTGTCAGCCGGTCGAAATCGGCCTCCATAAGTTTCTCCATAGAAATAAAATGGAGCGCTAATTTTTTTGCAACAGTTTCGCCAACAAACCGAATTCCCAGGGCATACAGCACCCGATCGAAACCAACCCCTTTTGAGGCATCTATTCCATTCAGGATGTTGGCAACGGTCTTCTCGCGAAAGCTGATCTTTTTCTCCTTTTTATCTCCGGTTGATTCATAGGTTTTTTCGAGGCCGATGAGCCGGTCGTAGGTCAGGTCGTACAGGTCGGCATAATTGTGAACCAGCCCGTTATCAAACAACATCTCAATCTTTCCTTCACCAAGGCTGTCGATGTTCATAGCCTTGCGCGAAATAAAATGTTCAAGTTTTCCCTTGATCTGCGGGGGACAGCCCTGTTCATTGGGGCAGTACCAGGCCGCTTCACCCTCCGTACGGATCAACAGCGTGCCGCATTCGGGGCAATTGGTTATGAAATTAAGCTGGGTGGCTCCGGCCGGGCGCTCGCTGAGATCGACACTGATGATTTTTGGAATGATCTCGCCCCCCTTCTCCACGAAAACCATGTCGCCAATCCTGACATCAAGGGAGGCAACGACATCTGCATTATGTAATGTTGCCCTTTTGACAACCGTTCCGGCAAGCTGAACCGGCTGTAAGTTGGCGACCGGGGTCACTGCACCTGTACGTCCAACCTGGAAGTCAACGGACAACAGCCTGGTTGCAACCTGTTCAGCCTTGAACTTGTATGAAATGGCCCACCGCGGTGATTTGCTTGTAAAACCAAGCAACTCCTGCTGCCGGAGGTCGTTCACTTTGATCACAATGCCATCAATGTCGAAAGGGAGTTCGTTACGAGCTGTATCCCAGCCATTCAGGTAATCGAAGATATCTTCTATTGTTCTGCAGCGAACGGCATAGTCTGAGATTTTGAATCCCCATGACTTTGCAGCAAGCAAACATTCGTAATGTGTTTTAAAAGGAAGGCCTTTCGAGGGAATATAATAGAAAAATCCGTCAAGGTTCCGCTTTGCGACCTCGGCCGAATCCTGCATCTTCAAACTGCCGGAGGCTGCATTCCTTGGATTGGCGAAAGGTTCTTCACCGTCTTCAAACCTTTGTTCATTCATTTTTATGAAACTGGCGTGGGGCAGGATGATCTCTCCCCTGATCTCGAACTCATCGGGAAAGCCTGTACCGTGTAGTTTCAGCGGAATACTCTTAATCGTTCTGACATTTGCTGTTACATCGTCGCCGACAATTCCGTCGCCCCTGGTGACTGCCTGCACCATTTTCCCATGGCGGTAAGTGAGCCCGATGGCCACCCCGTCGAATTTCAGTTCGCATACATATTCAACCTCATCGCCGATCGTCTTGTGAATGCGCTCCTCAAAATCGCGGATATCCTCTTCTGAATAGGTGTTGCCAAGCGAAAGCATGGGGTATTTATGGACAACCTGCCTGAAATCTTTCGTAATCTCACCCCCAACATGCTGGGTAGGGGAGTCGGGCGACATGAGCGCCGGAAACTCCTTCTCCAGTTCAATCAACTGCTGCAGCAAGCGGTCGAATTCATAATCGCTGATCACTGGTTTTGAAAGCACATAATAGTTGTAATTGTGCTTTCTGATCTCATCAGCTAGTTTTTCTATGACATCCCTGGCTTCAGCCTCATTCATGATTTCCAGCTTTTTTCATTCCGGCCAAAACGGATTCTCATCACGGTTCGCGTGTACCTGATGAGTTCATTTTTAAGATTGGTCTTTGAAAGTCCTCCTTTACGGTCCTTATATACCACCGGGACTTCGAGGATGAATTTTTTCTTTTTCTGCATCACATAGAGGAACCGGATGAAATAGTCGCCATAGCCGTAAAAAATTGAAGATGCATCAATCCCATCGAGTATCCTTTTATTGAAAGCAAAGTACCCGCTGAGGTTATCAGTTGTTTTTACCCGCAAGGTATAATGGATGAACTTGTTAAACAATTTACTCCCGATATAGCGCATACGCGAAGTCTCCATACCTCCTCCGATCACGTAGCGCGATCCGAGGGCGATGTCGAAATAATCGGTGATTTTGACCAGGAGCGGAATCAGTTCAGGTGGATGGTTGAAGTCGGTATCCATCACCACTACTTTATCTCCGCTGCAATGCTGAATTCCATGCAGGATGGCCGTTGCAAGCCCTTTTTCACTGGTGCGCAGCATGGGTACGACCAGCTGGTTCCCGGCAAAGGCCTCCACAATCTCGCGATAGGTCCCGTCAGGACTGTTATCATCAACGATTACCACCTCATGGTCTATCTTTTCCTTTTTCAGGATCGATAAAATCTCAGCAATCAGCAGGATGATTGAATCTTTTTCATTGAATGTCGGCAGGATTACGGATAACTTCATCGGTCAGTCATTTTTTTTTAACACCCTGACAGGGTCCACCACCCTGTCAGGGTGGTTTGGCGGGTTAGTGATTTAACGATCCGATTAAGGTTTCGGCAATAAAGCTGATGTCGTTGTCGCCAAGGCCTATGAAAGTTGGCAAGCTGATTCCTTCCTGCGAAACCAGAACACTGTTGGCCGGAGTGATTCTGAAAAAATCGTCATGCCTGTAAAACTCCATATGGTGAATGGGGTAGAAGGCTGGCCGCGAATCGATATTTTGTGCCTTCAGAACCTCCATGACTTTATCGCGGCGGGTTTCGGTGAATCCCTTCATCCGCAGGGTGAAAATCCAGTTTACATGGCGCTGGTGATGCGTTTCCTGGAGAAGTACCTGAGAACAATTCATGAAGGAATTTTGATAGGCACGGTATATTTCGTCGCGCATATTCAGCAGATCGTCAAGCTGTTCCAGCTGTGCAAGCCCAATGGCTGCCTGCATGTTCGTCATCCGGTAATTAAATCCCAGGAAATCGTACCAGTATTTTTTCTGCCTGTTCATACCATGATCACGCAGGATGCGCATGCGTTCGGCCAGCGCATCGTTGTCGGTGATGCACATGCCGCCTTCGCCGGTAGTGATGATCTTGTTCCCGAAGAAGGAAAAGCATCCGATATCGCCAATGGTGCCCACCCGCTTGCCGTTGTAAGTGGCTCCCAGGGCTTCGGCACAGTCTTCGATCATGATCAGGCCATGCTTCCGGGCCAGTGCACCCAATTCGTCCATCCGTGCGGGATTCCCATACAGATGAACCGGAATGATGGCTTTTGTTTTCGGGGTGATGTTTGCTGCGACTGCCTCAGGATCAATATTCCAGTCGCCAGCATCCACATCGGTCAGGATTGGCCGCGCATTGCAGTAACGTACGCTGTTAGCGGTGGCAACAAAGGTGAAATCGGGAACGATAACCTCATCATCGTTGGTAATGCCGGCAGCCACAAGCGCAAGGTGAAGGGCAATGGTGCCATTGTGAGTGGCAATGGCATGCTTTACGCCGTGGTACCTGGCAAACTCCTGTTCAAACTTTTCAATGTATGGACCGATGGAACTGATCCAGCCGCTTTCAATGGTATCGAGCAGGTATTTTTTTTCATTCCCGAGAAATGAAGGCTGGGCGATGTTGATCTTCTTACGGTCGGTCATATCATTTCTTTGTGAACAGGCTTTGGGAATATTCATTTACCCTGCAATGCAGTAATCATTTTTATTTGTCAATTCGTTCGTGGACAACCGCGGTGTTGCGGTAAATAAATATCCTGCGGTTTTTATTGATCGGGTTTAACCAGTGCACAAAGCGGTCGATAAACCCGGGTTCGATCGTTGTTTCATAGATCAGCCGGGGGAAGTATTTTCTGGCCTTCACTACCATGGGTTGTATCTGCTTGTCGCCGGTGAAAAGAATGAAAGCGGGCGGAGAGGTTGTGCTGTGCCGGTAGGCAACGGCAAGGATCGTATCGGCGCTCAGATCACCCACAAATTCATTGTAAGACACGGGCCATTGATTCAGATAAAATTTAGGCATCAGTTCAGGGCCGTTTTCTTCATCAACAACAGCGATGGCTTTAATATTGGGATATCTGGAAAGGTAGGTCATCGACTCGACCCTGGCTTTTTTCGAGTAGGTAAAGGTAAAGGTCAGTAAAAGAATGGTGTTGAGGGTCCAGAAAAAGCCCCATGACCATGCGAGCAATTTCGGATTTCTTTTCCAGAATCCTGAATTGGCGGCAAATGCAGACCAGCCCATTGCACCGAAAACGATCATCAGCGGGATCATAGGGAGGATAAACCGCTCCTGCTTATTCGGGAAATAGGAATGAAAGATAAAAAACAGTAAAACCGGGATGAAAACCACGAGGTATTTCTTCCAATTCTTTACAAAACCAAAGAAGAGGAAAAGACTGACCGGCGGAATGAGGAGGGCAAAGATGGTCAGGAAATAGTTGTACCACGGAAGTGAAATGTAGTCGTTGCGCTCGGTGACACATACATTCACATATTCCAGCATTTCAGCGAAGGGCTTACCCCAGATGAAAAAGTCAATGCCGCCCTGGACAAGCGAAAAAGTAAGCAGGGAACCAAGGGAGAGAGCCAGGAGTTCGCGCCATTTTTTCTGAAACAGGATGACCAGGCCAATGCCAATGGGAAAAAAGACGGCTTGCGGCCTGATATCAACCGAGAGTCCAAAAAGAAGACCCGCCAGAAACCATGCCATGAAAACACGCGAACCTTGTTTTTCCCGGAAGATCATCCAGTATCCTGCCATTAGCAAGGGGACACAGGTCATTTCCACCAGATTCCGAATGCTCATCCAGGGCATGAACCAGAAAACCGCGAGCAGCAGTCCGGCAAGCTTTGCTGCTTTTTCGTCCTGAAGTTTCGCAGCGATTTTATATCCCAGGTAAACCGTGAGAAGAGAAAATGCACCGTGGATCAGCCGTGCGACAAACATTTTTGCCTGCGGGTCGGTGATCCCTGTCCATTGCAACAGCGAGAAAAGCAGGAAATGCAATCCCGGGTAAAAAAGATTGTGCCCGGTTGGACCGTGATTATCAGGACTGCCCGGAAGCCATGGATGATTGCCGGGGTTGGCTACCCACGATCCGGCTGATTCAATGACGATGAAATGGTCATCAAACATCCCCCAGCCCTTGGCAAAAATGGCGGCCAGGAGCCGGAAGATAACAGCCAGCGCCATGATAACAACCAATGGATTCTTTTCCCAATACCTCCTGATAATCTGTGACATCTGCTTTAAATTGTTGAACTGATCATTGTACCTTTCACTATTTCGCTACCTCGCTATTTACTCACGATCATTTTTATTTTTTTCAGGTGTTCGTGATTGCTTCGCAATTCGCTATTTCGCTACCTCGCTACCTCGCTACCTCTCTACCTCGCTACCTCTCTACGTCAGCATCGCCCACTCATAATAATGATACCCGAGTTCAATCGGATTGATTCCCATGACAGGTATTTGGGCTTCATTGAACATCAGCCGTTCATCCCACGATGCCAGACTGAATCCCGGAACATCGATGTTCGGACGGGTCATAATCATGATCAGGTCGGCATGCATGGTCACGCTGTAAGAGATGACCTCTTCGGCAAAATTGTTTGATTTATAAGCAGTTGTAACTCCATATGGAATTTTTTCCTCGTCGAAAATGTCGGTGATCTGCTTGGTAATGATCGCAAGGCGGGTCTTAAGCCCCGGATCCTTTTCCGGACACAGGAACATGTGAATCTTTGCATTGAACAATGTTGCCATCAGTTTTGCCCACTGGACAGCCTGGCGTGACTCAACATCATTGCTCACCGGGAAGACGATGTTCTGGTAACCCTCCTTAAAGGAGCGTTTCTGAACCACCACTACGGGGATGGGCGATTCGATTACAACCTTCAGGGCATAGCTCCCGAAAACGTGCTGTAACCCTTTTTTTCCATGGGTGCCGAGTATCATCAGGTTGGCCTTGATTTTTGTGGCTACCTCGCTGATGGTTGAAAAAATGCTTCCTTCCATTGCCAGGGTATCGATGTCGACGTTGTACTTTTTTTCATAATACTTTTTGTACTCCCTGAGCCGCCATTCAACATAATCAACCCCCACATTTTTCTTTTTCAGGGCAGCTTTGGTTTCCTTATTGATAATGTGCAGGATACAGACGTTGTATCCCAGGAATTTCGCCAGTTTTACTCCATGAGAAATGGCGTTTCCGCATACTTCAGAGAAATCAGTCGGAATAAGGACGATTTTATTGTACTTCTGTTCCTTTGTTGGTTGTGACATGTGAGAAAGATTTACGATTTACGATATACGATTTACGATATACGATTTATTTAATATTCGATTTTTGATATTCACTATTCTATCTTCACTATTGAGTCTGCTCCGAAAAGTCCGATCAACCGGATCCTGAGCGGAGTCGAAGGATGCAAACACTTGTTAATAAGGACACTTCGACTTCGCTCAGTGTCCGGTTTTCCATTAAAATACCTTTTCTAAGTGGTTTCAATATTCGATATTCACAATTCGATTTTTAATTTTTGATTTTTGATCTTTGACCTTTGATCTCTATTCCCCTATCTCTGAACCGTTTGACCCTTCCTGTCAGGGTTCAGCATCTGCATTATCTCCCGCAGGTTTATCTGTTTTTGTTCATTCCTTAATAACAGTGCAGATTTTGTAAAATATTGATGACCTGATAAAAATGATACCTGCGATGAAAACCAGTCATATAAATTCATTCGTTTGATGCCATTTACCTGCCATTCAAGCCGGAGCTGGAAGGCATGGATGAAAAAGTCGTCACGGCCAAGGTAGTCGAGGTCAGCATCACAAAGTATCTTTTCTTCCAGTGACGACGGGCGCTGCGGAAGCCGGGTTACCATGATCAGTCCGGTGATGTAATCGATGTCAGCAGAGGCATAATCAAAACGGGGAAGGATCATTTTTGCAAGGTTGACCGATGCAGTTTCATGATCGGCATACTGTATCAGAATTCCTGCATCGTGGTACAGCGCTGCCGTTTCAATAAGGATTTTACACCTCTCTTCAATTTGTTCCGACTCGATGAGGCGTCGGGCAGCTCTGTGCACATCGAGGGTGTGTTCAACACTATGATAAAACAGTGTTGGTTTAAGCTCTGCTTTCAGTCGTTGAACGATGTAATCACTGGCTCCGCTGAAATCCATACCGGTAATGAATTTTTTGTAAAAATATGAAAAAAAGTGAAGCCTGAAATAGAAAAGAAAAAAGTGGCCGGTAAAATCAGCGGATGCTTTTGAGTTGATGGATTGTTGCAGTGGGATCGGCCGACGAAAAAATGGTATTGCCGGCTACAAGGATATCAACCCCCTGCCCGACAAGCACAGGGGCGTTTTGCAGGTCAATGCCTCCATCTACCTCTATCATCACGCTGAGGTTCTTCAGGGTGATCATGGATCGGAGGGTGGTGATTTTTTCAAGGGTATCCTGAATGAATGATTGTCCGCCAAACCCGGGATGTACCGACATCAGGAGTACCATGTCTGCCTGGCCGATCACTTCGTCCAATACGCTTACCGGAGTTTCGGGGTTGATGACAATGCCTGCCTTTGCGTGCAGGCTCCTGATGGCCCTCAGCGCTTCGACGGGATTCCTGCAAGCCTCCATGTGAATACTGATAATATCGGCCCCGGCCTTTTTAAACCGTTCAAGGTACCGTTCGGGATCGATGATCATTAAATGCACATCAAGAACCTTCTGGGTTGCTTTCCTGATCCTTTCAATGATCGGAAATCCGAAAGATATATTCGGAACAAATACACCGTCCATGATATCAAGGTGAAACCAGTCGGCCTCACTTTGATTGAGCATGACAATATCTTTCTCAAGATTCAGGAAGTTGGCAGAGAGGAGGGAAGGCGCTACCAGGGGGGACATTGGGAATTACGAATTACGAATTACGAGTGACAAGTGACGAGTGACGAATTACGAGTGACGAGTGACGAGTGACGAAATCGCCAGTCACTAACTTATAAACTTACCAGCTTACCAACTTACCAGCTTACCAACTTACCAGCTTACCAGCTTACCAACTTACCAACTTGCCAGCTTACCAACTTACCAGCTTACCAACTTACCAGCTTACCAGCTTACCAACTTACCAGCTTACCAGCTTACCAACTTCCTATCCCAGATAAGTTTTTAAAATCTTACTCCTCGATGTGTGTTTAAGCCGGCGTATGGCTTTTTCCTTGATCTGGCGCACGCGTTCGCGGGTAAGGTCGAATTTCTCGCCGATCTCCTCCAGTGTCATTGGGTGGCTGCCATTTAGTCCGAAATAGAGGCGGATAACGTCAGCTTCACGCTGGGTGAGTGTAGACACAGCGCGTTCAATTTCCTTTTTCAGCGATTCATACAGCAGTCCGTTGTCGGGGGTGGTATTTTCTTCACTCCGCAACACATCGTACATGGTGTTGTCCTCGTCCTGGATCAGCGGGGCATCCATGGAAACATGACGTCCCGAATTCCGCATCGATTCCTTTACCTCATTTTCCGAAACTTCAAGCAGAAGGGCAATTTCACCTGCATTCGGTTCACGTTCATACTGTTGCTCCAGCTGGGCATAGGCTTTGTTAATCTTGTTGATCGACCCTATTTTATTAAGGGGCAGGCGTACAATTCTTGACTGTTCGGCAAGGGCCTGAAGGATCGACTGACGGATCCACCACACGGCATAGGAGATGAACTTGAAACCACGGGTTTCATCGAACCGCTGGGCGGCTTTGATAAGTCCCAGATTTCCTTCGTTGATCAGGTCGGGAAGACTAAGTCCTTGGTTTTGATATTGTTTTGATACGGAAACCACGAAACGCAAATTGGCTTTGGTCAGTTTTTCGAGCGCTGCCATATCGCCCTGCTTGATCCGCTGGGCGAGGGCCACCTCCTCGTCGGCCGTAATGAGTTCAACTTTTCCAATCTCCTGGAGATATTTATCCAGGGATGCGGTTTCGCGATTGGTAACCTGCTTCGTAATTTTTAACTGCCTCATGCGAACGCAATTTGTTTTGACCTTAGATATGGGTCGGTTTACGTAAAAATTAGGTTAAGGTTACATAATAATTATCTTCTCGGGCCACGATGGTCGCCGCCGCGGTGGTCACCTCCGCGGTCATGACCACGGTCACCCCGGTCGCCACGATCGGGACGGCTGTCGGAACGCGGCTCCGGTTTACGTTCAACGTAGCCTTCCGGTTTTGGAAGCAAAGCCCTGCGTGATAGTTTCAGTTTTCCGGTTTTCGGATCCACCTCGATCAGCTTGACTTCAATTTCATCGCCAACCTTGAGTGCATCTTCCACTTTTTCCAATCGTTTCCAGTCAATTTCAGAAATGTGAAGCAAACCATCCTGGTTGGGAAGGATTTCAACGAAAGCGCCAAATGACTGGATGTTTTTTACTTTTCCCTTGTAAACAGTGCCAACTTCAGCTACGGAGGCAATGCGTTTGATCTTTTCGATCACCTTGTCGCGTGCTTCCATATTGTCGGCAACAATATCAACGATCCCGAATTCACCAACCTCTTCAATGACAATAGTGGTACCGGTTTCGCGCTGCATCTCCTGGATCACCTTACCACCCGGGCCAATGATGGCTCCGATGAATTCTTTGGGAACTTTCATCTGGAAAATGCGGGGGACAAATGGTTTGAAATCAGGACGCGGTTCAGAAATGGTCTTTTCCATTTCACCGAGTATGTGCATGCGTCCCTGGCGGGCCTGAAGCAGGGCTTCGCGCAGAATGTCAAATGATAATCCGTCGACTTTGATGTCCATCTGGCAGGCGGTAATACCGTCGCGGGTGCCGCAAACTTTAAAGTCCATGTCGCCCAGGTGATCTTCATCGCCCAGGATATCTGACAATACAACATAGCGCTTGCTGTCGGTGATAAGCCCCATGGCAATGCCGGAGACGGGTTTCACGATTTTAACGCCGGCATCCATCAGCGCCATGGTCCCTGCGCAAACCGTTGCCATAGAGGAACTGCCGTTCGATTCGAGGATGTCGGAAACGATGCGGATCGTGTACAAATTATCGGCTCCCTGGGGAATCATGTTTTTCAGGGCACGAAGCGCCAGATTACCATGACCTATTTCACGGCGGCCAGTGCTGCGGATCGGTTTAACCTCTCCGGTGGCAAATGATGGGAAATTATAGTGCAGGATGAAATTCACCTTGCCTTCGATAATAGCGCCGTCAATTGCCTGCTGATCAAGTTTTGTTCCAAGGGTTACCGTGGTGAGCGACTGGGTTTCGCCGCGGGTAAAAATGGCCGAACCATGCGCTGCGGGCAGGTAATCGATCTCCGACCAGATGGGGCGGATCTCATCCAGCTTACGTCCGTCCAAACGCTTGCGGTTGTCCATGGTGGCGTTGCGGATGGCATCTTTTTCAACTTCGTGATAGTAACGTCCGATCAGGTTCTTGTTCGCTTCCTTTTCCTCGTCGGTGAGGGTGGCTACAAATTCTTCCCTGATGGTTTCGATGATCTTCTTGCGCTCATGCTTGTTGGCATTGCCGCTGGTTGCCATCTCGTAAACCTTCTGATAGGTGGCCGCTTTGATCTTTTCCCTGAATTCGGGGTTGTTTGATTCGTGGCAATAACTCCTTTTTACTTTTGATTTTTCAATCATTGATGCAAGCTCAAGCTGCGCTGTACATTGATCCTTGATGGCTTCATGCGCAACGCGGATGGCTTCAACCATATCATCCTCTGATACCTCTTTCATTTCACCTTCCACCATCATGATGTTGTCGATGGAGGCAGCAACAATGATGTCGATGTCGGCTTCAGCCATCGCATCAATGTTCGGGTTGATAACGAATTGCCCGTTGATCCTTGCAACCCTGACCTCCGAAATGGGGCCGTTGAAGGGGATGTCGCTCACGGCGAGTGCGGCCGAGGCAGCCAGGCATGCCAGTGCATCGGGTAAAACATTCTTGTCGGCTGAGATCAGGGTTACGATCACCTGAACTTCGGCGTGGTAATCATCGGGAAAAAGCGGGCGGAGCGCCCTGTCAATCAACCTTGAAATAAGGATTTCGTAATCGGAGGGTCGGGCTTCGCGTTTAAAAAAGCCTCCGGGAAAACGGCCGGCGGCGGCATATTTTTCACGGTATTCAACCGATAAAGGCATGAAGTCAACGTTTTCCTTGGCTTCCTGCATGGCTACTACCGTAGCAAGTAACATGGTGTCGCCCATCTTTACAACAACAGACCCATCGGCCTGCTTGGCGAGTTTGCCGGTTTCAATGCTGATCTCGCGACCATCGGCAAGGGTAAAAGTTTTTGTTATTCCATTCATTTGTTTTGTCTCTTTCAGATATTAAAAGTGGTAAACCCGATATTAGGGTATAAAAAAATTATATCAAACTGTATCTAATGTGCACTATTGGCCTATGTTGTACGTTAATATCATTGTACAAAGATAATGAAATTATTAATGCAAAATTGGTTTATTATTGCCTTATTTTGCATATTTTTGTACCTTATTTGTACCTCAAAACGCTCTGCCATGATTAAAATAACCTTGCGCCGTAAAGCCATATCAGGTAATCGTTCTTCTTTATATCTCGACTTTTACCCAGCCGTCACCATTGATGGAAAAAAAACCCGACGTGAATTCCTGGGCGCTTACCTTTACGACAAGCCCAGACTCCCGGTCGACAAGGAACATAATATAGAGACCTTGAAGCTGGCTGAGATGAAACAAATGAAACGGTACAATGAATTGAATAAACCAGAGATTTACAACGAATTTGAAATGAAGCAATTGAGAATTACGGAAATTGGCGAACTTTCGTTTTCTGAATACTTTGACAAGTTCGTCAGCAAGCGTCAAAACTCTGACTATGTTGTTTGTACCTCCGCATTAAAACACTTTAAAGCTTTCGCCGGGAAAGACCTGAAATTTTCCGATATTACTGAAAAATTCTGTAACGAATTCCTTGAGTACATAACCGGCGCCGTAAATGTAAACAGCACGCTCAAGAAAAAACACATAGCCTCAAACACTGCATCGCTATACTTTGCCAAGTTTAAATCGGTGTTACGTCAGGCATACAAAGATGGCTTATTGCAAACAGATCTGAATAGTAAAATAAAGCCGATCAAAATGACCGAATCCCAACGGAACTATCTCACAATGGATGAATTGAACAAACTTATCAAAACACCATGTGCATTTCCGATTTTAAAGCGAGCAGTACTGTTTTCAGCCTTGACCGGGCTTCGATTTTCCGATATTTCAAAGCTCACCTGGCAAGAAGTCGCTGGCGTTGATGGCAATTATTCACTGAATTTCACGCAACGAAAAACAGGAGGCGTTGAATCTTTACCAATATCAGAACAGGCAGTATCACTGCTTGGCGAAAATTCAGGCCCAAAAGTCAGGCCGTTCGAAGGGCTCCAATACACGAAAGAAAATAACAGACATTTAGAGAAATGGATCACCGCTGCCGGCATTACCAAGAAAATAACTTTCCATTGTTTCCGGCACACCTTCGCCACCTTGCAGTTGAGCAACGGGACCGACATTTACACTGTTTCCAAGCTTTTAGGCCACCGGAATTTAACGACCACACAAATCTATGCTAAAGTTATTGACAAGTCCAAACGAGAAGCAATAAACAGAATAGTGTTGGAGTTATAAATTTTCGAATTTGACCTGACATGACTCTGTTCACTAAAGTAACCAAAAGAGACATCGATGATATTTATAGGGAGTTTGAAAGATTTTTTACCAGTTCAATCATAAATGCTGAAACCAGGTGCTACGATCATGGAATTAATGAGTATAAAACGAGTGAATACCTAAAGTATATAGATGAAAACAAGGTGTTTGACCAATATTATGCTTCCATAATAAATGAAATTAAGATACATGTAGTTGATCAGTTGAGCAACTACAACAAAATAAAACTGATCTCATTCATTGAGAAACAAAAATTAAATTACCACACTTCGCTTCCGGGGACGAGAAAAAGAGCATTGTTTAATGATTTCCTGGTTTATATTATTGCAGGAGGCGATCATAGCATTATAAATAGCGGCTATCGTTTAAATGAGTACGAAAAATCGATTGCTAAACTTGGGTATGTAAAATATTCAAATGCTTATTGTCAATTGGGTGTAGAGGTTGAAAACCTGTTTGTAAATTACCAGGTCGTCTTAATCAAATCTGCTGTAATTCATGATTTTACCCCAAAAAATGCCTCTCCATCCATTGTTCAGCATCAACCCATGGTTCCGGTATCCCATATTCAGCATCAACCCACAGCTGCAGTTAAGGCACTGTTCTTATATTATTTGTGTGAGGCTAAAGAAATACGGTTCCCGATGAAAAATGACTTTGAAGCGCTTTTAAAAACTTATCATTTCATCGGATCCTGGAAACATGTTTACAATCTTTTCGGCCAATTAAACAAAGGCACTTCCGATATCATGCATAAAAGTAACCTTAAATCGGTAATCGAATTGCTTTCAGGTCATAATGCAGCCTTGAGATTGGCAGATAACGACTTATACCAAATTGTAACCGAAACGATGACAAAAATCATCTTTCTTCCGATGTTTTATTACTTGCTGAAAATGTTGCAGCTTTTTGAAAACAATATTGCTTAAGTTCCCCGGGCAGGCCTGCCTTCTTTCAATAAATTGGTACTGACAGTCAGTTAAATAATCCCAGACAGCCCTTGCCAAGGCCTTACTGGCAAAATTCATATATTATCATTGCATCGAACTTAAATTTTGATGCAATGGAAAATACTTCAGTTGAAACGGTTCTTTTCAGTTTACCTCTGGCGCGGCTGGAACCAATTTTTAAAAGCTGGGTAAAAGATGTAATTCTAGAGTACAGCCCCCGCCCGCACACAACCAATATCATAAAAGCAGTTGATCCCGATCCATGGATGACTGTACCGGAACTTATTGAATATCTGCCGGAACACCCACATAAATTTACGGTGTACAAATGGGTACGCGAAGCCACCATCCCGGTTAATAAGTCCAGTAAGCAGTTACGTTTCCTGAAATCGGAAATCGATGCTTGGATAAAATCCGGCCGGCGAAAAACCTATGCAGAATTACGGGCTGAAATATCGCCACGCAGGGCTTCCCGTTGAATTTCCTATCAGTGAGAACACTCACACCTCGCCACTGCAAAATGGCAATATTAATATACTCTCAAAACCAAATCCCATGAACAAAATCGAAACATTAAACTTGAAATGTACCCTCACTGATGAGGAAATGCTGGCCATCTCCAAAGAGATGAGCGAACATATCAACAAAAAGAAACAGGCCGAGGATAACCTGTCCTCATTCTCAGCTCAAATAAAAGCTGAAATCAAAGGCCACGATGCCATCATCAACAAAACCGCCACGCTCATTCACTCCGGTTCCGAATACCGGAACATCCAATGCCAGGTAATCATCGACACGGTTCATGATACCGTTTCATGGATCCGTTCCGACACAGGCGAATTATGCCAACATGAGAAACCAATCCCTCAAAGGTATTTGCAAACGCAACTCGAAATCGATCCGCTATGAACATCAAAATCAAAAAACTAGTCCTGATAAATTTCAAGGGAATCAAGGAATTTTCCGTCGAGTTTAGCAATGTGACCAACATTTCCGGTGAAAACGGTACCGGTAAATCAACCCTCTTCGATGCCTTCACCTGGCTGTTATTCGGTAAAGATTCCCATGATTCTAAGGACTTCAATATTAAAACACTCGATATAGAAGGCAACGCAATATCCATGCTCGAACATGTTGTTGAAGGCATCCTGGATATCGATGGAACTGAAACAATCCTGAAACGTGTTTATCAGGAAAAATGGCAGCGTAGGAGAGGAACAGCGGAAAGTGAACTTACCGGCCATGAAACACTTTTCTATTGGAATGGGGTGCCGCTGCTTGCAGGTGAGTTCAAAACAAGGATTGATAGCCTGGTCAATGAAGGACTCTTTAAACTGCTTACTTCAACACTGTATTTCAATTCCATGAAATGGCAGGACCGCAGACAGGTGTTGATTCTCATTGCAGGTGAAATTTCAGTCAGTGATGTTCTTGCTAAAATGAACAAGCAACAGGTTATGGATATTACCGACATCCTTAATTCCGGTAAAGACCTGGTCGAATTCCGTAAAGAGATTGCTGTGCGTAAAAAGAAACTCAACGATGATATTAAAACGATCCCTTCCCGTATCGATGAAGTCACGAGAGCAATGCCGGATCCGGTTGACTTTGATGCCATCAAAACTGAATTTTTCAAAGCATCTGCAACCTTACTTGAAATTGAAGAGAAGATCAACAACCAGGTCGCTGCTTACAAATCACAAGGAGATCAAATTCAGGCAATACAGAATGAGATATTCGCACTCCGCAAACAACAACAATCAAAAGAGTTTGAGGCGAAAAGCGAAGCACAAAGAATTTACAATGAACGGGCATTCCTGATTGCTGATCTAAAACAAAAACATACTCAATGTTTACGCCAGTCCAATGTCGATCAGGATTCCCTGCCAAAACTTCTGCAAAAGAAAACTGACATTGAAAATTCCATAAAAGAATTACGCCTTCAATGGGCTAAGATCAATGCAGAAGTATTTGTCTTTGACGAGGATGATTCGAAATGCCCTGTATGCAAACAGCCACTCGATCCTGATTCCGTTGCTGCA
>Ga0247841_10007470_pt1 | contig 16246 bp, 16 predicted proteins | sample LaCruzMarch2015__2_FD_192410 | JGI IMG/M metagenome (GOLD analysis project Ga0247841, IMG submission 192410) | Freshwater microbial communities from meromictic Lake La Cruz, Castile-La Mancha, Spain - LaCruzMarch2015_18m | ecosystem: Environmental > Aquatic > Freshwater > Lake | place: Spain... | reverse complement strand
TGTTATTATCTATATCTAATAAATAATTTGCATTATACAGTTTATTATATTTATTTATTTGAAAATTAATTGAAAAAACAAGAACAGCAATAATTACTAATAATCCAATGATTATATAAATTTCTAAACTATTTACTTTTTTTGCTGTGCTTACCATAATTTCACGTTAATTAAATTTACTTTTTCAAATATATGCAAGTAATACTTCTTTTAAATGTAGGTGTTTTCCTAAATATCTATCTTTCTCAAAGCCACTAAACCCTATAAACCAAACTAATAAAGTATAAATATGTTTCTATATAATATAATAGTGGAAAAACTATAATATTTATATAATCTGCCCAAAAACTAAGTGAAATAAAAGGTAAATTTGATAACGTATGGAAGAACTAATTAAATGGCTTAAAGATATTAATGATAACGACGTATATACTATGGGTTATAAAGCAACACATCTTGCTGAACTAACTAAAGAAAAATATGCAATCCCGCGAGCGTTTGCAATTAGTTCAAAAGTATATTATAGTTATCTTCAACAAAATAATCTTAAAGAAAGAATTATTGAAATTTTAAGAACAATAGATTATAAAAATCAAAATGATATTCAATTCAAATCAAACGAAATTAGAAAACTATTTTTTAAAAACAAAGAAACTGATGATTTAAGATCAGACCTTGAAAAAATGTATAACAAGGTTGGAGAAACAAAGGTTGGTTGGCTTAATAGTAAGATTGATGATTTTGTTGCAATTAGAGTTTCATTAACTTCTGAGGAAGTATCTCAACATCATCTTGATTATTTAGAAAAACAATGTGGTTTCTTAAATATAAAAGGATTTGATACTGTAATTTTACATATTAAAGAGTGTTACTTTACTATGTTCTCTCCAGAAGTTTTAGAATATTTACATGAAAATAAATTGGATTTTACAAAGATTGGAATGTGCGTAATCATTCAAAAAATGGTAAATGCAAAAATATCAGGAATAATGATTACAAGTAAGGAAGTTGGAGAAAAAAATACTATTATTGAAGCTGTATGGGGTATTGGGGGCTCAACAATTGTTAAAGAAATAACTCCAGACCATTATGAAATGTCTAAGAAAAATCTAGATGTTGTTAAAAAAAGTAAAGCTATTCAAGAATGGCAACTTAAAAGAGTTCTTGGAAAAACAGTTAAGGAAAATATTGAAAAGAAAGAACAAGACAAACAAAAACTTGAAACTGCTTACCTTAAAGAATTAACATCCCTTGCTAAAAAACTTGAAACTCAGTTTAAATGTTCTTTTTGCGTTGATTGGGCTTTTGAAAAAGCAGAAATATTCATTATAGCTGCAGATCCTTTAGATTGTAGCTTAAAGGAAACAAAGAAAAGAAAGAAAGTTTATTTCCAAGAAAAAATAGATGCTTTCAAGAAGGATTTAGTTCTTGAAGGTGTGCCTGTGTTCTCTGGAGTTACAAATGGATATGTTAAAATAATTAAAGACGTTAAAACTGACCTTGTAGGAATTAATGAAAAAACAATAGTTGTAACTAAGATGACAAATGGACTTATGAGTGATAATATTAAAGATGCATGTGGAATAATAACTGATGTTGGATCAGCAATTTGTCATGCTGCTCTTGTTGCAGAAAAATATTCTCTTCCATGCGTAGTTAACACAAAAAATGCAACAACTGTTCTTAAAGATGGAGATTATGTTCAAATAAACGGAACAACAGGTGCAGTTTATATTTTAACAGGACTCAAATCAACAGGAGGAGTTAATGCTGCATTTAAAGAAATACAAGAAGAAAAAGAAATTTCAACAATAATTGGAGAAATTCAAGAAATGGAGCCTGAATATCCAGAAACAATTACAAAAATTATTTTTAAATTAAGAAAACCAACTGAGTTAAGTGAAGTTAATTTTGCAGACGTTAATGGAATCTTAATTAATTTCAAATCATTGTTTACAAGTGATGAAATATACACGATGCTAACTGATCAAGAGCAAGTAATTCCAAACTTAAGTAAAAAGATAAGAACTTTAATGATGGCATTACCTGAAAAAACAGTTTATTATTTATTAAACTTACATCAAGACAATTTAGTTGATGAAAATCTATCTCATCTTGAGATTGAAGCATTACTTGAAGTTAATAAAGAATACAAAAATTTAAATGTAATTATAGAAAACATGAAATCAACTGATGAATTAAGTTCAGTTAAGGATGAAACTGGTTTTTTAACAGGAATTGTTATAAATGATTTGAATAAGCCAAATATATTAAAGCAATATCTTGAAGCTGGTTCTGATTTTATTGTGTTTGATGTTCCAGAGATAGATTACTTTGATAAACTTAGAGCAGTAATTAATATGTGCAAAGATTCAAAGATACAAAGAATATTTGATATTAAGAATGATTACACAGAAGAGGTTATTAAAAATCTTGTTGAACTTAAGATAAATGCTGTTCTTGTAACAAAGGATCAAATCAAGTACAAAGAAATAATATATAAGAAAGAAAAAGAAATATTAAAGAACTTACTTTCAATCTAAGAAAAGAAAGTTTATTTTTATTTAATCTAAAAGCCTCGGTAGGGAATCGAACCCCACTCTTCCGCTCTGCAGGCGGATGCATAGCCTATCTGCCACCGAGGCATAACTCTTATATTTAGTTACTACTATATATTTAATGATAGACGTATTTATATTTATTACCTTCTAAATTAAAAAGTTGTGTACTTATGAAAATTGCAATAACCTCTGATTGGCATCTTGGATATCTTTGGGGAGATCCTAAGCTTGAGATGGATTCATTTACTCATCTCTCAGAAGCATTCTCAATCATGCAAGAAGAAAATATTGATTTGGTTCTAGTGTCTGGAGATTTATTTGATAAGCAAACTCCAACTCCAGAAGTTTTTTATGAAGCAATAAATTTATTTAATAAAATAAATATTGAGAATAAGCTTAATCTTAAAGCAGAAGATAGAATCCTAAAGATACCAATGATTGGAATTCCTGGAAATCATGAATATAGAGGGAAGGAATACAAAAGTACAATTGAACTTCTGGAGATTACGGGTTTTATTAAATATCTTCATGGAGATTCAATAACAATAAATAACGTAAGTGTATTTGGGTTATCAGGAATACCTGATAAGTATGCTCTGGATGTTTTAAAGAAATGGAATCCAATACCTATTCCTAACAATTATAATATTCTTCTTGTTCATCAATCATTTAGAGAATATCTTCCTTTTGATGATGAAAGTATTTTAACTCTTGGAAATCTTCCAGGCGGATTTGATTTAATAGTAAATGGTCACCTTCATTGGAAGGCTCTTGAAAAGCTTGAGCAGGGTGGAACATTTATTATGCCTGGTTCAACTATTGCAACACAAAATAAAAAAATAGAATCTGATACTCCAAAAGGTTTCTATATATTGGACACAGAAACAAAAGAATTAAGATTTATTGAGCTTAAAGAAACAAGACCAGTTATCTATGTTGATCTTTCTTTTAAAAAATCAAATCCAAAAGACATTGAATCAAAAATAAATGAAGAACTTGAAAAAATAAATAACAAAAATCATAAAAAAGACCCATTTGTTAGAGTTAGAATTAAAGGAGATCTTGAAACTGGTTTCTTTTCAAAAGACATTGATCTTAAGAAGTTTGAAATAATGTATCCTAATTTTTATCTTTCTTTTGCAAACAACATTGAAGAAAAGAGTTTAAAGGAAAGTATAGATAAACTTAAAGAGCTTGAAAAAAATAGAGGGAATATTGAAGAGATTACAAAAGAAATATTCATTGAACAAATCAAGCAAACAAAGTTATCTCCTGACTTTGATTATCAAACAATCTATGAACTTCTAGAGAAGGGAGATGTAGAAAAAGCAAAAGCACTAATTCTTAAGAAATAAAGCACATAAATATGTTTAAATATATATATGTCTATATATACATATGAACTGTAATTCATATCACTTTTTTAAGGTTATTTCAAATAACACTAGATGGATAATAATTGATGCACTTAACATGAAAGATATGTGTGTTAATGATATATCTCAAGCAACAAAGATTGAACAATCAAAGGTAAGTCACTCTCTTAAGGTTCTTTCAGATTGTAATGTGGTTTTTTCTAAGAGAAGTGGAAAACAAATGATTTATTCATTAAATAAAAGAACAATTAAGCCAATACTTAAAATATTAAACGAACATCAAACTGATTTTTGTAAAGGCAAATGTAAAGCTTGTAAAAATTAAAAATTGATTAATTATGAAACAAATATACCTTGATTATGCAGCAACAACCCCTCTCTCAAAAGAGATTCTTGAGAAAATGAAACCTTACTTTTCAGAAAAGTATGGAAATGAATCAAGCATGCATTCTTTTGGAACAAATGTTCATGAAGATATAGAAAAAGCAAGAGAAAAAATTAAACAAAAGCTAAACGCAAGTAATTACAATCTTATCTTTACATCTGGTGGAACAGAAAGTAATAATCTTGCTCTAAAAGGAATTGCATGGGCTAACAAAGAGAAAGGACGCCACATAATTACAACAAAAATTGAACATGATTGTATATTACAATCTGCAAAATGGCTTGAAGAACAAGGATACGAAGTAACGTACCTTAAAGTAAATAAAGAAGGATTTATTGATATTAATGATTTAAGAAAGAAGATTAGAAAAGATACAATTCTTGTTTCAATAATACACGCAAACAACGAAATAGGAACTATTCAAAACATAAGAGAGATTGGAAAGATATGTCATGAGATGAAAACTATTCTTCACACAGATGCTTGTCAATCATTTACAAAGGTTCCAATTGATTTAGAAAAAGATAATATTGATCTAATTACAATTAATGCTCACAAGATATATGGGCCTAAAGGAGTAGGAGCATTACTTGTTAAAAAAGAAATAGATATTACTCCTCTTCTTCATGGTGGAGGACATGAAAACAATCTAAGAAGCGGAACACTTAATGTTCCTGGAATTATTGGTTTTTCAGAAGCAATTGATATAATTAAAGAAAAAGACATTAAAAGAATGGAAAAACTAAGAGATATGTTAATTGATGGACTTCTCAAAATACCAAACTCATCATTAAATGGACCCACTGGAAACCAAAGATTATGTAATAATGTAAATATACTTTTCAAATACATAGAAGGAGAATCAATTCTTCTTCATCTTGATTTCAAAGGAATTTATGTTTCAACTGGTTCAGCTTGTTCATCTCACAATCTTTCACAAAATCATGTAATCAAAGCAATTGGAGTTGATCCAGAGATTGCAAATGGAGCCTTAAGAATAACAATAGGAATAGAAACAACTGAAGAAGACATAAAGACTGTTCTTTTGGAAATAAAACCAATAGTTGAGAAGCTAACAAGAATGTCTCCTCTTGCAAAGAAAAGAAGATGATTAAATGAATATTAAACCAAGAAGTCCAATTGAAATAAAAAGATTTAAAAAAACAATAATGAAACATTCATTTGGATTTGAAGATTTAAAAAATAAAATTAGAGAAAAAAAAGGAAAAGAAAAGCAATCATTTGTTTTTCAAAAACCAAGTAAAAATGAACCCAATTTTAAGATCTATAAGAATGGGTTTATTTACAAATCAATAAATAAATATAGATTAAAAATTTGGCAAGAATTATTAAAGAAAGGATTAATGCTTGAAGAGATTGAATCAACATCTCCTAATCTAAAGAATGCAATCGCAAAAGAAATGAAGGAAAATGGGCTTATCATACAAGATAATGATGTACTTATAAAAACAAAGATTGGTGGAATTGCACTTGCAAGCGCAAAATATAAAACAATGCCTTGGTTATTAGAACATTTTAAGATTGATGAAAAAACAAGAATAGAAATTGCAAAACAAATGATTAAGACAATAACTTTATTACACAATGAAGGATATATTCATGGTCACCCGCATATAGGAAATTGGGTAATTGATTTAACAAAGAAAAAATTAACATTAAGATTAATTGATATGGATAGAATACAGAAAGCAAGTAGATCTGAAATTGTTAAGGAAATTGGTTCTAACTTACATAATTCAATAAATAATGATATATCAATTGTATTGCGAGAAACAAAATATTTTGAAACAGCAGAAGCATATAGAAATTTCATGAGAGAACAAGTAGATAAATATAGGACCTGGAGATAATTATGGATACAAAGAATACAACATATACAAATGAAGTTAAGAAACATTTCTTGAACCCACATAACATGGGTGCTATGAAAAAAGCAGATGGGGTTGGAAAACTTGGAAACCCTGTCTGTGGAGATGTTTTCTGGTTATATATATCTGTTGGAAAGAACAAGAAGGGAGAAGAAATAATTAAAGATATTAAATTTCAAACTATGGGGTGTGCTGCTGCAATTTCAACTTCTTCAATGATAACAGATCTTGCTAAAGGCAAGACACTTACAGAAGCAATGAAGATAACAAACAAGGATGTTGCTGAAAGCCTAAAAGGACTTCCTCCAATCAAGATGCATTGCTCAAACATGGCAGCAGATACTTTGCACGAAGCTATTAAAGACTATCTATCTAAGAAAGATAATAAGGGAAAGAAAATTAAAACTATTAAGAAGGAAGCATGCTACAGATGTTGTAATAAATAAAAAAGGAGGAAGGAAATATGATTACAAAAAAATCAAAGTATGGTGAAGTTTTAAAGATATCTGGATCTGAAAAAGTTTTATCTAAATATAATGTTCCTTGTGTAACGTGCCCTATGGCAAAAATGGAAATGGATACATTAACACTTGAGCAAATAGGTGGATGGTATGGAATAGATGTGGATTCAATAATTAATGAACTAAATAAACCTATTGGAAAAAGAGTTCCTGTTTACAAAAAGAAAATTGCAGAAAAAGCAAAAACAAGAGAAAAAGCAAAAGTTATAAAGAAAAAAAAGAAATGAAGGATAATGGATTTTTATTTCAAGATCCATTTATCAATTTCAAGTAATTTTGGTTTTATTTCTTGTGAAACATCATCATAAGCATCCATTACGTGATCTGGAACTTGATGGTTTACAAGATCGCTATCTATTGATTTATCAAGATGAATAATATCCTCTTTTAATTGTCTTAGTCTATCTTTACTTAATGTTGAAAGATTTGTTCCAACTAATTTCTGTAAGGTCTTAACATTTAAATAAACTCTAGACATTGAAAAAGGTTCTTCTCTTGGAAAATCTTTTTTTTGAAGAGTTCTATACATTGGGGCATTCATAAATCTATCACTCTCTTAATTGTTTCTATTAGCTTGTACTAATATAGTAAGATATAGGATTTATAAATATAATTAATTTGAAAAGTAAACTAAAAAGAAAAAGAAAAAAACTAAAGGAAAATTAATTCCTTTAATCATTTGCAAGTGAATAGATTGCCTTTAAAGCAACAATAATAACTGCTGGGATAACAAATGTCATTATTGCACCTAATACACTTTCTAAGTACATTCCAACTACTGCAACGTTACCAAGAACTGCTCCACCAAGTGATGTAACAATTACAAGTGAAACTGATGCTAGTAAGTATGCGCTTGTTTCTTTGTCTGTAATATTTAAGAAACCAACAATTATACCAAGAATTATTAAAATACTTGTTACAACTGCACTAGCTCCAAAGAATATTCCAGCTATTATTGCAAGGATTACACCTATGATAAATGACCAAGCACCTACCTTTTCCATTGCGTTTTTTGATTTAGCCATATTTATTCCTCCACTAAATTTTATGAATTATTAGTTTTTAAAAATAGTTTTAACTATATATAATATATAAGGAAAAAGTTTAAAAACCCTTATTTTTAGTGTTCTAAGCTAACCTGAATTAGTTAATTTATAATAAATATTTTAAATTTTCAGAGAAATCTTTTGGATCTCTAAAACAAATTATTCCTATTTTTTCAAGTTCAACTAAGAATTCTTTTGTGAGATTTCCACCAACAGAAACTACAAAGATTGGTTTTGAGGTTGTTCCTTTAACAATTTCTAATTTTTTAATAATATCAACTGTTAAAGATGGTAATTGAAATAAAAATAATAAAACAATCGAATCAACTGCTTTATCATTTAAACAAACTTTAATTGTTTCAATAAATCTATCAGTTGTAGCGTCACCAGTTAAATCTATTGGATTTCTAATGACTGCATATTCTGGAACCATTTTTTTTAATTTGAAAGTTGATTCCTTTGAGATGATTGCAAGGGGTATGTTGTTTAGATCTAACTGATCAGAAACAAGAACTCCAAGTCCACCACCATTTGTAATAACTTGTATATTTTTAATAGTTTTATTTTTATTAGTTGAAAGTATCTTTGCTAAATTAAACATTTCTGTGATTGACTTAACTTGATAAGCACCAGATCCAGAAATAACTGTGTCAAATACTTCTTTTGTTCCTGCAATTGCAGCAGTGTGACTCATTGCAGCTTGATTACCGATGTTACTTATTCCGCCTTTTAATATAATAACTTTCTTTTTGCTTGCAACTCTACTTAAAGTTTGCATGAATTTTTTTCCATTCTTAATACCTTCAATATATGCTAAGATAACATCTGTTTCTTTATCAGTTTCTAAAAACTCAAGTAAATCTGATTCATCTATATTAAGTGCATTACCATATGAAATAAATTTATTAATCTTTAAACCTTCATATCCTGCTAAATCAAGTAAAGCTATTCCAAGAGCTCCTGATTGAGAGATGATTGAAACATTTCCTTTAAGAGGAAGTATAAGCTTATTCTTTGAATTAAAAGTTGCATTTAAGTTATTATCTAAGTTTAATAAACCTAAACAATTAGGTCCAATTAGGTTAATATTGTTCTTTTCAATAATATCCACAAGTTCTTTAGTTAGTTTATCTTTTCCAACCTCATTAAACCCTGATGTTACCATAATTATATTTTTACATTTACTTTTAACAACATCAAGAACAACTGAAAGAACTACCTTTGTTGGAACTGCAATAATACACAGGTCAACTACTTCAGGAAGAGAAAGAATAGACTTATAGATATCTCTTCTAAATAGTTTACACCCAGATAAACGAGGATTAATTAAGTAAATATTTCCTGAATAAGTAGATAGATTTTCAGATAAAGTTCTTCCAACAGAATCTAGTTTATCTGAGGCTCCGATTAATGCAATTGATTTAGGATAGAATACTTTAGTTAGTTGAACCATAAGTATATATACAGAAAAAGTAATATAAATCCTTCTGGTTTACATATATTTTAGGGTTGAACAAAGATATGTCTACATTAGATATTAATAATCAAAAGATTAACTATATTATTAGAGGAAAACCAGAGCATCCACCACTTGTTCTAGTCCATGGTATTTTTACTGATATTATGGGTTATAAAGGATTAATTACTGAACTAACTGATAAGTATAGAGTCTATGCTCTTGATTTACCTGGGCATGGAGCTTCAAGTAAGCTTACAAGTAAAACAAATCTTGCAACTCTCTTAGATGATTTTGTTTTAAAACTAAATATTAATAAACCAACCATTGTGGGTCATTCAGCTGGTGCTGTTCTTGCAGTTAAGTATGCTGCAACAAACCCTAATATCAAAGAGCTTATACTTCTTAATCCAGCAGGAATTAAACATTATTCTGAAATGTCCTTATTATTTAAGTTATTTAAGAATGCATATGCAAATAAATCAAGTTCTAAGTTAAAATCAAGATCCAAATTAGATAAATTAATTATTAAGAAGAATATTGAAAGAAACATACTTAATATAGAATTTTGGAAACAATTTTTTAAATTAAATAAAACTGATCAAAGTAAAGACTTGCAAAATATTAAGTGTAAAACAAAAATTATTTGGGGAAATAGGGATAGATTATATTCTACAGATAATATTGTAGAATATTCTAAAAATATTAAAAATCATGAAATTCGTTTTATTGAAGCAGGACACACATGGCCTAGAAAGAACCCAAATTTAATTAAAAAGCACTTATGAAATAAATAGTTATAAAAAAACATCTATTTACTAATCCTATATATTATATATACAGTGATATTTATGAAAGATAATCTAGATGTAATTATTTTTGGCCGTGGTGGACTTGGTGCTAAAACACTTGCTCAAATTCTTGGAGAAGCTCTCCTTTCTGCAGGATATAATGTTCTTGCTTTTCCAGAGTATGGACCAGAAAGAAGAGGAGCACCTGTTAAAGCATTTGTTAGAATTTCTAAAAATAAGATCAGAATACATGAGCCAATAACTAATCCTGATTGTGTGATAGTTATTGATGCTAATCTTCTTACAACTCTTCCAGGAACTAAAGATTATAATAATACAATTTATATTGTTAACACAGATAAACAAGAGATAAAAAAAGAAATAAAGAGCAGACGAGCATACTTTATTTCAGGAACTAAAATATCTCTTGAAAAAACAAAAGAAAACAATCCAAACATGGTTCTTCTTGGTGTTCTTTGTAAGCTTTTTGATATTAAGCTTGATATTGTAAATAAAATAATTGAAGATGAATTTAAAAAGAAAAGAAAGGAACAACTTGTAAAACCAAACATAGAATGCCTCAAAGCAGGATATGATTACTTTAAAAAATAAATAAAGATAAATTATGAAATCAATTAAGCCAAGAGGACTATTAATTGGAAATAAGAAATTTCAATTAGTAGGTCCAAAAGGAAAAAAATCAAAAGAAATAAATATTAATCAAACTAAAAAAATTAAAAGAATGTTTGAGCAATCATCTAGAATAGTAGAGAAAGGGATTGATTCTGTCAGGTGGTCAAATAAAGGATACAGTATCAAACCTTATTTTCACGATTTATTTTTAAAAAAATTAATGGAAGTAAAAAACAAGAACAAAAAGGTTTTGATTATTGGGCAAGCATTTGGTTATGAGGCAAAATATATTAAACAAAAAGCAAAAAGAGTAACAATAGACACATTTGATATTATAGACACAACAAATAAAGATTATAAAAAATACATAAATAAAGAAATAATATTTGATAAAGGAATTGAAAATTATCAAAATAAAGAGATGGTTGGAAAATATGATGCAATAACATCAGCATTTGGTTTAGGATATTATACTTTAAATACAGCAAGGAATATAGTTAAAACTTCTTTAATGCTAAAACCAGGGGGAATTTTATTTTTAAACACGTTCTCTTCTCTTCCAAAACAAGAAATAAAAGAAATTAATAAATACTTCAAATCACTGAAATTAGATAATATCTTTATTCCTGAATTAATAGAAAATGGAAACATAATAATAATTACTCGAAAAAAAGATTAAATATGAAATCAATTAAGCCAAGAGGATTATTAATTAATAAAAAGAAGTTTCAATTAATAGGTCCAAAAGGAGAAAAATCTAAAAAAATAAATTTAAAACAAAAAAGCAATAAACCATTATATGAACTATCTAAATTAGCAATTGAAAAAGGATTGTCTGCTCCAGAGTGGATTCATAATGGAGACTTTAATGCAGTGTATGGGGCAAAAGGACAAGTTGCTGCATCTCATCACAAATTTATTGAATTATTAAAATTAAACAGAACAAAGAACAAATCGGTTTTGATTATTGGTCCAGCAATTGGATATGAAGTTAAATATGTAAAAGAATGGGTAAAAAGAACCAAGGTAGACACATTTGATATTATTGATGCAATAGATCCAGACTATAAAAAAGAAATAAATAATCAATTTATATTTAAAGGTGGAATTGAAAATTATGAAAATAAAGATTTAATTGGTAAATATGATGGGATTAAAGCAACACTCAGCGCTGGATGGCATACAGAATATCCAGCAAGGAATATAATAAAAATTGCAACCATGTTAAAACCAAATGGAGTCGCAGTAATTATGACAAGAAAGCTTGAAGCAAAAGATCTGAAAAAAATATTTAAAACTCTACAATTAACTAAATTATTTGATATAGAAAGAAATGGATTTGATTTTATAATTAAAAGAAAATGATTTAATATGAAGAATGAAAAAACAAATAATAAACACATGCTTGGTGGAGTTCTTCCTGGAGGAACATCCCTAAACAACAAAACAGGAAACTGGAGATACAAGAAACCTGAATGGGATAGCAAGAGATGTATCCAGTGTATGATGTGCTATAATTCTTGCCCAGAAAACTGCATCCTTGCAGAAGTTAAGAAAGGACAAATTAAAAGAACAAAAACAGATTTAGATTATTGTAAAGGTTGTGGAATATGTGCACAGGTGTGTCCAGTTAAGTGCATAAAAATGATTGAGGAATAAATTATGAATAAAAAATTAGCATTATCTGGTGGAGAGGCTGTTGCCTTTGCTTTAAAACAAATTAATCCAGAAGTTATGGCAATGTACCCCATCACTCCTCAAACTCCAATTATTGAAACGTTTGCAAGATATGAGGCTAATGGAGAAGTTGATACAGAAATAATTAGAGTTGAATCAGAACATTCTGCATTATCTGCTGTTGTTGGAGCACAGGCTTGTGGAGTTAGAGCAGTTACTGCAACTTCATCTCAAGGCTTGCTTTACATGTATGAAGTTTTAAGTGTAGCATCTGGATTTAGATTACCTATCTTGATGCCAATAGTTAATAGAGCTATATCTGCTCCAATTAACATACATTGCGATCATTCTGATTCCATGTCTTGTCTTGATCAAGGATGGATGCAAGTTTATTGTGAGAATGCTCAAGAAAGTTATGAAATGACTCTCTTCTCTTTAAGACTTGCAGAATCTGTTAATCTTCCAATCATGGTGTGCCAGGATGGGTTTATTACAAGCCATAATGTTACTGGAGTTGAAGTGTTTGATAATAAAAAAGTTAAAGAATTTATTGGAGAATATAAACCAGAATATAATCTTTTAAACACAAAGAAACCAATCTCAATTGGATCTCTTGCACTTCCTGATACTTATTTTGAAATAAGAGCAAACATGTTTAATGCTTTTGAAGAAGTAAAATCAAATTATTCAAAGATATCAATTGAATTTAATAAACTATTTAATAAAAAAATAAATGTTTATGAAGATTATTTTGCAAGTAACTCAGAAACAGTAATTATTGTTTTATCATCAACTGCAGAAAGCACAAAAGATGTTATTGATAAACTTAGGAAAGAAAAAAAGAACGTAGGATTACTAAGACCAATGCTTTACAGACCTTTCTTGTATGATGATTATGCTAAAGCTTTAAAGAAAGCAAAGAAAATTATTGTTCTTGAAAGATGTGAAGGGCCAGGATCATATCCTCCTGTATACAAAGATATAATGATTACTATTGCAAGAAATAAAATAAATGCAGAAGTTTATAGTTATGTATTTGGACTTGGTGGAAGAGATATTTATGAAAAGGATATTGAAAAACTAATAATTGATGTACAAGCAGGAAAAGCACCAAAGAATAGATATATTGGACTTAAAGGATAAGATATGCCACTTAAGATTATTAAAAAAATATTTCCTAAAAAGGAAGTTCCTAAAAAAGAAGGGAATATTGAAAGAATTAAAGAAGTTCCAGAAAAACATTTATTTTATAGAGCACCTGGATTCAAATTTAGGTTTACTCCAAGTGAAGTTATTAATGCTAAGTTTTTAGCAAGAGAAGCATATATTACAGAAGCATTTGTATCAAGACTTAACAAACAAACAAAAAGACCAATCGTTGTTGTTGGAATTAAGAGGACTGGAATTATCTATACTAGCTCTATTGAAGGAAATAAAAACATAATTAAAACACAAATTGAATACCCATCTACAAATAGTATATTTGAAGTTAGAGATGCACAAAATAAGCTTAAAAAAATGATGGAAGAACATAGAAAAAAATTAAATAATCCATTGTTTATATTTGTAGATTCATCTAGAGCTCCAAGAATGCCCTCAAGTCTTACAGGATATGCAAAAGATGATTCTCATTTACCAGAAAGAAAATCAATAAAAGGGGTTTTAGAGAATGATGGAGAAAAAATTAAAAAAATTGGTTTTAATTGGAGTGATGATACTTCCATAATATCATTTAAGAAAAAAGATTATTTGCCTAAACTAGATTCAAAAGAACTAAATAGTCTTAATGCAATATTATTTAATCCATCAGTTGAACAGAAAAGAAAAATAGGGTATAAGAATATAATTGAAAAATGGGAATCAGCTCCACACGATGATGAAGCAAATATGCTTGGATCTCATTATAATCAACTTGTATTACATTTTGTAAAAGAAATGAAAGAATCATATTCAAAAATGAAAAAATAAAATATTGTGAAAAATTATGAATGCAAAAGAATTAGCTTTAAAAATACTTGAAAAGAAAAAGGTTGTTTCTGGTCATAGGACTTGCCCTGGGTGCCCAATAACTGTGATCTTAAGAACTGCCCTTGCAGCAACTGATGATCAAGTTGTAGTTGCAAGTGCAACTTCTTGTGCAGAAGTTACAACCACTATTTATCCATACACATCTTGGAATACACCTTGGATACATTCTTTATTTGCTAATGCTGCAGCAACTATTTCTGGAGTTGAAAGCGCGTATCTTGCACAAAAGAAGAAAGGAAAAATTAAAGAAAAAATTAAGTTTATGGCTTTTGGAGGAGATGGAGGAACATTTGACATAGGACTTCAATCATTATCAGGCGCACTTGAAAGAGGGCATAATTTTGTTTATATTTGTTACGATAACGAAGGATATATGAATTGCTTAAGCAAAGATTCTCTAGTATACACAAAAGAAGGTCTTAAAAAAATAACAGAAATTAAAACTGGAGAGATGGTTTATGCATTTGATCAAAAGACACACAAACTAGTACTCAAAAAATGTAGTGGAATATATGATAATGGAACCAAGGATGTTTTCGAAATAGAAACACTCCATCATAATATTAAAGCAACATCAAATCACCCTTTTTTAATCGTAAAAAGAAATGGAAAAGGAAAGGAAGGAGAACTGATTTGGAAAACACTTAAAGAATTAAAAAAAGGAGATCAAGTAATTACTCTTAAAAGATTAGATGAAGGAAAATCATATTCATTTAATAAAATAAATCTATCTAAAAAAGGAGATTACAAGGTAAATTTCTTAACCAAAATCAAATTACCAACTAAATCAAGTGAAGATTTAATGTTATATCTTGGATTATTTGTAGGAGATGGATGGGTAAGAGGAACTGATAGAGAGGTTGGATTTGCACTTCCTGAAAAAACAGAAGGAAGAAAAATTATATTAAAGTTAAATAAAAAATTGTTTGGAATAGAAAAGCAAGGAGTAAATAAAAATTATATTACTATTAGCTCAGTAAATTTAGCCAAATTCATTAATTCCCTTGGTTTTGGAAAAGGAGCTAAATTCAAAACATTACCTTCATGGATATTTACAATTCCAGATAACGAAAAGAAAGCATTTATTAGAGGATTAATGCTATCAGATGGATATACTTACAAAAAAGTTAAAGATAGTTGTAGATATATATCTGCAAGTAAAGAATTAATTCTAAAATTAAGATTATTACTACAAACAATGGATTATAGAGTTGGAAAAATCACAATCCAAAAGAAACTTAAAGGAACATTTGTAGTTTATAGAGAATTGTTGAAAGATAGCGAATATTATAGTATTTGCTTTAGTGAAAAATATCCATGGAACATTGAAAAATACGGAAAACAATACAAATATCAAAAATTATTAATAGGAAATAAAAACTTTGATGTTGAGATTATTAAAAGCATTAAGTTAGTTGGAAAAGAACCAACTCTTGATTTAAGGGTTGAAGGAGAACACAACTTTATTGCTGATGGTATTGTAGTTCATAATACAGGAAATCAAAGATCATCTGCAACTCCAATGGGTGCATCAACATCAACAACTCCGTCAGGAAAAACAATAGATGGTAAGAAAGAATTTCAAAAGGATCTAGCAAAGATTGCAATTGCTCATAATATTTCATACGTTGCTACAATTAATCCTGCTGACCTTGGAGATATGTTTGAAAAAATTAAGAAAGCTTTTGAAAAAAAAGGCCCAAGCGTACTTATTGCATTTGCTGCTTGCCCAACAAACATGAAAGCACCAAGTGATCAAACAATATCCATTAGTAAACTTGCAATTGAAACAAATTCATATCCTTTATATGAATATGAAGATGGAAAATACAAAATTAATTATAAACCAGAAAAGAAAGCACCTGTTGAGGAATTCTTAAAAA
>Ga0247841_10007469_pt1 | contig 16247 bp, 7 predicted proteins | sample LaCruzMarch2015__2_FD_192410 | JGI IMG/M metagenome (GOLD analysis project Ga0247841, IMG submission 192410) | Freshwater microbial communities from meromictic Lake La Cruz, Castile-La Mancha, Spain - LaCruzMarch2015_18m | ecosystem: Environmental > Aquatic > Freshwater > Lake | place: Spain... | reverse complement strand
AACGGTTATTTGAGCTAAAGGACTAGCACGACCAGATAAATTTAAATTGGTAACTCCAACTCTAATGGTAACTGTTAATTCTGTTTGGGCGTAAGAAAAAAGAGGAGACAAAAAGAAGAAAAAAAAGAAAATTATAAGGGCAATTGAAACATATTTAAACATTCAATCATTAGTTTTATTTACTTTTACCAAAAAGAACTTTTAAGGCTAATCTAATTCTTTTTCGGCCTCGATAAATGAGAAGAGCAAAAATAATGATAATCGCTAAGACCAAGCCACCAGCTCTATAAGGAAAGCCAATAAAGGTGGTTGAGCCAGTTAAAATTTTACCTTGAGTACCGTAACTTAAAGCTAAGCTAGCAGTATATTTTCCAAAAAGGAATTTTTGTTTCCAAATTCCTTCACTTTTACGAATAGCTTCGGGCAAAATATTTTTTGGTTCAACTTCAAAACTAGCAATTTTTTTACCGAAGATATTGCTAATGGTAATTACACCAAGAGGTTTAAGATGAACATTGCCTTCGTTTTTAATTCTGATTTCAAAATCAACTGGACCGTTTTCCCATAATCTCTTTGTTGGAACAAAACTTTCTAACGTTGCTTCTTCGTTAGTTTTACCAGCAATACGTAATAAAACTAAAGCTCCCAGCTCTTGAGATAAAGTTGCCCCTGTTTGTTGTAAATTAGCAGGAGTCCCAATACGGAAAACAATTGAACCAAAATGACCACCTGGCTCGGCATTTAAGGGAACAGAAGTTCGAAAGGTAAAAGTAATCGTTCCTTTTGCCGGTACTTCTATGTCCGTAGGTGAAACAGTAATCCAAGAAGCCAAAGAAAAAGTATCTTCTTTTTCAGTTAAACTAACAGCTCCTTCTTCTCCCTGAGCAGCAAAATTACGCTTTTCAACAATGACTTTAACTGGCCTATCATTTAGATTTTCAACTCTGATAGTATTCTCTAGATTATCACCAGGATTAGCAGAAATCTCAAAAGTTGGAGGGGAAAGAGCTAAGCCAGCAGCATCAAGAGCAAAAACTTGTTTTGAAGAAATTAAAAATAACGATAAAAAAAACCCAACCAAAATAAAAAAATATTGACGTTTCATTTTTTGACAAAATTAAATCTTCTGACCTCACCGACCTTTAATTATTTTACCTTAAAATTTAAGGAAAGCAATTAGTAGGCCGGTGTACAAGTCAAAACCACCGTCGTTAAATAAGTCCCTGCCGGTGTTGTTCCATCTATCGCAGCTTGGTAAGCAATTCTAGTTGTTTCATTGCTAACCGCTGTTGTATTATTCGCTATTGCTGCACCAACGGCCGTAAATTTAGAATATTTGTTTGTCTGGAACTGACTGTAAGTTGTGTCTGCTGTTGTATAACCAAAAGCCTCTGTTCCAGCGGCCATACCTGTTGGCGTTGTGTGGTCACCAGTATGATCATCAATATCATTTAAACCACTAACTGGTTTATCTGTGTAGTGAACATTCACTGTATAGCCACTTCCAGCGTTAGTTGTGACTGATAAATCATGAGCCGCTATAGCGTTGTTATTTATTGTCACTGCTCCTAAAGGAATCGTAGAAGTTGTTGTTTCTACAGTTGTTGCTGCTCCATTTACGCTTTGACCTGCTCCCACAGAAGCAACAGTAAAAGCAATCGAAGGATCAACAGTTAAGGAAACAGCCTGACCAGTTGTATAAATAAAGGACACCGTTCCACTATCAACTTGGCTTGATGAACAGTTTACATTATTGTAAGTCGTAAGAATCGCGTAGAAAGCAGTATCAACAGTTGAACCGTTAGTTATGCCATCAATCACAACAGTTCGATTGTCAGACGATGCTGGCGTTTCTCCAGCAGCTGTTGTAATTTTAATAGTTCCAGCTGTTGCTGTATCTCCTACCCAAGTTTCGGAATCAGGAACAAAATCACTTGTCCCTGCATTGTAAGTTCCAATATTACCAAAACCAGTTGGAACTCCACCTGCACCATCGGTTTGAGTATCAAATTGAATTTTTATACATTTAATAGCTGACGTTGTTACATTGTCAAAATCAAATGTGTAACTAACCGCGGTAGCACTTGGACGAGAATCAGTTAAAGCAAGACTTCCTCCACTTAAATAAGAAACAGCCAAGACTTTAATTGTCCCAAATAAAAGAAAGAGCCCTAAAAATAAAATAATAGGCAGGGCAATTTTGACTTTTAGATTTTTAGTTTTTATCTCTTTCACCTCCTCTCTTAAATTAAGAAAACTATTTTGATTTTAATCTCTTTATTTCTCGAATATCAGCTTTACCAAATAAAACTTTTAAGGCAGCATTAATCCTCTTTCTTACGAGTATGAAGAATATTACAATGCCTGTCAAGAGGATAATAAAAAGCAAAAGCGGCAACCAAGGAATAACCCAAAAGGTAATTTCCCTTTCTATTTTTTGGCTTTCAGTCCCGAATAAAATCGTAATCTGTGCAGTAAATTTACCCAAAATATATTTCTTCTGCCAAGACCCCTCTAGCTCTCTAATTGTCTGTGGAAGAATTGTTTTTTGATTTAAATTTATTTTAGCAATTTCTCGACCGCGCCAATTTCTAATTTTAATTTCTCCAGACGGAGTTAAATGAATATTCCCTTGATTTTGAAAAGAAATCTTAAAATTAATTGGACCGAATTGTTGAAATTTTTTAATCTTTAATTCACCAAAATCCCCTTTTTCCTTAATATCGCCTTTAACAATTAGAAAAGACAAGACACCAACCCGAGCTGTTAAATAAGCTGTTTGCGGTGATAAAACATCTATCGGCAAAAGAGGTTGAAAATAAATGGTAGCGTAATGACCACCAGGTTCAGCTTTTTTAGAAGAAACAATAACAATTTTAATATCTCTTTTTTCGCGAGGCTGAAGAATAAAATCAGCTGGTTCTAATTTAAACCAAGAGGAAGCATCAAAAGTTTCTTTCGCCGTCTGATTATAATTTAATAAAGGGTCTTCGTTTAAAAAAGATCTAATACTCCCTTTAACTGGTAAGGGAAAATTAGTAATGTTGAAAACGGTAACAGTAGTTATTTTTGTTTTACCCGGATCTAAAACAACCTCAATAATAGCTGGTGCCACCCCTAGAGCTGATTGTGGAGTAGGCTCTTCGGCCAAAGCTTTTTCTGTGAAGAAGAAAAGAAAAGAAAAAAGCAAAAAAGAGATAATGGAGATTTTTCTCATCTTAATAATTTTTAGCAAATAAAAATCTCTTTGTCTATATTTAATACTGAGGTGTTATGGTATAAACCGTTGTTGTTACGTAATTAGCTGCCTGTTGAGCTGCATCAGCTTTAACTTTATAAGTAATTGTAAATTGTTCATTATTGATGGGGTTACCGGTAACATTATTTGTATGGTCAGCAATAATATCTCCCGGACCTTCTTGTGAGAAAGGGGCATATAAAGTTCCGCCACTGAATTTATCCGCTCCCTGAATTGTGGTATCAGAAGAAGTATAGCCAAAACCAATATTCCCCCCTCCCCAAGCCCCAGGAGTAGCATAACTTCCACCATCAAAATCAGGAATAGTATAACCAACACCAACTGAACGTAAATAATCAGTGACAAAACTACGAACAACATAACCACCATAAGCATTGGTTGAAGTAGTTAAAGTTGTTTCTTGACTGTTAGTATAACTATTACCATTATTGAGATTGTCAAAGTTTAGAACTGCTGGAGAGACACTAAAAGTAACATTCGGTGCTACCATTTGACCATCAGAAGAAACCCCGTTTTGAACATTACCGGCATTATCAACTGCCCGAACATTAAAATAATATAGGGTAGAAGTCTTTAAAGTTAATCCCGTAACTGTTGCCGAAGTTCCCAGTCCAACGTTAACCCAACTGCCAACTTCCGTTCCGCCGATACTTGTTCCAATCGAATAATCATAACTATCTAAACCAGCAGAATGATTCTCATAAGCTCCAATTTCTGTTCCATCATTATTTGAAACAAAATCATCAAGATAGATAGTTCCATCTACATCTGCAGAAGAATCCAATGCTCCAAATATTACTGCCCCAGTATTTTCTGTATCATTATCAATACCAGTAACTGTCTCTTTAAGAGAACCATCTATCCAAAGACTAAACCAACCATCATTAGCTTCAGGAGCGCTTGAAGTTTTAAAGTCAATTTCAATATAATGTGGAGCATCTGTAATAGGATAAAGAGCTGTTGCTTTACTCCAATCTCCTGCATCAGTCCTGTCGTCAACAACAATATTATAACCAGTAGTAGTTCTATAAAGTACGCTTACTCCGAAAGTAGCTGTCCAGGAAGCGGTATTCCCAACTAAAAGTCCTATTTTATCCCAATCTGTTGGCATTGATACGCCATTTAAATCAACATAAAATCTAACTCTATACCTTGTTTCACTATCAGGAGTGTTATCTTGGACTGATATCCAATTTGTATCATCTATTAAAGCTGAAAGCCCATAATTCCCATGAAGTGCTGTTTCAGAAACAGATAAATCTCCACCATCTGTTTGATTCGCTGACCAAGCTGTTAAACCTCCACTTTGAAATCCATCTGAGAATAAGCTGTTACCAGCTAGATCTTCAAAACCAGACCAGTTAGCAGAAAGTTCGCTCAAAGAACCATCATTAAAATCAATATCCATTTCTGTTTCTACACCATCATAAACAATACCACCAACAGGAGCAGTAGCATCAATCCCAAAATCTCTAGCTGCTCCTGGTACAGTATCAGAATTATCACCATAAGCTACCCAATTAGAATAAGTATCAGCCTCATCTTTCACTCGTGCATGCCAATGATATTGAGTGTCCTCAGTTATGCCAGTAACAGTTACACTAAGTGGAATCGAACCACCGCTATACCCCACTCCGGTCCCACATAAATCTTCTGTATCACCAAAAGCCGTATTAATGTCATCTTTTTCCACACAAAGATATAAAGTTTCTGAAGAGGTGTCTGAATCAGAAGCCAAAGCTGTAAATTTAACTGAAGTTTCATTAGTCCAATCACCAGTAGCTAAAACTGTATCATTAGTTTTATTTTGGACTAAAGAAGAAGGAGAATTAGGCGCTTGATTAGTAACAGAATCATCCCATCTTAACATTCCTGGAACGGCTTCATCAGCTCCATCATGACCATCATAGACTTCCCCATCAAAATCTCCAGTAGAGCTGTCAAAATCCCAATAACCAGTATCATCACTGTCAGTCCGATTGACATTAAAATCAGCCCCACCGCCAGTATTATTTATTTCAATACCATTAATTGGGAAAGTACCAGAACCGATTATTGATGAAGCTATAGTAATAAAAGCATCATCAGGATTAGTTGTTCCTATTAGATTATCAAAACTATTATAATCTAGATCACTAACAACAGAAGAAGTTTGAATATCCAACCCATTGCCTTTAAGATAATCAAAATCAGTATATTGACTGTTTAAGCTACCTCCAGCAATATTTATATTATAGCCCCCAATACCTGCACGGCTAAAAACGTTTCGATTTTCAGAAGTGCCAATAATTTCTAAAGTCTCCCCTGAATTGACTGTTAAACTATCACTATCATTAATGACTCCCACGTTTTTAACTGTATTATTATCACCGGAAGCATCCCAAGCAACAAAAGTGTAAGTATCACCAATAATATAATAAGTAGCAATATCTTGTTCAATCTTAAATTTCAAACCCACAGAAGCATTATTATCAGTATATGTTTCTCCACATAAAGCATCTCCAACATCAACCTCATTCCTAAAAACATCAAAAATTGCTGAACCTCCTAAACCATCACACTGAGAGGAAGCGCTTTTTAAAGTCAAACGATAAGCATAAGGGCCGGAAGATAAATCCGATGAGGAAATATCATAATCTAAATCACCATCTTCAATCCCAGTGCCGGAATAACCATGAGGAGAAACACTTTTTTCCCAAAGATAATTCGTATAATTAAATTTCTGAGTACTTTCTGATTGAGGTGTTTCTGTATTTTCTTCAGGAATTACAAAATCACCAATAATTTTGGCCTCACCATTATTTGAACTATTCTTTAAAGAGACAAAAAAGCTGCCAGTAAGATCATTAGAAGAAGGCTGCGTTGTTGAGTTATAGTCACAAGAATAACAAAAACCTGTAGAAAATGAGCTCACATCACCAATACGAAAATCTTTTAATGAGTTAGTGGAACCGATCCCATAATTATCAGCAATAATTAAACTGTCGATAGTATCCCTTGTGACAAAACCATATTGGTTTCCATAAGAATTATTATTAATGAATTTAGTTTTATTTGATGCATTAATTAAATAGATACCAACTGCTTTATTATAGTAAGAATTATTAGAAATCAAAATATTATTTACCGAATTTTCCCAAACCAAAATTCCCATATAATTAGTCGTTATGCCGTTATAATAAGCATTATTGCTTAAAAGGATGTTCTGAGAGGCGGAGTAAATAAGAAAACCTTGATAATAATTGCCATAACTATTGTTATTTTTCAAAACATTGTTGTTGGACCCAGAATATAAATGAAACCCATGACCATCGCTTCCTCTAAAGCCGTTAGAAAAGCTGATATTGGTGTCTAAAATATTATTTTTTGAATTAATCCAAAAAGTGAATCCAGATGCATAGTTGTCATAACTGACATTATTAGTTAATGTATTTCGTGAAGCGGTCCATAAAATAAAACCATGAGTACCAACTGAAGAACCATTTCTATAGGCAATATTATTAGTTAAGTTATTAGCAGAACTTCTTATGTCAAAACCATGAGTAGAATTATTGAAAACATTATTGTGGGTAAACTCATTGCTACTACTTAAATTATAGACTGAAACACCTGTTTGACTATTATCACGAACCTCATTATTATAAATTCCCTTACTATAATCAGAATTGTTATTAGAGGATGAATCCAAATAAAGACCATAAGAGTTATTATAAATTCTTGTTTTTTCAATCGTGATACCTTCATTACTATTAGCTCCATTAACTGAATTAAAATAAAAACCATTACTTCCCAATTCTGAAATATCAGCATATTGAGCTATAGTTTCAGAACCAGTTCCGCCAGAAATATAGCCGTGATTGGTAGAATGAGCTGTCACCGTAGCATAATCAATAATTTCATAATTATCATTGGCTTTTATTCCATCAGAAATATCAATCGTATCACCATCGCTCAGGGTAGAAAAACTGTTCGGTTCAGCAATAATTTCAAAACTATCCGCTGGACTCGAACAGCTACTATTATCATTAGTGGAATTAACAATACGAAACCAGCCAGAAGTGCCAGTCTGATCATGAAGATAACGTCCAATGCCTTCACGATTAGCAGTAATCATCCCAGTAGAATTAGAACAAATAGTTCGAATTACTTCGTTAGTAAGACTAATTGTTTGAATGGTAGAATCAGCTGAAGAATTATCAGCACGGGTTAAAGAATTAGTAATAGTATCGGTAATCTCATAAATTTTCCCAAAAGCTAAACCTGAAGTCATTCTTAAATATTTATTATTATGCTGATCTGTCGACCAACTTTTAGAAGTATCCTCCAAAACTGTTTCACTGGTCCCAGAGGTAGATGTCCCACTATCTGTTTGGATACCTTGAATATTTAATTTACCTGAGGCTAAAATTGTCAGCCCTGATTGAACTGAAGAATAAGAATTAAATCGTAAAACGTTATTTTCGTTTAAAGTAAATGTTGCTTGAGGATCAGTATTAACTGTTGTTCCAACCGTAATAATACAGTTTGCACAATTACTAGGTGTTCCATTATTGTTAACATCGACAATAATCTCCTGACCTTGAGGTAAATTATCAAAAACTTGGAAAGTCGTAATTCCGGCAGTTGAGCCCACAAGCATTTTGCCATTAATTTCCATATCGTCTCCGTCCCCATCCCCTAAGGTGACTGTCCCCTGCTGGATAAGAAAAGTATCCGTTCCATTGGCTTTAGAAATCTTAACAGGATCTTGTATTGTCCACCCCCCACCAGAACCATTAAAAACCAATTTATAGAAAGCTGAGTTGGTAATTGCATTATTTAAACGACCGGCAAGATTTTTACCAGTAGAAGTCGCATCAAAAATTACTGTTCCGGAATTAGCGGTAAAAGTACCGCTATTGCTGTAACTACTGGCAATATTAAAAGCTTGAGTTGAAGAAGCAGAAAAAATACCTTTTGAAGAAATAGTAAAATCACCATTAAGATCAAAGACGCGATCATTAGAAGTCTCATTATCAAAAGTAATGTTTTGAGAACCAGAATCACCTAAAGTAAAGGTGCCACCAATAATAATCTGGCCGGTGCCGGCATTAGGGGTAATAATATGAGCATTACTAGCATCAGAGTTGTTAACCTTCAGATTGTTGAAAGTCCAGTTATTAACCCCGGAACTGCTACCAAAGTTTTTGTTAACAGCCACAACCTGCTGAAAAGTGCCGGCAGTTAAACTCATGGTACCGGAACCAGTAACATTACCATTAGTAGTAATCACCCCGGTACCACTGCCAACCGTTAAGGTTCCGTTATTAGTTAAATCATTGGCAACCGTAAAGGTACTGGTAGTGGAGGCTGACCCGGTAAGAGTCAAATTGTAGAAAGTCAAGGTACCGGAATTGGCAATGGAACCTCCAGTCATAGTAACTGTACCGTCAAAAGGAGCTAAAGTTTTACCACTGTTAACTGTCAAGGCTCCACTAACTGAAAAATCAGAAGATGGCTGTCCAGAAACTGAAGGGGTTTCAGCAATCGTCAAACCAGAAAAGATCAAAGTTCCGGAACTGCTGATGGCCCAATTGGTTGTCGCCATAGTGATAGTCCCGCCTGAAGGTGAAAAATTACCCCCATTTACATCTATATACCCGTTAACTGTAAAATCGCTGGAAGTTGTTGAAGTGCCTTCTATTGATAAATTGTTAAAAGATAAGTTATTACTGGCACCACCATTATTAATAATAGAGCCATCGGCTATAGTGATAATTCCATCGGTAGGAGCCAGTGTTTTTCCACTATTAATGGTTAAGGCTCCGCTGTTAATGTAAAAACTTGATGTTGGCTGGGAGGAAGGTGTTTCGGCAATCGTTAAACCAGAAAAATTTATCATCCCAGAGGAGTTAATAATGGCCCAATTAGTGGTGGCCATGGTAATCGTACCCCCTGAGGCTACAAAAGAGCTACTATCAATAGATAAAGCTCCGTTAACAGTAAAGTCGCTATTAGTTAAAACGGATCCTGTTCCCACTGTTAAATTATTAAAAATAAGATTAGTTGTTGCTCCTCCGTCATTTAAAATAGTGCTCGGAGAGCCTATCATCGTAATTGTCCCGGCCGTGGGAGCTAGGGTTTTCCCTAAATCAACCTTTAAAGTTCCGCCAATCGAAAAACTGGAGGCTGGTTGAGAAGAAGGGGTTCCAGCAATCGTTAAACCAGAAAAAACTAAAGTTCCAAAGTTGTCAATTCCCCAACCGGTTGTGGCCATGGTAATCGTCCCGCCTGAAGCTAAAAGGGAAACTGCATCAACAGTTAAAACTCCCTGAATAGTAAAATCACTGGAAGTTGTTGTATCAGCACTGATATAAAGATCATTAAAAACTAAGTTTGTTGTTGATCCACCGTTGTTGACGATAGACGGACTACTGCCAAAAACATCCATCATCATTATGGCTCCGGTGGTTGGAGCCAAAGTCACCCCCGAGTTGACGGTTAAAGCTCCCTGTACGCCTATAACTTCCGACGAAGGTTGGGTTGAAGGGGTTCCAGCGATAGTCCAATTATAAAAGTAAGCATTTCCACCGGATGAAAGATCAATGGCCCAATTATTTCCAACCATGGTGATAGTTCCAGCACTGGGACCTAGCGTTTTTTCAGCGTTAACGGTTAAAGTTCCGCCAATCGAGAAACTGGAAGTTTGTAGAGAAGAAGCTAGCTCCGCAATGGTCAAACCAGAAAAGACTAAAGTTCCGGAATTAACGATAGCCCAGTTGCCGGTATCCATAGTAATTGTTCCTCCAGAAGGAGAAAAATTCCCGGAAGAGTTTACTGTTAATGTTCTTGCCATAGTAAAAGAAGCTGAAGTGGTAACAGTAGCCGAAGCCGCAATAGATAATCCCTGGAAAACCAAAGTGCCGGAATTACTAATTGAAGAACCGTTATTCATAGTGATCGTTCCTGCTGAAGGTGTAAAAGTACCTCCGGAAACATTGAAAGTGCCATTCATATTAAAAGTGGAAGAAGCGGTAATTGATCCTGTAAGAGTAAGATTGTTAAAAGTGGTCGTAGTTGAACCACTAATAGTTTGGGCGCTAGAACCATTGAAAGTAACTGTTGAAGTCGCTTGAGTAAAAGTACCATTGTTAGTCCAATCACCAGCCACATTGTAAGCAGCGGTAGTAGTTGAAGTTAAAGCACCAGTAATTGTTAAATGATGAGTAGCCAAAGTTTCTGAACTACCGATGGTTAAAGTATTGCCAGATAAAATATTAACTTTTTCTGAAGTATAAACATTATCATCATCAACGGTTAGAGTATTACTAACCACTCCGTGCATAACATCTTCATCCTTGGAATTATCATATTGGCTTAAATTAGTCACCGATAAGTTAGCCGTACCACTAGAATTACCAATTGATAAAACATTTTTATTTAGAACTAAACCAACTAAATTACCGGGACCGCTATATTTGGTAACCCCAGTTGATTCGTTAGCAACATCAGCGCTATCAACCCAAACAGTAACAATTTCATTAGTATTAGGTTGGGCAACGTCACTGATGGCCCAAGTTCCATCACCTTGAATAGTCGCAGTCTTACCGCTTCGAATACTTGTCCCAACCCCTACGGCTACCGTTCCACTAGTCATGTCAGAAATACCAGAAATGGTAATATTAGGGGCTAATACCTCGAAATTCCTAATTTCACTCCAATCTCCATAAGTGTTAGTCCCACTAGGATCTATTCCTCTGACTCTCCAATAGTAAATATCTGGAAGTAAAGAGTCTATATCTTGAACTGTATATGTCACTGCATTTCCTGAAGACCAAGGATGAGGGTCACCTGTACCTGACCAGTTAGCATGGTCATCGGTAGAAGAGAGAGCGGAGAGGAGAGGACCACCAGATGTTACTTCTATTTCAACTCTATAAACCCTTCCAGTAAATTGAGTTGCATCTGTTTCATTTGTTAAATATATTGTTGTTTCTAGCGCTTGTAATTTTGACCAATCCCAACCACCAATAGGGGTTGAAAGAGTTACATAATTTCCCCAAGTAGGAGACGCTGCTGGAGTATCTTGAATGAAGGGAGTCCCCAATAATTCTCCAAGCGAAGTAGTATAAATACCAACATTAACCTTACACACCTTTCCTACATATGATCCAGTACCATATATTCTTGCTCTTACTTGAGTAATTGTAGTACTTCCTACAGGAGCATTTGTGCCATTACCATATAGTTCATTTGTAGAAGTTGTTCCCAAGGTAGAACTATATGCATAGGTACTTGTGCTTCCATCAAAAGCATTTGTGTCATCGGTCCATAGAGAATCATTATCTGTTGGGGTTTCATCATTAAAATAATAAGTATTAACAGTTGTTCCGCTTTGGAAATCATTCTGAGTATCCACCTGTACCTGATATTCAATATCATCAGCATAATTAGCATCTGTTCCTGTAAAAGTCAAAGGAGGAGTAGTATCCAGGTCAGAAGAAGCATCATCGGGACTATTTAAGACAACTGTAGGAGCTGTATTATCAGGATAAGTAATTAGAATATATCCTGGTGCACCGTCACCGCCACTTTTCCCCTTTGTTCCTCCACCACCACCGCCACCGTAATCAGAACCTGCCAATCCTGCCGCAGCATTAGCTATATTCCCATCACCACCGGCACCACCGTTATTAGCCTTAGCAGCACCGCCTGTTATTGCTGGCGTGCCTGTAGCGTTATTGCCATTCCCTGTTGAACCTGCACCGCCGCCGCCACCACCAGAGTTATTTCCTGTACCAGCGCCTCCATTACCGCCTTTATAAACAACATCACCCACTCCTCCTACGGTTGAACCAACCCCAGCCGCTCCTGTACTACCAGAAAAAGCTCCTCCATAAGCACCACCTTTAGCTGTCTTAGTAGAACCAGCTATAACAAAAGTCGTATCGCCACCAACTTTACCGCTTTGACCTGCCGAAGTTCCCCCAACTCCGATACTCCCAACAGAATAAGCATAATTTGTTCCTTTAGTTGCGTTGAAAGTTACTAAAGAAACCTGTCCTCCAGCACCACCGCCACCGCCGTCTTTGTTTGTAGTGCCGCCAAAACCACCGCCACCGCCACCGCCGTGCAATTCGATGGTTACCGAAGCTGTTACTGGTGATGTCCAGTTTCCTGAACCAGATGAATAAGACGTTACTGCATCGGCAGCAATCTGCCATTGTCTTGTTTCTTGAAAAACATTTTGTCCATCAATATTTATGAATTTTAATGGGCCCAAGAGATAAAACTGCGGACTGATATCTGGAGTTTTGAAACGGTAACCAAGCTTTATCTGTTCACCTTCCTTTAGACTAATAAACCAACGAATAACTTTAACGTCTCCTTTTATTTCTTCTTGATTATAAGAACGGCTGATTGAAGCACCTAGAACTTTTCCCTGATCAAATTCTAAAGCAATTTCTTCAGTAGTCATTAAGGAAATATCCTGGCTTTCTTCTTGATCTTCTAACAAAGGAAAAGTTCCAAAGGAGGAAGGAATTATCTCTTCAACCATTCCCTCAAAATCTTCATTGGCAGAAATATTAAAACCAACAGTGTAAGTAGCTGGTGGATAAATACGAGTGGGGCCTAATCTTTCAATATCAAAGTTAACCTGATCACGGACTTCAAAAGAATCGCTAACGGTGAAATTGCCGCTCTGTGTTTCCGCTAGCAGTTCAATTTTATAAGCGCCAACTTCTTTAGTCTGATAAATAGCTTCATAATCAGGCTTTTCAGTGTAACTATGCATTTGGCATTCAAAATTAACCTTGATTGTTCCTTGCTCAGTTGATAATTCTTCAGTCTCTCCTAGAGGAGAAACAATTTTTAAAGAAAGTTTAGCATCACAGACCATCATTCCTTGTCCATTTAAAACCGCTAAGGCTAATTGGGCTTTTTCTTCAGGCATATAAATTGATTTATTGGTATTAATCGCTAAAACTCCCCAAGTGAAATCCTGGTTGATTAAAACTTCTTTGGAAGTTGATACCTGAATTGAATATTTTCCTGGCCGAAAATTAGGTCCTCTTTTAACTTTTAGATTCCTATTTTCAATTTTAGTTTCAAAATTAGTTATTTCATTGTTATTGAAGTCCTGAATCTGAACAGTCAACTGGTCAGATTCATCATAGTCACCAAGATCAATTTCTATCATTTCTCTAATTTGGAGGTTATTCTTGAGTAATTCAGGTTTTTTGATTTTTTGTTTAAGCAATCTAAAAAGAGGTTTTAATCTAGCTGAAGAAGTTGTCTCCTGAGACAGGGCTATATTGGGATCATAAAAAGTAGCTGATGAGGTTGCCTGAGCACTTTCCGTAACCATTTCCGCTGAAGAGCTGCTGTCTTTTAGGCTTAAATTTAGAATCGCGTCAATATCAATTTTTGGCCTTGCTGATTCAGTCGCGATATTTCTTGAAGAGGAAGTTGCTTCACCTTCGAAGGCTAAAAGCGGAAGGGTTTGGTTCATTTGTGATAGAACTAAAAACCCAATTAAGATAATTTTTCTAAGTTTTTTTCGGCTAGCCATTTTTGCAACAAAAAGTTAGCTGTGTTTTTCAACAGCTATATATATTAGGGGCTAGCCTATATTTACTCTATAATTTTTTTGAAATGTCTGTCAAGTCCCTTTTTCTAGTGTATATTATATATAATAATAATTTTGTCTTAAATAAAACATAGAATTGAGTATCATTAAGTATTAACTTTTATATCAAAATATATATAAAAACATCCATATTCCCTTTATTTTTTTTAAACTGGTAATTATTTTTGTTTTTTGTTAAAATTAGCACCAAGGAGAAAAATATGGCAAAAAAAGGACCAAGACAAATTATCGCTCTTGTTTGCACTGTCTGTAAAAGACAGAATTATGTAGTAGAGAAAAACAAAATCAACAAGCCAGAAAAGTTGGTTTTAAAGAAATATTGCAAAAAGTGCCGTAAAAGTACCGATCATAAAGAATCAAGCAAGTTTAAATAATTTGGATCTTTCTAATATAGGTCCGTAGGTTAACGGTAGACCAGGGGTCTCCAAAACCCCTAGTAGAGGTTCGATTCCTCTCGGACCTGCATTTTTTTTATCCCTTGAAAGAGTTTCTTCTTTTGTTATAATTTTCCCAAATGTCAAAAAAAGAAATTATCTTCCCCGGCCATGGTACCCCGTTTAATAGTAGAGCCAGAGAGTTTGAACGTCAGACAGAACAACGAGAAAAAAGAATAGCTAAAATTAATAATCATCGCAAAAATCGTGTTGAAGAAAAATGGGATCAAGCGGAAACAAATAAAAGTTATTATGTCCCCTTTTATAATATGACTGGTGAAACACAAATTCTTAAAGCTGAAGATTTAGCTGAGGGAGTCCTACCAGTAAATGTATTTGAAGTTAAAGAAGAACTAGCCAGTTAATAACTGTTTTTGTTATCAAAATAAAGCCGACGGAAATGCAAACCAGTAATAGAAAAGCCGATGGCTTGAGGAAAAGTTTTCGGACGGCAAAACAAACTCCAAAGAACTAAGCGCCAAAAATATCTTCGGCCACTGTTTTTAATCCCCAATAGCCATAAAGAAGCGAATAAAGCTTTAATTTGGTAGGGACGAAATCTACTGAGATTAATATTATATTTTTGAGGCTTAAACTCTTTTAAAAAGTTCATTACCCGCTGATAATAGCTTTTAGGCGAATAAATGTTGTTTAAAATATTTTTGTAACCCTCTAATAGAACTTTTTTGTTCATCTTTGGAATAAAATTTAAGTCAAAAGAAGTGTTGCTTCCGTCAGTCTCTTTAATTAATCGTCCAGTGTTTTGCAAACGTTGATAAAGTCTGGTTTTAGGCAAAGCACTTAGCAGTCCAACCATAGCAGTGACAATACCGCTTTTCTGAATAAAATCGATCTGATTCTTAAAAATAGCTGGACTATCATTATCAAAGCCAACAATAAACCCTGCCTGAACTTCTATGCCATTATTCTGGATTTTTTTAACTGAATCCAATAAATCCCTATTCTGATTTTGCATTTTAAAGCATTCCTGCAAACTTTCTTTTTTTGGGCTTTCAATGCCGATAAAAACCGTGGCAAACCCAGCTTCTACCATCAGTTTCATTAACTCATCATCATCAGCTAAATTAATTGAAGCCTGAGTAATAAAGCCAAAAGGATGTTTTTTCTCTTTCTGCCACTTGATAATTGCCGGCAATAACTCCTCTTTAACTTTAATTTTGTTACCGATAAAGTTATCATCAACAAAAAAAACATTCTCTCGCCATTTAAGTCGGTAAAGATTATTTAATTCTCCAATAATCTGGTTTTTAGTTTTATATCTTGGCAGTCTACCATTAAGTCTGACAATATCGCAGAATTCACAGTTAAAAGGGCAACCTCGGGAATATTGAATACATAAAGAAAAGTATTTTTTTAAGTTAATTAAACTATAATCCGGAATAACTGATTTTTTTAAATCCAGAAATTTATCGCTTTTATAGCTTTTTTTAAGCTTGCCTTTTTTTAAATCAGCTAAAAAAAGCGGCAAAGTCCCTTCAGCTTCTCCTAAAACCAAATGATCAACTAAAGAAGTGTATTCTTCCCAACCAGTTGTGAATAAAGGCCCACCAGCCACAATCGGTTTGCCTAAGCTTTTAACCTGATCAATCACCTGCCTAACTGAATCTTTCTGTACTATCATCGCACTTATAAAAACCATATCTGCCCAGGCAATGTCTTCATCCTTTAAAGACTCGACATTTAAGTCAATTAACTTTTTGTGCCATTTTTTTGGCAACATTGAAGAGACAGTCAATAAACCTAAGGGTGGAAAAGAGGCTTTTTTGCCAATGATATTTAAAATATGTTTAAAGCTCCAGAAGGTAGTGGGATATTGAGGATAAATAAGTAAAATCTTCATTGCAGTGTTATCACCATAGCACAATTGTTGCTAAAAAACAATGGTTTAAATTAGCTTTTATAG
>Ga0247841_10007468_pt1 | contig 16254 bp, 9 predicted proteins | sample LaCruzMarch2015__2_FD_192410 | JGI IMG/M metagenome (GOLD analysis project Ga0247841, IMG submission 192410) | Freshwater microbial communities from meromictic Lake La Cruz, Castile-La Mancha, Spain - LaCruzMarch2015_18m | ecosystem: Environmental > Aquatic > Freshwater > Lake | place: Spain... | reverse complement strand
CTTCGGTGTCTTGCCCGTCATCTTCTTGATGTTATCTATGTCAACCATCAGTTCCTCGATCGACCGCTCCGAGATCTCTGCTTTTATATTGACCTTTGACTTGTCTGCTTCAGGATAATTCGCATCGAGTATGAAGCCCTTTGCATCGCTGTCGAGGGAGGCCCACACCTCCTCGCTCGTAAAGGGAGTGAAAGGCGCTATCATGCGCACCCAGTCCTTAAGGAACTCCTTAAGCACTGTGGGGTTGTTACCTCCCCGGCGCTCGTACCACCTTAACAGGTTAAATACCTCAAAGAAACCTGCTTGAAGAGCCTTCCTTGTCTGGAAGTGGTCGAGCGACTCGTTCATTACCTTCTTGGCGTTCTGCAGCTTTGACAACAGCCATGCATCTATCGGCGATGGCTTGCCCTTCGCCTCTTTGGCAGTATCTGCGAACGCTATGAACCTCATGAGCGCTTTTTGCGCGCCTATGACCTCGTTCTCCCTCCAGTCGAAGTCCTGCCACGGCTCGACGTTGCTCATGAGAAAGAGCCTTACTACATCGGCGCCAAATTTATCAACCGCTTCCTTGAGTATGACGACATTACCGCGCGACGATGACATGCGCGAGCCTTCAAGCAACCCTACACCGAAACAGACTATCCCCTTCACCCACTTCTCCCGCGGGAAGAGGGCTGCGTGGTGGAGTATCATGAAGGTGAGATGGTTTCCTATGAGCTCACCGGCAGTGCACCTCCAGTCGAGCGGGTACCAGTAATCGAACGACTTGCGTATCTTTTCAAGAAGTTTTTTGTCAATGCCTGTTTTCTTGGATATTTCATCAGCCTTGCCAACGCCCTTAAAAGCAAATTCAAAGAAATCATCCGTCAGCTGCTCCGGCTTCAGGTCCTTGATAAGGTGGGCGATTGTGTAATACGCCATATAAATGGTGCTGTCTGACAGCGGCTCTATCATGAACCTCGGGTCGAAAGGCAGGTGCGTGCCGAGGCCGAAGTTCCTCACGCATGGCCAGTCCTTCAGCCAGTCAATCGTGTGCAGGTATTCGCTCCTGTTCTGCTCGGGGACGCAATCCAGCTGCGCCACTAGCCCGCGGGCAAGGGCCTTCCACTCCTCGTCGCTGTACCTTATGAACCAGGAGTCGGCGTTTGAAACGACCACCTGCGAGCCGCAGCGGCACTTGACACCCTCGGAGAACTCATACATCGTGTCAGCAAGGCCCTGCCTAAGGAAGTCTTCCCTCATCGCTTCCTTAGCCTTCTCTACAGGCATGCCGCTGTACTCCCCGCAGTTTCCGAGCATGACACCCGTGTGGAAGCCCTCCTTATAGACTTCTTTGGTGGCATCCTCAAGCTTCTTCGCATCGGCTAAACTCTTGATGCCCATCTGCGCGCATAGTGTAGCAGCAGCGTTTTCACCAAACTTCTTTGTTTTAATTATCGGGAGGGGTTGGATGGATTTAATCTTTGCATAGTCCAGCCCGTACTTCTTGCACTCTGCCTCGCTGCCCTGGAGCTCCTTGAGCCCTATGTAGTCAAACGGCGCGTCTGAGGGCACCGAAGTCACAAAACCTGTCGCTATCTTCGGGTCAGGGAACTTGGATGGGAGGATAATTATCTCACGGTTTATTGCAGGGGCGACACACGTCTTGCCGACCAATTCTTTGCCCGCAACGTTGCCTATTATCTCTGCTTTCTTGTCCTGGTATGCCAGCTTGGCGGCGCACTCTGGGCTTATTATCCAGCACTCGTTCCCAACCCGAGCCTTCACATACTCCACATCAGGGTTCACCCACATATTGGTCTGGCCGAACATAGTCTCCGGCCTTAAGGTCGCTGCGACTATGAAACAATCGCCCAGTTTTTTATCACTCAACTTGAATTTCAGCAAAGTCCACTCTTGTATCTCCGCGTTCTCGCCTTCCAGCAAATCGTGCGCAGTCACGGGGTTCTTGCACTGCAGGCAGTATCTTACGGGATGCTTGCCCTCACGCACAAGGTCCTTCTTCTTCAGCGAGTCGTACTGCCATGTGACGAAGCGGTTGTAGTGTAAATCGTTAGTAGTGAACTGCCTGCGCCAGTCTACTGAATACCCAAGCGCCTGCATGCTCGCGATATAATGGTTCTGGATGAAGTAATTAGCGAAGCCCATCGGGGTCTCGAGCTGCTTCAGCTCCTCGTCAGTGACTTTATAGACATCTTGCAAGACGTGCATCTGCTTGGCCTCGCGGTCCTTTAGCCTCTTGACAGCGCCCACGATAGGCGTCCCTGTGACGTGCCATGCCATCGGGAAAAGGACGTTGAAGCCCTTCATGCGCTTGTACCTGGCGAATATGTCAGGCACTGTATAGGTCCTTCCATGGCCTATGTGCATGCCCCCTGAAGGATAGGGATACGCTACCGTGATGTAATATTTAGGCTTATCATTAGGCTCAGAGTGAAACACCCCAGCATCGGCCCACTTCTTCTTCCACTTCCCCTCAACAGACTTAGGATCGAATGCCATAGAAACTCTGTAGAAAACGGGATAATTAGCGATGGGTGGGATTAAAATAGGGAAGAAAATGGGAGAAACGAAAGTATCCGATAATTAATGGGGCACTTATTTCTTTTTCCCTTTCTTGGCAGGCTTCTGCATCTTTAGCAGGTAGAATCCTGCCAATAAAACCACGACTATTATTGCCGCCACTATCACTAGGTTCATTTCTGAACCGGTTCCCGCCTTCTTTCCCAAACCAGTGGTTGTGCCTTGTGGAAGCCCGGACTGGCTTGATCCTGTCTGAGAGCCTTCAGCGCCGCCTGCAGTGCCCGTAGAGCCTGCCCCCGAGCCTCCGGGCATCGTGCATGACCTTGATTCTGAAGAGTCGCCGATGCAGCCACCGTCGGGGCATGAGCAAGTGCAAGACCTGGTCTGGGCGCTGTTACTGCACTCGCTCCAGGAGGAGCATGACCATGAGGCTGAACAAGTCTGTGGTGGCTGTGTTACGGTGCAAGACTGTGACTCGCTTGAATCGCCTGTGCAGTCGCTCTCGTTGTCGCATGAGCAAGTGCATACCCTGGACTGAAGACCCGATACACAAGACCCCCAGCTTGAGCATGACCAGGAGTCTGAGCAAGCCTGCTGTACTGTACATGACTGTTCCTCGTCATTATCGCCTGTGCAGTCTGCCCAGCGGTCGCAGGAGCAGAAACAATCACGCGTCTGGACGCCGTCACGGCAGACTGCCCAATCAGTGCATTCCCAGGGGTCATCACAGCTGCTTTCACGAGCGTGATTATCACATATGCAGTCTGCGTGGCACGTGGTGCAAGTCTCGCCTGTATCGCGATTGCAGACACCGTCGCCGCAATAATTGCGGACTGGGCGAACGTAGCACTCGCTCACATTCGTCAGGTTCTGCCACTGGAGAGCGGGGTATCCGCTATTGTTACAGAAGTCGTCCCATATAGTAGCAAAGTCCCAGACGTCCTCGGGGGCCTTAGAGACGTTGTAGAAGTAGTCTTCTGAGTCAGCTACTTGGCAGTCCGTGGTACCGTCATCATCGCCTACACATGAGGAAACGCCCTCATAGCCATAATGAGCCCAAAAGGAGTTGTTTATTGAACAGTCATCGTCCTGGTGCCCCACGAGGCCGCCCCTGTTATTACCGCGCGTAATAACGCCTGTTGCATAGGAGTTGTCGATTGTAGAGTCATCGTAGGAGTAACCAACAAGGCCGCCGACATCATCGTCGTGGCCCCTGACATCGCCCGTGGCATAGGAGTTGTTGACGGTCATGTCCTCACCTTCGCCGACGAGACCGCCGACGCTTTCCGTGCCTCTGACATCACCGGTCGCGTAGGAATTGTCAACATCTAAGTAATATGAGTCTCCAATCAGGCCTCCTATGTCCTCATAATCCGCCGTGACGTCTCCTGTTGCATAAGAATTGTCGACTGAGGCGTCATATGCAAATCCGATGAGGCCGCCGACATTTTCTTCACCCGTGATGTCACCTGTAGCATAAGAATTATCAACAGTTATGTCATACGAGTCTCCGATGAGGCCGCCGATATAATCTTCGCCACTGATGTCACCAGTTGCAAAAGAATTGTTGACTGAAGAATCTACCGCATAGCCCATAAGGCCAGCGACATAGTCCTCACCAGTGACCACGACAGAGGAATTAGAGTTGTTTATTGCGGACTCATAAGCATATCCCACTAAACCGCCGACATCATCCGCGCCGGAGACGGTACCCTCGACGCTCAGATTGGTTATGCTTGTTTCATATGCATACCCAAACGCCCCTATCATTTGGTTGAAGGGGATGTCCACGCCCAAACCAGAAATTGTCTTGCCGTCGCCGTCAAACTCATCGACTGAAATGGAAGGGATGAAAAGTCCCGGAGCCGAGCTAAGATTTATATCGCCAGATAGCCTGAATTTATTATTAGTATCCGAAAATCCAAGGAACTCTGCAAAGTCCACCCAATCGGCTATCAAGTAGTAATCATCTCCGTCCTGCGAAAAATACTCGCTTATATTAAGCGACAAATTGTTGTCCATCCAGTCCGTATAAACATCATCGTAGACGCCGCCAAAAGTCACAAGGCTCTCACCGTTGATGAGAGTGGTGTTTATGTTATAGTGAGAGTTGTTTATCACGCCGCCATAGGTGATACCTACAAGGCCGCCAAGATTATATTCCCCAGTGATATTGCCAGTAGCATAGGAGTTGTCTATTGTCGCGCTGCCGCCGTTAAAATAATAGTAATAACCCAGGCCGTTATAGCCGACGAGGCCTCCTACTCCGTCCTCCCCGTCAACATTGCCCGTGGCGTAAGAGTTGTCTATTGCTGAGTCGCCGCCATAATAGTATCCACCACTGATGCCGACTAAACCTCCGACCGCATTGCCCCCCTCAACATGACCTGTGGCGTAGGAGTTGGCTATTGTAGAGTTAAAGACTGTCTCACCGAAGAGGCCGCCACATGCGGCTCCGCAATCGACATGGCCTGTGGCGTAGGAGTTGTTGATTATGCAATAGGCATTAGCCCCGATAAGGCCGCCTACATAGATTCCACCAGTGACGTTGCCGGTCGCATAAGAATTGTTGATTGTTACGTTTTCAGCCAACCCTATGAGGCCGCCGACCAGAAGAGCGCCATTGACATTGCCTGTTGTGTACGAGTTATATATAATGCTCGCATCGGCAATGCCTATCAATCCCCCAACGACTAAAAAGCCGCCGTCCGCCGAAATCGTCGCGCTTGAAGAGACGTTGTTGAATATCGATTGGTCCGGATCCACGTGGTCCAGACGCACATCTACTACCCTTGATTCACCAACGAGTCCTAACTCATTGAATAACCCTCTGTTGAGGCTTTTCTGGCCATTCCTTCTGCCGGGGCTTTTTGCACCATCGCTTTCCAAATCATCGCTTTCCAGATCATAGCTTTCTAAGTCATAGCTTTCTAAGTAAGCAAGCAGCCCCATATCAGATTCTCCCTCATCCGACAAAGCCGCTTCGACCGATGATATGCTATCTTCGGAGAGTATGTCGAAGAGGACATCATCCTCAGAAATATCGACACCTACAAGGCCGCCGACTCCGGCAAATCCGACAACGTCACCTGAGACAGCAACATGGCTGACCTCAGAGTCATTGGTAAGACCTGCAAGTATGCCCACATACGCCTCACCAGTAACATTTGCCCCTGAGATCGTGAGGTTTGTCACGGTCGCGCCAGAGAGTGAGTAGAAAAGGCCTACATACTCTTCCTGGTTTATGGACAGGCCGTAGATTGTGTGGCCAGTGCCGTCGAGCGAACCTGTAAACGCGCCGCTGCAGGTGCCGTTGTCTGCCGGGTCATCGCATATCGGTGTGAAACCGGGGCTCTCATTATAGGGTGATACGTTGCAGTAGATGTCATCCGTCAGGCCATATGCGACATCGGCATCGAGCCTCATGTCATAGAGGTCATCACAATCCGATATTGGTGCGAAGGGAATCGCAGACGAAAAAGCTGGCGAGAACAGTGCTAAGCATATTATAGCATATACTATTTTGTGGCTTGGGTCCATAGGGGTACAAGTATAATTACAGCTAGGGTTATAAATATATATTCTCGTAAGAATATATGCAAAAATGGAAAAACCCGATCCGCTAAAGGCGTATAAGGAAAAGCGCAATTTCGGAAAAACCCCGGAACCTGCGGGCGGAAAGAGCTCTGGCAAGCCAGTTTTCGTCGTGCAGAAGCACGCAGCCTCGCATTTACACTATGATTTCAGGATTGAAATTAGTGGAGTCCTTAAGTCCTGGGCAGTGCCAAAAGGGCCTTCCTTAAACCCCAAAGACAAACGGCTTGCTGTGATGACTGAAGACCACCCACTGGACTACGCGAACTTTGAGGGAGTGATACCCGAAGGTTACGGGGCTGGGACAGTTATGATATGGGACCGGGGGGAATTCGAGTGCAAAGATGCTGAATCTGGCCTAAAAGAAGGCCGCATGTCTTTTACACTACATGGCAGGAAGCTCAAGGGCGAGTGGTCCCTCTTCCAGATGAAGAACCGCAGCGAGAAGAACTGGCTGCTGTCTAAGAAAGATGATGAGTTCGCAGGCGAGAAGGACATCCTTGAGGAAGAGCCAGATTCTGTAGTCTCCGGGAGATCGATCGAAGGGCTAGCGAACTCCTAAAACATCTTTTTATACTTCCTCTCATTCATAATGCAACCTATTTTAGGGTGATGAAAAATGGTCGTTACAAGCGTGATGAAACAGGCCAAGGCAAAGAGCCTTGAATTGATGATAGTCGCCTTCGGTTTCGTAGCCGGTGGTGTGTGGAAAGACGCGATTGTCAAATGGCTGGCAGGGCTGAGCCCGAGTGCAGAGGCGAGTGCTGTAGACCTGACTATAAGCGCCGTGATAATAACCATAGTGGTCGTAGTCCTGATGATTATCCTGACAAAGATACTCGGCGAGAAGGAGTCTAAATAAAGGCAATCCTTTAACATTCTCTAAGAGTAAGGGTTATCCCTTACTCACTATCTTTTTTATTTTTTAGTCTTTAGTGTTATTAATAGTGATTTAAAATGAAATATATTCAGCCAAAAGGCGGCGGGCCAAAAAGGTGGATGCAAGGGAATAGAGGAGTTGTTCTACCCACGCCCGTGTCTGGAGGGACTGCGCCGAAGCATCTAAGCAGGATGAAAGGCGGTCCGGAGGTTTTAGCAAGAAGGGCTGCACTCAATGCACAGGGTCAACCTGCCGGGGTTACTCCAAAACCAAGGTCTTTCTGGAGCAGATTATTTGGCGGTTAGAAGATTACCTGAGCACAATTGCCTTGACTTTCTTTAGGGTAAACTCTACAGGCATCTTCGGGTCTTCTTCTAAGTCTTTCATCCTCATCCCAAAGAATATGCCACGCATCTTAGGGTTGTCAGCCGGCAGAGACTTAGCCTCATCCTGCACCTTTTTGTTTATGAGGTCCTTTAAGCTCTTCTGGCGCTGCTTCCACTCAGCGAACAAAAGTGCAGCCGCATCGCCAATCGATCCTGCTTTAGATAATGAAGAGGCGGATTTCTCACCACCCAAGACCGCAATATTTTCACCCACATTCTTCCATTCCCTTACAAACCTTTCAATAGTAGCTGGCAGCTGCTCTATCGGGACTGCAAATGTCTCAGCAGACTTGAGCATATCATCTTCTGAATATTTCTTGAGAACAGAATCAGGCACTACACCCCTAAGCGGCTGTAAAGCCTCCTCATAGCTCTTTTCAGCATCCTTCTCAGCCTCTTCGGCTTTTGCACCCGCAACAAATTCGAGTCGGACGACGCCGTCCTGTATCTTGTTCGCGCGGAGTATCTTGACCTTGACTATCTCTTTAGTGTTATCACAATGTGTCCCGCCGCAGGCTTCGACGTCAAAAGACCCCATCTTTATGACACGCAGGTTCTTCTGAGGGATGGCACCACCTTGGTATACCCTAAACCCGAATTCCTGTTCAGCCTTCCCCCGTTCGACGACAGGCTTCTCTATCTTAAGGCACTTCTTTATCGCGGAGTTGACAAGGTCTTCTATTTTACCCAACTCTTCCTTGGTCACTGCAGAGTGGTGGGTTATATCCAACCTGGCTTTTTCCTCGCGCACTTCAGATCCTGCCTGCCAGACATGGTTGCCGAGGACCTGCCGCGCAGCGCCGTTGACAAGGTGCACAGCCGAGTGGTTCTGCGCGAGCTGCTTCCTGCGCTTCTCATCGACAGCTCCACGGACTTTTTGGCCAACTTTAAACTTAGATGCATCCCCTACCTTGTGAAGAATTACTTCACCCTGCTTAGACACATCTATAACAGGAACATTATCAATAGTACCTGTGTCATGCTCCTGCCCCCCAGAAGTCGCATAGAACGCTGTCTTGTCTAAGATTATATTATTATCTACGATCTTCAATATCGTCGCCTCGAAATCAAGGACAGGCGTATAACACAGTTTCTCAGTCTCCTTGACATCGACTATCATCTTGCCGCCTTCTTTTTCCTCCACAAGGCTTGAGTGCTCCTCAGTTATCTTTTCGTAGAACGTCGGCGGTATTTCCAGATCAGGCTTGAACTTCTTTATCTCTTCCGGAGTTATTCCCTGTGACTCATATAACTGCGACAAAAGAGTTTCATCAAATTTAGTCCCTTTCTCGACAAGGCCTGTTATAGTCCTTCCGATCTTCTCGCGCGTTTCCTTGAACTTCCCCTTCTCGAGGTTTACTATCTTTTCAAAGCTCTCCAGCTCTGTCGAGAGCTCAGGGAACATTGGCTTGAGGTAAGCTGCGTGCCACTTTGCGATCTCTGTCAAATCGTAATCCAGCTCGAACTCGTCTATGAAGCCAAGCGCACGCCTGAGTATCACCCTTAGGTTATATCCGCCGCCCACGTTGGACGGGATCCCGCCATCAGTTATCGCAAACAAAAGGGTCCTTGTGTGGTCGGCTATCGCGTAGAGCGCCTGTAAAGGCTCTATCTTCTCGCGGAGCTCTTCTGGCGATATGCCGACATAATCAGCAACCTTCTTCTTGGCAGCTGCTATGTCCTTCACCTCGCCAAGGTCTAAGGACCCAGCAACTTTTGAGTACTTGTCGAATACTTTTTGATCGACCTTTATCGAAGCCCGCTTCTTCAGCCGTTCAGTGACTGGGCCGAATAGTGAATCATAACTCGCAGGCGTCCCGTTAGAGAACCACACTAACCGCTCATGGCCCCAGCCTACGTCTATCACCTTCTTGTCCAGGTCACGGAAACCAAGGCCACCGGCAGATGATTCACCAGGTGCAGTCTTCTGGAACTGCATGAATACCGAGTTGACTAATTCAAGCCCTTTTGCAAAGGTCTCCATGCATGGGCCAAAAGCGGAAAAGTCGGGCATAGCCCAGATGTCTTCTTGATAGACTAATTCTTTGGCAGGTATTCCCATCTCGCCGTGTAAGAAACCAAAGTTCAGCTCAAGGCACCTGTCTTTGAAATAGGAATTCTTCTCATTTGGATAACCAAACGTGTGCTGCCCGCTCATTACGAAAGACGTTAAGTGCTTGCCCGTAATCCCGACATTCTGTATATCGGGGAACCTTAAACAAACCTGCGGTACTACCAGCGGGTTCGCGGGGTAGACGAAATTCATATTCCCGTTGTCTAGTCTCTGGAAGTCCTGTATGGACGCGATTGTGAAGTAAAGGTCTGGGCGCCATCGGTCGACTACAGGATACCTCTTAATAGGTGTGTGCCCATTTTTTTCAAAAAACTTCCTGAACATCTCCCAGGTCTTGATGTAGTCCCACTTGCCTTTAGTGATAGGGGCGTTTATGAAACCGTAGTCAACACACGGTGAGTCAGCGCAGATTGTTCTCTCCGGGTCGCATGTCCAGAAGGCACGGCCACACGTCTTACAAATCTTCCTCTCGTAGCCCTGGGCCTTGAACATCTCTACCTGGTAATACTTCTGCCAGTTCTTGCGGAATTCCGCCCGAAGCCCGTCCTTTGTGAGTGCCATGATTTATGATAACGATTATAGCAGGCTAGAATGCCTACAAAGCCTGACGTCTAATTTGAGAAAAAGGGTTTAAATATAGAGGTGTGGGCTAAAAGGTTTATTCCATGGCCGACACAATAGGGCTGCACTATTTTTTCTTGAATAACTTCGTCTTAAATAAAAGGAAGCCGCCGAGCGCTAAAAGCAAGAGTATACCTAGTACAAACACCCATAGCATATCCTGGCCTTGCTTAGGGGTCTTCGGTCCTGAGTCTTGGGTCCCGGGCTCGGTTTGCCCGGAGCCAGTCGCAGAGCCCTCTGTGCCCCCAGCAGCGCCTGTCGAGCCAGTTCCAGAGCCTGGCACCGTGCAGGACCTTGACTCTCCGGAGTCGCCTGTGCAGTCTCCGTCATCGCATGAGCAGCTACAGTCCCTGGACTGAAGGCCGTCGACACAAGACGTCCAGCTTGAGCATGACCACGCTGCCGAACAGGTCTCAGGAGTTACACTACATGATTTGGATTCCGATGAGTCGCCGGTGCAGTCGCTCTCGTCAGCACATGAGCAGCTGCAGACCCTGGACTGCAGACCGTCGACACAAGACCCCCAGGCTGTGCATGACCAGGAGTCCAAGCAAGCTTGCTGTACAGTGCATGGCTGTTCTTCATCATTATCGCCTGTGCAATCCGCATGGCGGTCGCAGGAGCAGAAGCAGTCCCTTGTCTGCACACCATTTCGGCAGATAGCCCAGGAGGTGCACTCCCAAGCGTCATCGCAGTTGCTTTCACGGTGGTCATTATCGCAGATGCAATCTGCCTTGCAGGTGGTGCAGGTCTCACCCCTGCCGCGCTGGCAGATGCCGTCACCGCAATAAGGCTCATCGCCGCCGGCCGAGCACTCGCTCTGCCACTGGAGTATAGGGTAGTCTGTGCCATCATAGATATCGCACCAGATGTCTGTCCAGTCCCAGGCGTCCATCGGCGGGTTTGAGGAGTTGAAGAAGTAGGACTCGTTGTCTATGGCAGTGCAGACTGTCGTGCCGTCATTGTCGCCAACGCAGTCGCCCGGGTTGCCGCTGAAGTTATACCAGTATGAGTTGTCGATGTCAGCATTGCCGAAGTTGTTGCCGACGAGGCCGCCGACGCTTGCATCTCCTTCGACATCGCCTGCTGCATAGGAGTTGTCGATTGTCGAATAATAAGTGTTGTTGCCGACGAGGCCGCCTACATTATCTCCGCCAGTGACGTTGCCTGTGGCATAGGAATTATCAATTGAAGAATACAAATAATTAACACCGACGAGGCCGCCGACGGTGTCGTTGCCGGTGACGTTGCCTGTGGCATAAGAGTTGTTTACCGAGCAAAATACGTTAACACCGACGAGGCCGCCGACGTCGGTAGTGCCATTGACGCTGCCTGTGGCATAAGAGTTGTCTATTGCCGAGCCAAGATTAATGCCTGCGAGGCCGCCGGCAATATTAGTGCTAGTTACGTTGCCTGCGGCATAAGAGTTGTTTATTGCCGAACGAAGAGTAAGGCCGACGAGGCCGCCACAACTGTCGCCGGAGCAATTCACACTGCCAAGCGCATATGAAGTGTCCATTGTAGAGTCATTGCTGTAGCCTACGAGGCCGCCGCAAACATCTTCTGCACAATAGACATCGCCAGTCGCGTATGAGTTGTCAATCGCGCTGTTGTAATTCAAATAGCCGACGAGGCCGCCGACGCTGTCGTTGCCGCTAACAGTTCCGTCGGTATAACAGTTATCTATATATGTAGAGTTATCTGCAAAGCCGACGAGGCCGCCGACCCATCCCTGGCCGGTTACATTGGCGTCCACTAATCCGGTATTGCTGACCGCCGCCCCATCCACCTTGCAGAAAAGGCCTATGTGATCCCATGCGGGGGAGTTTATGAACAAGCCGATTATGTTAAAGTCTGCGCCGTCAAAGGCCCCCGTAAACGGGGTGCATACACCGGTAACATTGTTAGTCCCTATGGGAATGAACCCGATGCCGCCGTTCCATAGTGATACATTGGCAGGGTCGCTCGTGCCAGAGCAGTTGATGTTTTGGGTGAGAGTATAATCGCCGTCAAGGCCTGTGCTTGTGATGTCCTGCAGCCCCTCGCAGGTAGATATGCCTATTGCAAATGCAAAGGTCGGGGAAAATAATGCCAGGCATAGGAATAATGAAAGGGTCTGCATAATCATTGATAACGCCATCACATGATATTGTTGAAACCAGTTTAAAAAGACGTGGGGGGAAATCAAACGCTCCATGAGGGTGTGGGGAATCTGGCTCTGCAACGGAGCTGATTTGAGATATTAAAGGGTTACCTCCCTTCTTGCAACCGGTGAATCAAGCACTATACTAGTACTGAGCCTCTTGATGCCCGGAAGGTTCTGCACCTTCTTGGTCAAAAGGTCCCTTAAGTCATCTATGCTCTTTGTCTTAATAGTGAGGAGGAGGTCTGTGTCGCCCGTAAGATTATGGGCTTCGGTTATCTCAGGTATAGACAACAGACCATCCCTCATTTTCTGTAGGTCAAGGCTTGGGTGCTCCAAGGTTACATTGACTATCGCTGTTACGTGATAGCCCATGAGCTTGTAGTTCAGGATTGCGGAGAAGCCCTCGATAAGGCCTTTTTTTACTAACGCGCCGACGCGCTCGTGCACAGTGGCTCCGGAGAGGCCTATGTTCCGCCCTATCTCTAAAAAGGGCGTCCTGGCGTTGCGCTGGAGTATCCGCAAAATCTCCATGTCCTTGCCATCAAGACCTTCAATCTGTCGGTTTCCGGCCTGTTTTTTCGACATTTTCCGATAGATTAAAGGTATTAAGTATAAAAATACGATTGTTTAATGGAAATTAGTCAAAAAAGTCTTATCTTTTAATAATAAATGTTCAAATAGCCTACAAATAAATAATCTAATAGCCTACAATGATCGTAAAACCTATTTCTATCGAAGTCGGGTCTAAGGACCCTGATGCTGCCTATGCTGCTGTGCGCGGAAAGGACACCTACCTGCTTGAATCTGCAGACGGCGGCGAGAAGGTGGCAAGGTACTCCTTCATAGGCTTTAACCCTGTAGCCAAACTGACTATCAAGGGCGACAAGGTGGGATTCAAGACTGAAGACCCAAAACTGAAGACCCTTGATATTATCGGTTTAGACCCATTGAATGTGCTTAAAAGGATCTTATCGCAGTTCACGCTTGTTGACGCCGGCACTGCCCGGTTCTTCGGCGGCTTCGTCGGCTATTTCTCTTATGATGCTGTCAGGCACTTTGTCGAGCTTGATGAAAACAAAGACGACTTGAACGAGCCTGACTGCGAGTTCGTGCTGGCGAAGAACAATTTGATCTTTGACCACAAGGCTGGGAAGACCTTACTCACTCAGAATGAATTCATTGAAGGCGATGATTTGAAAGGTGATGTCGATGAAGAAGCGGTCATGCGCAAGTTGGATGAAATCCGCTCTTCCTTAAGGCTGCCCGTCTTCAGGGAAGAGGCGCGCAGGAAGATAGAGATTACATCCAACCTGACTGACAGGCACTTCCACGGCGCGGTGAGGAAAGCCGTTAAATATATTAAGGACGGCGACATCATACAGGCCGTATTATCCCAACGCTTCGAGACCGACTATGACGGCGATTCTTTCAACGTCTTCAGGAACATGAAAAGGATAAACCCGTCACCTTATATGTACCACCTTGATTTCGGCGACAGGAAGATTGTGGGCTCCAGCCCTGAGATGCTCGCGCGTGTCGAGGGGAAAAAGGTAGTAACATATCCAATTGCCGGCACAAGGAAAAGGGGTGAGACTCCTGAAGAAGACAAAAAACTCGAAGACGAGCTGCTCAAAGACAAGAAAGAAAGGGCTGAGCACCTGATGCTCGTTGACTTGGGGCGCAATGATATTGGCCGTGTCGCCAAGTTCGGCTCCGTAAAGGTCAACAAGTTCATGGGTGTGGAGAAGTTTAGCCACGTCCAGCACCTGGTCTCAGAAGTGGAGGGCGAGCTTGTCGAGGGAAAGGACTGCTTCGACGCATTCAGGAGCATCTTCCCTGCAGGCACAGTCAGCGGTGCGCCCAAGGTGCGTGCGATGGAGATAATAAATGAGCTCGAGCCAACCAGGCGTGGCATCTACGCGGGCTCTGTAGGGTACTTTTCCTTCAACGGGAACATGGACAGCGCGATTACTATAAGGACTATAGTCTTTGAAGGCAAGAAGGCTTATTTACAGGCGGGTGCGGGCATAGTCGCTGACTCCAAACCTGAAAAAGAGTTTCAAGAAACGGTCAGCAAGGCAAAGGCTATGGTCAGGGCACTTGAGGGCGGGTATTAAAGAAAATCAAGAGAATGGAAAAACAAAAGGTACTATTTATTGATAATATAGACTCGTTTGTCTACAACCTTGTCCAGTATATAGGGGAAGAGGGTGCGGAACCTATTGTAGTTGATAACAAGACAAGTCTCATGAGGATAGACAACATAATAAAAAAGGAGAAAATAAATAGGATTCTGATATCCCCGGGCCCAAATAGGCCTGAAGAAGCTGGTGTGTCCAACGAGGTCATAAGGAAATACGGTCCGATTATACCGATATTGGGTGTCTGCCTCGGCCACGAGTGCATAGGACATGTCTATGGCGGGACGATACGCAGAGCCAAGACAATCAGGCACGGCAAGACTTCCAAGGTCAGCCACTGCTGCGATGAGCTGTTCAAAGGAGTGTCAAACCCGTTCGAAGCTGTAAGATACCACTCGCTCGTAATAGACGACAAGACCCTTCCTGAGTGCCTCCATGTGTGCGCCATAAGCAACGACGACAGGGAGATAATGGCAGTGAAACATAAAGAATATCAAGTCTACGGCGTCCAGTTCCACCCAGAGAGCATGCTGACTGGAGAGGGTAAAAGGATAATAAAGAATTTCCTGGGGTTATGAATCTCTGGGGGATATAACAGTTAAAGCTAGTTACAGACGTCAATTAAAGCTAGTTACAGATGTGATATCTTGTGTTATATCACACTGAGCCCCTCGTTTGCCAGGGCCTTTGCTCGGTTTGAATAATACTGTGAGAGCTGGCACGCTATGTCACCGTCACTTGTGCAACCATCCTCATAGAACTTTGCCGCTGAGAGATGTCTCTGCGCATCGGCGAGCTTTGCACTTGCAGCACTTGAGCACGACGTGCCGCACACTGAGACAAATCCAGATACAGCAGCTTCAGCAGAGCTGTAAGCGCTTTCTGCATCTGCAGTCTTTGTCGAATAGATGTTTGTCGGGAAGAGTAGCCCCGGTAGGTCGGTTACATTGCCCATTGAAGGCCCGGCAACGCCAGAATCGGGGCCTACAAGATCATAGATGCCTATTACTACTGCCTCATTGGGATCGCGCGCTATTATGGACACTTGACACATACCGCGTGGGGCAACCGACATTGTAAGAGTGCCAAGCGTGATTGAAAGTCCTCTAAAAACACTAAAGTTCTGTGGAAGCTGTGTGGAAAAGGCGGGTATGCATCCTACTGATATGGGGCCTTCGAACGTCCAATTGGTTTGCGAAGGTGAACTTGCATCCGTGAAAGTGACTGGCAAAGATATGCTCTCCCCTACACCTGAATCATTGTGGAAGCTACCATAATAAACCTCAATGTCAGGAGTGTCAGGAGTATCAGGGATGTCCTCGCCGCATGACTTGGTTAGATTTACGTCAGGAGGACAAAATATCGGGCAGCCTGTCCCAAATGAGTAAAGAGTTTCATTTATATATCCAGTTGCATACTGTTTGTCATCAGCAGCACATTCACTCCACCCTGTGACTTCTTTTCTGTATACGCACGAACAGGATTCTGGAACGCCGCGACATGCAGAGCACTCATCCGTCTCTAAATCGCCGATGCACGTCCAGTTTGAGGTACCACGTTGCGGCGGGTCTGGCGGTATTGGTGCAGTTGCAGTCCCTGAAGAACATAGGGCTCCTGATGGGAAAGCCTCATCATATTCATAAAACTTCATTGCTGGGCCGCATATTCCAAGTATGGGTGCGAGACGAATCGCGTAGCAGTCTGAACGGATGCCCCCGCCTGTGCCCGAACAGGTCCAGCCGACTGCCGAGCCACCAGTTGCCTGGAGGCGTTCCGAAGTGGTGGATGACGTCCCTGCTGAGCAGAAGCCGGAGGTTATTGTAGTTGAGGAACCCGTGTAAGTGTAGTTCCTGGCAGATGCTCCACATACCCCGTCTACGGGAGTCAAG
>Ga0247841_10007464_pt1 | contig 16260 bp, 14 predicted proteins | sample LaCruzMarch2015__2_FD_192410 | JGI IMG/M metagenome (GOLD analysis project Ga0247841, IMG submission 192410) | Freshwater microbial communities from meromictic Lake La Cruz, Castile-La Mancha, Spain - LaCruzMarch2015_18m | ecosystem: Environmental > Aquatic > Freshwater > Lake | place: Spain... | reverse complement strand
ACACTGTATTCCATGATACTCAGCCCATGCGGGTATGCATTCGGAAAAGGCAGAACCTGAAATTTTAAGACCGGAGTCATAACTTATTGGATATTGATTGCTGAAAAAAAACATTTCTTCCAGGGTCTCTTTTTGATAAATCTGTTCAAGAAGATCTGCCCGTTGAATGAATGTATCCCACGAATTTTTCAGATAATAGAGGTAATTACGGGCAGGACAAAAATGAGTTAATTTAAAATCCGGGATTTTTTCCTGTAGAAACATATCCAGATTCTTTGCCCAATTAATTTGCTTCAATTGTAGCGATTCAATTTCTTCTGAGGATTTATTTATTTGAAAATCTTCGATGGAGACGAAGTTTATATTGTGTTTTTGAAGAGTCCATGCGACATCAGGGTTGAAAGATATAATATCAGATATTGATTCTTTCAGTTCATGCTGATGTAATAACCAGTTAACCTGTTGTGCAGACTCACATAGAACAATCGTTTTTTGCTTCTTTATCATTTCCCATCCTTGAAATTGATATTAATATTGGATATATCACTCAATAAAATCCTCACTTAATGGAATGCCATATCTCAAGTTTTGTTTTGCCCGTTTCCCGATGACCCGAAAGAGATTATTTGGTGTCAACCCGTACCCCGGTCTAATCGACCGAACATTCTCCGCAGTAAACAACTCTCCTTTCTTTATATCCTTGACAACGAACAACGATCTCCGGAAAACCCGGCTCGCCTTTTCATGCTCGCTCACTTCATAGCAGACCCGCCCCAGGGCCTTCTCAGTCTCACGAATCGCCTCAACCATCGCTTTAAACTCCTGCGGTTCGAATGAAAACGCGTTATCCGGACCTGGCATTTGTCGTGAAAGTGTGAAATGTTTTTCCACAATGCAGGCACCAAGAGCAACTGCTGCAACCGGCACGGAAATTCCCAGAGAATGATCCGAAAGCCCAACCGGAACATCAAATATCTGGGCAAGGTGAGGTATCGTGCGTAAATTCATCTCTTCCGGCAGTGCAGGATATGCGCTCGTGCATTTAAGGAGCGCAATCTGATCATTTCCCTCTTTGCGAATGACATAAACCGCTTCCTCAATCTCTGCAAGCGACGCCATACCGGTTGACAGGATCACAGGCTTGCTCGTTTTTGCGATCTTTTGTATTAATGGGGTATCTACGATTTCAAAAGAGGCGACCTTGTACGCAGGAACATCCAGCGATTCAAGAAAATCAACTGAACTAAAATCAAACGGTGTCGAGAAAAGATCCATACCGAGATCGGTGGCAATTTTTTTCAATTCCGGTTGCCATTCCCATGGTGTGTATCCTTCTTTATATAGGGAATAGAGATTTTTCCCTTCCCATATCGTCCCTTTACCAATTTTGAAGTATTCATTATCGCAATCAATAGTCATCGTGTCTGGGGTGTATGTTTGGATTTTTACTGCATCCGCTCCAGCTTCTTTTGCCGCATGTATCAGCTTCACCGCTTGATTGAAATCCTGATTATGATTGGCGGATAGTTCTGCAATGATGTAAACAGGAAAGAAAGTCCCAATCTTTTTTTGCCCTAATCGGATAATCGAACTCATTTTCCCCCTCGAGTTTTTATTAAAAGATACGCATTTTCTCCATTATAATCACTTAAACCATGCTCTATATATCCTACTTTGGTGAATGCTTTCCGGGATACTTCATTTCCGATTTTAATAAATGCTTTTACCTTTTCAATTCCCGTTTCAATAAAAAGTTTTTCCGTGGCGTCCCGGATCAGTGATGATCCAAGAGACATCCCACGATATTCAGGATCGACCAATACAGATATTACTGCTTCTTTGGATTCAATCTGAAACCGCGCTTGACCGAAAGGTTTGGCATTTTTATCTACGGCAATGTAATAAACCAAGTTTGGATTAATAAGAGCTGAAGAAAACCACTCCACATGACGTTCCAGAGATATGGGTCTAGGATTAAATGAAACCGAACGTACTAAGGGGTCATTGATCCAAAACCATATTTTTTTACAGTCGGATATCTCAACGTTTCTTAACATTATTTTATTAGAACAAATCGCATTTACAATGCGAGATGATCCTTTACCATCAATACATTGAGCCATTCTTTTTGAGAATGCTGATCTGATTTCATAGTCTTGCAGAAAATTCAAAATTAATTTACCAAGTTCTCTTTGTTCTTTAAAATCTTCGATCTCAATTACTTTAGCAAAATTTTTGGATTTTAGTTCATTTGTAATTGGTTCTTGATTCTTGGCAATCGATATTACAATTGAGGGGACACACATGAAAAGAAGTTCCCAACATGTGCTTCCCCCAGCAGAAATCGCAATATCCGCCCAAGCCATCAACTCTGGCATATTATCTGCATTTTTTAGTAGTCTAAAGTTAGAAAGGTCCTTCACCATTTCATGAATGAGATCAAAATACGGATTTGCACCTCCAATGACAACAATCACTTCAAGTCCCTCAAGGTCAATTGTTCTCACTGCCTCAATGACTTTAAGAGTAACATTATCAGGATCACTTCCACCCAGTGTTACCAGGCTCTTTCGAGCTACATCTGGAATATCACGATGCCTACCGGACCATTTCAGGAATTCCTTTCTAATAAGTGCATATTTCATTCCAAGGAGGAACTGGGTATATGGTTCAAACTTTGGATAAAACGACATATCGGCGTAAATGTTCTGGTTAAGGACGATATCCGCGTAATAATGATCTGCATGCCCGTAGTCATCAATAAAAAGGAGAGATAATCCGGAGTCCTTGATCGTTTTTTGGTATTCCGCTCCGAAATGGTATCCATCAACTACGATCCAGTTCGCTCCATATTCGTGCCCTATCCGAGCGGTTTCATCTGCATCATCAAGTGTTCCAGCCTCTTGACTGATATGGAGGATCTGGATTCCTTCTTTTTTCAAGCGATTCTCCAGTGCTGGCGCATCACAAGCAGAAACAAAGAACACTTCTGCTCCGGTATCCCGCCATGCTTCTGCAAGAGCAAGGCACCGCATAATATGACCCGTTCCGATCGTTTCGGTCGCATCAGCCCGTATGACAATTGTCTGAACACTCATCTGTGGTATCCTTGTCGGGAGTCTAAAAAGGATAGTATTTCATCTATTAAAAACATGTCAAATTAGATCCTTTGACTCTACCATCTTCTTGATATTCACAAGAAATGATTCGGCTTTGACAATTTGTTTCTTTTCATCTAGAACAATATAGTTCTCTCCGGATTTGACAATTGAATAGAGTGGCTTCTCCATCAGATTGGCGACATATCGGTTCACGCCTTTGATGCCCACATGCTGGTTAATTTTTGCAACTTCCGGATTATCATCCAGCCATGTATATACCTCATTAAGCGGGATTGCATGTCCATTATAGAGTGCATTGTAGATATTTTCCATAAGAACATAATCTGCTGGTTCATCAACTGTGAGGCGATATTCCGGACGGATGAGATTTGTTTCGATATCAATGGTTACTGCTGAATATTCAGCGAGGTTCTCCCGTATTGGAAGAGAAATTGCTGGTCCGCGATAGGATTCATGGACTCTTGTGAGTGCTTTACAGGATATCAGTTCCGTAAGTGTTCCCTGCATCATGGGCATATTCCCACAGGAAATGAAATCGTAGTATTTTTGGTTAAATAACTCAACAAATATTGATGAGATATCTATGTTGAATAGCGGGCAATCACAGGTTACTCGTATGACTGCATCAGCCTTTTCCTGTTTACAAAGTCTCAGGTGCCGCTCAACAATATCCTCTTCAGGTCCGGCATACCATCCGCACCCCAGTTTTTCTGCCTCTCGTATTAATTCTTTATTTTTAGGATCCACGGATGTAGCCAGACATATCTTTTTCAAACCTTTGACCGCTTTCATTCGTTCCACATGATGGGCAAAGATCGATTTTCCGGCAAGAGATTTCAAAACTTTGCCCGGCAATCGTGTTGATGTCATTCGTGCAGTAATAACTCCGATAACAGATTTCATACAGGATCCTGTTTTTATTCTAGATTAGAATAGGATGACCTATTTCAAATTTTTTCTCTTAACACTACTCATTTGCCTTTTCTTGGGTTTTCGATAAGGGATAGCATTCTCCTTTCTCCTCCAAACCTTTTCGCAGGTAATAGCCCTCAAGGAACCGTTTGTATAACTGAATATCAACAGTAAACCGGTAAAACATCAGCCTGTTGCGAAGTTTGGCAATATAGATAAATAAGGAATTTTTCAACCAGTCGAAAAAATTCTCAATTTGGTGTTTACCTAGCCGGGTAGAGGATTCCATGTTCAGGTAATATGCGGCACTTACGGAATATTTCCCATCTACTTGCCATGGGCGGAGGTATTCCGCAGCCGTATACATGTTTATGATATCCGGAGAAATCCATTCCTCGAGAGTGGAAGGTTCTTTTAAAAACCCGTCCTGAACAAGTCTGGTAGTCATCTCGCATTTCGGATAGGGACGGAATGTGCCGATACCACAGGAGAACCAGACGTACTTTCTCATGGTATTGATGAATTTAATTGTCATAAGGATGTCCGTCATTGTTTCACCGGGTAATTCAAGCATAAAAGAGGATCTGGCAATAATCCCGTGCTGATTGCACTTTTTAACAGCGAATTCTGCCTGCTCGGGAGTGATGTGTTTTTTCATGAGATCCAGTGTATGTTGTGAACCCGATTCGATTCCCAATGTAAGTTGTATTAATCCGGATTTTTTTGCAAGGGCAAGAGTTTCATCGTTGAGCAGGCGATCGTTAAAATAATCGCACCTGCATTCGGCATCCCAAGTGATATCCAGTTTGAGATCAACTAATCCTTGACATATCTCACGGACTCTCCGGATATCCACAAAGAAATTGTCATCAATAAATTTTACATGAGTGAGCTGGTACTTTTTTACTATCTGTTCAACTTCTGATATGACTTTTTTTGCATCTTTCTTACGGTATCTCATATTGTTTGTAACGACATTAATACAAAATGTACATTCAGAAGGACAACCCCGGCTGCTCTCGTATGGCAACCAACGCATGGGCTGGCGGACATATCCTGATAGTGTGTCTGTCAGATAACCTGTAATAAACCGTTCGAAAAATGGATCAAGAGAGTATTCCGGGATCGGAAGAGTATTCAGATCGAGAATTTCTTTATCCAGAATCTTGGATGTGCTTTTTTTTCCTTCCTGTAGATCACGGGCAAGCTGAACAATATGTGACTCCCCCTCCCCCTGTATTACATAATCTACAAGATCACTTTTAGCCATTTGTTCCGGAAACAAAGTACAATGCCATCCCCCGATGACAACCGGCACTGTTGAATTATGCCGGATGAATTTCATGATTTCCATGGCGTCGGGCACTTCCGGAGTAAGCATGGTTATTGCGACAAAAAGAGTATCCGGTAATAAATCCCGAAGTTTTGACTTGAGTTCAGGTTCAAATGCAGAATTGATAATTTCCGGGGAAAAACCCGCATCCTTCAGTGATGAGGCAAGAAGGATCAGATTGAGCGGGGGATAATTGTTATAATTGTAGACATTTGCCGGGCGGATCAGAAGGATTTTATTTAACATGATATTCTCCACGTTGATTTCAATGATTATTTATCCTATAGTAAAACCTTACAGTACCTATGCTGTCCTGAACGATCTCTTACCAATTATAATCTGTAATAGTATTAACAATATAATCGAATTCTTCATTGGTAATTTTCGGGTGGAGTGGAATTGTGATAATCCTGCTGAATACATCTTCCGTGACCGGAAAGTCTTCAATTCGAACCGGGAAATTATTCAGGTAATAAGAATGCTTGTAAATCGGGATGTAATGAACATTCACTCCTATATTTGCGGACCTCATGTATTTGAAAAATGCATCCCGTGAAATTTTTTTATTGAGAAGTATGGTAAAAATATGCCAGGAGTGTTTTACGTATGGAGATGTGGTGGGTAACGAGATCCAAGGCAGGTTTTTTAAATCTGCCATGTAGCGATTCGCAAGGGATTTTCGCTTTCCAATAAACATGTCAAGCTTTTTTAACTGCGAGATCCCAAGGGCTGCTTGGAAATCGGTCATCCGGTAATTCCGCCCAAGGTCTTTCATATCATACGCCCACGAGGCATCAGGTCCGTACCGTGAAAGGGCATTCCGGTCAATTCCATGAGTACGGAGCCTAGCGAGTGAGTCGAAAAGATCTTTATTGTTGAGGACAACTGCCCCCCCCTCCCCTGTGGTGATATGCTTTACAGGGTGGAAACTGAAAATGGTAAGATCGGTGATATTTCCTACTTTTTTATTCCGATAACATGCACCGAGTGAATGGCAGGCATCCTCAATAAGAAAGAGATCATATTCGTCCGCGATCTCTTTAAGTTCATCAATTTCACAGGGGTGCCCAGCGTAATCGACAAAAAGGATAGCCTTTGTATTTTTTGTAATTTTATTTCTGATAAGTACGGTGTCGATATTGCGTGTATCATAGGAAATATCTGTAAAGACTGGTATTAACCCATTATAGAGCAGTGCATTTGATGAAGCAACAAATGTAAATGGGGTTGTGATAACTTCGCCTCCTTTGGGCAAACGGAGGCTCTGGACTGCAATATCAAGTGCACTTGTCCCGGAATTTACGACCACCGCATATTTGCATCCCACATACTCGCAGAGTTTTGCCTCAAAATCATTTATTTTAGGCCCGGTCGTGATCCAGTCACTTTTCAGGGTCTCGATTACTTCATGGATATCTTCATCATCAATCCACTGTTTTCCATAGGTTAATAGGGAATTTCGAACCTGTTTGCCCCCATTAACTGCAAGTTTTTCAGAATTTGCAACCATATTTACTCCGGCTGGGTCGTTATAATTATTTTTTAAAATAATCTTTCTTCTGTATAATAGTTCATTGGACTGAATCGTAAAGATATGTGTTTATAAACCTGACCGGGATGTTATATGCTGCGAGATACTTTTTTGCTTCGAGGGGGGTTTGTTCAGTAAAATGATAGATACTTGCTGCTGCAACTGCACTTGCATTACCGTGAATGATTGCTTCATGCATGTGAGAATAATTCCCGGCACCCCCGGATGCGATCACCGGAATCGTAACAGCATCAGTGATCGACCGGATCAGATCGATATCATATCCCTGCATGGTCCCATCACGATCTATTGAAGTAAGAAGGATTTCCCCGGCACCCTGTTTCTCCATCAGTTGTGCCCAGTCTACAGGATTTCTTCCCGTTGGAACGGTTCCTGAGCATTTGTAACATTCTTTTCTGGTATCACTCACATCCTTAACATCAATACTTGCAACAATACATTGTGATCCGAACAATTGTGCAGCTTGTCGGATAATGTCCGGATTATCATAGGTGACGGAATTCAGTGCAACCTTGTCTGCTCCGGCACGGAGAAGTTTTTTTATGTGCTCTAATTTTGTGATCCCTCCCCCAATAGTCATGGGTACAAAACATTCGCGGGTAAAATCAGATATTGAACTATAATCCGGATCACGGTGCTCCTGCGTTGCCCTAATATCAACTAAAATTATTTCATCAACCTGTCTCATGGTATAAACTTTTATAGCAGGTAAAACGTGACCAACACGTCTCCAGCTGTCAAACCGGATTCCCTTAACCAACCCTACATTTTTCCAGAGCAGGGTTGGGATAATACGGATTTTTAACAATAATTCACCTCATATAGTCAAAAAATTGTTTATTAACGTCAGTCCTAATATACCGCTCTTTTCCGGGTGAAATTGGACACCCCAGATATGCTGTTCATTAATCGCGGAGACAAATTCATTGCAATATGGAGTAACTCCAATAATATTTAATGCAGATTTTGGAACAAAAAGGTAACTGTGAACAAAATAAAAATCCGAACCTTCGGGGATCTGTGCAAAAAGGGGATTGTTTTTGGGATAATACACTTCATTCCACCCCACGTGAGGTATCAGTTCCTGTGGAAGTGAAGGTACTAATTTGATTACATCGCCGGGTATCAATCCGAGACCCGGAATAGTGCCACCTTCAACGCCCGTGTCTGCTAACAACTGCATTCCCAAACAAATGCCAAGGAGGGGGATTTTGTGGTCGATTGCAGCCTCACGTACTACCTTGTCAAGTCCACATGAACAGAGATTTTGCATACCATCGGCAAATGCTCCAACACCGGGCAGGATTATCTTGTCTGCACAAAAAATCTCATATGAGTCATTAGATATCGTGACGGTGGCATTGCAACGTTCTAATGCTGTTGCAATGGACTGCAGATTCCCCATCCCATAATCTATGATTACTACTTGCATGTATCCCCTCATGGACAATCGATTACTATGTATCTTGAAAATCTTCCCTTATACACAGATACTTGTGATTTTTCACAACATTACACTCATCACAAAGAGGGAAAAATTTCTTTTCGTATATGCTCATTCTTAACCGTAAATATTGTTCATTATTCCAAATGGTTTCCAAATTATCGTCATAGATATTTCCCAAAATAACCCTGCTAGTTATGTCATAACAACAAGGGACAACCTCTCCATTCCAACGAATAGTAACAGTATTCAATACATGGTCGCAATAATTCTTATTTTGTGATCCTGCCTCATTACATAATACAGAAAATTGTTTTCCATCCACATTCATATCAGGCCATTTATAAGCATATGTGGTCTTGAATGTGATATCCTTTTGTTTGATCTCATCTGAAAATGCATCAACTAAATATTTTGGGGCAAACGGAAATTGTTCAGTCTTAGTATTCTGAGCTCTTTTAACAAATTGTGTAGTTGAAATATAAATATCCGGATGCGCGAAGGTGTTTGCTTTTTTATAAGCTACCAGTTTCTTAATTTTTCTCACTACTTCCTCCCCCATACATCCTCTACTGATGAAATCATTTTGCTCAAAAGAGGTGCCATCCAATGAAAATTCAATCATATCCAATCCGGATTCACATATTTTCTCAATCATTTCATCAGTTAAGAGCATTCCATTTGAAACCGTTTTTATAAAGGGGACCCCTATTTCCTTGATTCGTTTAACCATAAGTGGGAATTTTTTATTAAGAAGAGGTTCTCCCCCATGATATAATACAACAACTCTAATCTGCTTATGATGTTCAAGAATATTTTTAATAACAAGATCAAAGGTTTTGGGATCCATCAATCCTCGATTCAGCTTTATTGTTCCAGTTGGGCAAAGAATGCATTTTAAATTGCAGAGAGATGATGGTTCGATTCTCACAACTCCGGGAAATTCCCGGGAAAATTTTTCGATCATATTCGAATCTTACTCCTCTTCTGCATATTTGAGTTTTGTGAGGTTTCCATAACGATCCTTGATCAAATTCCCCTTATCATCGATTTTAAATAATTTTTTATTCGTAAACTGGTCACAAATTTTGATAAATTCATCGACCGTGAGATCAATGGGTTCCAGAATTTCAGTTAATGGTTTATCTAGATATGTCCAAGGGAATTTCCCATCATGGAGCCTGACGATTGCACAGGCATCATCTCGTGAAAGTCGACCTCTCCGGAGATGCATGGAGGCTAGGTCTGATGCTCGACCGAAACCAAATTTTAAAAATTTAAAATAATCGTGAATTCCCATCTGGTAGTTATCGAGATTTTCATAGTTCACACATGAGCCTTCAATTGTTTGATGAAACGTGTTTAGACCATATGCCTGAGCCATTAATACATTGGTATAGCCATCCCATGGCAAATAATATCCCAAAAAAAGACCGGTAACCCCAACTTTTTTTAATTCTTCATCCGTGGGATAGATATAGGGCAGCAGTACTTTTTCAGTAATGCCATCTACGCCAATCATATCAGAAACACGTAGACCCAATAGACCCCCGAACTCTTCCAGCCAGCGCCGGTTAAGGACATTATTTTCAGTCGCTGCTGCGGGTCCCCCATATTCATGCTGGGAGTTTTCCCCCCAGATGAGAAGGGGTATATTATACTGGACTGCGACACGCACAGGGATTGTAAAAATAGAAACATGTTCCGGCCACGATATATCTCCAACTTCCTTAAACGCGATCCGGTTTAATTTACTCCGGACCCCCTTATTTGGGGAAAACTCAATATAATCAACGCCCAGACGTTTGAGATTCTCGATATTTTTTCTTCCAATATCCGACAGATCGCACGTTGTCGCAGTGACACACAATGGATTCATTCCCAGCTGGAGCACGCGAATAACTTGATAAGTACTATCCTTTCCTCCACTAACGGGAATAACGCAATCCCAGTTTTTCCCATCTTTGGACCGGTATTTATCGAGAAGAGTTACCAGTTCTTTTTTTCTCGCGTCCCAATCGATTGAAACCCTATTCTCATAGTTCCGACATGCATTGCACACACCTTCTTCATCAAAAGAAAGATCCGGCTTTGTGTCAGGCATAACACAACGTGTGCAATAATGCATCGTAGTATCGCTCGTAGTTTCAGATTTTCTTTCCATAATCAAACTCTCATCACACTCTATATTTCACTAATAACCATAAAATGTCATTCAATGGAAAATTTGTATCGCAGTAGTAGTCCAATCTGTAATCTCATGTGTGCAGATAGTTCAGAGGTTGGCAGTAATTGTTTGATTGCTATCAAATTGAGACGAATATTTGATCTGAACTCTCTCACTGACGGAATATTGGAGGTTCTCGACAAAATATTAGAAAATAATGCGGTATTTGCAGCAACAATTTGAGTACTCAGGATGGGATCAATATATTCATCACCGAATGATCCTGTCCAGAATTTTTCTTGAGATATCTGGAATTTCATGGAGTCAACCTCTGACATACAATTGATATAATTCAATGCCTGAAAGACAATTAAATTGCAATCATCTTTTTTAAGTCTTCAATACTCAACCACACTGTATTTGTATTACTTGCATATCTGAACCCTTCCACCAATGCCCGTCCCCCATCTCTGTTATTCGTATTCCAGAATTTCAGTTCGGGCTCGATAACGAAGTAAGTGTCATACTCTTTCGCGTGCCTTGCCTCATCATCTGTGAGAAGAATCTCATGGATCTTCTCTCCAGGTCTGATGCCGAGTATATCGATCTTTGCTTCAGGAGCTATGGCTCGTGCCAGATCGCTCACTTTCATACTGGGGATCTTTGGAACAAAGATTTCCCCTCCTGACATCAGCGAAAGACAATTTCTGACAAACTGGACACCCTCATCAAGCGTCAACCAGAATCGGGTCATGCGTTCATCGGTAATAGTGAGTCGTCCGGTTTTTTTCTGTTCGACAAAGAGCGGGACTACGCTTCCCCTGCTTCCCACGACATTTCCGTACCGGACGCAGGAGAATTTTGTGTTCCGGTCAAAACCCCTATAGGAGTTTCCCTGTATAAACAGTTTTTCTGCAACCATCTTTGTCGAACCATATAGATTGACTGGGTGGACTGCCTTGTCCGTGCTGAGAGCGATGACCCGATCGACATTGTTATCGATAGCGGTGTTGATGATATTCATGGATCCATTAATATTGGTCTTCACCGCTTCGATAGGATTGTATTCACAGGTTGGCACCTGCTTGAGAGCTGCGGCATGAACAACGATATCCACTCCATTCATCGCTCGGGAAAGTCGTTCTTTGTCCCGGACATCTCCAATGAAAAACCTGATCCGATCATCAGGAAACATTTTCTCCGTCTCATACTGAAGCATTTCACTACGTGAATAGATGCGGATACTTTGAGGATTATCTTCATGTAAAAGAGTTGCCAGAAACGTTCTTCCAAAAGAGCCGGTGCCTCCGGTAATGAGTATTGTCTTGTCATTGAAATATGACATTGTTTATAGAATCAACGTATAGAGTTTTTAAGGTATCGACATAGATGAATCATAACAGATTTCGCAATCTACAATTAAGCATTTATCAATCATAACAAGGGGAAAGTTCCTATGGCAGATAACCACAAGGGCATAATTTTTATCGTAAATCAAAAAAATACTGATTTTATAAAAATTCAAAAAGATATATCTGTTTTGGGAATAAAACAATGGCTTTATCTTGGTGAGGACAGTACATGGCGTGTCCAGATGGAAGCAGCCAGTCCTGTAGAAATCTCCAGAATCTCAATTGCAGATATTCTTGATGAAACGGCACAAAATCTTCGCCAGCCATATATTGATTGGATCGGCGACCTCTCACAGATAAATTCTTCTTTTGAATGGTGGTCTTCTGAACTTGCAGGGAAAAATCCGTATAATCCCTTGTTCGTCAGAATATGTCTTCTTGCATCTGCCCAAAAAATTCTACCTAGTGGGTTTGATAAGAACACCCTTATAATCTGCTCTTCACCTGCACTTCTGAAATGTGTCACGCGATATATGGATGAGAATAACATCACCTGGAGAGAGATTGACAACATAAATTCAAGAAGAGAGATAAACCTGCAACAAAAAATCCGAAAAACAATCGGGCGAATTGCACAATCTTTCTTTTGGTTCCCTATTGTAGGAAAATACATTCGTGCAGATCAAAGATCCTTTGAAAGTGACCGTGAACAGATACGCGCTCGACAAAAAGTAAAACCTCCATCAGTTTTTTCCGGGGAAGATACGATCCTCTTTTTCACATGGGTGGATCGGAGGAGTTTTGCTCCGAACGGTTCATATACTGATATCTATTTTGGTCCAATGTCCCAGAGATTCAAGGAAAAATGTTATCGTGTCGGTTTTATCCCTAGAGTACTATATACTATACCGTTTGATGAGGCTGTTGAGAAATTGATCAAAACGGGGGAGACGTTTTTTTTCCCAGAACAATATATTTCCCAAAATGATATGGAAGTCTGCAGAAAACGTCAGAATCAATATATCCCAGATATTCAGAATTTTTCCTCAATCAAGGATCTTTTTATTGATCCTCTGGTAGTTGAACACATTTCAGAAACTAAAGACTGTATGGTGGATAATCTGGTATTTGAACCGCTCATCAAGTCAATGCGTCAACAGGGAATATACCCGGCACGGATCATTCATCCCTGCGAAGGTCACTGCTGGGAACAGGCACTGACGTGGTCTGTCCACCATCATATGCCAGGAACAAAGGTTATCGGATACGATAATGTGACCTTTTCCCGTATGGTCCTCTCCATGTACCCCGCAAAAAACGAATGGGGACTTCGTCCCATCCCGGATCGCATTGTGACAAACGGGCCGTTATACCGGGATACCCTGATCAGGGAGGGTTGGCCTCCGGAAAGGGTACGGGCCGGATGTGCCCTCAGGCACACATACCTGTGGAAAAATCCACCCGTTGAATCAAAGGAAAATCAAATATCCTCCCCCATTCGCATCCTGGTTGCGACAGCGATAGGAATGGGTGATTCCGTGGAACTCGTGACAAAAGCATCCGAAGCTTTTGGAGGAGACATGCGGTACGAAGTGATCATCAAATGTCACCCGCTTGTCAATTCCGAAGAAGTGAAGCAATATGTCGGAAAAAAAGCCAACAGCACCAATATCGTGTTTGAAAAAGCACCGATAAACGAGTTATTGCCGACTGCACACATCCTGTTATACACGTATACTTCAGTCTGCTATGAAGCAATGATGTATGGCGTTGTCCCGGTCTGCGTTAAGGCGGAAAATTTCCTGAACCTCGATAAACTTGATGCCAATCCGGATATCAGGTGGATGGCAACAACTCCGGAAGACTTGCAGAAGGTCGCAGAAGAGATCGTTTCCAGGACTCCGGAAGCAAGAAGAGCCTGGACAGCAAAAGCCCGCATGATTGTCCAGAGGGCACTTGCCCCGGTAAATGATAATTGTATTGATGCTTTCATAGATCAATAATTTTGATTAACCCCCCACCTTTACCATAAACGGTATGATTTCCCAGATGCGTTCGCCTTCAGGACACACTCGTAGGGCGATGTGGAATATATATTCAAAAAGTACATATCTAATCAGGATTTCCCGACATAAATGAAGCAATCAACGGATGTGATTTTTAATGAACCGATTTCAATCTGCCAGATCTTTGTTTGAACATCACTCTTTTTTTAAAATTGTATGCGGAGCAGGCAATGAAGACCCCGTTGAAGTGAGACGGTTGACCACGGCATATACACTTGCCGGTGCTTCGGCAATCGACCTTTCAGCAGACCCCGGCATTGTGAAAAGTGCAGTAGCAGGTATTGCCGATGCCGGGGTGCTCGCTGAAAAACTGGGCAGGCATATCACTTGCAGACCGTTCATCACCGTCAGTGTCGGCTTGGCCGGTGACCCACATATCCGGAAAGCACGGATCAATCCAGAAACCTGCATTCAGTGCAGTCTATGCAAGGATGTGTGTGAACAGGAAGCGGTCGATCAGGAGTTCCATATCCGGAAAGAGTGGTGTATCGGCTGCGGGAAATGCGCTGATGTGTGTGAAAAGGGAGCGATATCGTTTTTTACCCACAGAAAAGACCTTGCAGCTTTACTTCCCGAATGCCTCGCAGCCGGGGCAGAAATGATCGAGTTGCACGCAGTCACGCTTGATGATGAAGCGGTCCTGAAAGACTGGACCCTCATCAGTTCCCTTGTTCCGGACAACTACATCTCAATATGCCTTGACCGTTCTCTCCTTTCGGACAGCCACCTTACACAGCGGATACGTGATGCCCATGCAATTGCCGGGGAACGTATGATTGTACAGGCAGACGGGGCACCGATGAGCGGGGGCAGTGACGATTTTCACACAACATTGCAGGCTATTGCCACAGCAGATATCGTTGCAAAGAGCAAAATTCCGGTAAAGATTCTTGCATCGGGAGGAACGAACGCAAAAACCATGGAGCTCGCAGAACTGTGCGGGGTGAAGGTTCACGGGGTTTCTATCGGGACCTTTGCACGGAAACTGGTCAGGCAGTATATCGCGTCCGATGAATTTGATCACGATGCCCGCATTGTTCAACAGGCTGTTGAGATTGCCGAAATCCTGGTAAGGCAGACTACCCACAGCAAAGAAATCTGACAGGGATTTTCTATGGTTACCATTAACATTCCCGGGCATAAGTTTACCGATATAGAACTCGTTATCTTCGATAAAGATGGGACACTCATGGAACTGCATCACTATTGGACAGAGATGTGTTTACTCCGTGCAGACATGATTTCAGAGAAACTAGGTCTCACATATGACCAGAATACTCATATGCTCTATGTGATGGGTGTGGATATCGAACACAAAAAACTCATGCCCGAAGGACCCGTTGGAATAAAAAAACGGGAAGTTGTGATGCAGGCAGCTATCGATTACCTTGCCTCAATCGGGCATAAAGACGCCCGGGCACTGTGCCACCAGATTTTTGAGGAGGTCGATACGATCTCAACCGGGATCCTTGATCGCCTGGTAATCCCAATCCCCGGTGCCCCAGAACTGGTAAACCGGCTCTCTCAGGCAGGATGTAAAATCGCCATTGCCACAACAGATCGATCCTACAGGGCCTCACTTGCGATGAACTCACTCGGGTTTGGAGATAAGATCGATCTCGTTGTCGGGGCTGACTGCGTATCAGAACCAAAACCGGATCCGGAGATGGTTAATTATATCCTTGAGAAGCTCTCTGTTAAGAAGTCAAGGGCACTTATTGTAGGAGACGCAATCACAGATGTGCAGATGGGGTTGGTTGCAGGACTTGCGGGTACCTTGGGAGTACTGACCGGGCAGACATCACGTGAAACGCTGGAAAAGTATACACCATATATCATCGGAAGCGTCGCGGAAATTACGGTCCAATAATCCTTCATCACATACAGATTTCATTGACATGAACTCCGGAAGAATGTATTGTTCTCCCCGCCAAAGGCGAAAATCATGGGAGTGGGCTTCCGTGCATTGAGGCGTGATTTAGTCAGATAGTATAGAGCTTTGTTTAAAGGATTGATATGCTCCTGCAAAGAGTAATTACTGGATGACTGTATGCTTGATGATTCTTAAAACCTGCAGAAAACCGCATAATAGATCGTCCCCATGACCACGGAAGCCCCAAAAACCTGGACCGTAAAAACCCGTATGATTGTCCAGAGGGCACTCGCTCCATTAACTGAAAAATATAGTATAGGAGTTACGCACAACCGTTTGAAAAAAAATTAGAGCGCATATTTTGGGTGTTTCAAATATTCGGTAATCGCGGGTTTGGTGATCTCCCATTTGGCATCATAGATCGTGATCTTCTCTTGAA
>Ga0247841_10007463_pt1 | contig 16261 bp, 17 predicted proteins | sample LaCruzMarch2015__2_FD_192410 | JGI IMG/M metagenome (GOLD analysis project Ga0247841, IMG submission 192410) | Freshwater microbial communities from meromictic Lake La Cruz, Castile-La Mancha, Spain - LaCruzMarch2015_18m | ecosystem: Environmental > Aquatic > Freshwater > Lake | place: Spain... | reverse complement strand
CCTTCCAATTACGCCGCGCACCCATAATGGCGCGCATCACGATTTTAAAACGCAAACTCAAGGAAATCCAGAAGCGGCGCGCACTGACGCGCGCCCGGCGCCCGTGGCCCGTCGCCTGCCTGGTCGGCTACACCAATGCGGGTAAGTCCACCCTGCTGAATGCGCTGACCGCCGCCGACGCCTACGTGGACGACCGGCTCTTTGCCACACTGGATACCAAGAGCCGGCTGGTCTACCTGCCCGATCGGCGCCAGGTCATGCTGACGGACACCGTGGGGTTCATCCGGCATTTGCCCCACGGGCTGGTGGCCTCCTTCCGCTCGACCCTGGAGGAAATCGGCGAAGCCGACCTGCTCCTGATTGTGGCGGACACCAGCCATCGCTACGTGCACGAGCAAATCCAAGTTGTCCAGGCCACGCTGAAGGACATGCAGGCCGAGGCTATTGCATCCCTGCTTCTGCTTAACAAGGCCGACCGGCCGGAGGCGGCCGCGCGCCTGGCCGATCTCCAGCGCAAGCATCCCGAAGCCCTGGTTATTTCGGCGTTGGAACGCCAAGGTTTATCCCTGCTGAAGGAACGCATGGCCGCCTCGATGAAACCCGTCACTCCCACACAGCAATGTCCCGATTCGAATCAGGGCGCCGATTGCGTGGACGACGCTTCGCGGAAGCGCGGCGACAACATCCCCTCATAACTTATATGGCATTATTTTCCAGAAACAGATTGACAATTAGCCCACCATGTCAACAATCACATCTGCAGTCTTTGACATGAGAAACCATTTACGCAGCCGGCCTGCAGCGCTACCTGCCCGTAGTGGCTTCGCCACAGGCGATGCAGGCGGATGCGCAGCATTGCCTGCCCGCAGTCGCTACGCGACAGCGTTGCGGGCGGGCGAGCAGGGAGCCAACGATGCCTAGAGACGAGTCTTTTGCCAGAACCGTCCGGATCGCGATTCCGTTCGAGGGATCCGTAACCGAGGCTTCGCCCAAAGCCCCGCGTGCCGTTGTGAAGAAAAAGGGGCTGGCGCCCCTGGACGAATCCGCGGGTGCGGCGCCTTTCCAGGAACTGCTCCAGAGCCTTTACGACGGCGTGCTGATCACCAATGCCGCCGGCCTGATCATGGACGTCAATGAACGCGCCATGGATTTCCTGCTCTATACCAAGGCCGAGCTCAGCCGGCTCAACATCGTCAACATCATCGCCGGCGCCAATGAAGCCCTGCTGGAGACTCTCCGCCGGAACATTGAACAGCGCCGCTACACACTGATCGAAGCCTCGTGTATCCGGAAGGACCGCACAACGTTCCCGGCCGAAATCGCCACCAACCGCCTGGTCCTGACCCCGGAAGGGCACCTTTGCTTTTTTGTGCGCAACATCACGAAGCGCAAAAAGGCGGAAGAAGCGCTGCAACAGACGGTTACCCGGCTGAAGGAAATGGATGCATCCAAATCCCGTTTCGTGGCCAATGTGTCGCATGAATTACGCACCCCACTGACCATTATCAATACCTTCGTCTCACTGGTTAATGACGGCATCGCCGGGGCGGTATCCGATCAGCAGAAGGAATGCCTGGTGACCGTCCTCCGGAATTGCGAGCGACTGGCCGGGCTAATTGATGATGTTCTCGACTTGGGACGGATTGAGTCCGGCCGCGAAGAGTTCCATCGCGCGCGCGTGAACCTCACCGATCTGTTGAAACAGTGTCATCATGATTTCATCCCGCAATGTCTCCTCCGCCATCAACAGCTTAACCTGGAGATGCCCGAGACACTTCCGGATGTGCTCTGCGATCGGGATAAGATTGCCCAGGTGCTGACCAACCTGGTGGGCAACGCCCATAAATTCACGCCGGAAGAAGGCATCATTACCCTGCGTGCCACCCAGGAGAACGATACCATTCGGATAGACATCGAGGATAACGGCCCGGGTATCCGCCCAGAAGATCAAAGCCGGATTTTCGAGGCTTTCGTCCAGCTCGCCCGTTCGGAAGACAGTTCCGGAAGCAAAGGCACCGGGCTGGGCCTGGCAATCTGCAAACACATTATTGACATTCACGAAGGCGCCATCCAGGTCAAAAGCATCCCGGAAAAGGGCAGCCGGTTTTTCTTTACGTTGCCGACCTATGCTGAGGATAAAAATTTTGACGCGTTTATCGGGGATCGCCTGCGCTACATGGAAGCCCGCGATCGGCAATTGGCCATGCTGGTTCTCCAGATCGGGAAATTACCCGCCCAAGGCGCCGCGGCGACGCCAGAGGACACCACCGGCCGGCTCGAGCATCTCCGGCTGCCGGTGATGGAAGCCCTGGACTGCGCCGAAGAACAGATGTTCGCGTTTGAATCCAACCGGACGCTGATTGTTCTGCTCGACGGCACTGAGCAGGCGCGGGACGGCGTTGCCGCCCGTCTCCAGCGATCCCTGGGCAAACAGCGGCATGAGATCACGGACGATATTTGCATGGCTTACCTGGAGCCCACGCGCGCGCACACGCCCCGTGAGTGGCTGGCGCAGGCCCTGACGCTCCTGAAACCGCTTCCGGTCGGCCCCATGGAAACGCCCCCTGCGCGCGTCCTGATCGTGGACGACGACGCCTCCGTCCTGAACCTCATGGTCCGGGTACTCCACGAATCCGGCGTGGGACTGGACCTCAAGTCCACCACCAGCGGTTACGATGCCTGCATTCATTTCGGCGAATGGAACCCCGACCTGGTAGTGCTGGACCTTCATTTGCCCGACATTGACGGGAAGCGCGTCTATGATTCAATGACCAAGCGTCTCCCGCACCGCGCCACGAAATTTCTGGTTGTTTCCGGCTATCGCAGTGATATTGATGAAATCATGCAATTGGGGTGTGACGATTCGCTTTGCAAGCCGTTCGATTTCGATGAGTTCGTCATGAAAGTCAAGCGCCTGCTGAACCTGGATTCCCGGCCGACCCCCGTGCCTTTGGAGGCTCCCAAGCACCCATGAGCGCAAAAATATTCATTATCGAAGATGAATCGGACTTGGTCCGGGCTCTCGTCATGATGTTGAAGTCGGCCGGTTATCAGACAGCGTGCGCGGTGGACGGCATCAGCGCCGTGGATCGGGTCCGGGAAGAGAAACCGGATTTGATTATACTCGATATTTGCCTGCCGGGATGCAATGGATTCGAGGTGTTCCAGCAGTTGCGCCAGGACCCGGCAACGGAGCGTATTCCTATTGTCTTTCTCACGGCGCGCTCAACCGTGGAAGATCGCCAGAAGGCCCGGCATTTGGGCGCCGCGGGTTATATCGTCAAGCCCTTCCAATGGACCAACCTGATCAAGCTGGTTCAGGAGGTACTCGCCGCTCCTGGTCCGGCCGCCGGGCAATAGTCTTTCTGTTTGAGCCGGATATAGTCCCGGAACGATTTGCCCCGCAGTTCATTCCGTTGGAGATGCTGCTGGGAAATGGCTTTCATCTGCGCAACCACCGCGACCATCGAGGCCGGTAGATCCGAAATGTCTATCCGCCGTTCCCGGGACTTCGTCATGGCATGGGACAGGGTACGTTCCAGTTCTTCGACGTTGCCCGGCCAGGGGTACTGGTCCAGCACATCAAAGGCCTGGGCCGTGATTTTCCAGGGCTCGGATCCGCCGCGTGCCGCCCGCTGATAGACCCAACGGCTGATCAGCGGCAACAGGTCGGCCCGCCGCTCCCTCAGAGGGGGAACGCGAAGCGAAATGGCCGTGAGCGTTTGAACCCATTCGACGCGACGCTGGTCATCACTGGGCTTAATTACCGGGAGCGCACGGCTGGTGGCCATGATACGAACATTCACCCGTTGAACCTCCGTATCGCCCGGTCGCATAAATGCGCGCAGCTTGATCAGGCCGACAACCGGCGGCTGAAGATCCTCGGACATTTCTTCGATATATTCCAGAACCACCGTGCCGCCGTTGGCGGCCTCAAGGGCGCCGGCTTTTTCCATCGACGAATCCGCTCGCCGCGAATCCGGACCCCATAATTGTGTGTTCAGGCTGGCGGCCTTCCCGGCCGAGCAATCCACGGAAACAAACGGACGATCCTTGCGAGGGCTGAGTCCGTGCAGGATTTGAGCCACCTGACGTTTGCCTGCACCCCGCTCACCCAGAATCAGGACCGCTTCATCCGTCGGTGCGAGTTGTTCCAGGCGCTGGCAAAGCGCCTGCATTTCCGCACTCTTGATAATCAGAGGTGTGAACCGCTCAGGAGTGGGTTCAGGTGGGTTCAGTTGAATGATGCCATCCACGATGCGAGGGTAATCCAAGGCGCGCTGGACAGTGGTTATGAAATGATCGGTCTTGAAGGGCTTGGTGACGAAATCGAAAGCGCCGGCTTTAATGGTATCCAACGCAACATCCAATGTTGCATAGGCCGTGATCAGGATCACGGGGGTTTCCGGGCAGAATTCCTGGACAGTACGCAACAGCTGGAGGCCGTCCACGGGCGTCATACGAATATCGGAAACAATCAGATCATAGGGGGCCGATCGGATCAGGCGTTCCGCTTCGCGGCCATCCGAAACCGGCGTTACATCATGCTTCCGGCTGTGGAGAATCATCTCCAGCGCCTTCAGCAGATGGACTTCATCATCAACGAGGAGAATTTTCGCCATGGCGGCAATCCACTATTTTCGTAAGGCCTCAGTTATGAGGGTAGGTTGTGAATTTCAATGCTGTCATTCCCGCGAAAGCGGGAATCCAGCATTGATTTTTCTGGATTCCCGATCAGGTCGGGAATGACAATCAGCCCTCATAACTGAGGGGGTACCTATTTTCTTATTAGGGCAAAGTCATTGCTGATCCGCGTCCGTCGGCTGACGGATTACACGCGGATTTCTGGGCTACACGTTCCGGTCTCATTTTTCCGGTTGTTTCTGCGACCGCGACTTGAACAGCCACTGCCAGCGGGTCTGCGGGCCTTTTTTGACCGGAACGAATGGGTTGACGGGCTCCTCCGTGCCGGCCTTCAGCGCTTTCAGCCGCTCTTTTCCTTCCTGGGCACGGGCATCGCCACCAAACCGCTGATTAAACTGTTCATAGGCTTGCATCGCCTGGTTGGTCAAGCCGAGGTTGCGGTCATACAGATGGGCCAACATCCACAGGGCTTCAGGCCGGTCCGGGCAGCTCTGGTCCGCCTGTTTCAAAGAAACCACCGCCGTATCGAACTCGGTTTTATCCACAGCCACCCGGGCCAGCGCCAGGTGCGCCTCGTACCAGGTATTGCTCAACTCCGCAGCCTGTTTCAGGTGGGCCATAGCTTCATCCTGCTGGTCGCGCTCGACCCAGTATAGACCCACTTCGTAATGGGCACGGGCATTCTGCGCACAGAGTCCGTTGGCTTCCCGCATGGCCAAATCCCGAACGGAAGGTTTGCCCATGCGTTGGGCTTCACGCGCTGCTCGCAGATAGTTGCTGACCGCGGCCTCCCGACGGCCATTCTGTTCCAGCGTCCGGGCAACCCGGAGCAATTCCTCACAAGACGGGGAGGCCGGAATAGCCGGAGCCTTGGCTACGGCAGGGGGAAGCACCGATTTTTCTTTTCCGGATTTATCAGTAACCGGCGCGGCGGGTTCTGCCGGCGCCGCCGTTGGCGCGGCGACCGAAGTTTCGCCGGAGGACTTGTTAATATCATGGAGCGCTTGGGCGGCATTTTTGGCGCCCTCCCCTTTAGGGGTCAGACGCAGATAATCCTTGAACAACGGCACCGCCTGGCTGTCGTTTTTCAGCCAGAGGTGATTCACCATGGCAAGGTCATAAATCGCCGGGGTGTAACGGGCATCATGTTCCAGCGCTTCCTGCAGGTAGGAAATAGCCCGCACCACATTGGTAACCTGGAGTTCCACGAGCGCCATGGCGGTCAGGATACGAGGTTCGCGGGGCGCGCGCTGATAGGCCTCGTTCAAGGCATTGCGGGCATCATCCCACCGCTGATTACGATAGAAAAGCCGGCCAAGATATTCGAGTGCCCGGGTGTCGGCCGAATCTAATTTGGCCGCCTTCTCAAAACAAGCCGCCGCTTGAGCATCACGCCCGGATTCGGCCAGCATGATACCCGTGTTATAGACCGGCTCAGCGAACTTCGGATCCAGCCGGGCGCTCAGATCGAACGCGCCCAGGGCATTTGCCTGCTGACCGATACGGCCATAAGCAAGACCCAAGCCGTTATAAATTAAGGCCACGGGCACATTCGTGCCGCCAAGCTTGACGCCCTTATGCAACAGGCGAATGCTCTGGTTGTAATCCCCCCGCTTGAGCGCCTGCACGCCTTGCCGGTAGGCTTTCTGGGTCGGGTTCTCCCGACAGCCGGCGAACAGCAATGCGGCAAATAGCGCGATGGCGAATCCTCGTCCAAGTCTGCCGCCGGTCATAATTCGCCTCCCCTTGCCTGCATTATTCATGAAAAGCACATTTTCATTCATAAGCAAGACTAACCCTGAGCACGAACCCGAGCCTATCGAAGGGCTCACGTCAAAGCCCTGCGGGTAACACCTATTCAATAATGAACTAATATCTTTATGAACAGGTCAGGTTCGCGCGTGCTGGTGGTAAATAGAATTTCCCGCCATAGGCGGGTTTGCCTATGGAATGAATCTACCAGCAACGATCCGGCTTGGCAATGCCCATTCTGGGCGTGGGTGGGCGAGGGTAATTCTAATTGGGCTTACGTTATTTTATAAAAATTTTATAAAAAGTGCTTGCATTCAGGACAACGCTGTGGTTAGGTGTGCCGTTTTGGCCATGGTTGCCCTTGTTTGAAGCAAGGGCCAGGGAGGATGCGAGGATGAAAGAAAAAATCCATCCGAAATATCAAGATACAACGATTACATGCATTTGCGGGAACGTGGTTCATACCCGTTCAACCGCGAAGGACATGAAGATCAACACCTGTTCCGCCTGCCATCCCTTTTATACGGGCACGGCGAAACATGTGGATGCGGCCGGGCGCGTGGAACAGTTCAAAAAGCGGTACGGCAAGAAATAGCGGATAAGCGTCAACAGGGCCAGGGCATGGTGTGTTCACCGCCTGGCCCTTTTTGCGCCCGACACACAGGGGCTGTCCCATTGCCTTCCGGATAACGCCCCATTCGGTAATCCAAAATCAGCAATCCGCAATCAGCAATTTCCATGGATATCACCCCCGTATTTCTCGAAGCCCTGACCGCCCGGGTCGCCGAGCGCGAGGCGCAATTGGCCTCGGCCGCTGCCGACAACCCGCGCAAATTCCGGGACCTGCTGAAATCGCATGCCCGCCTTAAAAAAATACTGGCGCTGACCAACACCCTGGCACGCCTGCAGAAGGATATCCGCGAACACCGGGAATTGGTCACCCTGGACAGCACCGACCCCGATCTCAAAGCCCTGGCCAAAGAGGAACTCGAGAAGGCTGAGCAAGCCCGGCCGGAAGCCGAACGGATCCTGCTGATCGAACTCCAGCCGCCCAATCCCAATGACGAGCGCAATGCGATCATGGAAATCCGCGCCGGCACAGGCGGCGATGAAGCGGCGCTCTTTGCCGGGGACCTGGCGCGCATGTATATGCGCTATGCTGAAAAAAAAGGCTGGAAGACCGAGCTTATTGACGCCAGCCCCTCCGAGGTCGGCGGGTACAAGGAAATTGTTTTTTCAATCCAGGGCGAGAACGTGTTCCGCGCCATGCAATTCGAAGGCGGCACCCACCGCGTCCAGCGCGTTCCCGCCACGGAAGGTTCCGGGCGCATCCACACGTCCACCGCCACGGTGGCCGTTCTGCCCGAAGCCGAGGACATGGATGAGATTGAGATCAAGCCGGAAGACCTGCGTGTTGATGTGTATCGCGCTTCCGGCGCCGGCGGCCAGCACGTCAATAAGACCGATTCCGCCGTGCGCATCACCCACCTGCCCACCGGCCTGGTGGTGGCCAGCCAGGAGGAGCGCTCCCAGCACAAGAATCGGGCGAAGGTCATGCGCGTCCTGCGCTCACACCTGCTGGAACTGAAGCGGCGGGAAGCGGAAGACCAGGCGGGCGAGTCGCGCCGCTCACAGATCGGCAGCGGGGACCGTAGCGAGCGCATTCGCACCTACAATTTCCCGCAAAACCGTCTGACCGATCACCGGATTCATTTCACCTCATACAGCCTGGAAAAGGTCGTGGAGGGCGAGCTGGAAGCCTTGTTGCTGGCGCTTTACGAACACAACCACGCCGCCCAAACGACCCTTTCGCTGGATCAGTTGTTGGAAATGTGAAAGACAATGCGCAAAGTAAATTAGGCGGCCAAAGGCGGCAACAAAAACACTGGATTCCCGATCAGTTCGGGAATGACAAACAATGCCCATCCATTCTGTCATTCCCGCGAAAGCGGGAATCCACTCCAAACCTTGAAATTCCTGTGCATTAAATTAGGCGCCATCCTCGACACCATTACCGCTCGCGTCCAAGCCGCAGACCCAGATGAGTCGCGCTTGAAATGCGAATGGCTGGCAAGCCACGTTTTGTGTTGCTCCCGCCTTGAACTGGCCTCACGGAGGGAACAGCACCTCACCCCATTGCAGGTTCGGCAGATTGAAGCGGGCGCCACGCGCCTGACTGCGGGCGAACCCCTGCAATATATCCTGGGCGAGGCGGAGTTCATGGGCCACGTGTTTGCCTGCGACCACCGGGCTTTGATACCACGACCGGAAACGGAGCAATTAACGGCCTGGATGCTGGAGGACGCGCCACTATGGCAAATCAATGCGCCCGCCTTCGCCCCAAAGGCTACGGTGGGCATGCCTGTCATTGCGGATGTGGGCACCGGCAGTGGGTGTATTGCCATTTCGCTGGCACTGGAACAACCGAAGGGCCGTTACATAGCCACCGATAGTAGCCCCGCAGCTCTGGCGTTGGCACGGGAAAACGCGGCGCGGCACGGCGTTTCCACTCGCATCCGTTTCGTCGCCTGCGATTTGTTGTCGGCCGCAACGTCGAAAACAACATTCCAACATTCTGCAGAATGTTGGAATGTTGTAACGGCAGGTTCAACGACCTTGACAAACCTGGATGCCGTAGTGTCCAATCCGCCCTATGTGCGCGCGGCAGACTGGGCGCGGCTGGAGCGGAGTGTGCGGGATTTTGAGCCCCGCACCGCGCTGGATGGCGGCCCGGACGGCCTGGCGGTCATCCGCCGGCTCATGGCACAAGCCTTCCAGGCGCTCAAGCCCGGCGGCGCGCTCTACCTGGAAATCGGCGAAGACCAGGGAACGGCCGTCCTGAAACTGGCGCATGCGGCCGGATTCCGTAAAAGCCAAGTGCGGGCAGACCTGGCCGGCAAGGACCGGATGGTGCGGGCGGTGAAATGACTTGTATCCGTGTTGATACAGCGAATCATCAGATCCTCGGCCCGCATAGATCGGCTAACCGCTGCTCCGTGCGGAGCAATAAAACACCAGCAATGACAATTTCTTTTTATACCGGCAAAATTACTGCTTGAACCGGAAAGGCGAATCGTGTAAGAAGGCGTTGTTTATTAACCGAAGTTAGTGGGAGGAACATAATGTCAGTTAAAATCAGATGCCGCAAGACAGGGGCCAATAACGACCCGTGTTTCCGGATTGTGGCCACCGACAGCCGCTCTCCCCGCGATGGAAAATGCCTGGAAACCCTGGGATGGTACGACCCCAAAAAAGCCAAGGCCAACTTCCATCTTAAACTGGAACGCATCGCGGCCTGGAAAAGCAAGGGCGCCCTTCTTTCGGCAACGGTCAGCAGTCTGGTCAAAAAAGCCAAAACTGTTCCCATGGCCGCACCGGTCCCGTCCACACCTGTTTTAAAGAAAGCCGCTGCACCCGTTAACGCGGCTACGGCTTAACCGCATGAAAGCGTTTATCGAACATACCCTGCAGGCACTGGTCAATCATCCCGAGCAAGTTGTTGTGGCTGAAATCCTCGGCCGGCAAACGGTCATTCTGGAAGTCCGATGTCATGCCGAAGACATGGGCCGTATCATCGGGAAGAACGGCAAGACCATCGGCGCCCTGCGGGTCTTGCTGACCAGCTTGGCCGCCAAGCAAAAACGCAAAGCCGTCCTCGAAATCGCTGAGTGAAGCTCTGGGCGGTAATCCACGAGGCATTCATAAAACAAGGAGGGCAGAACCCTCCGAAGCTATCAACGCCATTCATTCTGGCGTAGGAGGGCGATTCCAATGGGGGAGGCGCTCCACATTGACATCATCACGATTTTTCCTCCCATGGTGCGGGGGTTCCTCGACGAAAGCATCATGAAGCGCGCGTCCCAACAGGCCGCCGTCGTTTTCCGGGTCATTAACCTGCGCGATTTTACCAGCGACCGCCATCAAACCGTAGACGACCGGCCTTATGGCGGCGGGCCGGGCATGATCATGAAGCCGGAACCGTTCTTCAAAGCGGTGGAATCGGTGCGCACGCCCGGTGCACGGGTGATTCTCATGGCACCCCAGGGATGCCCTTTGCGCCAAACCCGGGCCGTCGAGCTCGCCCGCGAGCGGCACCTGATCTTTCTCTGCGGGCATTACGAGGGCGTGGATGAGCGCGTCAGCTCGGGCCTGGTGACCGACGAAATTTCGATCGGCGACTATATCCTGACCAACGGCACGCTGGCCGCCGCCGTGGTCATTGACGCCGTCGTGCGACTCCTGCCAAATGTACTGGGCGCCGAAGACGCCACCGTCGATGAATCGTTTAACAACAACCGGCTGGAATACCCGCAATACACGCGCCCGGAAATCTTTCGGGATCTGCGCGTGCCGGAAATTCTGCTGAACGGCGACCATGGCGCCATCGCGCGCTGGCGAGAGGAGCAGTCCCACCGGCGGACGGCAGCTCGCCGCCCGGACATATTGAAAAAGGCTTGACGGCGCAATGCGGACGCCTACAATCCCCCTTGTTAGCAAAGGGACGAAAAGGATTTTACATAGTCGTTGGCCGCATCGGCGGCTGGGGCGGCCAACGCGCTGAATACCCGGGACACACTATATGAGCTCAACCATACTGAAAAAACTCGACACGGAAAATCGCAAGCAAAAACCGCTGACGCCCTTTGCGGTGGGTGACAGCATCAATGTGATGGTAAAAATCAAAGAAGGCGACAAGGAACGCATGCAGGCTTTTTCGGGCACCGTGATCGCCCGCAAGGGTTCCGGCGCCACCGAAACCTTTACCATTCGCCGCATTTCGTTCGGCGAGGGCGTGGAACGTATCTTCCCGGTGCATTCCCCAAGTATCGCCGGCATTGAGGTGACCGCCGTCGGCAAAAAACGTCGGGCCAAATTGTATTTTCTGCGGGATCAATCCGGCAAGGCGGCCCGCACGGCAACGCAATAAGATGTTTCAGACAACGCGGAGACGGCATGGAGGAAACCGCAGGCTTGCTTCAATTCGAACGCAAGGCGTGGGCCAGCGGATGCAAACGCGTGGCCGGCGTGGATGAAGCCGGACGAGGCCCCCTGGCCGGCCCGGTTGTGGCGGCGGCGGTCGTTTTTTCCCAGGCCTTTATCGAGCAAGAGGAACATCGCCTCTTTAACGCACTCACCGATTCCAAGCAGCTCACGGCAATCCAGCGCGATCGTTTCTTCGAATTGCTGGTCAATTCCACGGAGGTTGAAATCGGCATCGGCTTCGGAGACGTGCCGGAAATTGATGACTGCAACATCCTGGTTGCCACGCACCGAAGCATGCAGCGGGCATTGAACCACCTGGCATTGCTTCCTGAATATGCGCTGGTTGACGGTCTGCCGGTTCTCAACCTGCCCTGCCCTTCACTGGCCATTGTAAAGGGCGATGCCCGCAGTCTTTCGATTGCCGCCGCCAGCGTCATCGCCAAGGTCACGCGCGACCGCTGGATGACCGATCTCGATCGCCGGCATCCCGAATACGGATTTGTGCGGCACAAGGGCTATGGCACGGCCGCACATATCCAGGCCCTGCTGAAATACGGCGCCACGAGCGAGCATCGCCGCTCCTTCCGGCCGGTGCGCGACATTGAGGCCATCCGCGGCCGCATGCAGCATGCCGACAAGCTATCAAATAATATGTAACAACAAGAGGGGATTCACCACGGAGGACACGGAGGCACGGAGCGAGACTCCGCCTCCTTGATCTCTTCCTGCTCCATACAGAGTGTTGCGTGCATTTGGCATCCGGCGACTGCCGGACGCCAAATGCACACAACGATTTGTCGGAAGAGAACATGTGAGGAGAAATTTCTCTGTGCCTCCGTGGTGAGGCTTTCTTTGGGTTGGGTATAGCCCGCTTTAGAAAGATATTAATGTGGCAAACCGTTAAACGCCTGTTGGGCACTGCACCCGACACCGCCGCAGAGCCTTCCTCAGGCTTGTGGGGCGAGGCCCAGGCCGAACGCATGCTCAGGCAAAAAGGCTATGTTATTCTCGGCCGACGGGTTCGCGTAGGGCAGCGTGACGAATTGGATCTGGTAGCCCGGGACGACAAGGTGCTGGTGTTTGTGGAGGTCAAGACCCGTAAAACCGAAACGTTCGGGCGGCCTGGCGCGGCCGTAAATCACGCCAAGCGGCATTATCTCTCGCGCGCCGCCGTGCGCTATCTGAAACACCTGCGCCAGCCACCGGATGCCTTCCGCTTCGATGTCGTCGAAGTGATCGGCACGGCAGACATGCCCGCGCCCCTGATTCGCCACATTGAAAACGCTTTTCCCCTGGATCGTTGTTACCGCGTCCCGTGAAGCCCCTTGATCTTACCTTGCGGCCGATTGGCAGCGTTGCATTTCAGTGCCCGCTCGAAGTAATCGTCGATCAGCTCCAGTTCGAATTCGCGCACGATGTCCATGGCCGTACGCTTGGCAGTGGTGCTATAGATCAACGCGGGCCCGATGTTGGCCGGGATGTCGATTACGACTTCACCAAGATACTTTTTCTCGATCTCGGGAAACTTCTCGCGGTTGTAGTCGAGGTGAACCATGACCCGGTCCAGGTTGAGGGTGGCACGGGCAACCGAAGTATAGCAGTCCGTGAGTTTCACCGGCCGGCCGAACGGGTCGAGAATCCCGCCGCCGATGAACGGCAGGGCTGAGATGAAGAACGCCCGGCAGTCGTAGGCCCACAGTCCCTGCATCAAACCGCCGTGATACGCGCTACCGAAGCAGATGATGTCCGGTTTCAACGCCTTGTACTGCTCGCGCAGCCAGTGGAAGTTGAGGTCGAAGCAGATGGCGCCGCCGAGCCGACCGATGGGGGTATCAATCACAACCGCGCCTTGGCCGGATGCCAGTCCCTGACCGATCTCGCCGATATCGCCGATGGTCAGATTGCTCTTATGGTAGGCGCCGAGGATTCTGCCGTCGGGGCCGATGAACGCGATCGAGTTGTAGGCGCGCTTGCCCTCGCGGAGCTTCACGCTTCCGGCAATATGCGTCTTGAGCCGCGCTGCGTATTCGCAATACGCGTTCAGCAACGGCCCGGGTCGTGCCGTTTCCTCGGCCGTGTCCGTGGTCTGTCCTTGGGACTCAACGGCCTCGGAGAAGACGATAAGGTCGAGGCCATACCCGGCCAGGGATTGCAGTTGACTCGACACCAGACGAATTGCGGCATTCTTGGCTTCCCCGGGTTTGTGAGCCGGGAACTCGTTACACATCATAGACGCCACCCGCACGTAATGCGCCATAGGGCAACACCTTTCTGATACGGCACCTACTCTCGCCCCCTCAATGAGGGGCACATCCGGTTATATAGTTAGATGCTGGCACACTTCACATCCAAGGCGCAAGCGAAAAATAGACGCGCGGCTCCCTGCTTGACGCAGGACCATGTCTATGCCATATTTTCAGCCGGAATCATGATTTAGCAGCTTTACACTCAAACCAAGAATCGGAATGGATACTATGCAACTCAACGACACCCAGAAAGATGCTGTTCGAAAGTGGATCGCCGAAGGATGCGGGTTGACTGAAATCCAAAAACGGCTTAATGACGAATTTAAGCTGTCCATGACGTTTCTCGATCTGCGGTTCCTGATCCTGGATCTCGGCCTGGCCATCAAGGAGCAGGCGAAAAACACCAGCTCCGGGTTGGACCTGGCCAAATCCGCGCCGGACCTCACGAGCGCGGAAGCCTCTGACATGGGACCGGACAGCCCGGATGCGGGCGGCACCGGCGGCGTGGCGGTCACGCTCGACCGCATCGTGAAACCCGGCTCGGTCGTCAGTGGAACGGTACGATTCAGCGACGGGGTTTCCGCCTCATGGATGCTCGACCAACTTGGCCGCCTGGCGCTCGATGCGGGCAAGCCAAATTACCGGCCCAGCCAGGAAGACGTGCAGGCCTTCCAAGTGGAATTGCGCAATCTCCTGCAAAGCCGCGGTATCTGATTCCTTAATGGTTCCGTCGTACCTCAGTCATAGGGGGACGGAATATTTTCTGTCATTCCCGATCTAATCGGGAATCCAGAAATATTTAATGCTGATGCTGGATTCCCGCTTTCGCGGGAATGACCGCATTGAAGCGTGCAATCTGCCCCTCCCTCGTCACAGACCCATTACGTTCCATCCGAAGGATCAAGGTAAAAACAGCCGCTCCAACAGCCATTCCACATCGGCGGGAGTAATGGGCTTCGGATTGGCCTTCGTGGACCAGGCGGCAACCGTTTCCCGGATCATGGCTTCCTTCTCCAGGATCGGCTTGCCTCGGAAGGGCGACGGCATATCGAGCTGGATCAGCAGATGCCGGATGAGTTCCAGCAGATCCCGGCCCAGCGCCCGGCTGACCTGCTCGTATTTCCCGCCCATGGCTTCCCGGTTCAGTTCCACGGCATGCGGCAGGCATACGCCGCATACATATCCGTGCGGCACATGGTAACGAACCCCGAGCGGGTGCGCGATCCCGTGGACCACACCCAGGCGCGCTATGGCAAAGCTCAGCCCGGCCAGATAACTACCCATTAAAACCTGTTCCGCCGCAGCCGAGTCTACGCCGCGATAAAACGATTCCAAGTGTGTGCCGATCAGCGTAAGCGCCTTCAATCCCAATTCATCGCTCAGCCAGACGGCATGGCGGCTGGTGAACGCTTCCAGCGCCTGGGTAAAGGCGTCCATGCCCGCATGGGCAATGACCCGCTTTGGACAATCCGCCAGCAGGGCCGGATCCAGAATAACTAAGCGGGCCATCAGGGCATCGTCGCGAATGGATTTTTTCTGGCGGGTTACGCTGTTGGTCAGAACCGCGTTTACCGTTGCCTCGGAGCCGGTGCCGGCGGTGGTCGGCACGGCCGCGAACGCAATGCCCGGCGTTTCGATCGCGGCGCCATTATGATACGCTTCGGGCGATTGAAGAGCGTGGAACAATCCCGCGCAGGCTTTGGCCAGATCCAGGACGCTACCACCGCCGATCCCTGCGATCCAGTCCGCCTGGTGCTTCCGGGCCATTTCCAAAAGACGATCCAAGTCAGATAACGCGGGTTCACCCCCGGCGTGTTCCCAGGTTGTCACGGCCATGCCACTCGGCAGGCTCTGAAGGAGCAACGGCAACACACCGTGCGCGGCCAAAGACCTCCCATGCACGAGCAGACCCCGCCGGCCATATCGGGCACATTCCGCCAGCAGATCTTTCACCCGGCCGGCCCCTATCAAAGTCCGCTCCGGAAACACGATTTTTTCGGGCAATACATTCATGAGTACAGCATGATGACGGCAATTATTTCCAGCGGTTCCACACCGTTATTGATGACTGCGTGGGCTTCGCCTTTGCCGGTCAGGATTGCATCGCCGGTTTGGACTTGTTCCCTGGTTTGCCCATCGTCAATCAGGCCCTTGCCGCGTGTCACGATAAACAGCTCGTCCTCGCCTTCATGCTTATGCAAGCCGATACTGGCGCCGGGTGGCAGGATCAGGCGCGCACACAACCGAGTGCGGGCCGTGATTTCATCCTTTTTGAAAACATGTTGAAAGGTGACATTTCCGATACCGCCACGAACCTGGCTCTTCACTTCCGTTTCCATCTGAGCTGCTTTGCGGATCATAGCGCTCCTTTCGTTGCGTAGAGCATGCCAAATTGACAAATGCTGATGAAACGAATGATAGCAGGTTGCGCCCAACTCGTCCAGCGTAGTTGAATATTTTTTTGGCAAACAGGTTGACTCCCGGACGGAAAACGGTATGCTCTGCTCCTGTTTGGTATCGGGGCGTAGCGCAGTCTGGTAGCGCGTTTGGTTCGGGTCCAAAAAGTCGTGAGTTCAAATCTCACCGCCCCGACCACCCTACGCGGTTTCCAAGGAAACCAGCTTCGGGTGGCGGGC